>Ga0182024_10000708_pt1 | contig 86462 bp, 66 predicted proteins | sample P32metaG_FD_120480 | JGI IMG/M metagenome (GOLD analysis project Ga0182024, IMG submission 120480) | Permafrost microbial communities from Stordalen Mire, Sweden - P3-2 metaG (Illumina Assembly) | ecosystem: Environmental > Terrestrial > Soil > Wetlands > Permafrost | place: Sweden: Stordalen... | reverse complement strand
CTGGACCGTCCGCGCCGAGCCCGCTCGCTTGGTTAACGGCGCTCCAGTTCTGTTTCAGGTAAAGCCTTCGGCTAAGCTCCACTCCCTGAGCGGCACATGGTTGGCCCATCACCTCAGCTTCAGCTATGATGCTTCCACAAAAATGTGGTTCAGCTTAGCTGGCGTGGGCTTCGAAACCGCCCCGGGAAAATACTCGCTTGAACTATCGGGCGAACCCGCCAAAAGCAAAAGTGCTGCTGCTTCAACCGCAACGTCTTTCACGCGCGCTTTCACTGTCGCTCACGCGCAATATCCTCAAATTAAAGTGGAACTCACGGTGGAAAAAAAATTCACCGAGCCTTCTCCTGAGCAGCAACAGCAGATCGCAGAAGGGGTTAAAACGAAAGACGAGTATCTCAATCGCGTCACGCCAGACCGGGAGTGGGATGGAAAGTTCGAAGCTCCGGCGGAAGCGCCTATCTCCGATGTCTACGGTTCGCAAAGAATCTTCAACGGTGTAGCGCAACGTCCGCATTTCGGCCTCGATTTTCGCGTCCCCACTGGCACGCCGGTACGAGCCATGAATTCCGGTACCGTGCTGTTGGCGCGATTCCTATATTTCGAAGGCAATTGCGTTGTCATCGATCACGGACAGGGACTGCTGACGCTGTACTTGCATCTTTCTGAATTCAAAGTGAAAGAAGGGGAAGCGGTGAAGCGAGGTCAGGAGATCGGTCTCAGCGGTGGGACCGGACGTGCGACCGGACCGCATCTTCATGTCGCCGTTCGCTGGCAGGGAACTTATCTCGATCCCGCGCGTTTATTGCAGATGTCGCTGCCGTGATTTGCCTAGCTTTGAGCCGGCTACGCCAAAAACCTGTTGCGCTCGCGCAACAACTCCTGCAATGCACCTTTGAGTCCTAAATTTCGGATCAGCCGATGCAAATAATTGGGATGCACGCCTAACATTCCTGCAGCCTCCACGTAATTTCCGCGTGTCTGCTCGACTGCGTCCATAATCAACTGCTTCTTTAATTCCTTCACGCTGGCGTGATATTTACCCTCGCACATTTCAGCGGGCGATTCCTGTTCCAGCAAAGACTCCGGCAAATCTTCTAACAGCACAGCATCGGACGAGCCCATTACCAAGGCCCGTTCGATGGCGTTTTCTAATTCGCGCACGTTGCCCGGCCATTCGTAATTGACCAGCGCTGCCATGGCCTCGCGCGATACCGGCTTCGCCTTTACTTTGCTTCGCTTGGCATATTTCTGCACAAAATGGCGCGTCAGCATCGGAATATCTTCCCGGTGCTCGCGCAGCGGAGGCATCGTGAGTTTCACCACTGCCAATCGATAGTAGAGATCCTGACGGAAGTCTCCGTTGCGCACGGCTTCGCTCAAATCGCGATTGGTAGCGGCAATTAGTCGAACGTCGATTTTGATGGGATGCGTCCCACCCACGCGTTCGAATTCTCGTTCCTGCAAGACGCGCAGGAGCTTCACCTGCAGCGCAGGAGCGAGTTCCCCAATCTCGTCGAGAAATACCACTCCGCCGTCGGCAACCTCCAGCCGCCCTTTCTTTTGTACAGCCGCGCCGGTGAACGCTCCTCGTTCATGCCCAAACAGATCGCTCTCCAGCAATGTTTCGGGAATGGCGGCACAGTTAATTGCCACGAACGGCTTGGTCGCCCGGTGACTGTTGCGATGGAGCGCGCGAGCCGCCAACTCTTTGCCCGTACCGCTTTCGCCTTCGATCAGCACGGTCGATTCCGTGGAAGCGACCCTGGACAGAAACTGAAAAATTTCCTTAATTCGCGCGCTTTCCCCGACCAGGCTTTGTTCCTGCCTCACTTCCGTGGTCAGCCGCTGATTTTCCTCCTCCAGCCACTGCAGCCGGCGCGCGTTGTCCAGCGCGACTGCAGAGATTCCAGCGATCGCGGTCAGCAATTCCAGGTGGTCTTCCTGAAATTGATCTCCAGCGCTGGTGCTGTCCAGGTAAATGCATCCGATGACTCGCTGGAACACTGACAGAGGCACACACAAAAGCGTCATAACCTCGGACGCTACCAGACTTTCAACTTTGCGCAGATTGCCGCTGGAGGGAACATCGATGCCCAGAATCGCGACGTTATCTTTCATCACCTGCCGCACGATGGTGCGGCTCACGCGCACCAGTTGCGGCTGCCGTGCGCGGCGTGTTCGCGCGTAAAGAAAATTCAACTCTTGTCCTCCAGATTCCGCCAACAGAATGGCGCCACGTTCCGCGGGCAGGACTTCAAAAATAAGATCCAGCAACTGCGCCTGCAGTTCTTCCAGATCGCGGATGGCATGCACCACACGGCTGATCCTCAGCAGGGCGTTCAAATTCCGCGCCATCTGCGAGGTCTCTGGCAATTCCCGTTGCAGCCGCTCCGGATGCAGATAGACCGATTCTCTCGGGTGAATCAGCTTGGTCTCTACCGTGGACTGCTGTTCATCGAATTCGACGCGGCTGGCGGCTACGACTTCGTCTTCCTCGACCAGAAACAAGAACACCGAGTCGCCAGTCGCGATCTCGTCGCCGTGCCGCAGCCATTGTTCCTTTGCCGCGCGTCCATTGACTAAAGTCCCATTGCGACTGTCCAGGTCTTTGATCTGGAAACGCCCGTCCTCTTCTTTTCGCAGTAGGCAATGTTTTCGGGAAACCGATGCATCGGGAACAGCGACAGCGTTCCCGGGATCGCGGCCGAGCGTAGCTTCCCCCTCGGGGAGTGGAATGATAGAGTCCTTCGCGGGGCCGGCAATCACCAAGAGTCTAGGGCGCAATCAGGGTCTCCCCATTCCTGCAGAACTTCTTATCACAGAGTGGGCAGAAATGCATGCCGCTCGCGGAGCATTTCCAATATCCGAACGGTTAGCCGGAGCTATCCGATTGGATAGCCCGCGAGTCTTGCCAGCTTAGAAAATCCTATGCGAGAAGTGATGGCGCAATGAGCTAACGAATTGTAAATACAACGATTAAGTGTAGTTCGATTGAAGCAGTCGCGTCCGTACCAGGAATGGAATTCCGCATGCAAGACGGAAAGTGCGGATTCTTGGCGAAAAGCGACGGGGGAAGCGCTTTCAAGCATCACTAGCCGAGATCGCCAGTCAGAAGCTCGGGGGACCCCCTCATCGAGCTTCTGACTTTTTTGTTTTTCCGGATGTTTGTTCGCTTCGGCTGAAATCGTGGTTCGCCTGTGTCAGCGAACTCAGTCTCACTCCCGTTCGGGAAGATCCCAGGCAAACATGACGCCGCCGCTGCTCATCAGCACATATTGGCGGCCGTCGAGTTCGTAGGTGGTTGGGGAGCTGACGATGGAAGATCCTGAGCCAGCGTGCCAGAGGGTTTTGCCGTTGCTAGAATCCAGCGCAAGAAAATTGCCCATCGCATCGCCAGTAAAAGTGAGCCCGGAATCCGTGGTGAGCACTCCGGAGCCCGCTCCGCCGGGGCCAAGTTCGTGGCTCCAGCGAATTTTTCCGGTCTGGTAATCGATAGCGTCAATCACGCCTTTGCCCCACACGTCGTAATCCGCGCCTGACCAGCCGTAGACTCCGTCCGCGGGCTTGGCAAAGTAAATACTCCAGCTGGGATGAGCGTCGACGATAAACAAACCATTTTTCGTGTCAAAGCTAGGGGAACGGTAATTCGTGAGTCCGCCTTCGTCCGGGGCGATCAATCGTCCATCGGGCGCGGGTTCTTTGGCGGGATTTGGAATCGGACGGCCTTGCCGATCGACTCCCAGTGACCAGTTCACTGGCCCGTAAGGAACAGTCAGAAGACTCTTTCCGTTGGTACGATCGAGCACGAAGAAGTATCCGTTGCGCGAAGACTGCATGAGCATCTTCTTCGGCTCGCCATGGAAATCTGCATCGACCAACACTGGAGTCTCCACAGCATCCCAGTCATGAGTGTCATGCGGCGAGACCTGAAAAGCCCAGGCTAGTTTGCCGGTGTTGGGATTGAGGGCGACGATCGAACAGGTGTAAGGGTCATCGCCCGGCCGCGTCGAACCTTTCAGCACCGGAGTTGGATTCCCAGTCCCCCAGTAGACGAGATCGAGATCGGGATCATAAGTTCCCGTCATCCACGTCATTCCTCCCGTGGTCTGGTTTGGAGTTCCTGCCGGAGGAGTGGAATCCCATTGCCATTGCGTGGCGCCGGTTTCCCGATCGATCGAGCGGATGTAGCCGCTGAGATTATCGAAATCCCCAGAGACACCGATCAGCACATGCTTGCCAACAACCAGAGGCGCCATGCTGGTCCAATAACCCTTGGTTACGTCGGCAACTTGTACTTTCCAGCGTACGCTTCCATCTTTGGCGTTCAGAGATACAAGATGCGCATTGGGAGCGAGAAAAAAAAGATAACCCTTGTACATCGCCAGGCCACGATTTCCAATGTGTTCGCCCTGAGTCGTCGGGGCGTTGTAATGCCAGAGCTGATGGCCTGAGCGTGCGTCAACGGCCCAGATGTTATCCGGAACAGTGAAATACACAATGCCATCGACCAGCAAAGGTGAGGATTTAATGAGCGCCGTCTGCTCGGTTTGGAAGGCCCAGGCAAGGGCGAGATTTTTCACATTCTGCGGAGTGATCTGAGTGAGCGTACTGTGACGCCTGCCAGAATAATCACCGTGATAGCTCGGCCAACTGTCGGCTGGCGGATGCAGAAGCATCTGCTCGTCGACGCCCTGAGCCAGCAGCACGCCGGGGGACGCGAGCGCGAGCAGTACGCTGATCCCAAAAAGAAATGCGTTTCGAGAATTCATAATGAAAGCAGGATCCCTTGAATCTCTAGTAAAACCTTCAGTAAAAGAAGTTATCTACAGAAGTTCAGCCTAACAAGCACTTCCCGCAGAAGACCGATCTGCGCGGCCTAGCGTAAGGTTTGCAAGTACGCCATGAGATTGTGAATGTCGTCATCCGTGTACTTTGGAAACAGTTCCACATGGGCGTTCGCAGGAGCATCGATTTTGAATTTCACATCGCTAGTACCCCACGATCGGTACCATCCCGCCGAATCGACGAGTCCCACCGTGAACTCATCCAGATAGGCCAAAGTCCCGGTAATGGTTTGCCCCGAAGCAAGTGTGACTGCGACTTTAGATTTCGCGTGTTCGGGATATAACATCTGCTCTTCAAGCATCAGGCCCTTCAGGCGTGACGCGATTCCCGCCAGATCGCCGCTTGGCGAATGGCAGCTTGCGCATCCTCCGGCGCCTTCGAAATATTTCTTGCCGGCTTCCGCATTTCCGGTTTGAAGGTCAGCGGCGTCGACGCCTTTGCGTCCGCCAACTCCTCTGGCCTGCGCTCTATTCTGCTGCGTGTGAATAAAAGCTGCCAGGCTGGCGATCTGCTCATCCGAACGGTCAAAACGCGGCATGCCTTTGTCCGGGCGCCCATTGCGAACGACTTGGCCAATCTTATCTCCGCCAACGTCGTGGGTGACCAGTTCCGATCGCGTTAGATCCGGTCCGGTCTCTCCACCGCCCGCATCGCGGCCATGACAAAAGGAGCAGTCTTGCCGGAAAAGCGCACCGCCTTTTCGAACCAGATCGGGCGGGTACAATTTGGGCGCGGCCGGAACGTCTTGTTTGACGCCTGCCGCTGCTTGAGCTTTGGGCTTTGCAGCCTGCGCTGCCGAAACTGCGCCACTTGCGAGAAAAATTCCCGCCAGCAGCGCGCTCCTATACAAAGTTGAACGAGAAAGATTCATGGCAGCGGGCTCAGTGTTGGTCCGTGGCAGATTGCGGCCGGACAGATTGCGGACGGGGATGAGAAGCGGTGCTGCCTTCCGTCATGCCCAGCACCCATTTGATGGCTTCAAAATACATCTTGCGAATGTCGGGGTCGCTCCAGGCATCTTCCGTATGGCCGAGGGTCGAATAGAAAACACGGCCCTTTCCGTACATCTTGTCCCATGCCACCGCGAAATCTTGATCGGTTCGATGAACTCGCGGATTATTTGCGTAATTGAGTTTCGTCGGATCAAGACTGAGCAGCACGTGGACCTTATCCCGCGACCAATCTTTGGGCTGATAGATTTCGTCATACTTTACGAATGCCGCCGGAAAGTGACGCACTGCGGGAAAAGTCGGATCTTCGTTGACGATGGGCGCGTTAAACGTGAACCAGGGATGCTGATCGAACCAGCCGCCAATCATCTCCCCGTACTCCGGCCATTTGTAATTCGTATCGAGCGCCGCATGAACGCCGACAAAACCCTTTCCATCGTCATTGATGAACGTCATCATATCTTTTTTCTGAGTGTCATCCAGGTCAAGTTCTCCGGTGGTGCTCACAAAGACGAGGGCATCGAAGTAGTCGAGATTTTTCGCGTTGCGTCCCAGGTCTTTCTTGGTGATAAGTTCAGTATCGGTGCGCAGCGTGGCATCCCAGAGACCACTGTCGTGACCCATGTTATAAATCGCGACCATGCCACTCGAAACGGAATCGTGCTCGAATCCTTTCGTCTGGCCGATTACGAGAATTCGCTTCAGATGAATTTGCTTTTCGTGCGGCGGTGGCGGCATGGAAGGATCCACGGCCGGCTGATTCTGGCCAAGCACCAAGCCTTGGGGGATGAGCAGAAAGAGAATAAGCAGAGAGACAAAGAGGAATAGAGCGATTCGAGTTTTGCGCAAGCGATCTCCCCTGAAAGAGATAAAGGTAACATAAGGCGGCTGCGGTAGAATGACCGATTGATCGAAGGAGATAGAAAGCGTTATGCGCGTTGGAGTCTTTACTCCCCTGCTGTCGCAACTTTCGCTGCCCGTGGTTCTCAAGAAACTCGCGGCCCTGCAAATCAACACCGTCGAACTGGCCACCGGAAACTATGTCGGGGACGCGCATTGCAAACTCTCAATGCTCGAGGGCGGCTCCGCGCTCGCCGAGTTTCAAAGAGCTCTCGGCGACCATGGCGTATCCATCAGCGCCTTGAGCTGTCACGGCAACGCGCTGCATCCAGACAAGGATTTTGCCCAGCATGATCGTGAGGTGAGCCGCAAGACCATTCTGCTCGCCGAGAAGCTGGGTGTACCGGTAGTCGTTGACTTCTCGGGATGTCCCGGCGATTCGCCACACGCCACCGCTCCCAATTGGGTGACATGCCCTTGGCCTCCGGATTATCAGAAAGTGCTTCAGTGGCAGTGGAACGAAGTTGTCGCGCCCTATTGGACCGAACATGCAAAGTTCGCGGCGGACCACGGAGTGAAGATTGCGATTGAGATGCATCCCGGGTTCGTGGTCTACAGCCCGGAAACCATGTTGCGGTTGCGATCCCTTGCCGGAGCGAGTGTGGGTTGCAACTTCGATCCCAGTCATCTTTTTTGGCAAAGCATCGATCCCATGGCGGCAATCCGTGTGCTACAAGGCGCCATCTTCCACGTCCATGCGAAAGACACGCAGATTTTTCAGAACAATCTGCCGCGCGCCGGCATGCTCGATACCAAGCCATATACGAATGAGCGCGAGCGTAGCTGGATCTTCCGCACCTGCGGCTATGGCCACGGCGCGGAGTGGTGGAGCGAATTTGTCTCAACCTTGCGCATGTTTGGCTACGATTCCGTTCTTTCGATTGAGCATGAAGACAGCCTGCTGTCGCCGGAAGAAGGGTTGACGAAAGCGGCGAATTTTCTGAACGGCATCGTCATCCGTGAGCAGCCTGGCGCCGCCTGGTGGACGTAAGTCTGGCTGCTCAACCAAGCGCAAGAGAACCAAGCCTAAAAACCAGCGCAAGGGAACTAAGCGCAGTGAGCGAAACACAGGAACGTAAGAAGAGAACGTAAGAGACAACGAAGATGAAATCGATCAGAACCGCAATTTTCGGCACGGGCTTTATGGGCCGCGTGCATCTGGAAGCGATCCGGCGCGTAGAGTCCGTCGATCCGGCGGCAATCGCGGGCAGAAATCTCGAAGCAGCGCGGCGGCTGGGCGTGGGATTTTCTATCGCCACGGTCGCCACTGACTATCGTGAGATCCTGCGCGATCCCTTGATTGATGCCGTTCACATCTGCACGCCCAACGCGCAGCACTTCCCCATGGCAAAGGATGCACTCGAGGCCGGTAAGCATGTGCTCTGCGAAAAACCGCTGGCGACAAGCGCCCAAGAAGGCCAAGAACTTGTCGCTCTTTGCGCCGAGCGGGGCTTGCGCAACTGCGTTTGCCACAATTTACGTTACTACCCGATGGTGCAGCAGATGCGCCGCATGCGCGAAGCTGGAGAACTCGGGGATATCCTCGTCGTTCAGGGCACGTATTCGCAGGACTGGCTTCTGTATGATACAGACTGGAATTGGCGCGTGGAAACCGCAGCGGGCGGCCCTTCCCGCTGCATGGCCGATATCGGCTCGCACTGGTTCGATATGGCGGAGCATATTACGGGATTGCGCGTGGCCTCGCTCTGCGCCGACCTGCAGACGTTTCATCCTACGCGCAAGCAGCCGAAGCACTCGGTTGAAACTTTCGCTAACAAGTTGCTTGGTCCTGAAGATTACAATGAAACGCCAATCGATACGGAAGATTTCGGCGCTGTGCTTTTCCGCATGGGCGCACGCACACGCGGATGCGTTACCGCCAGCCAGGTCTCCGCTGGACGCAAGAATCGCCTGAGCATTGAGATTTACGGAACAAAATCTTCCCTGGCGTGGGATCAGGAGCGGCCCGACGAGCTCTGGGCGGGCCACCGCGATGTCGGCAATCAGATCTTCGTCAAAGATCCGTCGCTTCTGAAACCGGCGGCACGCAGCTACGCCGATCTCCCCGGCGGCCATAGCGAGGGTTACGACGATACATTCAAGCAAGTCTTCCGCCGCTTTTATGCCTCAATCGCCGACCCGGCGACGATTCCCGAATATCCGCAATTCGTCGATGGACTTCGGCAACTCACCATTCTGGACGCCGTGTTGCAGAGCCATAAAACCCGACGGTGGGTCGATCTTCCGCTAGAGGCTACAGCGAAATAATAAGCCGTGGAACACGTCGCAACAGAGTAAGAGTTTCGTCAATTTTTTTATCGATTCTGCGAGACCTGCGGATTCACCCACGCCCCGTCATGGGCGATCAGGGCCTGTGCCTCGTCCGGCCCCCAGGAGCCGGGCTCATACGCGGACAACGGTGTGACGTCACCCAAAATCGGGTCGACCGCGCGCCATTGCGCCTCTACGATATCCTCGCGGGCAAAAAGTTCGCTCTGCCCTCGCATGGCGTCGCCCAGCAACCGTTCATAGGGAGGCATGTCATTGGCGGCCTGTTGAGTCAGCGAGAGTTCAACGTCGTTGCCCGTCATGCGCTCGCCCGGCGTCTTCACGCGCATCCCCATTCCGATTGCAATGTCGGGACTGATACGCATGCGCAAGTGCGCCGAATTGCCTGAGATGATTTCCCCAAAAGTTTCGATCGGAGGGCGTTTGAATTCGACGAACACTTCGGTCGCAGTCACCGGCAGCATCTTGCCGGCGCGGATGTAGATGGGAACTCCCGCCCATCGCCAGGACTCGATAAACATTTTTACTGCGACAAAGGTCTCGACCGTGGAATTGGCCGCCACTCCGGGCACGGAACGATAGCCTTTGTACTGCCCTCGCACCACATCGGACTTCGCCAACGGTCGCAGCGCCTTGAGCAATGCCGCTTTCTGATCGCGCCTTGCGTCATGATCCTCGCCCGTGGGTGGGTCCATGGTGAGGTTCGCCAGCACCTGCATTAGGTGGTTCTGCACTACATCGCGCACCGTTCCGGTTGCGTCGTAAAGCTTGCCGCGATCTTCAACCCCAAACTTTTCCGCCATTGTGATTTGAATGCTGCGCACGTGGTCGCGATTCCAAATGGGCTCGAAGAATGGATTAGCGAAGCGAGTGTAGAGAATGTTTTGTACCGGCTCTTTACCGAGGAAATGATCGATGCGGAAAATACGATCCTCAGAAAAATAGCGGTGCAGGATCCGGTTCAACTCCTGCGCCGACGCTAAGTTATGGCCGAAAGGTTTCTCCACCACCACGCGCGAATTTTCGGCGCAGCCTGATTTTGCCAGTCCCTCAGCCACGGTGCCGAACAGGCTGGGTGGAATTGCCAGATAATGAGTTGGCCGCTGGGCGGAGCCTAATTCCTTTCGCAGCTGAGCAAAAGTGTTGGGATCGTTGTAGTCGCCATCCACGTAACGCAGCAGTTCCATCAACTTGTTAAAAGCATTTTGGTCGATGCCGCCGTGCTTTTCCACGCTGTCTTTGGCGCGGGCTTTGAGTTGATCCAGATTCCATCCGGCCTTGGCTACGCCGATGATCGGAACGTTGAGGCCTTCGTCGCGAATCAGCGCCTGCAGCGAGGGAAAAATTTGCTTGTGCGCGAGATCGCCGGTGGCCCCAAAAAATACAAAAGCATCCGACTGGAAGCCCGCCATCAACGTGCCTCCAGACGAAACACGGCCCGCAGTCGGGCGTTCCCCATGCGCCATACGATATTGCGAAGCGTTGGAATCAGTCATAAGCAGCAAGGCGCGGGCAATAAATTAAGCGTACCACAGCGAAAAATGATGCGGTAAGTGGAAGCAGCCGAAAAGGTCTTCGTCTTGACCCAGCCAGACGCCGATGTTAGCTTCGATTTTCAAACGTAACCTTCGAGGGAAATCACTCTGAGCCGGTCGGTGAAATGGCCTTCGTTCGTCGATCTTCATTCTGACGATCTTTATTCCGTCGATCATTCCGCCAATCTTCATTCTTCCGATCGTAATTCTGCCGGTCTTCGTTCCGGCGATCGTGATCCGGCTCAACCGGAATGCCTTGACCTCGACCGACGCCAGTTCCTGCTGCGCTTTTCTCAGGGCGTCGGCGGAATGTTGATTCCCGCGAGCTTCTGGGGTTTCACTTCTGCAACGCAAGATCGGGCGTTTTCATCGTCCAGTGCGCCAGTCGGCGGCGAGTTCCATCTGCAACCGCATTACCGAAGCGAGCGGCCGCTTGACTCCGTACTATCGAAAGTTCAGCCCGGGCTCGATGAGTTCATCACGGAAAAATATGCGGAACAGATTGCGGCGATTCTGGCGGAGTGGTCCAGCAACCTGTTGCAGTATCCGCACCAATCACGCGCGCTCTCCGAATTTCTTGCGGCGGATTTCATTGCGACCTCGCTCATGCCCGCCGAATCGATAGTCGTCCGCGCTGGCGCGATGCTGCAAGTGAAGCAAAACAGATTTCCTACCGAGGCTACCTTGCAGCGTGGAGAATTTCTTCGCGAGTGGGAACGTATATTCAGCGCCTACTCAAAGATCGTGACCGCCGAGTTTCAGATTACCGCGATTCATGCGATTGAACGTTCTTCTTCCCAGGTTCCGGAATCGCTGCATACTCGTATTCGCTATGAAATCGTTGGTGCGGGAACGGGCTTCCATCGCGAACAGCGAACGGGCTACTGGGATTTAGAGTGGAAACTTTCCGAAGGAAACGAGTTCCGCGTCGGGAGCTGGCGGGCGCTCGATGAGACGCAAGCTCGTTCCCTCTCGCCCGTTTATGTCGATATCACTTCGGCTGCGTTGGGTGTGAATCGGTCCTATTCAGTACAAATGCTGCATGGAACAGACTACTGGCGCACCGTTCTGGACGGCGCTTGCGGCATCGACATCTACGGACACAATGGAATTTCCGTCGCGGATATCGACAACGACGGCTTCGATGATCTTTATGTTTGCCAGCCCGCCGGGCTGCCGAATCGTCTTTATCGCAATCGCGGCGATGGAACATTCGAAGACATTACGGAATCGTCTGGACTTGGAATTCTTGAAAATACAGCATGCGCTCTGTTCGCTGACTTCAGCAATCAAGGCAGGCAGGATGTGATCGTGGTGCGAGCCAGTGGTCCCTTGCTGTTCTTGAACGAAGGCGGAGGTAAATTTCGGCAGAAAGATAACGCGTTCGTTTTCGCGAATCCGCCGCAAGGAACATTCACGGGCGCGGCCGCCGCGGATTATGACGGCGACGGAAGGCTGGATGTTTATTTCTGCTTGTACGCCTACTATCAGGGCACGGGACAATATAAATATCCCTCGCCCTACCACGCTGCGGAGAACGGTCCGCCGAATTTCTTGATGCGCAATCAGGGCGACGGAACGTTTCTCGACGTGACCGCAAAGTCCGGCCTGAATCAGAACAACACCCGTTATAGCTTTTGTTGTGGATGGAGTGACTACAATCGCGACGGCTGGCCCGATCTTTATGTAGTGAACGATTTTGGGAGAAAAAATCTTTACCGCAACAACGGCGACGGAACCTTCACCGATATTGCCGCGCAAGCCGGAGTGGAGGACATCGGCGCAGGCATGAGCGTCTCGTGGCTGAATTATGCCAATGACAGCGGGGAAGATCTCTACGTCGGAAATATGTGGACTGCGGCGGGAGAGCGAATCTCGACGCAGGAAATCTTTAAGAAAGAATCGTCCCCGGAAGTTCGTGCACTTTATCGAAAACATGCGATGGGAAATTCGCTGTTTAGGAATCGTGGTGCAGCTTTCGACAATGCCACGGAAGCGTCAGGCGCTGGGATGGGCCGCTGGGCGTGGTCCAGCGACGCTTTCGATTTCGATCACGATGGCTTTCCCGATCTTTACATAGCCAACGGAATGGTCTCAGGACCCTCGCGCCAGGATCTAAACAGTTTTTTCTGGCGACAGGTAGTGGCGTGCTCTCCCGACGAAGCTCGCGCTTCCCAGCCGTACGAGCAGGGATGGAATGCAATCAATGAACTGATTCGATCCGATGGCACCTGGAGCGGCTACGAGCGAAATGTTTTTTATGCCAATAATCGCGACGGAATTTTTACCGATGTCTCCGCTGTAGTTGGCATGGATTTCGTGGAAGACGGAAGAGCTTTTTGCCTGGCCGATTTCGATCACGACGGCCGTCTCGAAGTATTTCTAAAAAATCGAAATGCTCCGCAGTTGCGCCTTCTGAAAAACATAGCGGCAGAGTTGCCGCCTTCGATCGCGTTCCGGCTGCGGGGAACCAAGAGCAACCGCGATGCGATTGGCGCTGCGATTACGGTTGAAAGTGGTGAAAGTGGTGCTGCGCGGCAAACGCTCTTTGTTCAAGCTGGTTCCGGTTTTCTTTCGCAGCACAGCAAAGACGTATTTTTCGGCCTTGGGCAAGCCAAAGGAACGGTGCGTGCCTCGATTCGCTGGCCCAGCGGCCTGGTGCAGGAACTGCACGATCTTCCGGCGAATCATCGCATCTGGGTAGAAGAGGGTGCGAGCGCATCGCGTATGGAGCCGTTCAACACTCACGTGAAGAATCTTCTTGTTGCAGAACCCGCAGCGGGAGCTGAATTGTTGCCCACCCAGGTTGAAACGTGGCTGCTGGCGCCCGTGGCCGCGCCCGATTTCTCGCTGCCCGATCTGTCGGGAAAAGTTCATGCGCTTTCCGCGCTTCCGGAAGTGATAACGCTTCTCAACTTCTGGACGACGACGTCAGTCGATTCGCGGAAGGAATTGAGATCGCTTCAAAAGCTGCACCTGAAATGGAAGATGAAAGATCTGCATTGTGTTGCCGTAAATGTGGACGGTCTGAATGTGCTTACCGATGACGAAGTTCGGACTCTTGCCAACGAATTTACTTTTCCGATTCTGCGCAGTTCGGAGGACGTTGCGGCAATCTATAACATTCTTTATCGCCAATTATTCGACCGCCATCGCGATCTGAGTCTGCCCACATCCTTTTTGATCGACGGCCATGGCAACATCGTTAAGGTGTATCAGGGACCAATCGATCCCGATCACGTTGAAAAAGATGTCCAGAGTATTCCACGAACCGCAACCGAGCGACTGGCGCGGGCATTGCCTTTTTTCGATTCGAACGGTTCCCTTGAATTCGGGCGCAACTATCTTTCCTACGGTGCTCTATTTTTTCAGCGCGGATATCTCGATCAGGCTGAAGTTTCATTCCAGCAAGCGTTGCGTGAGAATCCCTCGAGCGCCGAGGCCTTGTATGGAATCGGCAGCGTGTACCTGAATCAAAATAAAAATGCGGACGCGCGGGCGGCCCTTGAACGCGCGGTGAAGCTCTCGGCTGATTATCCGGATACTTTACCGGATGCCTGGAATAATCTTGGTGTGATTGCCACGCGGGAAGGACGTTTAGATGAGTCAGTAAAGTATTTTCAGAAAGCGCTGCGTCTGAATGCGCGTCATCTTCTGGCGCTCGACAATTTAGGCAATGCATATCGTTCGCAGAAACGCTGGGATGACGCTCGCAGCGTGTTGGAGCAGGCACTGGAAGTTTCGCCCCAGGATCCTGAGGCGAACTATAGCCTGGGCATGGTTTTCGCGCAGACTGACGATACTGCGCAGGCGTACGAATATTTGCAACGCGCCTTGAAGGCGCGTCCGGTTTATCCCGAGGCCCTGAACAATCTGGGAGTGCTTTATCTGGTCACTCAGCGGCGCGATCTGGCGGTGGCGAGCTTCGAGGAGTGCATCCGCGTGGCCCCTGGATTCGATCAGTCGTATCTGAATCTGGCGCGCGTTTATGCGTTAGAGGGAACACGGGACAAGGCCCGCGAGATATTGCTCGATCTGCTGAAACAACATCCCGACCACCAGCAAGGCAAAGAAATGCTCAAGCAGTTGCAACGTTAGCTTTCTTAACGGTAAGTCAGGGCTTAGGCGTGAGGGCAGTCAGCAGGTCGACGAACATGTTGTAGAACCTTGCGGTATCGAGTTCCACTTGTACTTCAACGGGTGGTCCCACGAATTTTGGCTTGTCCTGGTCTGTCCAACTCAGGGTGCTTCCATAATCGGCGCCGTGGCTCAAGTCGACGTCGAGATAACGCGACTCCTTCGCTGAAATCAAACTCGGATCGAGCCACGCTTCGGCCGCAAGTTCGTCCCACAAATAATTGTATGGGCCATACAAATGCGAATAGGTACCGACATAGCGGGCCGCGGCCGTGCTTCCGGCCTTCACGCGGTTGAGTAAATCCTGAGTCAGCCGGGTCTTCAAAGAAATATCCACGCTGGTGCAGACAATTTTTTTCCACGGAGCTCGCAGCACGATGTGGGCCGCTTCGGGATCGAACCAGAGATTGAATTCGTGGCGGGGCGTGTTCATGAACTCGGGGTCGTCGGTTTTCGGATTGAGGCTCCCGCCCATGAACACTAGCTCCTTTGCCAGACTTGCGAACGCGGGGTCGATCGAGATGGCTAGCGCTAGATTGGTCATAGGGCCGCCTTCATAGATAGTGACCTCGTGCGGATATTTGTGGACCATGCGCGAAAGAAAGTGCGCGGCGTCCTCATCCGCTGGCTTCGTTGTGGGCTTACCCTCGGGCATTTCGCCCAACTGATCTGGCGGGTGATATCGTTGCGGAGTCCACGCACCCAGCCACACCACGGAGCCGTACTGCTGCTCCCAAAGTTCCGTTTCTTCCTTGCGGCGTACCAACGGATATTCCGCTCCCGGCACCACCGGAATGTCGGTTCGTCCAATGATCTCGAGCGTGCGCAAGGTATGGGCGACTTCCTCGTGCAACCAGCCATCGCCGGTCACGACGGTTACGCCGAGCACTTCGGTTTGTGGCGACTGAATAAGCAGTAAGATGGCTTGCTGATCGCTGCCTCCTGGTCCAGCTGCATCCTGATCGATAATGATCTTGCGCTTCGCGGAAGACTGTTGACTCCACACGGAAAGACACGTCAACAGCAGCACCGCGATCGCCGACAGCCGGACCCTCAGTCGAAGCAGTCTCACTCGAACCAGCTTCATCCTCCGCACCTCCGGGTACTTCGAAAATAGGACGCACACGAGTTTCGCCAGAATATTTGCGAGAGATTGCATTCTATTTTGTGATGCGTGAATCCGGCCAGTGCTTTAGGTGGGTGCCCCACTTCTCGCTTCTTTTGCGAGAAGTGGGATCTCACAGGCGCAGGTTGCGAGAGACCCACTCGAAAGATAGAATTTCGGTCCAGGCACATGGGAAGCAACCTCATTGCAGTGCGGAGAATTATTCCCTTTGTGCTCTTTGCCGTGCTCTCTCCGTTTGTATATTCCCAGGAGACAGGGAAGTCAGCATCATTGCGCGGGATAGTTCGCGACTCTCAAGGCAAAGCGGTTGCAGGCGCGACCCTTCGTTTGGAGAACAAAGGCGAAATGCAAGGCGCGCAGTCGGATGCACAGGGGAATTACAGTTTCGCGGCGGTTCGCGGCGGAGTCTATGCTTTGCGGGCGGGCATGCCCGGATACGCGGACACGGAAATTCCTGCACTCTTTTTTGCTGCGAGAGAAACAAAGAATGTCGATCTCATCCTATTGCCGGCTAAATCCTTAGCATCGCAATCGGCGGAAGCACCGCGGTTTTTCGATGAGCCGCAATTTGCAGTGGCCGGCGTCACCGATACGACAAATCTCGGCGGCCATGGCTCCAACACGATGGTCCGAACGCGTGAAACGCTGGCCAAAGAAACGTTATCGCTGAACTTATCTCTGAACAACACTTCGGCGTTACCCTCATCCGGAACCGAGCAAGAAAAATCGCTGCGTGAACGCGTGGCGCGTGAACCGCATAGTCTCGAGGCAAACTATCTTCTGGGAAAGCAGCTGAACGAGAACGCCAAAGCTCACGACGCCATTCCGTACCTGGAGCGCGCCCACGAACTCAAGCCCGGCGACTATGACAGTTCTTACGAACTAGCATTAGCCGATGAGCACGCAGGCAATTTTGAAAACGCGCGCGACCAAGCGCAAGTATTGCTGTCGCATGCCGACAAGGCCGAACTGCATCACTTGCTCGCAGATGCGCAAGAGAAGCTGGGGAATTCTCTGGACGCTGTGCGCGAGTACGAGCGCGCAGCTGAACTCGACCCGCGCGAGACATATATATTTGACTGGGGTTCGGAGCTTTTATTGCATCATGCGCCTGAACCCGCCGTCGACGTTTTCACCAAAGGCAATCAGCTTTTCCCGCATTCCGTGCGCATGCTGATTGCACTGAGTGCTGCCTGGTTTTCGCGCGGATCCTACGATCACGCTGTGCAGCGAATTTGCGAAGCCTCTGATCTGAATCCGAATGATCCCATGCCCTATTTGTTCATGGGCAAGATGCAGATCGCGGAGCCTGAGCCCTCCCAACAAATCGTCGACAAATTGCGGCGCTTCGTTGCCTTGCAACCCGAGAATGCCGAAGCGAATTATTACTATGCAGTCGCACTTTGGCCGCTGCGCGGTGTATCCCAGGATGCGGCGCGCGCGGCGCAGATCGAATCCTTACTCAATCATGCGACTCATCTCGATCCGAAATTTGCCGCCGCTTACCTGCAGCTGGGAATTCTGCATGCGGAGGAAAAAGATTATCCGCGGGCGATTTCCGATTATCAGCAAGCCATTCATTTGGACCCGAAGATGGAGGACGCCCACTATCGGCTGGCGCAGGCTTATCGCCAGGTGGGAGATACAGGCAAGTCTACGGCGGAGTTGCAGATTTATGAGCAGATCGCCAAAGAGTCGGCGCAGGAGCTGGAACGCAGCCGTCATGAGATTCGGCAGTTCGTGTATGTCCTGCGCGACCAAAGTCCGACCCTGGCCCACTAGTTCAGATACTGGCTCTGGTAGGTTAAAGGGCGGCAAGTCGGACCTGTAGATTTGTGCGTGCGAGATCCTTCCCTCCGCCTGAAAAACGGCTACGGTCAGGACGACGCCCTTCCAGAGAGCGCACACGACTAACAGTCCCGCTATGGAACCGCGCTCCGCACTGGCTTCGGCTGTGTTACACTTTTTGGTTCATACTGACAAATTGTTGCACGCAGGACTCCCAATCCACACATGCTCTTGTCGAAAGGATATGTGGGCTATCTGGCCCGCGAAGTCACCAAGAAACTGATTGCCGGCAAGTTCATCGAAACCTCGGCCATTCCCGCAGTGACCGAGCGGGTGAATGCGGCGTTGGTCGACGAACTCTCGCTGGAAGACCGCATCAATGACGAAGTGCGCGTGATTCTCGAGGCCTATTCCGAGGAGATGCGCAACAGCGGCGCCAATTACCAGGAAATGTTCCGCAAGGTTAAGACTGAACTGGTGCGCAAGTACAAGGCGGTGCTGTGAGACTCAGCCGCGATAAAGTCAACGTGCTGGCCCGGGCCGTTTCCGAGGTGCTCAAGCAGATGGACGAGGTCGAGTTCATCGAAGATCCAAATACTATCCGCCAGGAAACGCGCAAGATTCTCGAAGAACTGCTCAATCAGGAAGCCAGAATCGACGTCGCCGCCCGCCAGAAAATCGAGAGCCAGAAACGCACCATCCTCGAAGGCTCGCAAGAGTGGGACATTCTTTACCGCAAGTATTACAACGAGGAAGTTAAGAAGCTGGGCGTTTAGCGCCTCCGATTGCGACTCTTCGTTTTCGCTGTTCTCAATCTAAGGGATTAATTTCAGTTCAATGGTTGTCAGGTTGCGAACCGAGCGCGCTGGGCGCTTGTCCTCTGTAACTACCAGTTTCAGCGGACCGGAGTGACCGTCGAGCGGTTTGCCATTCATCGTGTCGGCGACCAGAACTTCTCCGGGATGAAAACTGGGATCGACTTCGGCCAAGGCCAGAATGGCCTGATATCCATCCGCGCCGGTCGCGACCACGAAGTTCGTAAGCGCCTCGCCATGAAGTTCGCTGCCGATGGGCGCACCCACTTTGCTGAGAAGATCGGATAGGCGAACGCCCGAGTAAGTCTCATCGGCGTTGGTGTGCGTGTTGTGGAAAATCGCCGTAATGTGCGGCATCGATTTCAAGTCCGCCAGCGAGAATGCCGTCGGATCGTGGTACGGATAAGCTAATACGAGCAGACGATCTTTCCCCGACATCGGCGGCGAATCCGTGATGACCGGCCCCGAACCTGCGGTTCCTCCCACTTCCAGCACAATCTTGAAAGTCTGTGCCGGCTTCAACTGCGCCGCGCCAGACTGGGGAAGGTCCGCGTTTACCACGTCGAGGTGTGCAACCGCATTCTTAAAACCCGGAACACGCACGAAGATCGCGTATCCTCCCGGCTTCAACTGAAGGGCGAGTTTGCCCTGGTCGTCGCTTTCGAGTTTAGAGGCAGCCTGCGGAGCCGGAACCACCCGCACCTGCGCACGGGCAACCGCGGCCCCGCTCTGATCGGTCACCTGGATTACGGCGGCGACCGCGGCCGTTTGCTGCGCTCGTGGAACTGATGGAAATAGCAGGCCCAGTGCAATAACAGAAATAAAAGACCGCGTCTTTTTTCGCATGCGGAAAAGCATAGCTCAGGCGGGCTTCGATGTCAGCAGGCAGGCTTGGCGAATGCTGAGGTTGCGTTGTCTCCAGCTTGTTATCCTGTACTTTAAAGACAATGGAGTCGACAAAGACAACCGGCCTGACCGATCTGAAGGGTGTGGTCAAGCGCGCCGCCGAGGACGCTGGGTTCAACATTGTGGGTATTGCTCCCGCTGCTGACGCTCCGGAGCACAAGTATTTCCCCGAGTGGATTTCCGCTGGCTATGCCGGCGAGATGAAATACATGGCCGCGCGCGATGAGCACGGCGAATTTAAGCGTGGATCGCTGGCTCGCGTGGCACCGTGGGCGCGAAGTGTCGTGGTTTGTGCCATCAACTACAACACCGATCACCCATATTCAACCGAAGAGCACGCACCCGGCTGCGGCTGGATTTCGCGCTATGCTTGGAGCCGCGAAGACTATCACGACGCTGTGCTTCGTCGTCTGCAGCAGCTTGAGGCCGCGTTGCAACAATCTGTGCCTACAGATTTTCAGCCGGTTCTGACTCGCAGCTATGTAGATACGGGCCCGATCGTGGAGCGTGTTTATGCGAAGTACGCGGGCGTGGGATGGATCGGCAAGAATACCTGCATCATCAATCAGAAAAAAGGCTCGTGGCTTTTCCTCGGAGTGATTCTCACGTCGCTTCAACTTGTGCCCGACATTCCTGCGCCGGACCGCTGCGGGAGCTGCACTCGTTGCATAGAAGCATGCCCGACTGAAGCGCTGACGGAACCATACCAGCTCGACTCCAACAAATGCATTTCTTATCTCACGATCGAAAAACGGGGTTCAATTCCGGAGGGTCTCCGCGCTGGAATGGGTCGTCATGTCTTCGGCTGCGACATTTGCCAGGACGTTTGCCCGTGGAACCGTAAAGCGCCTACGTCGACGGCGGCTGAGTTCGAGCCACGCGCGGGCCTTGTCAATCCCGACCTTGCCCGGCTCGCCGAAATCTCGGCAGAAGAATTTCATGTGGCCTTTCGCGGATCGCCAATCCGCCGCACCAAGCGTTCCGGATTAAGGCGCAATGCCGCCATTGCCCTGGGAAACAGTGGTGAGCAACAGTTCCTGCCTCTTCTCAAGCGACTTGCGGACGATGAAGATGAATCTGTCGCGGAGAGCGCACAATGGGCGGTAACGCAATTGACGCATCCCGAGTGAACTCGCCTTCATCGAATACTTACTTCGCATTGTCTTCGCTCAGTCTACGGGAAGTTTTAGCTCGCTGTACTGCAACTTAGGTAACTGGTTTTTACGATTACCAGCAACTAAACTTTGGCTAAAGGGTTCTTATTAGCTGAGTTAGTCTAGCCATAGGGGGAAGTATGTTGTCACGCCACATTGGAACGATGCGGCGCGTTTTTATTAAGTTAGCGGTGATGCTTCTTGCTTCTGCCTCTTTGGCGAGCGCTTCCGCTACTCTTCTTTTGGAAGAACCCTACGGGCACATGGGGTTGTTTACTGCGACTGGCCATGCCGCGGTTTATCTTTCCGGCATCTGCGCCGATACTCCAGTGCTTCTGCGCCACTGCGCTCCCGGAGAAACGGGAATCGTCCTCAGCCGCTACGACGGCGTGGGGGGGTACGATTGGGTGGCGATTCCCCTGATCCCCTATTTGTACGCGGTCGAACGTCCCGAAGACGTGCCGCTATTTGCCAACGCGAAGATGGCGGCGTTTCTGCGCGACCGTTACCGGCGCAAGTATCTTGAAGATATCGTGCCCGACGGAAAGAATGGCGCGGCTCCCGGTGGCAATTGGTATCAGCTGGTCGGGTCTTCCTATGACCGCGCCATCTATGGTTTCGAAATTGAAACAACTCCCGAACAAGATGATGCTCTGATCCGCAAATATAACGCGACGCCGAATGTGTCGCATTTCCACCTGGCTACGAATAACTGCGCCGACTTCGCCAAAGGAGTGCTTAATTTTTATTATCCGAAATCTCTGCATCGCAGCCTGGTCGCCGATGTCGGCATCACTACGCCGAAACAGATTTCGAAAATGCTGACTAAGTTCAGCGCGCGACATCCGGAGCTGGAGTTTTCCCGAATCATCATCTCGCAGGTGCCTGGTTCCATGCCGCGCAGCACGAATGTCCATGGAGTTGTGGAATCGTTTCTCAAATCGAAAAAGTATATTGTGCCCAGCGCAGTGTTGAATCCGATCTTTGCCGGGTGCGTGGCGGCGGTTTATGTCGGCACTGGTGGCGGCCACTTCGAGCCGGCCCGCAACGCTATGATCTTCGAAGGGGGCAGTGACCCAGAGCGTCCGTTAGATGCTGAAGATCGCCGCGCTTACCAGCAGCAGTTGAAACATTTCCTGGCCGACGCCTATCCTGAAACGCCGCGACGCAAGGCCGACAAGATGTGGGCGAAGCTGCAAGCGAAAGCTAAAACGGGCGTGGACGACCAAGGCAGGCCGATCCTTGATATGCGGATCGGGGATAGTCTGGTGCGGGTCGGCGTATCCGCCAACAATGTTTTGAACGGCACCGTTCCGCTGGAAGTGGAGCGGGAGCTCCTGGAGGCTCGTCTAGAGGCGGAATTGCGCGGCCGATCGGCTCAGCAACTCTCCGAACAACAGGTGTCGCGCGATTGGGATCTGCTGCAAGAAACTATGGCAGAGAAGGATTCCCCGATTGCCCTAAGAATCACTCCACGCTCTGAGAATGTTCGGGGAAACCAGCCGTAACCCGCTTTAATCTCTAAACGTAGTGGGGCGCGTCGTTATTATCTTCGCTTATTGCTCTTCGCTTATTGCTCTTGGGGAGGCCGTTGCGGGAGGGCCTGACCCGGCCCCAGCGGTTGACCGGATTGTTGCTGCTGCTGGAGTTGCAATTGCCGTTGCTGCATCTCCTGCAGCATTTGCTGCGGCGTTTTCACCCCAGGCTGATCCGCAGGGGGTGGCGTCTGTTCCGCTTCCGCGGCCGCCTGGTCTGCGGCATCATCTTCCGTCGCTTCCGCTTCGTTCGCCTCACCTGGCCCGCCCGGGTGTGGACCGTTCGGTTGCTCTGCGACTGCCGGCGTATTCGGGGCAGCATTATCGGGTCCAGTTTTTGCCACTAAGACGACTCGCGTAAGCACTGTGTTGTCTGCGGGAGATCCCAAGATCACGTAATTGAACCGAGACCCGTTTAAAAGTTCGGCCACAACCTCTCGTGCCGGACCAGGTCCCAGATGAGTTACCACTCGTTCCGTCGCCGCCGGAATCTCAATTTCTGCTCCCGTCTGTTTGCGGACGGCTCGCAAAATGTCACCGAGTGTGGAGTTGGGCGCGACGATGGTTAACTGCGAATTCTGATAACTCACCTGCGGGGGCACGGGAGACATCGAATCCAGTGGAACCTGCTGGACTGGACCGGTAGGTCCCGAGGGCAGGGGCGCCAGCGGAGGTTTTTGCGGTTTCTTTGTCTTTCTCGTCTTCGGCGCGTTCGTCTTCGGCTGGTTCGTCTGGGTCTGGTTCGTCGGCTGGATTAGCGGGGGCTGGCTTTGCGCGGTTTGCGGGGAGTCGGCGCGTGCCGGGCTGAACACCCCAAGGCACGACGAAATCAGGCACAGGAGAAGGATTTCACCGAGTCTCTTGAATTTCCGCCTCCCGCTCATGCTACTCCTCCCAGAAATCTGCCAACAACAAAAGCGCCAGGACTTGCTTCATCCAATCTTACCATCGCCGGTGCAGCGTTGGATGCCGCATCATCCCGACGCATGATGCTGCTGCATAATCCTATTGGAAAGAACGCCTTAACGGCTGCCTCTTGCATTCTTTGATGCCACGCATACCGCGTGTTGCGAAGACAAATTCCGCAAGGGGATCACAGTCAACCATTTCCTTTGATGCTCAATCTTACAAGCGAAGGCTGAAGCAAGGTAAACTGGACCTAGCGTTTCAAAAATCGAGGAAAGTAAAGGCGGAGTTCATCTATGAGTCCGGCCCGCGTGAATCTGGCCCGCAGTCTTAACCCCGCTCTTTGGATTGCCCTGGCAGCTGTGGCGTTTGCGCCCTTGAGGTCCGGTGCGCAGAGTTGTCAGACGGCAAGCGATCTCGACGATGCCGCGCGCAGCGCTATCACTGCGGCTGGTCAGCGCTATTTCGCGATGGCCACTGCGGGCGATGTCGCCGGTTTACGGCAAAACTCGATTCCCAGTCTCGCTGCCGGTTTCTCCGGAATTCAGACGACCATCAACGACCATCAAACCGAGCTGGCCGGCGCCCAGGCTACGGTGAAGGGTGTCTTTCTACTCGATGGAACCACTCCAGTCGCTCACGCGGAGTTCGACTGCGGAGTTTTTGGCAAGAACGGCCAGACCTCGGGCAGCGCTATCTTTTATCTCGATAATCTTCCCGCCGGTAAATATGGCGTCGTCCTTTTTGATGCGAATTCCGCGAAAGGGCGAACGATGGTTTCCTTCATCCTGCAACAGATAGGAACCGACTGGAAGTTAGGCGGTCTCTATATCAAGTCGGCGCAGGTCGCCGGACACGATAGCGACTGGTTTCTCGCCAGGGCCGCTGAATATAAATCCAAGGGCCAGATGCACAATGCGTGGTTTTTCTATACTCAGTCCCGCGAACTTCTTCAGCCCGTGCCGTTTATGAGTACGCTTGCCACCGACAAACTGTATCAGGATGCGCAGAGCATGCAGCCTGCCGACATCCCCGCCGGGAAGGCAGTCGATCTCCCGGTCGGGGCGACCACGTATAAACTCACTGAAATGTTTCCCCAAGTGGTGGGTAACGATCTCGATTTGATCGTGAGGTACCAGGTCGCCGATATCTCCAACACCAATCAGACTTACGACAGCAATGTTGCCGTGATTAAAGCCGTTGCAGCGAAATATCCGGAAGTAAGGAACGCGTTTGCGGCGATTGTCGCCCGCGCCGTGGCTCCGAACGGGCAAGATTACGGAACCATGCTGGCCATAAAGGACATCAAGTAATCCGGTTCGCAGCAGGCAGTCTCAGTTCGTCACGAACGACGATTTAGTTTTGATCAAACAGGCATTCTTTTGGGTCTTTGTCGTCGCGCAATCCCAGGAAGACCGGCGCGCGAAGTTTCGGGCCGCTGCCTGTGTTAGCGCCGCCAGTCCACTCTGCATACTCGATTTCGGCGACTAACTCCGGTTTCACGAAACTTACTTTTCGCAGAGCGTCCACATCTCCGAAAAACGGATTCTTATTCGTCTCCAATTTCTTCAGGACATTCGCAATGTCGCCGAGGGATTTTTGATTAAATCCGCTGCCCGCCTGGCCCACATGGATCAGTCGCCCTTGCTTGTCGTAGAGTCCAAGCACGAGTGACCCAAAGTGCGTGCGGCTGCCTTTGGTTTCGGTATAGCCGCCGATCACCGCTTCCAGGCGATGACGAATCTTGATCTTCAGCCACTCGCTGCTGCGGCGTTCCTGGTAACAGCTGGTACGGAGTTTCGCAACGATTCCCTCTAGCCCTCTGCCACGCGCGATTTCGAACAACGCCTTGCCGTGCTCCTGATAATGATCTGAATAGCGCACGCCATTGCCGGATTGCACCACCGACGCCAGCTTACGCTTACGTTCTTCCAGCGGCACGCGGTGCCAGTCATAACCATCGAGATACAACAGATCAAAGGCATAGTACAGAACTGGAACGTCGGCGTTGCCGGCCGCTCGACGCCCGCCGGGACGAAATCCGGTGCGCTGCTGCATCAGGCTAAACGAAGCTTTTCCTTCTTCATCAAGCGCCACCACTTCGCCATCGAGAATGGCGGTTTTTGCCTGGACAAGTTTCGCCATGTCTTTCAGTTCCGGATAACGCGCGGTCAGTTCATTCTGATTCCGCGATACCAGCCGGACCTTGCCGTTTTCGAGGAATGCAATCGCGCGGTAGCCGTCCCACTTGATTTCGAACAGCCACTCTGGCCCGTCGAACGGCTCCGCAATGGATTCGGCCAGCATGGGATAAATCGCGGTAGGCATCGGCCGCTTTACCGGAGTGCCCTTGCACTCTTCAGCCTCGGAAGAGGCTGAACCCGCGGATGGAGCCGAAGAACTCGCAGGCAGGGATTTCGATTTCTTGCTGGAAGTCTGTTTCTGCAACTGCGAGCTAGCAGAAATACTCTTAGCAGAAATATTTTCAGGCGACGCTAAGTCTTGCCCTTTATCTTCCTTCGCGTTCTCGGTGTTTTTGTCTTTGGAGTTTCGGGAGGCTGTCGCTGCGGCTTTTTTTTTTGCCCGCTCGCCGCCGCTTTCTTCTGGTCAAGTTTTGCCACGGCATCGGCCAGCCACGCCGCTTTCAACTTGCCGCGTCCGGTCGCGGGACGACTACTCTTCCACTCGCGCGCGCCCGCGTCGCTGGCCACCTGTTCCAGATTGCGTCCGCTCAGCACGGAGTCATCGATCGCTTCGATGTTGTATCCCTCTTCCGCGTAATCATCGTGCTTTTTAATCAGCAGCCATTCGTTCCCCTTGCTTCCCGGGCGCCGGCCTTTCATCTTGATCAACGCGAAATCGCCCTTCAGGCGTTTGCCGTTCAAGCGAAACTTGAGGTCACCCTTGGCCAGCATCGCCGCCGCTTCCGTGCCCGGAACGTACTTGCCGTTGACCGGTACTGGCGAGAGCGGCTGCCACGTTCCCACGTCCCACACAATCACGGTTCCGGCGCCATAATTGTTTTCCGGAATGGTGCCTTCAAAGTCGAAATATGAGACGGGATGATCCTCGACCTGCATAGCCAGTCGCTTGTCGGCGGGATCGAGCGATGGCCCCTTCGGAACCGCCCAAGACTTTAAAACGCCTTCCATCTCCAGCCGAAAATCGTAGTGCAGCCGCGTGGCGTCGTGCTTTTGCACGACGAACCGGTTCCCGGCCTTCGCCGCAACTTTCGGCGGAGGCTCAGGCGTCTCTTCAAAGCGTCGCTTTCGTTTGTATTCTTCCAGTGCCATCGAAACACTATTTAACCACAGAGACACAGAGTCACAGAGGAACCCAATTGCTCAAAAACGAATCCAGCCGGACCGCCAGTGTGGGGACGGGCGCCCTCGCCCGTCCATGCCGAGCAACGCTCGGCGGCTGCCTGCGCCCGCCACAACTCTGGGTTCGATTTAAAATCCTCGCACCATGCAACGTGAATTTCCGGAAGTTCCGCTGGTCGGCGTGGGCGCGATTATTATCGAGGATTCGCGCGTCCTTCTCGTCAAACGCGCGCATCCGCCGCTGCAGGCGCAGTGGTCCATCCCCGGAGGCGTACTCGAAGTCGGCGAACTTGTTCGCGAAGCCGCCATCCGCGAGGCCCGCGAAGAGACCGGACTCACCGTTGAACCCGGTGAGCTTCTTGGTGTCTACGACCGCATCCTGCGCGACGTTGAGCAGCGCGTGCAATATCACTATGTTTTGATTGATTTTCTATGCCGCCGGGTTGCGGGAGATCTCGCCGCGGCCAGCGATGCGGCGGAAGTTCGTTGGTTCAGCCGGGAAGAACTTCCTGAATTGAAGCTGGCGGAAGATACCGCGGACGTGATTCGCAAAGGGTTTATTAAGTGTGGGGCCGCTTCGTAAAGGTTTTGCCAATTCTCAATACTTTGTCACAGCCAGTTAGATTTCTAAAATGCCGCACCGTAGTCCCGAGGCCAGGTTAGGACTCGGGATGTCATCTTCATCGACGGCCCTAAGACTTCTTATCTTGAATCCCTCGCAGCGAAAAATTGCGCGCGTCTCGCCCACCGAAGCGTGGTATTTTATCCGAATTCTCAGATTCCAGTTTTTCCCGCAGTACATTGCGACAAGAAGGTTGACGAAGAGATGACCATCAGCAGACGCGATTTCATCGGGGCGGGTGGATACGGCGCTGCATTCATGACCATGCATTCGCTTGGCCTCTGGGGCATGGTCGAAACCGAAAGGCAGAAAGACTTTCCCCTGCCGGCAACTACTGGCAAGAGAACGAAAGTGGTTATTCTTGGCGCTGGAATCGCTGGCCTGGTCGCTGCCTACGAAATGCGGCGGGCAGGTTTCGACTGCATGGTTCTAGAGGCACGGGAGCGTCCCGGCGGTCGGAATTGGACGTTACGTAGAGGATCGAAGCTGGTCTTTAGCGATGGCAGCTCGCAGGAATGCACCTTCGATGAAGGAAATTATTTCAACTGCGGCCCTGCGCGTCTTCCTTCGATTCACAAGACGATACTGGGCTACTGCAGCGAATTGAACGTGGAGCTTGAGGTTGAGGTGAATAGCTCGCGTAGCGCGCTGCTGCAAAATGACGACGTCTTCAGCGGAAAACCAATTCGCCAGGGGCAAGCGATCAACGATACTCGCGGCTACATCGCGGAATTGCTGGCGAAGTGCGCGCAGCAGGGAGCGCTCGATCAGGCGTTCTCCGCGGACGATCATGCTGCGGTAATGGCATTTCTCAAGTCTTACGGCGCCCTGGATAAGAACTATCAATATAAGGGCTCTTCGCGGTCCGGCGACCGGCAGTTGCCGGGCGCGGGCGATCAAATTGAAATTCTGCGCCAGCCGCTTTCGATTTCCGACCTGCTCCGTTCGAAGTTCTGCCGGCCGATGCTCTTCGAGGAAATGCTCGACATGCAAGCCACCATGTTTCAGCCGATTGGCGGCATGGATCGAATTGCCTATGCACTGGCCGCTTCGCTGGGCAAGATCATTCGCTACGACTCTCCTATCACGGAAATTCGAAAGACTACAACTGGAGTGAAAGTGATGTACCGCGACGGCCAAGCTGGCCCGACTCGATCGGTTGAAGCAGCTTATTGCATTTGTGCGCTGCCGCTCCCCATTCTCCGGACTATACCGAATGATTTTGCTCCGCAGGTGAAATCAGCAGTGGAACAGGTGAATTATGATTCCGCCTACAAAGTTGCGTGGGAGTCACGACGTTTCTGGGAACAGGAGGATGGAATTTACGGCGGCATTTCGTTTCTCGCATCCGGCCCGATTCCGCAAGTCTGGTATCCCAGTGCGAAGCTGCTGTCGAAGCGCGGCGTACTGATATCCGGCTATGCGATGGAGAATTGGGATGATTTCGGGAAGCTTCCGTCGTACGAGGCGAAGATTGCAGCTTCGCGAGCCGCGGTTGAAAAGCTGCATCCCGGCAGAGGCAAGGAACTGCAAAAGCCGGTTTATATATGCTGGGGCAAAGTGCCTTATAACCTGGGCTCGTGGGTCAGCCGCGGACCAGATTATCCTCCCGCTGACGAAGACGCTTACTATAGCGGGCCCTACCGGGAATTCATCGTCCCTGATGATCGCATCTACTTTGCGGGGGACCACTGCAGCCATCTGATCGGCTGGCAGGAAGGCGCGGCCCTGGCAGCCCGGCGTGTGGTTGCGATGATCGCCAGCCGCGTCAATCAAGCGTAGGCGAGATAAAGAGTTCTACGCGCAGATTGCTAAAGCATCTTTATCCTCGACCTCGCTTACGAGACGGATTCGCCGCCGTTCCCGTCGGGCGCACTGTCCTCCCATTCCGCATCGCAAGAGCGGCAATGCCACGCCGGGCGCTGCACCGGCAAGGGCACGCGCAGGAATGCGCTCATGTATGCGATGGGGCGGTCCAGGGGCTGGAAGTTCACATCGAGGGACTGGCAGATAGGACAGCGCGGCTGTTCATACAGGCCTACGCCTTGCACGTAGAGACCTTCGAGAATTGGTTCGTCGAGAATCTTCTGCGCATTCTCCGCATCCCCGACTTTCACTTTGAGTTTGATCCCGCCAATGAAGTTGGAAATGAACCAATCCAGCCGAACCAGGTTGTCGTCCCCCAGAAAACATTCGATGCCGACCGATTCCAGACAGCCTTTGGCCAACAGAGCCTCTGGCAAATCGCGAAACTGGCGAACGGTCACAAGTTGCTGTAGTTCCAGTTCCTGCCGGTGTTCCGTCACCGCGTATTCGCAAGCTGCGTCGTCGGGATATTTCAGGTGCCGACGGTCCAGTTCGTCTTCGAGGGCTTCCCAGGCCAACTCGGTCAGCGAATCGGCACTCTGCGCCAGGCGCTGCAACTCTCCGTCGGTCATGGCAGCGTAAGTGGCCGTCAGGCGCTGGCGTTCGCGTTGGTCGTCCAGATAAGACTCCGACACTCGCTCAGCATACTTCGAGTGCTTGCCATCGGCCAAGGGGCCAAAAGAACAACGGCGGCCGGAAGGCGGATTGGGCGCGGTCTTCGCGGGATCCTACACTCCGCCTGAAAAGCGGCTGCGCTCAGGATGACTTCTACAAGAGGAACGGCGGGCGATGAGTCCTGCGCGAAGAATTGCCAGAACAAGAAACGCCGAGAAAAGGAACGGCCCGCAGGGGCGTTGACAGAATCAACGCTGGCCTGCGGGCCGCCCGGTGGACTGTTTGGGATTGACCAAGAGGTGGTCACTCTAACGTGGCCTCTACGGCAACTCCGGGTTCGTCTTAACGACGATCCTGACCGACCTGCGTCAGGCGGAATCAATCCTTATTCACCGGTAGTGTGCGGGCTGTAGCTTCGGGCGCGGTTCCGCGTCTGAAGCCCCGCTTAGAGCAACCGCTCTAAGTCTCAGCCACCTCACCTGGTCTTTGAACAGTACAACTACTGCCGTCAGAACTTGTCATCCGACCACCTCCTTTCCGGTGTTATTCGCACCTTAACGCTGGAGGCGAATTGTTGTCAATACCGGGAGGGAGGCTCTTTTAGCAATGCCAGATTCGATTACAGACCTGAATTTGGGCGGTGCACAAGGCGACGGGCAACGAGTAGAGTTTTGCGACGACGCAATCGCTGACACATTTCAGGTTTAGTTCCATATCTGAGCAATTTTGAACAGACACCAAATAAGCGACGATTATAAATTCACTGGGAGAGGTGAAATAACGTGCCCTCCCCGTTTCCCGTCTATGCTGGCCGATCAAGAGAATCTATGCGCTACCTCATTTTCTCGGAAGAGTGTCACGCGCGATGCGTGTGGTGTTTCAAATCGACCTCTTCCGTGAATGAAGAGACTATTCTCTTGCAACTAAGCTGCAAATAATCGGCGCTCTTGCGGGGTTTGAATTCTTTTTTGCAAGTCTTTCGAGTACCTAAGTCTCTGATGCGAGAACACTTTATCAACGCTGCTTGGGTGGGGAAGCGCATTGGTGGGCAAAGTGCTATCACTTTTGTTGGCCGAAGAACTAGAAAGTAGGAAAAGATATGAAACACCGCGCCGTTCGTCTGTTAGTTTTCTCGTTCTTACCGCTTCCGCTCTTGGTGCTCAGTGCTTTCGCCAACTCAGTCAATCTGGGAACCGCCGGCAGTTATGCGGTGCTGGCCGGCTCGGCCGTGACCAATACCCTCGCAACTACCCTCAGCGGAGACTTAGGGCTATCTCCAAGTACGGCATACTCCGGCGGGGGAACGATTACCTTCGCGAGTGGAACGACCAATATAAATAACGCGGCCGCGCTTCAGGCTCAGAGTGATCTAACCACCGGGTACCTCCAGGCAAAGAATTTAGCGTCCACTGACAACTTGAGTGGTATGGACTTGGGCGGGCAGACCCTCAAGACCGGCGTTTACTCTTTTACCAGTTCTGCCGGTTTGGCAACGGGGACGACGCTGACCCTGACGGGTACGCCCGGTGCACTGTTCGTTTTTCAGGTAGGCAGTGCGCTCACGACCGGAAGCGGCTCGTCGGTTATTTTCATCAATAGTCTGACGGGTAAGCCGATGACGGACCCGAACATATTTTGGCAGATTGGCAGCTCCGCAACGCTAGGTACAAGCACCTCGTTCGAAGGAAACATTCTCGCGCTCACCAGCATCACACTGGATACCAGCGCGAGTATCACTTGCGGGAGCGCCTTGGCACAAAATGGTGCAGTGACGCTGCAGGGTAATACAATCACTAATTGCGGCAGCAGTAGCGGAGGCACGGGCATATCGACCGTTCCAGAACCGGGTACGGTGGGAATGCTGGGAACCGGTCTCATCCTGCTCGCCGGCGCCGCGTTTCGGAAGATGCGGCATCCGCTGGTGGTTAGCCGGTAACGCTGAGACAACTTTAGCGGTTCGCTAGAGTGGCAATCTCCTAGGTCTAGGGCAAGCCGAAGGCATAAATCGCGCTGCCAGCGGCCATTGCCACATATTCTTTGCCGTCGACTGCGAAGGCCATGGGCGCAGCGTAGACTGCGCCGCCCATCTGAAAGTGCCACAGCGGCTTACCAGACGCCGCCTCGAAGGCGATGAAATTTCCTTCCGCATCGCCGCTGAAAACCAGGCCACCGGCGGTTGAGAGCACTCCAGACCAGGTGGGCGAAGTGTGCTCAAACTTCCACTTTATCTGGCCGGTCGCGGGATCGATTGCCTTCAAGAATCCGCGATAGGGCTCAGCCTCTTCGGACGGAAAATAGGCGCTGCCGTAAAAAGCATGGCCTGCTTCATAGGGCTGCGGAGCAGTGCTGAAAATGTCGCATTGATCGCGCGCCGTCACGTAGAACAGCCCCGTCTGCGGATCGTAAGTCGGGGCCATGAAGTTGGTGGTTCCCAGCGCGCCGGGACACACCGTGTGCCCTTCGAGCGTGGGAGATGCGTTCTGGTTCGCAATGGGACGGCCCTCGCCGTCTCTTGTGTCGCTCCACGTCGTCTTGCCATATGCCGTTGCCGAGAGCAGCTTCCCGGTGCTGCGATCGAGTACATAAAAAAATCCGTTGCGATCCGCTTGCGCGATCAAGTGCTTGCCGGCTGCGTCGGACGTTTTCGCATCGGGCGTTTTCACGTCGATCATGACCGGAACCTGCGTAGCATCCCAGTCATGCTGGTCGTGCTTGGTGAACTGAAAATACCAATTCATCTTGCCGGTGTCGGCGTTCAGCGCCAGAAGGGAATTGCTGTAGAGGTTGTCGCCGGCGCGGCCGGCGCCGCGATTCGACGGCGCAGGATTTCCCGTGGGCCAAAAGATTTGATTCGTGATGGGATCATACGTTCCCGTATTCCATGCCGGAGCGCCGCCAGTCTTCCACGAATCGCCTTCCCAACTATCATTCCCCGGCTCACCCCTCGCCGGAACTGTATAGAAGCGCCATTTCCGTTGACCCGTTTCAGCGTCGTAGGCGTCAATGAATCCGCGCACTCCGTATTCACCGCCGGAAATACCGATGACGATCAGATTCTTTACTGCCAGCGGCGCCACGGTGAAGCTGTGGCCGGTGCGATAGTCGGCCGCAACGACGTCCCAAACTACGTTTCCGGTCTTCGAGTCGAGAGCGACGACATGCGCATCCAGCGTCCCCAGAAAAACCTTATCGCCGAGAATGGCCAGTCCACGATTCACCCGCCCGCAGCAGGGGCGAATATCGCTCGGCAATTGCCGCTGGTACATCCAGATCGGCCGACCGGTGCGGGCATCGAGCGCAAAGGCGCGGTTATCCTGCGCGGTCGCATAGAGAATACCGTCGACGACGAGTGGCGAGGTCTCCAGTTTTCCGGTTGCTGCGGTTTGATACACCCACTTGGCAACCATCGTGTGAGCATTTTTCGCATTGATCTGATCGAGGGTGCTGAAGCGCTTGCCGGAATAATCTCCAGAATAAGTCATCCAGTTCTGCGGTTCTTTGGCCGAATTCACCAAACGTTCGAAGGTGACCTGCGCCTGCGCGCAACTCGCGAACGCGGCCACCATCAGCCACGCCGCCAGAATGCCCTTAGCCTTGAGAAATCCGCGAATCTTCGCGACATCCTGTCCCGTTGTCGCACCCCTCACGGCACCGTGCGCAATGTTGGCGGTAACCACAACGTTGGCAGCAACGTGGAAGAGCGGCCCTTTCAGGGCCGCGTCACGAATTGGCAAAGTAACCGCCTTTAGGCCCTGTGGGTTGAGGCCCGCGCATGGAAGGGCCTCGAGACGCGGCGCTAAAGCGCCGCTCTTCCACCCTCGTCTCCACCGTCGTCGAGACGCTTCCGGATAGCCGCGATACACTCCCATCTCCGCCTTACCCGCGCCCGGCCCCGTCATTTTGCCCCCACGCTGGTCAAATACGCGACAATGTCGTCCAGATCTTTGTCACTCAATAAGTCGGCGCCATACACCGGCATCGTCGATTGCCGAGTCTTCTGAAACGATCGCAGTTTGTCTTTTTCAAGCAGATGAATCTGCTCGCTGGTGTCCATGATCTGCACGCTAAAGCTGTCTTCATTTAGCGTCACGCCCTTGACTTCCTTTCCCTCCGCCAGGACTACCGTAACGCTTTCGTACTCCTGCGGAAATTCTTTGGTGGCCTCGGTCAATCCCCAAGCCAGGCGTCGGCTAGGGTTACGAACCGAATCAATGATTGCGGCGCGTGTGCGTGATCCCGCAACCCCCGTCAAATCCGGCCCAACTCTGCCGCCTTTGCCTTCCACCATGTGACACAGGGAGCAGTTCGCGTCGCCATAAAACAGATTTTTGCCATGCTCTGCATTTCCAACCGGCTTAGCGGGGGCTTTTACTTCCTGGCTGCGAATGTAGGTAATGATCTGCCAAATCTCCTCATCGGTCATGCCGACGCCCTGCCCGTTGGTCCCGTTGGCGGGCATCGCAGTTCCGGGAATGCCGTTGCTGATGACTTGAAACATCTCGGCGTCGGAGTGCGTGTGCTTTTTCTGCGCCCGCGTGAGATCGGGACCACGTCCGCCGCCGCGCGCGCCTAACCCGTGACACAAAGCGCAATTGATGCGGAACTGGTACTCGCCGGCCTTTGCCGCCTTAGCATCGCCGACAAAGGGATTGCGGTCGTCAGTGGCGTGAGCCGAGATTCCTATCAGAACAAATGCGACGAGCCCAACGCGCCAAGGTCTGAGCATGAAATCACCTGAACCAATTTGCGGCATTCTACGCCTTTGAATTGAAATTCGCGCTTTGGAAAACTGGGACCGAACCGATAGACAGCGATGCAGTTGGATTTGTGCTTACTGACGTTGAGTCGGTACTTGCGGCGTGCGTACATGCTCGGGTCGGAAGCCCATCCCGATCACGCGGGCAGGAACGCGGCGCAGAACGGGCCAATGTTGCAGCAGCCGGAGCGGCCAAGGGAGTGTCAGTGGCTGCGAGCTGGCCAGGACCCGACCGATCGCTCGGTTCTGCACAATCAACTGGAGTCTTTGCGTGACGCGAGTCGGGAATTCTCTACGCCACTGGACTGCGAGCAGATCGCCGTCGCTGAGATTACCCGCGGCCAACTTCGCGGCCAGAATATTTGCGGCGGCCACTGCGTCCTGAATTGCGAGATTAATTCCCACGCCGCCGATCGGAGACATGGCGTGGGCGGCATCGCCAATGCACAAAAGGCCGGGACGAGACCAGTTCTTGAGGCGATCCACCTTTACGGTAAGCAAGCTGACGTCGTTCCAGTCGCGCAGTTCGCCCACGCGGTTGCGCAAGAAGGGCTGGAGACTGGCGACCTCTTCGCGAAAGTTTTCAATCCCTCGGTTGCGAAGCTGGTCCGCTGCGCCCTTGGGAATTACAAAACCACATTGCCAGTAATTCTCGCGGTCGATCATGACGAACACTTTTTCGGCTTCAGCGTGGCCGAAAGATTGATCTGGATCGCTGGCGCGGCGGCTGATTCGCATCCACAAAACGTCCATGGGCGCGCCTAAGTCCATTACCTGCAAACCAGCGCGCTCGCGCACAATCGAATGCCGGCCGTCAGTCCCTACGATAAGAGCGGCACGGACTTCGACTGTGCCGCTGGGAGTTTTTGCAGAGACTCCAACCACGCGTCCCTCCTCAACCATCAAGTCGGTTGCTTCGCTCTGCATTTTCACCTGAAATCCGGGATAGCGTTTGCCTTGTTCGACGATGAAGTTCAGAAAGTCCCACTGCGGCATCAAAGCCAAAAATTTGCAGTGAGTCGGAAGGTGAGTAAAATCGCCGATCTGCACCGTCTCCGTGCCGACCTGCCCAGCCAGCGCACGCAGCTCTTGATGAGGCCGCTTGAGGAATTCCTGAAGAATTCCTAGTTCATACATCAACTCCAGCGTGGAGGGATGAATCGTATCGCCGCGAAAATCCCGCAGAAAATCGGCATGCTTTTCCAGCACGATGACTTCGATTCCGGCGCGAGCTAGAAGGAAGCCGAGCATCATTCCGGCGGGCCCTCCGCCGACGATGCAGCAACGAGTTTGTAGTGTGCGCGTCACATTTTCTCCGCTTAGCCCTTCATCTTAGGCTCCCGGGCGGCGAGAGCACCGGGCTTGCGATCTCCTATCGGGCCTTTGTCTCCCGCCCGTACATGGCCGCCGGGCATCTGCCCCCAGCACCTCTGGCTGCCTACACTAAATCCTAGCCTTCGGATGCCGATGTACCTGAGGAAAGAGAGGTATTTTCCTTAGACGCCAAGTGATTGAGTGCTCAGCCTTTCCACTGGAAGGCCTGGGGCTGTGGCAGACCCAAGTGAGCCAGCACGCGATAGGCAAATTCGCGGGCCATTTCATCTAAGGATGCGGGCCGGAAATAGAACGCCGGAATGAGAGGAAAGACAGTAGCGCCAGCATCGGCGGCCCGGTACATGTTGCGGATGTGGATTTTATTGAGCGGTGTCTCGCGCACGCACAGCACCAGCGGACGCTTCTCCTTAAGAGCAACGTCGGCGGCGCGCTCGATCAGATGTGAGGCCACGCCGTTCGCGATGCGGGCCAGAGTGCCCACGCTGCAAGGCAGAACAATCATGGCGTCGGCGGGATAAGAGCCGCTGGCCACGTTCGCGCCAATGTCAGTGTTCGATTGTTCTTTTATTTTGCGCGAATTATAGCCGCCGGAGTCGCCGGTCGAAGCGCCCAGAAGTTGGCTGACCACCTTGGACCGTCCGCTAAGGCCTAACTCTTCGGCCATGACGCGCAGCGCGCTGTCAGAGGCGATGAAGTTTACAGCGGTGATGCGCCGGTCGCGTTCGACGGCAAGCAGCAACTGCCGCAGAAAAATGGCGCCGCTGGCCCCGGTAGTGGCAATGGTCAGATTCTGCGGTGGGTGGTTGGGCAAGAAGGCTCCGGACGAGACGGCAAAATCGCCTCGACCAAGGAGCATAGGGAGTCGGGCAATCTGAAGTCAAGAACGAGCAAAGTCAAGACGGGCGAAGTCAAGACGAGCAATGAGTCAAAACGGGCAATGAGAGGTCAAGGGCTGGAAGCTAAAACTGAAAGCTGATCATGGCTAGCACCGTCAATCTTCGTCTCCGCCGCAGCGCCGCCCAGTTGCATGCGCTGGCGGGAGTAGAGCGCGAAATTCGTGCCCAGGATTCGCACCATCGCCGCAAATATCTTCGTGAATTCAACCAGGCGTTTCGCAGTTACGATTCGCTCCTAGACTCGGGACAGATTCAAAGTGCGTTGCACTCCGCGGATGTCGTTCTGATCGGCGACTATCACGCGTTGCCTGCCGCGCAGCGCCACGCCGCCTCGCTGATCGAGCAGCGCGCTCTGGGCGGGGATCGTCCCGTAGTGTTGGGCGTGGAAACGATTTATGCGCGCGATCAGCATATTCTCGATGAATGGTGGCGCCGAGAAATTGACGAGAACGAACTGCGTCAGCGCATTCGCTTCGATCTCGACTGGGGATACGACTGGGCGCCGTTTTACAATTTGCTGGTCACGGCGCGCGACCATGGCGAGGCCGTCTACGGATTGGATTGCATGCCGCGCGAAGATTTGCGCAAAATCGGCGCGCGCGATCGCCATGCGGCCGCGAAAATTGGTGAAATCCGGCTGCGTCATCTCGAGGCGGCCATCTTCGTTTTGTTCGGCGAGTCGCATCTCGCTCCCAGCCACTTGCCCCGCGAAGTGCATCGCTTCATGCCCGGTGCAAAGATCCTTACTGTGCTGCAGAATATCGACGCGCTTTACTGGCGCGCCGCAGGTGAGCCCGCCCACAAAGTTGAAGCGGTGCGCGTCAACGATGATGTCCTATGCGTCTTCAATGCTACGCCGCTCGAGAAATATGAGAGCTATCGTCTTTTTCTCGACCAGTGGAGCCGCTGCGACGATGGTCCCGACTTTGCTCCCACCATTTACAACTTGATTGACAGTTTGGTCCGTTTTCTCGAAATCAACCGGTACTCGCCGCACAACAGCACACAGCCGAAATTCCTGGTCGACATGCTGCCGGAAGTTTACGGCGGAGCGGGTGATGCTTTGGTGCGGCGCCTGTTGTCGCGTGCAGGCATCGACGAAGCGGAGCGCGAAGCTATGCTCGGCAGCGTTGAGGATCGCGGCAGCGCCTACTTTCCTCAAGTGAATGCCTTCTATGTGCGCGAATTTAAAATGATTCATGCGGCCGAAGATGCAACCCGCTTCCTGCATCAGGCCTGCCAGGGTCTGCCGCAGCGACTGAATGGCAATCCGGCGTCGAGCGGAAACGCCCCGCGCAGGAGTGCAGTCGACGAGTTTTATGCGCGCGTCATCGAGCATGCAGTCGCTTATTTCGGATCGCGAGTGCTTTATCCCTCGCGGCCAGTGCCTGGCGATCCGTCGTCGCTGTCGCGTGCGGCCTGCGAAGCCCTGGCAAAGGCGTCTATTCGCATGGATCGCAATAAGAGCGATGCCCTCGCACGGGAGTTGGGTTATCGCATCGGAAGCCGCATTTACGATGCCTATCTCGAGGGCAAAGTCGCTCCTAGCGGCTTGCGTCGCCTGTCCCTGGTGCACCTGAATGAGCCCGGCGTGGCCCGCAAAGTGTGCGCCACGGTGATTGCTAAACTCCGCTCGTTCTCCCGCCCGCTGTCGCGCTAACCAGAGCCTTGATTTCGAAATCATTCCCCAATGCTAATCTAGACTTGAGTTCGGCTGAATGCTGAGTGCCGACGACTGAGTGCTTCATTGAACGCAGAATCCATCCGCAAGCTTTTCGAGCAAGTCCGCCAAGGCAAAGTCACGCCCGACGACGCCGTCACCCGCTTGCGCCACATGCCATTCGAAGACCTCGGCTTCGCCAAAGTCGATCATCATCGCGCACTGCGCAACGGTATGCCTGAGGTAATTCTCGGCGAAGGCAAAACTCCGGCCCAGGTTGCGGGAATCTTCCGCCGGCTCGCCGATCATGGCGGCAACGTTTTGGCCACGCGCGCGAATGAAAAACAATTTGCCGCAGTAAAGAAAAAAGTTCGCAAAGTCGAATATCGCGATCTCGCCCGCGCGATCGTTTTGCAGCGGGATCCTACGAAATATGGCAAGGGGATCGTTGCCGTTGTATCCGCCGGAACCAGCGACATTCCTGTGGCAGAAGAGGCCGTCGTTACCGCCGAAGTAATGGGCAACGAAGTGGAACATTTCTACGATGTCGGCGTCGCCGGAATTCACCGCCTGCTGGCCAACCGCGAAGCTTTAACGCGCGCGCGTGTTGTCATCGTCTGCGCCGGGATGGAAGGCGCATTGCCCAGCGTCGTCGGAGGTCTCGTCGGCGTTCCGGTGATTGCCGTCCCTACGAGCGTAGGCTACGGTGCGTCATTTAAAGGAATGGCGGCGCTGCTGGGCATGTTAAATTCCTGTGCCTCGAATGTCAGCGTCGTCAACATCGACAACGGATTCGGCGCCGGTTATGTCGCATCGCTGATTAACCGGCTGTAGGGAGGAGTTGATGAAGTGGTTGTCGATCACAGCAGTCGTATGCATCCTATCCGGCGCGTTGCGGGCGGACGATACAAAGTCCGTGCCGTTGGCGGATGTCGCGCAGCACGCTGTTGAACAATCGAAGCTGACCTCACCCGGGAGTTCGCCGTTTCACCTGCGGGCTAAGATTGTCGAAACCACAAACCCGAGTTCTGGCTACAAGGCGGAAATCGAAGAATACTGGGTCTCCCCCGAAAAATGGCGCCGGACTATAACTTCACGGGGGTTCTCGCAAACGCTGGTTGTGAACGCGGACAGGATTTCAGAGCAAGACACCGGAGACTACTTTCCCTGGTGGCTAAACGATCTAGTCACGGCCATCTTCGATCCTCTACCGATGCTCGACGAGATAAGAAAAGTAAACACGTTGCTACAAAAACCAAGCGGCGCAGAGCGTTCAACTACATGCGCACGCTTGCAGACGAAAGTTGGTACACCTCCGGCGGAGAACAGCGCCTTCCTGGTCTTTTGCTTTGAGGGAAGCCATGGTCTTCTGGACTCCGTCTTCACGCCGGGGTATGACGCGGAATTCAAGGACTACTGGGATTTCAAAGGCAAGCGGATTGCTCGTCGCCTGGTGATCGACCCTGAACCCGGGACCACAATCGAGGCCAAGCTGACCGAGGTAAGCGAACTCAAGAGTCCCCAGGAGCCGATGTTCGCCATAAACCAGCCGACTCCTTCCGGCGAGCGGATAAAGAGCGTGCGCGTCAGCGAAGCGACCGCTCGCGCTCTCTCTTTGCTTACACCTGACATCATTTGGCCCACTGTCCGCAGCGGCAAGACCTCAGGAGTTCTGAGCATGTACGTTTCAGTGGATCGCGCCGGATACGTGCGCGAGGCATGGCCTCTTAATTCAGACAACGCTGGCTTGGAGGACCCGGCGCGAGCGCAGGTCATGAAGTGGAGGTTCAAGCCCGCTACGGTCGAGGGCTCGCGAGTGCAGGTCGAGACCGTGCTGACCTTTGCTTTCGGCACGCAGATTGCGAATTCAATTAGTGCTCTATCCGATCAGGAGGCGCGCAAGCTTGCCACTAGGATCGTCGAGCCAAGGTTTCCCACCGGAGGTGTGAAGGGTACAGAGGTTAAGATTCAGGTAGGAGTATCTGCGGGCGGTTCGATCAGCGGTGTCACAAATCCTTATAACGTACCTACAGACTTGTTTATGGTCGCCGCTAATGTGGTAAGACTTTGGCGCTTCCGCCCCTACGTGAAGAATGGCAAACCCGATACCTTCTCCGCCGATATCATCTTTCATGTGGAGTAGGGCATTTGTTGAGCCGAAGATAAAGCACCGCATACGGTGCGAAATGCGATGCAGACACGACGAATCCCACCAAAAAAAGACGCGGCTCGTGGCCGCGTCTTGCTCTCACCGCTTCTAAAAGACTTACAAGCCCTGCTGGCCCGACTTGCCTTCCACTTGCAATTTGTTGTCCACGCTGAAGGCGCCGGGGAGTTGGTTGGCTCTGATTCCGGCAACTTCCTTTTCCATCTTGCTGTCGACGGTGCCGTACAGCGTCAGGTGCCCATTATCCACAATGATGCGAATCGGACGCGCCGGATCCATCGCATACTTATTCAACACTGAATCGCCGTAAATGACCCGCATCGCCCGCAAACGCAGACCGTCGTCGAACATTGAAACCGGCTCCAGCGAAATTTTGTCGATCACGTCCTTTACGCCGGGCATGTTCGCAATGTCCGCCAAAGCTTCATCGCGGCCCATGCCGGTGCGATCCTGACCCTCCACCGTGACCACGCCATCCTGAACTCCCAGCGCGAAGTAATCGAACGTGATGTCATACCCTTCGCGAACGAAGCGCAGCTTCCTGGCCAGTTTCTGCTCAAGTTCTGCGTCCGCTACATTGGGGCCGGCAACGCTTACAAGATTTCGCACGCCCTGAGCGTGAGCCGCTTTGCGCGCCAGTTTCGCGGCGTCCAGTTTGCCCTGAAGTAAATCGACCGTACCAGTCAGAGTTACAACGCCGTCTTGAACGGTCGCCTTCACCTGACTGAATTGACGCTTGCCCGCTAGTTTATGCGTCACCATTGCCTGAATTTGATTGTCATACCGCGAAGCGGCGCTTGTCTCAGCGCTTGACGTAGCCATGAGTGTTGCGCCCAACAGCCCCACCGCCAACAGAGTTTCCGCCGCTCCCAACCACTTCATCTTCTTGAACGCTACTGCCATAACAAACAACCTCCGAATCATTGACGAATCTTTACGAATTAACTATCCGGTTAATTCATTCGATGCGGAGTAAATAGCTGAAGATGCATAACTGAGGGCGCAGTCGCGCTCAAAAATGTCGGCGCAACTTCTTGTCTTGGTGTGGGTTAATTAAAATTGGCGCGGTGTAGGTGTGTCTCATCCCAACCCGCGATGCCGGCCCGGCTGTCGTTATTTCCCGATCGCCGACCAATTCGTCAGCAGCGTGGCGTGGCCGTCTTTTACGATGGTCGGATAAACGTCGTCGAATCCTTTGTGATCGTCAGGTCCGTAGGCCAGCAGCAGCTTCGATCCTAAGCCCACGTTCATTTCGTGAATGGATTCGATAGCCTTGATGAAGTTTTCCCGATTTACATTCCTGCCGGCGCGCGCTTCAGTCCTTCCACCACGACCATCGCATCGACGAAGCCTTCAAGACTCACAAAGCTTGGCGTCGCATCCGGATAATATTTTGAAAGGCATTTGCGATAGAGCGCCACCGTCGGATAATCGGTCCGATCAAAGGGAGGAACCACCTGCGTGATGATCGTGCCCTCGGCGTCGGGCCCCGCTTCCTTAATAAACTCCTCAGTCCCTACAAAAGAGACCGTTAGAAATTGCGGCCGCCATCCTGCGGCGTGTGCCTTCTTCACGATCGCGGCTACCGGCGCATAAGGTCCAACCAACACCACCGCCTGCGGATGCGACGCCATCGCGGCCTTGATTCCATCATCCACATCGAGCGAGTTGCGCGCGAACGTGCCCAGGCGGACTGGAGCAGAATTGTGTTTCTGCAACGCGAGTTTCACTCCATCGAGCACCGTCTTGCCAAAGGCATCATCCTGATAAATCACCGCGATCTTACGGACATTCGCGCCCCAAAGCTTGTCAACCTGTTCTCGGGTCTCGTCATAATAAGAGGCTCGCACGTTGATGACGTAGCGCTTGAGCGGTTCGTAAAGCATCTGCGCTCCGGTGAAAAGTCCCACCACCGGAATTTTTTCTTCCTGCGCCAACGGAACGTAGACCTTCGCGGTTGGTGTGCCCACGAAAAAACCCAGCGCGAAGACTCCCTCTTTCGTCATGCGCTTAAAGCAAGCCGGCGCCTTATCGGGATCATAGCCGTCATCGAAAGCCAGCAACTGTAGCTTGCGGCCAAACACGCCGCCCTCGTCATTCACGGAATGCAGGTAGGTCGTGGCGCCCAGCACAGTCTGGCTGCCCAGAAAACGCGCCGAGCCGTCCAGCGCCGAGCACGATCCAATCAGAACGCTGTTTTCGGTGATGCCAGGAGTTTGCGCCGTGCAAGTGCCGATCGCGATGGCGGCTGTGAGAAGTAGAAACACCGTAGGCCGAACGAAAATCTTCGCTCTTGCGTTTGGATAGTTCATGCGCAATTCAATCTGTTTCGATTTCCCAGCATCAGTTTTCGCGTCCTCAGTTTTACGCTGCGCGTGTGCGAGATCAGTGCGGCTATTGTGGCACGACAAACTGGGAGGAGATTGATCGCTTCTCTGCAAACAACTAACCAAAGTAACGCCGCCGCGCCCACTTCCAACCAATCGTCCTTGCAAACAGAGCCTGCAATCGCAACCAGTTTGAACTCTCCAGTTTTGGGATTACCCCCGTAACCTTTCTGCTCGATACTTGGCGTTCTACCATCGCCTTGCACTGCGGGATTCGGAGGGGGAATCCGCGGATGAGGGAACGTGTCACCCAATCGGGGCGGGCGGACCTGGCACACGCCAACCGCCTGAAAAAAGCGTTGGAGCGCGGAGCTCCGCCTTCGTTCGTCAAGCCTGGAAACGGCGCCGCGCCGGCCGAAGGCATTTGTTCTGAACGTTCCTGCCCAGTGCCTCCGCTGGAGCCGCAGGAAAAAAATCAACAGAGCGCTGCGATCCGCCTGCAATTTCTGGAACAGATGTTTCAAGCATCTCCCGACGGATTGAGTATCGCGGATAGCAACCATCGCGTCCTTTTGGCGAATGAAACCTTCGTGCGCATGTTCGATTACGAAGCCTCCGAGGTGGTAGGGCAGCCTCTCGAAAATCTGGTGGTCCCTCCGGATCGGCTGGCCGAATCGAACTGGGTGACCGAGGCTTTGACGAAAGGTCAGCGCATCACTCTGGAAACGCAACGCAGGAAGAAAGACGGCACCTTGCTCGATGTTTCCGTTTCCTGCGCGCCTCTGCTGCTCGATGGAAAGATGGCCGGCTTTTATGCCGGCTATCACGACATTTCCGATCGCAAGCGCGTAGAAGCTTTGAGCTCGGCGCTCTACCGGGTCGCCGAGAAGTCCAGCAGCGCGCATGATCTGCATCAGTTCTTCGCCGCGGTTCACAGCATCGTCGCTGAATTGATGTACGCTCGAAATTTTTACATTGCCCTATATGATCCAGCTTCTGAGTTGCTTTCTTTCCCTTATTTCGTTGATGAGCACGATCAGGCACCTGCTCCGAAGAAACTGGGCCAAGGATTGACCGACTACGTCATTCGTGCCGGACAAGCGCTCCTGGCCACGCCCGAAGTATTGCAAGCCATGGAAGAGCGCGGTGAGGTAGCCCACAACGGATCCCGTTCTCTCGACTGGATGGGCGTTCCGCTAAAAGTCAACAACCATACCTTTGGCGCCTTAGTGGTTCAGACTTATTCGAAGAACATTCGATACGGTGAGCGCGACAAGGAAATTCTTACTTTCGTGGCGCGGCAACTGGCCAGCGCCGTAGAGATCAAGAGAAACGAGCAGGCGCTGCGCCGCTCCGAAGCCCGCTACCGCTCGCTGGTGCAGAGTTCGGCCTACGGAATCTATCGCTCCAGTCTGGAAGGAAGATTTCTGGATGTGAATCCCGCGCTCATCGCCATGTTGGGATATGAATCGGCAGAGGAAGTGCTGATGTTGGATCCTACCAATGACGTATTTGCGCACACCGAAGAGCACACGCGACTGATCGAGGAGTTCCGCCGCGCCGGCCGGTTGGATGGAATGGAAGTGAAGTGGAAACGGCACGACGGCAAAGTCATTACCGTCCGCATCAGCGGACGGGCCGTCAGCAGCGCGGATGAGCCGGCCGATGTGCTGGAGGCGATTGCCGAGGACGTCACCGACCGCCGCATGCTCGAAGATCAATTCCGTCAGGCCCAGAAAATGGAGGCCGTGGGAAGGCTCGCTGGAGGCGTGGCCCACGACTTTAACAATCTACTCATGGTGATCAGCGGATATGCAGAAGTAATGCTGGCCCGGCTGGAATCGGATCATTCTCTGCGCGAGAAGGCCATGGCCATCCAGCAAGCCTCAGACCGCGCCACAACTCTGACGCGACAACTGCTCGCCTTCAGTCGCAAGCAGTTGCTGGAACTGAAAGTTGTCGACATAAACGCGATTGTCGCCGACATGGAACGATTGCTCCGGCCATTGATCGGCGAAAACGTGGAGTTCATCACCAGCATGGCGCCCGAAGCTGCTCACACTCGCGCCGATGCCGGCCAGTTGGAACAGGTTTTGATGAATCTTGTGGTGAATGCCAAAGATGCCATGCCTGCCGGCGGTACTCTCACCATCCAGACCGAAAAAATCGCGGTGGATGAAAGCCGTCGCCCTGGTCCTACGTTCATCCGTCCCGGCCATTACGTCATGCTTTCCGTTACCGACACCGGCTCGGGTATGGATAAAGAAACGCAATCGCGAATCTTTGAGCCATTCTTCACAACCAAAGAAAAAGGCAAGGGAACCGGACTGGGCCTCTCGACCGTGTACGGCATCGTGAAGCAAACCGGTGGATATATCATGGTGCGAAGCGAACCGGGTCATGGCAGCACCTTCCAGATTTATCTGCCTCAGGTTGACTGCGTTCCCGAGCCGCATCCACTTCCCGTGCCCCACACAGCCTTAGGGGGCACCGAAACCGTTCTGCTGGTGGAGGACGAAGAATCGGTTCGTCAACTGGTGCGGGAAACGCTCGCGGCCAAAGGATATGAAGTGATGGAGGCGGAAAATGGCGAAGACGGCATCGCCGTCGCCGCCCAGCATGACGGCAGGATCGATCTGGTTATTACCGATGTGGTGATGCCCGGAATGGGTGGCCGAGAACTGGTGAAGCATCTCGCACAGTCGCGTCCGCAAACCCGAGTCCTTTATCTTTCCGGATATACCGAGGATGCGATTGTCAGCGAAGGCACTATTGAGAGTGGAGCCGCATTCCTGCAAAAGCCCTTCACCCTTCAGAACTTGTCGCGAAAGGTTCGGGAAGTCCTGGGTTAGCGTAGCAGCGTCGATACTGCGGGACCTTTGACCTCAGACCTCAGACCTTGGACCTCAGAATCTAGACTTCAGACTCACCTCAACTCCTGCGCTTCTTACTAGCCTGAAACTTTTTTCCCACGCTGGCGTCTTATCTGGTGGAAGATAGAGTGGAAGATAGAAAAGATAAGAGAACGACAAATCCGTCTGTGGCGGATTCGCGTACCAATAACAGGGGCCTCATGCTGATTAAGAATGCGGACGACATACGGTCATCGGAAATTACGCCAAAGAGCTTGTATTTGAACCGCCGCAAATTTCTGGCGGGGGCGGCGATTGCCGGTACCGCTGCCGCGACCGGGTTGGGCCTGCGCCAGATCGTTTCGCCCTCCGTATCAGTCTTAGCTGGAAACATGGCTGGAAACACGGCTGGAAACAAAATTGACGGCATTCAGAAGAGCCCTTTCAGCACCACGGAAGCTATCACCCCGTACAAAGACGTCACCAACTACAACAATTATTACGAATTCTCCACCGACAAGGACGGGCCCGCAAAGCTCGCGCAAAATTTCCGCACGCGCCCCTGGAAAGTGAAGATTGACGGTCTGGTCGAGAAAAAACAGGAACTCGATGTTGATGCCATCATCAAGATGGCGCCTCCCGAAGAGCGAATCTATCGCCATCGCTGCGTGGAAGGTTGGTCGATCGTCGTTCCCTGGGTCGGCTTCTCATTGAGCGAATTGATCAAGCGCGTGAATCCTACGAGCAAAGCAAAGTTTGTGGAGTTCACGACCATTCTCGATCCCAACCAGATGCCCGGCCAGCGGCGTCAGGTGCTCGACTGGCCCTACGTCGAAGGTTTGCGCATGGACGAAGCCATGCACCCGCTCGCTCTCCTTTGTTTCGGCATGTATGGCGAAGAGCTTCCCAAACAGGATGGAGCGCCGATCCGCATCGTGCTTCCCTGGAAGTACGGGTTCAAGAGCGCGAAAGCGATTGTGCGCGTGCGCTTCACCGACAAGCAACCCCTGAACACCTGGAACATAGCCGCGCCCAATGAATACGGTTTCTATTCCAACGTCAATCCCAACGTGGATCATCCGCGCTGGAGTCAGGCGAAAGAGCGCAGACTCGGCGAATTCTTCAAACGTCCCACGCTTATGTTTAACGGTTACGATCAAGTCGCCAGCCTGTATACCGGCATGGATTTGAAAAAGAATTTCTAAGTCGGACCTCGGACATCGGACGTCGGACAGTCTCGACCAAGGCCGACGTCTGAGGCTGGAAGAGGTCTGAAGTCCGAGGTCCAAAGTCCGAAGCCCGAAGCCTGAAGTCCGATTTTCCATGCCCCGGTGGCTCAAACCCGTCGTTTTCCTGGCCTGCCTCGCGCCCCTGGCCTGGCTCGTCTGGAGGGGGTTTCATGCTCAACTCGGAGCCAATCCCATTGAAACCATCACTCACAGCACCGGCGATTGCACTCTGACTTTCCTGCTCATCACTCTATCCGTCACGCCTTTGCGCAGAATCAGCCGGCAATACTGGCTGATCGGCCTGCGGCGCATGTTCGGTCTCTTCGCCTTCTTCTATGGCACGCTGCATCTGATGACTTACGTCTGGCTCGACAAATTCTTCGATGTTCACGAGATGCTCGCCGACATCGCCAAGCGCAGGTTCATCACCGCAGGAATGACCGCGTACTTTCTAATGATTCCTCTGGCGCTGACTTCCACAAAGTGGTCGATTCGAAAGCTGGGTGGCAAACGCTGGCAGGCTCTACACCGGCTCATTTATTTCAGCGCCACCGCCGGAGTGATTCATTACATATGGCTGGTCAAAGCGGACTTGAAGAAGCCTTTGGAATATGCAGCGGTGCTGGCAGTCTTGATCGTTTACCGGATGATTGGGTGGCTTGTCTCGCGCGCTGCCCCGTCCAAAGCAACTTCGGCTAAAGCAACTCCCTTGTCATCCTGAGCGAAGATTTGCCTTCGCGCGCCGAGCGCGAAGGCAAACCGCAGTCGAAGGATCGCTACGTTTTGACCAAACCTGCTATTTTTTCTTCTGTTCTGCCCCATGCGTCCGCACCAGTGGCGGCGCAACGAACATGTGAGGTTTCGCGGAAGCAGTTGAACTGGGATTCTGCGCGACAAATACCCCAGCCGAAACCTGACCGTTGTCGGCTTCTATAAAGGGGAAGGTCGTGCCATCCACAGTATAGAAAACGAGTTCAAATCCACCATTTAGCGTGCTGTTGGAACTGTTCCCCGCATTGGCGGCAATCTGACCACGGCCGCCGACCGGCGCTGCATAAGTACCGGTCAACGCTATACCGTAGCTGGGCAAGCCCTGGGGATCGTAATTTTCGTCGATCACGCCGGTGATAGAAGTGCCCGTGCCAGACGCGAACTCGGCAATGTCATCGACTTCAACATCGCTCGATAAATTCGAGCCTGTAAGATTTAATCCGTAGCCCTGTGACGCCGCAAAGGTTGCGCCCGACGTCTGCGCATAAGCCGCGCCCATCGTGATTCCCGCATTGTCGATCTCTAGCAGGAGCACGCCGCCGCTCGACGGGTATGCGGCATAAGTGGTTCCGCCCACGAACGTCGCAAAATTGCTCAGCGTGTATCGGCCGGTTCCGCCAGCAGCATAGGTAGCAGTAAACGGTGCTCCCAGAGTAGCTGATACGTTGCCCCCTTCGTTGTAGTCTTCGCTGGACGCGCTGGTGATGTTGCCATTTCCGTCGGTGACCATGAAACCGCCGGCGGCGAATGGATCTGACGAACTGGATGGATACTCACCCGACACGACGAACGCAAGCGTCCCAGTCGGCATCGTGGTACTGGTCTGGGAATATGCATCGCCCACCAAGGTTGCCGTAGTGTCCATCTCGATGAATTTCAAATGGCTGGCATTGATCGCGAAAACATCGAAGAGCCCGCTGAATGCAGAACTATTCAGCGTTGTGGAGGGATTAGAAGATGGACCCACAGCCAGAGTGCCGGTGAGCGGCTCATTCGGAAAAGCATTCACACCGCCCTCGTTCACGTCTTCCAGACCTGATAAAGTTCCGCCATTGCTTACCGTAAAGTTGCCCGCAGCCGCGAAAGGGCTGCCGCTGGTAAAGGAGGCGCCCGACAAGCTGAAGGCATACGCTCCGCTGGCCGTAGTGCCACTCGACTGCAAGTCGAGAGTTCCGCTGCCCGTGGCGTTTCCGTCGAATTCAGTGATGAGGCCGTGCGCGCTATCCTGCAGAACAAAATCGAAGATCAAGGACGCCCCGAATGGCGAGGTGGCGTTGATCGTCGCTCGTCCTCGTCCATCTATCCCAATCGTATAGCTGCTGCCACTGCTGACCGCTGTATTCGGGACCGGCGCGGAAAAATCCGGGTCATTCATATCCAGCGCTCCCCCGGTGATTCCGCCGTTCCCATTCGCCGTAAGAGTGCCCACCAATGCATAAGGGCCGCCCATCACGTCCACGCCGGATATGGAGAAGACGTACGTGCCATTCAGATTGCTGTTGCTGAAGGTGCCGCTGGGCGGAGCTACTGGCTTGGTCACGCTGGCGCCGTTCCCTCCGCAGCCCACCAGCACTGCAAGTCCTGAAGCAATAACCGATAAAACCAAACCATTCCGTAACGACATAAGTTCCCCCTGACAAAGTCTCGGCGCAGATGGAGTCTTCTAAACTCAGGTTAGCACGACTGTATGGCCGCTAAATACAACCCCAATGTCAACGATAAGTAGCGCCGCGCCACAAAAAAAATTGCGACTTTACAACTCTTTACGTTGAAGAAATGCCGGTTGGAATCTTCTTGAGATGATCCGAACTTGTACCTTGCGAGCCAATCTATTGCGGTAGCTTGGCAGTGTGGTGCAAGTTGAACCCAGATTTGTGTCAGGGCATGCCTTCAGGCATGCCGCCAAGATCGGTAGAGCGTGCTGGCTTTAGCCGCAGTGCCGTAACGAGCAAGCCTCGGCGGCCGAAGCCGTTCCGGATTGTCCATTTTGCCGGCATCGCTGAAGCGGTGCCATGATCCGAATCTTTTCCCAACTGCACCATTACCGGTACTACTCCCGCCCAGGCGCAAGAATCGCTCGAGACAGTAGTGAACGCTTCCGTTTTATTTTCCTTTCAACAACGTCTTGGCTGCGCCCATATTTTCATACTTGTCATACACTCGAACGACAATCACGTGTTCAGCTTCTGCGTCTTTCGCTTCTTCGAGCGGAGACGTGAAGTCGTAATCTTCAATTTTCGCATCCGAGAGCTGGCCCACGGGCTCAACGTATTTCCAGTCGCCCGCATCCACCGAGTACTCCGCGCGCTTAATATCGGAATATCCATCTTCCGCGCGGAAGCGCACGTGAATCTGATTGCCTTCGATCGAAGCCGTCAGGTTTTCGACTCGCGGAGGCGTGGTATCGACCTCGAACCGCCGGCTCTCTTTGCTCGCGGTCAACGCCTCACCCGGCGAATGCGAGGGAGCGTCGGAAGCTACAACCTTGACGGTGTAGCCGCCGTCGGGGAGCAAGCTGGCGTCGAAGGAATACGCTTTGTCGGTCAAGTCGTCCTTTAACAGCAGCCAGCGCGTCTCGCCATCACCGCGGTAGTAGACGGAATAGACCAGTTGGTCGTCGTTATCGTCGTGCGCATTCCACTTCACGCCAATCGAATCCCGATCATGAGTGCTCGGTACCGGCGATTCAAAATGGCCTGCGGCAGATCCGCTCAGGTCCGTGCCCATCGTCAGCCCAGTGGATTTCGCCAGCGGCTGGTACCGCACTCCCGTCTGCACCGACACATCTTCGATCTCCGGCGCCACATTTTTGGGCAGATAATTCAGCGTGACCGTGTCCACTGCCGGCTTTGTGTTCCCCGCATGCAGCACGGCTTTCCACTGGGCATAGCGCGCGGCCGGAATCCCCGTCTCAGAATCCTTGCTTAGATCCACCTGTTTCCACGGACTCCAGTTTCGGTCGGGATTGTCTACGTTCCCGCTGCGCGCCAGTAGCTCCACATTCCCCGAACCGCGAAACTCCGCCCGGCCCCAGCGCGAGAAAACTTTGGCGTCGAACACATCGCTTTCATACGTTCCCTCGTGTTCGGGACCTGGACCCAGGAGAAAAATCTTGCCCAAATTACTGCTGGCGGCGTACAGTCCGCCGCCGGGAGCTTTGGCGAAACCTGTGATTTGCGACGCTGGCGCCTTGAGCACATCGGAAAACTCATCCTGCTTCTCGATGGCAAAAAGGTGGCCGCGATTTCCCGTCCCCGCGAGTAGTTCATTGTGCGAATCGAAGGCGAGCGCATACACAATGTCATCGTGCGACGTCCATACCCGCGAAGGTGAGCCGTCGCTCGCAATCCGGTAAACATCGGAGCCGCCGCTCGAGTTCCCGTTTGAAAATGGAAATGATGCCACATGCGGGGTGCTGGTCGAAACGCCAACCGTCATCCCAGGCGTTGAAGGACCCGAGGAATCCGACGAGTTCGCCCCCATGGAGAGCGCCGACGAAGAACCCGACGGCAATGCGGATGTACTCGCACGCTTTTCGCCTACGCCGGCGGCATAAATGTTGCCCTCGCGATCCAGCGCCAGCGCTGTGATTTCTTTCTTCGGCGCGCTGTAGAGAACGAATCCATCGCCCGCCGGCGAAATGCGATACACCAGGCCGCTGCCGTCCGTTCCCGCAATCACATTGCCCTGACCGTCGAGCGCGAGCACCCGGATGTGCGTATCGTCGCTCTTGAAGAACAGAGAATGCTCTCCTTTGGGCGTCACTTTGTAAATCTCGCCGCGATCGCCGGTGGCCACGTAAAGATTCCCTGCCTTATCCAGAACCAGATCCCAGATGTATTTCGTGCCCGGCGCAAAATATTCCGACGAGGTCCACGCAGGATCAAGGGCGGGCTTCGCCGGATCCTTGGCCGAATCTTTGGGCTCGTCTTTCTTGGACTCGTCTTTTTTGGTTTCATCTTTCTCGCCGCCCTTGTTTCTTCCCTTCGTTCCTTTTTCCTGTGCCTTGGGTTCAATCTTGTAGACCTTGCCGTCGGGCGCCGTGGCGGCATAGATCACACCCCGAGGTCCCACCTTCAGCGTTTGCACCTGCAGTTCCTGCGGCTCAAAAATAATGGTCGCGCTTCCGTCCGGCGTAATCCGGTAGACCCGCGCCGGCGACCCTGTGGCCGCATAGACATTTCCCGATTCATCGGCCGCTACCGCCCAGATATACGTTGAAGGCGTGGCATAGAGCAGTTTGAAAGAGGGCGCGAGTTCCAAGCCTCCCGCGCTGCGAATCGCCACACCGGTGGCTGAACCCTTGGCCAGGTCGTCGAACTTCGATTGTTCCCAGGTGCGCGTTCCATCGGCGAAAACAGAAACCGCGAAGCCAGCGAATACAAGTAGGGAAAGAAAAGAAAGGGCAAGAATTAAAAAGGGAACTCGACGCAAACTCTGCAATGTCACACCTCGCTTCAAATTACGCTCGGACGCGGGCCGCGTCCCTCACCACTCACCGGAAGTTTCAGGTTAACACGCAGTGGGGTTGTGTCGCGCGTGTGCCGGCGCTGCATCCTGTCCGCTCCCCGCAGCCGAGATTTTTCTGCATATTTTTCTGCATGAAGAGCGACTCGTCAGCATAAGGCCTTGCTGCCTGCCGGCGGCGACCGTGTTATCGTAGATTTTCATGCATCCTTCGCGTCAGAAATTGCTGAGCACGCTGGCTCACAAGTCATTTCGGCTGGGCGAGTTCAAACTCTCTTCCGGAGGCACCAGCGATTACTACATTGACTGTCGCACAACCACTCTCGATGCCAAAGGTTCGCGGCTCACTGGAGAAGTATTTCTCGAAGAAATTCAGCGGCGCGGCTGGAAGCCTCGCGCCATTGGCGGACTGACCATGGGAGCCGATCCGATTGTCGTGGCCGTTTCAGTGGTCAGCGGCGAAGTAGACGGTTTTCTGGTGCGCAAGGCCGAGAAGCAACACGGCACCGGGCAGCGCATCGAAGGTTTCCGCGAGAAGGGCGCGCCAGTCGTGATTGTGGATGATGTTTGCACCACCGGCTCTTCCACGGTCCAGGCCATTGAGGCCGCGCGCGATTTCGGCTTCGAAATCGTTGGCGTGATGTGCCTGGTGGAACGGGAAGAAGCCAAAGGACGCCCGAACGTGGAGAAGGCGGCCGGTGCGGCTCCGTTCGTTTCCATCTTCACCGCCAGCGATGTTCGCAAGGAACATATACTGCAGAACGACGACACTCAACCCGCTGTTTTCGCCGTGGCTGCAGTGTGCGAACTTTGCGGACGACCCGCGGTTACAAACAATCCCAGAAACCGGTGCGAAGCTCACCAGCCATCTCTCAGAACCGAGCAATCTGACTCTGGGCGGCGAACGACCAACGACTAGCGACCAACGACGAACACCAACGACGAATCATGATTCAAACCCTGCAATGGACCCCTCAAGGCGTACGCTTCATCGACCAGACCAAGCTCCCCATGGAAGAAGTCTACGTCACCTGCCAGACGCATGAGCAGGTAGCCGACGTTATCCGCAACATGGTAGTACGCGGCGCTCCAGCTATCGGCGTAGCCGCAGCCATGGGCATTGCCCTCGGTGTGAACAATTCGAAGGCGGAATCCAGCGGCGATCTGAAACGCGACCTCGACCAGATTTGTGACCTGATGGGAAAAACCCGTCCCACGGCCGTGAATCTATTTTGGGCGATCCGTCGCATGCAGGAGAAATTCGAGCGTATCCGCATCCGGCCGATTTCACAGATCAAACAGGATTTGATCGAAGAAGCGCAACGCATGCACGCCGAAGATATTGCCGCCAACCAGGCGATGGGCCGCCACGGCGCTACGCTCATGCCCAGCTCCGGCGGAGTGCTCACCCACTGCAATGCCGGCGCGCTCGCCACTGCCGGATACGGAACCGCGCTCGGCGTGATCCGCGCGGCCGTTGAACAAGGCAAGAAAATTCACGTTTATGCCGATGAGACTCGGCCGTTTCTGCAGGGCTCGCGTCTCACCGCGTGGGAGTTGGTGAAAGACGGCATCCCCACCACGGTGATTGCAGACAACATGGCCGGCTCCATGATGAGTCAAGGTAAAATCGGCGCCATCGTGGTGGGCGCCGACCGCATTGCCGCCAACGGCGATGTTGCCAACAAGATCGGAACCTACACGGTCGCCATTCTTGCCCGCGAGCACAACATTCCGTTCTACGTCGCCGCGCCCATTTCGACCGTCGATTTGGCCTGCCCTGACGGCAATCAAATTCCCATCGAGCAAAGAAACGTCCGCGAAGTCACGCACATTGGTGGCAGACAAATGGTTCCGGACGGCGTGGAAGTGGAGAATCCGGCCTTCGACGTGACGCCTGCGAAATACGTGGCTGCGATTATTACCGAGAAGGGAATCGCGCGAGCGCCTTACGAAGATTCATTGCGCAAACTTGCCCAGCAGGATGTTGAAGCGCATCCCTAGCGTTTTCAGTCGAACCGCATTTTTCTGCTTCGGCCCTTACCCGCAGCCAGCTAACCTGCGGCCAGGTAGACATATCGCAAAATGAACAGCGCGGTCAGAATCCAAATCACCACGCTCACCTCACGAAACTTTCCCGCGACCACCTTCACCAGCGTAAAGGAGATCAATCCAAAACTCAGCCCGGTCGCAATACTGAAAGTTAATGGCGTTGCCACCAGCGTGACGAAGGCGGGAACTGCCTCCGTAAAATCCTTCCAATCCACGCGGCCAATTGATTCCGTCATCAGGGCTCCGACCAGAATAAGAGCAGGCGCGGTCGCATATCCCGGAATGGCCGCCGCCAGCGGCGCACAAAACGCAGCCAGCAGAAAAAATCCTGCGACAAATATGTTGCTCAAACCTGTCCGCGCACCCGCCGCTACGCCGGCCGCGCTCTCGATGTAACTTGTCACCGTGGAAGTTCCCGTCAACGCCCCGAAAATGGTTCCCACCGCGTCTGAGACCAGCGCCCGCCCCACCCGCGGAATTTTTCCATCCTTTACGAATCCGCCTTGTTCGCAAACTCCCACCAGCGTCCCAACATTGTCGAAAAGATCGACAAACAGAAAGACAAAAACAATTTCCAACAGTCCCAAATGCATTGCGCCGCGCAGATCAAGTTGCAGCCAGGTGGAAGAAGGATGTGGCCAGGAAAAAATCGCCGTCGGCCAGTTCGCCATCCCGCGCAGGATTCCCAGCACGGTCGTGGCGAAAATGCCGATCAGGATTGCTCCATTCATTTTTCTCGTCATGAGAACGAGCATGATCCCCAGTCCCACGCACGCCAGTTGTGTTTCTCGATTGGCGAAGCTGCCCAGGCTCACGAAGGTTGCCGCATTCGCCACCACCAGCTTGGCATTTCGCATCCCCACAAACGCAATGAACATTCCAATGCCGCCGGCGGTGGAATATTTCAGGCACTCCGGAATTCCATTGACGATCTGTTCCCGCACCCGAGTGACGGTGAGAATCAGAAAGAACACGCCGGAAAAGAAGATAACGCCCAGCGCCGTGCGCCAGGGGACGTGCATGCCCAGGCAAACCACGTAAGTAAAATAGGCGTTGAGCGACATTCCCGGCGCCAGCGCTATGGGATAGTTTGCATAAAGTCCCATCACCAGCGTGGCGATTCCCGCGGCCACGCAGGTCGCAAACAAAACGCCATCGACTGGCATTCCCGCCTGCGACAGAATCTGCGGATTCACCACGACGATGTACGCCATGGTGATGAACGTGGTCAGTCCGCCCAGAAATTCGCGGCGCACCGTGGTCTGGTTTTCAGAGAGACGGAAGTAGCGTTCGATCAATTCAGATCCTGGTAGCGCTGAGGAGTGCCTGCCAAATGAGTCGCCATTCTACACACACGTGGCGACAGCCGCCCTTCGATCTGGTCGGCGTTCATGGCTCTTCAGCCTGAATCTGTGCTATGAACGCGGAGCGAATAGTGAGCCGCACTGCCTGGCGTGCCCCGATCTTCTCTTCTGGTGCGTCGCTTCCTTCTTCGTTAGCGAGGCGCAGAAGTTTCAGTGGAGGCCTGCAACTCTTCGCTGCGAATGGCAGTTAATTCGCCCGCCTGGCGCAATTCCGGGAACATCCACGCCCAAAGCGCGATCACGACCAACGTTCCTATTCCGCCCAAAACCACCGCCGGCACCGTCCCAAACCACTGCGCCGTTACTCCAGACTCGAATTGGCCAAATTCATTCGACGTACCAATAAAAATCATATCGACTGCGGTCACGCGCCCACGCATTTCATCCGGCGTGGCCAGTTGCGTGAGCGTGGCGCGGATGATCACGCTGATCATGTCGCTCGCTCCCAGCAGCAGCAACGAGATCAGCGAGAGCGTGAGGCTGCGCGAAAGCCCGAAGAGAATGGTGAAGATTCCGAATCCACCAACCGACCAGAGCAGCGTTGGTCCCGAGCGCCCGCGCAACGGCCGGTGTGCCAGTAACACGGCCATTATCGCCGCGCCGACGCCGGGAGCGGTGCGCAACAGTCCCAGCCCCCACGGTCCGGTGTGCAGAATTTCGCGCGCGTATACCGGCAGCAGCGCGACTGCCCCACCCAGCAGCACCGCAAATAGATCCAGAGAAATCGCGCCCAGAATCAGCTTCTTATTCCAGATGTAATGCAGTCCGGCAAAAACTGTTCTTAAGCTCATCGCTTCTCGCGGCCGCGCTTTCACCTCCGGCTTAATGCGAAACGACGAGACTGTCGCGCCGATCGCCGTCAGCATGGCGATCACGTAGACGACCGATGGCCCGTGGAATGCCGCATACACGATGCCGCCAAACGATGGTCCCAAAATCGTCGCCGCCTGGAAGATACTCGCATTCCACGCCACCGCGTTGGGGAAGTGCTCTTCCGGAACAAGTTGCGGCAGAATGGCTCGGCTGGCCGTGCTGTTAAAGGAGCGCACCACTCCAATCAGGATCAATACGATGTAGATCGAGTGAACGGAATGTCCACGGCGTTGCGCCAGTGCAAGCAGCAAGGCAAAACACACCGCATAGCCGCCGTAGCAAATCGAGAGCACATGGCGGCGCTCGAACCGGTCGGAGGCGTGACCGGAAATCGGGAAGAGCAGAATTGCCGGCAGAAACTGCGCCAAGCCGACATAGCCGAGATCAAGCGGCCGCTTGGTGATCTCATAAACTTGCCAGCCCACGGCAACCGCTTGCATTTCGACCGCGGCCACAATCAAAAAGCGGGCGATCTGGAACAATGCAAATCCGGGATGGGTGAAGGCGGCGCGTCCGGCCCTGGCGTCGGAAGTGGCAGGCATGAACTATCTACTGTGCCATAGAAAAGTGCGGCTGCGCAGCGACCGAGATTCTTACGCCACCAACGGGGCGTTGGCAATTCCCGCGGTTCCAAATATTCGCCGGTATCGTTCGATCTCCGCCGGCGGCCCCAGCGCCTTGGAATAATTATCGGAAAGTTTCACCGCCGGCCGCCCTTCTACGCTTGAGACCTTGCAGATCAAGCTGATGGGATCGAACCCCCCACCAGCGTTCGGATTACACCCCCGAAAGTCATTGGTCAGAAGCGTGCCCCAGCCCGCGCTAAATCGAATACGGCGCCCGGGCGTCCACTTGCTGCGATCGTGAAAATCCGCGGCTCTTACGAAATCTTCCAGGCCAACGCCATTCGCCACCGTCCCGCCAAAATAAGCGTGCAGACCAAGAATCTGGTCCACATCCAGCGTATCCGATGCAATCAACAACTTATCTGCAGGATCTTTTCCGTGCGCCTGCAGCCAGTCGATATATTCATCCCCGGCAATACACGGATCTTTGCTGTCGACGCGCTGCCCAGTCCACTCCGCTACCCATCCGGGCGCATGCGTTAAAAATTGTGTCGTGCCAAAAGTGTCAGGCAACAACACGCGCAGCGCTCCTTCATACGTCTGCTGCCACAATTCCAGCACGCGATACTGCGATTCCTTCAGAGCTGTGTCATCGGGCGCCAGCGCAGCCATCACCATCGGAATTTCATGGGCATTGGTTCCAATCGCTTCCAGATCGTGCTTATGCGCCAGAAACGCATTTGAAGTCCCAATAAAATTGCTGCCCAGATTCGCCGCCATGGCTTCCACTACATATTCCTGCCATAAGAAGCTATGCCGCCGTCGAGTTCCAAAATCGCCCACGCTCAGTTCAGGAACGCCGCGCAGCCGTTCAATCTTGTTCCACAACTTCGTCTTAGCTCGCGCATACAAAATGTCGAGTCCGAACTCGCTCAACGTTTTCAGATTCGCCCGCGTCTTCAACTCATCCAAAATGGCCAGCGAGTAAAGCTCCCACATCGTCGTTTCAGCCCACGTGCCTTCGAAGGTGAGCTCAATTTGCCCATCCCGCACTCGCAGCCGGTAATCCGATAAGTGAAAGTCTCGATTCAGCCACTCGAGGAATGCCGGCTCAAAAATTCCCCGCCGGCCATAAAAAGTGTTGCCCGCCAGCCACACCAGTTCCGACTTTCGAAAGCGCTCTCCCCGCACGTGTTGTAACTGTACCTTGAGTTCTTCAATGTTGATTACCTCCGCCATGCGAACTGCGGGATGGCGATTGAAGAGCGAGAACTCCACACGCGTCTTTGGGAAATGTTTCCAGATGAACTGCAACATCAGCAGCTTGTAAAAATCGGTGTCCAGCAGCGAGCGAATGACGGGGTCGAGTTCCCAATTATGGTTATGCGCGCGCTCTGCGAAGTTGACGATCATTGGAGCTAAGTAATTTAAGTTTCGACAATATCATGGGCGTCATTCCAACGCATAAGACAGGTCTTCTTTTGACGTGATCATCCCACGCTTGGCGGTTGCATTTCGAAGGCGTCATCTTGTGTACCGCGCTTCGATTCTCAAAGGCGTCATCCCGAAACTCGGCGCACTTCAGCCGAGTGAGGGATCTCCTAGTAGGCGGAATAGCAAGTGTTCGCGACTAAGGACCGCGGCGAGCGTTCGTGGCGAAAGAGATCCTCCCCTGCGCCTGAAGAGCGTCTCTGCTCAGAATGACGTCAGGAAAAACCGATTCCCCGGAGGTCCGACGTCTGACGCCCAAAGTCCCGCGATGTCGAAAGACTATTCCCCACACCGTCAGACATGCCCTTCGGTGCACTTTTGTTCGCCGGAGCCCGAGCGATAATCGGGATGCCCGAATCGCTTCACCGCTGCGGAGATCTACCATGAAATGCGTTGTGCCGGCTTTCGCCTTGTGCCTATCCCTGTCCACCAATCTCGCAACCCTGGCCCAGGAAACTCAAGTTCCAAGCAACGACAAGTCCGCCGTTCGCGCCACCGTGACCAACTACATCGAAGCTTATTACACCGGCGACGCCCGCCGCATGGAGCAGACCCTTCATCCTCATTACCTCAAACACATGATTCATGGCGATATTCCGATGCGCGAAAAAACCGCTGCACAAATGGTCGAGGAGGTGCGCTCGCACGGCGTACCGGACATCTCCCAAGCTCAGAGGACCGAGCAGGTCAGCGTACTCGACGTTGCCGGTGACATCGCTTCCGCCAAACTGGTCACTCCCGGTTGGGTCGACTACGTAACCTTAACGAAATCCGGAGGCGACTGGAAAATTCTTTCGATTGTTCAACGAATCGATAATCCAGCGAATCGATAACGTCCAGCGAATCGATAATTAGGAAAACTTTTTTCACTTCGGCTTCTGTCAGGCTCGCATGCCTGGCAGCGGTCTCGCTTCTGTATCTATGGCCGGCTTCGCTCGCCGCTCAGGTGGCGTCTGTTCCCTCTGCTTCCAGCTTTCAACCCGGTTCGCAAGCCCTGCTCGAACCTGCCAAAGACAACCCAACTCTGAATGCTGAACCGCCGCCGAAGCGAATGTTCGGAATGATTCCCGATTTTGAGAATACCAACGATATTCCGGCCAACCAGGCGCCTCTGAGTGTGAGCGAAAAATATATTCTCTCGCTGCATCAGGCGTTCGACATCAGCGCCCACCTCGGCAATCTATTTCAATCGGCTTTACAACAGGCAGGAAATGGCCAGCCTCACTACGGTCAGGGTTGGGTCGCTTTCGGCGAGCGTTTTGGCGCGAGTGAGGGCGATCAGATCAGCGGCAGCCTTCTGATCTATGGCGTTCTGCCCTCATTGCTGCATGAAGATCCGCGCTACTTCCGCCAGGGCCGGGAGCCGGCGATGACTCGCGCCTGGTATGCCATCAACCGCACTTTCGTGACCCGTCGAGACGACGGATCGTCGGGATTCAATAACTCTGAGATTTTCGGTCAGCTGGTTTCCTCCAGCATCTCGATTACTTACTATCCTCCACAGGATCGCACCCCGGCAGAAATGCTGACCAACTACCTCATCAATCTGGGTGGCAACAGCGGCTACAACGTGCTCTCGGAGTTTTATCCCGACATGATGCGGGCATTATTCGGTCGGCAAAAACGCTGGCGCCCTACGAACTAACCTTCGCCACTACGAACCGCTGCTCCAATCCTTCATACACTTCTTCCGCGCGGCACAGCGCATCCTGCACGTTGTCGCATATATTTTCTTCGCCGATCACCTCCGCGAACTCCGCCTGATGAATCAGTTGCGCCGGCTGCTCGCGCGCCCCGCAAAGAATCAGCGTGCGCTTGCTGGCGTGGAGTTGTTTTGCGACTTCTTCAATGGCGAACAATCCCGTGGCATCGAGTGCCGTCATGTTGCGCAGCCGTAAAATTACGACCGGCGGCAGCGTGTGCAGGCTTTCCGTCACCGCCTGAATCTTGTCGGTCGCGCCAAATAAAAACGGTCCGTGGATTCGAAAGATGGTGGCGTAATACGGAATATCTTTATCCTGCAGAATGTGGACTCGCCCATCTTCCACATAGTCGTCCGTTACCTGCGACACGGTGGTGGTCGCCGCCACCCGGCTGATGAACAGCAGTGCCGCCAGAATCATTCCGGCTTCGACGGCCACAGTAAGATCGGCAAATACCGTAAGCGCGAACGTCACCAGCCAGATGCTGATGTCGGTCTTCGTAAGTTTCAGCAGTTGCGGAATCTCGCGCCACTCGCCCATGTTGTAAGCGACCATCATCAGAATCCCAGCCAGCGCCGCCATCGGCACATAACTCACCAGCGGCGCCGCAAACAGCAGAATGCACAGCAGCGTGAGCGCGTGAATCATTCCCGCTACCGGCGTTTGCGCTCCGGCGCGGATATTGGTTGCGGTCCGCGCAATCGCTCCCGTGGCTGGCAACCCGCCAAACATCGGTGAAAAAATATTTGCCACCCCCTGCCCAATCAGCTCCACGTTCGGATTGTGCCGGTCATTACTCATCCGGTCTGAAACCACGGCCGACATCAAAGACTCAATCGCTCCCAGCATTGCGACGGTAAACGCCGGACCCAGCAATCCGTGGATCAAATCAGTGCGGAAATGGGGAATTTGCCAGTGCGGCAACCCGCTCGGGATTCCTCCAAATCTGGTGCCGATGGTTTCCACCGGAAGCTTGAAAAAATAAACCGCGCAGGTCGAAAGCAGAAGGGCAACGATTGGTCCTGGAATGCGGCTGGAAAGTCCCCGGCAAATAATCAGGACCAGTAACGTAAACACCGCCAGCGCGGCCGCTTCCCACGACAGGGTATGAAAATTTCCCGCCAGCGCTTCCACTCGCAACCAGAACACGCCCGGAACTTTGTCAAGATGCAGTCCAAAGAAATCTTTGACTTGCGTACTCGCGATCAGCACCGCAATCCCGTTCGTGAATCCAATGACGACCGGCCGCGGAATAAATTTCACTCCGGTGCCCAGTCCGGTCACGCCCATGATTACCAGCAGCACCCCCGCCATCACGGTGCACATAAACAAACCGTCGATTCCGTGCACGGCGACAATTCCGGCCACGACCACGACGAAGGCGCCGGTGGGCCCTCCGATCTGCGTCTTCGATCCACCCAGCGCCGAACTCAAAAAGCCAGTTACAATCGCGCAGTAAATCCCCGCCTGTGGCGTCAATCCCGAAGCAATAGCAAACGCCATGGCCAGCGGCAGAGCCACCAGTCCCACAGTCACTCCTGCAATCAGATCAAGCAGGAATTTGTGCCGGTCATAGTCGCGAAGACACAGCACCGACTTCGGAAGCCAATTCTCGCTCAGGAAAATACGGGCCATTTTCACATTATCGCCCCGGCGCGGGGAATCGGATAGATACCGGACCCCACATGCGATGAACCAAAGAACATGCCCGTTGTAGGGCACGGAACACGTAGCGGCGGACGCATTCGTCCGCCGCGCGATGTCTCGTGGCCCACGTCTCCCATCTCTTGTGAGACGTGGGGACTTTCTCATTCGCAACCGTAAAGCCGTGCTCCTACAAAAACAGCCGCACGCCATCCCGCTATAATCCGATTTGGCTGAAAGCTCGTAGCTCAAAGCTCACAGCTGATAGCTCATGCGTTTCGAACTTTTCATTGCGACCCGCGACCTGCGTGCCAAGCGCCGCCAGGTTGAGGCGTTTTGCGGGCGTGACCCTGAGCGCAGCGAAGGGGTGAGCCCAAAGCCGAAATCCCGAGCGAAGCGAGGGACCTCTCGATGAGATTCGAGCTTTTCATCGCGACGCGGTATTTGCGAGCCAAAAGAAGGCAGGCCTTCATCGGCATCATTACCGGCATTTCGATTGCGGGCGTCGCAGCCGGCGTCGCTTCTCTCGTGGTTGCCATGGCCATCACCAACGGATTTCGTCAGGATTTACAAGAACGCCTGCTGGGTTCCACGTCGCACATCAGCCTGCAGCGCATTGCCGACGATGGCATCCAAAACTGGCCCGCACTCATGGACCGTCTCGCCCAGCAGCCGCACGTTGTGGCCGCCGCTCCCGCGATCTTCGAGCAGGTTCTCATCTCTCGCGGCCCGCGGGCACGCGGCGCCGTTCTCAAAGGCATGATTCCCCGCTACGAACGCAAAGTCGGCGACTTGCTTAACTCGGTAAAGCAAGGTTCAGCCGCTCCCTTGGACGAAGCCAGCACCGTAATCGCACAATCAAATTCAGCGGACGCGAACATCGCGTCCACGAAGACGCCGTCGTCACCCGACTCTCTCGCCGATTCTCTCGCCGATGTGCAACAGCGCGTCGCAGCCATGCCTCCGATCGTTCTCGGCCAGGACATGGCCGACAGTCTCGGCGCTACGGTCGGCTCCGTTGTCCTCGTAGTCAGCCCCCAGGGCGAACTGACTCCCTTTGGCACCGTGCCGAAATATAATCGCTTCCACGTGGTTGGAATCTTTAACTCCGGCTTCTTCGACTACGACTCCAGTTGGGCGTTCGTTCGCTTGTCGGATGCGCAAAAATTGTTTGGCCTCGGCAATCTGTTCTCCGTCATCGAATTCAGAGTCGATGATATCTATCACGCTCCCGCCATTTCCCGCGAACTCGAAGACGCGGCTGGCAAAGGTTTCATGGCTACCAACTGGGAAGAGCAGAACAAAGCCTTGTTTCATGCACTACGTCTGGAGCGACTGGTCACCTTCATCACCATCGGACTCATCGTCTTCGTGGCCGCTCTCAATATCCTGATTTCCCTGATTATGATGGTCATGGAAAAAACCAAAGACATCGCCGTGCTCATGTCCATGGGCACTCGCCGGGCGCAGGTGCGGAATCTTTTCATTGCGCAGGGCGTGCTCATTGGCGCCATTGGCACCGCGATTGGCCTGGTCCTCGGCTATGCCATCTCCTATGCCGGCGCACACTACCACGTGCTAACGCTCTCTCCCGAGGTTTACTCCATCGACTACGTGCCCTTTGCGCCGCGAGCGAGCGACGGCGTACTCGTGGCCGTGGTCGCAGTGGGAATCTCATTTATTGCGACGCTTTATCCCTCCTGGTCCGCATCCCGCATCCTGCCCGCCGAGGCCCTGCGCTATGAGTGAATTCTCTGGCCACAGATTCCAGAACCCGAACCCATGCCGCGATTTAAGTTTTGCAGCCGAAACGATTCCAAAGCCGCCCGCACTACTAAGAAAGCCGACGAATACCGGCCAAACCGTAGCTCTTAATCCTCCAAACTTTAGCGCCCGGAACGAAAGAGACATCTCTTGCATCTAATTACTGAAGCAACCATGCTTCGCGTCGAAGGTTTGAAGAAGGTTTTCCGGTCCGGCGAATCGGATCTGCTGCTCTTTGAAAATTTATCGTTCGAAGTGAAGCGCGGGGAAATGCTCGCCATTGTGGGTGAATCGGGAGCGGGGAAGAGTACCTTGTTGCACATCCTCAGCGCTCTTGATCGTGCTTCCGCGGGTGACGTATACTGCGCCCACTTGCGATTGAATTCCTTATCGCACGAGGAAGCCGCCAACTTTCGCAACCGCGAAACCGGCTTCGTATGGCAGTTTCACTATCTGCTGCCCGAATTTACGGCCGCAGAAAACGTTGCCATGCCGCTGCTGTTGCGGGGGCGAGCCTGGCAGCAGGTCGAGCCAGAAGCTTTACGCTGGCTTCGCGAGGTCGGTCTGGAGCAACGCTCGCATCACCGCTCAGGCGAACTCTCCGGCGGCGAGCAACAGCGGGTGGCTCTGGCCCGTGCGCTCATTACCGGCCCCAAACTATTGCTGGCGGATGAGCCTACGGGAGATTTGGACGGGCAGACGGCGGAAGCGGTTTTTGCTTTGATTGCGCGCCTGCATCGCGAGCATCAGCTCACCTCCTTGATCGCCACTCATAATCTGTCATTCGCTCGCCGTTGCCATCGAGTGCTGAGGTTGCAGCGAGGGCGCATGGAAGAAATTTCTCCGGAGTCATTGCCGGCTTGAGAAAGTGTCAGTGACAAAGATTTAGCTTGCGCGCGCAAGATTAGAGACGGGATGGGAGAACAAGATTAGTACGACAAAGTGCAAGAATTTAGTGCAAACCGTAGACAGCAGAAGGTGGGCAACCGTTCCTTCGGTAACGTGATCAAAGGTTGGTAAAATCGCTTCCGAGCTTCGGTTTTGAGGCCCTTGGATTGCATAATGGCGATAGAATAAGGTGAGGTAGAAGTCAGTCAGTGGAAGAAAGAGCCGAAGAAGTAGTAGAAGGGAAGTGAAAGAAGCAAGCAACACACAAGGCAAAGCTAGAACAGCTCGAAAAACTCAAGATAAGCAGTGAGGGTTCGGCAACAGGTTCAGTCGGGAGCAAAATTCTCCCGGCCAGGGACGACAGGGGGGAAGGGCATTATGTTTGAACGCTATACGGAGAAAGCCAGGCGCGTCATCTTTTTCGCACGTTACGAAGCCAGCCAGTTCGGGTCCCCCTATATCGAGACCGAACACCTCCTTCTGGGACTGCTGCGTGAAGACAAGGCCCTTACTAACCGCTTCCTGCGTTCGCATGCTTCAGTGGAATCGATCCGCAAGCAGATCGAGGGGCATACCACCATTCGCGAGAAGGTTTCGACCTCCGTCGATCTCCCTTTAAGCAATGAGTGCAAACGAGTTCTGGCCTATGCCGCGGAAGAAGCGGAACGCCTTTCACACCGACATATTGGCACCGAACACCTGCTTTTGGGTTTACTGCGGGAAGAAAAGTGCTTCGCCGCCGAGATTTTGCACGAGCGCGGCCTGCGCCTCTCTACCATTCGCGAGGAACTCGCCCGCAGCACGCAGGAAAAAGCTCAGCCGCAGCGGCAGCGTGAAAGCTCGCTGCTATCGGAATTTTCGCGCGATTTGACCCAGGCCGCTATGGACAGCCAGCTCGATCCCCTGGTCGGCCGAGATGGCGAGGTTGATCGCGTGATCCAGATCCTCTGCCGCCGCACCAAGAACAATCCAGTGCTGATCGGCGAACCTGGCGTGGGCAAAACCGCCATCGTTGAAGGCTTGGCCCAGCGCATCGCGGATGGCGAGGTTCCGTCGTTCCTCGCCGACAAGCGTATCCTTGGTCTCGATCTTTCGCTCATCGTGGCCGGCACCAAATACCGCGGCCAGTTCGAAGAGCGCCTCAAGACCATCATGAAGGAATTGATTGAGTCGCAGAACTCCATCATCTTCATCGACGAGCTTCATACGCTGGTCGGCGCAGGATCCGCCGAAGGCTCGCTCGATGCCGCCAACATTCTGAAGCCGGCATTATCGCGCGGAGAAATTCAGTGCATCGGTGCTACGACTCCCGGCGAATACCGCAAGTCGATTGAGAAAGACCGCTCCCTCGAGCGCCGCTTTCAGGCCGTGAAAGTTCCGCCGCCGAATGAGGTGGACGCGATCAAGATTCTCTTCGGCATCAAAGATCGCTACGAGAAATTTCACGCCGTCACCTACACCGACGAAGCCATCAACTTCGCGGTTTCGCATTCCAACCGCTACATTCCCGATCGCTTCCTGCCCGACAAGGCCATCGACTTAGTCGACGAAGCTGGTGCCCGCGTGAAACTGCGCCAGACTTCGCTGCCCGAAGAGTTGACCGAAGTCCAGAAGCGCATCAAATTCATCGTGCATCGCATGGAAAACGCCATTGCGAATCACGAATTTGAAAAGGCCCGCTTCTACTCCGACGAAGAACGCAAAGAGCGCGAGAACCTGCGCGCCCTGCGCGAGAAGTATCATCTCGACGAATCGTCCACCGGCGTAGTCAACCGGGAAGATATTGAAGACGTGGTTTCGCGCTGGACCGGCGTGCCCATCACCTCGATCAAGGAAGAAGAGACGCAGAAGCTGTTGCGCATCGAAGAAGAGCTGCACAAGCGCATCATCTCGCAGGACAAATCCATCAGCGCCCTGGCGCGCGCCATCCGCCGTTCGCGGGCTGGTCTGAAGAATCCGAACCGTCCCATCGGCTCGTTCTTGTTCCTCGGCCCGACGGGCGTCGGCAAAACTGAAGTCGCCCGCACGCTGGCGCAATTCATGTTCGGCACCGAAAAAGCACTCGTCCGCTTCGACATGTCCGAATTCATGGAGAAGCATTCCGTCTCGAAGCTGATCGGCTCGCCTCCGGGATACGTTGGCTACGAAGAAGGCGGCCAGCTTACTGAACGCGTCAAGCGCGCTCCTTACTCGGTCGTGCTGCTTGACGAAATCGAGAAGGCGCATCCCGATGTCTTCAACATCCTGCTGCAAGTTTTCGAAGACGGCCAGTTGACCGACGGTCTCGGCAACACAGTCGACTTCAAGAACACGATCATCATCATGACCTCGAACATCGGCGCGCGCCATTTGCAGAAGCGCGAGGGCTTGGGCTTCCAGTCTTCCAATGAAGGCATGATTTCCGACAAAGTGGAAGAACTGGTGAAGGGCGAAGTCAAGCGCACCTTCAACCCCGAATTCCTCAACCGTCTGGACGAGATCATCCTGTTCCTGGCCCTCGGCGAGTCCGACCTGATCCAGATTCTCGAGCTCATGGTCACGCAGCTCAACCAGAACCTGGCGCAGAAAGCCATCACCGTCACGGTGGCTGATGATGCCAAGAAATGGATCCTCAACCAGACCTTAACCGATCGCAGCTACGGCGCGCGCCCGCTTCGCCGCGCCCTGCAAAAGTACATCGAAGACCCACTGTCGGAGGCGCTGATCCAGGGCACCATCACCACGCGTCCCGCCTTCATCGAGGTCTTCCTCGAAGACAACAAGCTCTTCTACCGCCCAGTCGACTCCGAAAAGGCGGAAGGCGTCCTGTTGTACGAGAAATAGCTCACGTAGGGGCGGATGCATTCGTCCGCCCCGCGAGCGCAGCGAGCAAAGCAAGGCAAATTAACCAGATCCCCGGACGAATGCGTCCGGGCTACGTGTTTCGTGCCGCTACCTTCATCTCCGCTATGGGCCGATCCGCCCTCTGCCAAGCCCAGCGATACTCTTGCCAATCCGCAACCAGTCCACTTCGCGCCGGATTCTGCAAAACGCAATCGATCTTAGCGTCGAGACTCTCCGACGATCGCAGCACGTGATCAAACGACTCTTCCTGCCACACAGCTCCATGTCCTCCCAACCGCAAGTTGATCGCACGTCCGCATGCCCCCTTGATCGCCTGCATAATCTTCATCAGCGAAAAAATTTCCTGCTCCTGCTCGTCCACCAAAGGCGTGAGAATCAAGTGAACATGATCCCGCATGACGACCGCGACACAGAGTTCGTATTTTTCGCGATGACCGTGACAACACGACGATAGCGCAAGATCGCGGGCCCAATCGGGAAGAGTCCACCGGGATTTCGTCACGAACGTAACGAAATGCGGTTTGAAATCACGCTGCAAATGCGGCAGATTTCGACGATAAAGTTGCGCGGCAAAAATTCTGCCACCTGAAAAGGTTGAAGAGAACACCCAAGAAACAAAGAATTCAACAGATTCCCATACTGGGAACCCCCACGACACCACGTAGGGGCGGACGCATTCGTCCGCCCAGCGAGCAAAGCAAGGTAAATTAACCAGATCCTCGGACGGATGCGTCCGGGACTACGTGGTTTGTGCCCCGGCAAATCCTTATTGACCCAGCCCTCAAAACTGTGATTAGATTCGCGATACACGTAGTGGGCCATCCCGCGGCCTGCGAATCACCCAGCGACCGAGGTGAAACTATGAAGTCCCGTCTTTTCCCTATGGCCCTAGCTGTCGCCGCGCTAGGTCTGTCGATCTCTCCCTTGAGCCTGAGCGCCAGCGCACGCGATGTGGTCCTGCCCGCCGGCACTCTTTTGCAATGCACCCTCAATGAACCCAATTTCTCCACAGCCACGGTCGCCGTCGGGGATCCCGTGCTCTGCCATCTGCGCGGCGTAACCGAATTCGGCCAGCAAGCTTTTCCCCGCGGGAGCTATTTAGTCGGTCACCTCGATTCAGCGAAAGATCCGGGCCACTTCTGGGGCAAGGGATATCTCAAGATTCAATTCGACCGCATCGGCCTGCCCACGGGCGATCTCCCTCTGGAAGCCAAGGTCATTTCCACTCGCGGCTACAAGGTCGACAAGTCAGGCAAGATCGACGGCAAGGGCCACGCCACCCGCGATGTTGTCGAATGGCTGCTACCACCCCTGTGGCCCTGGAAGGTCATCATGCTGCCAGCGCGCGGTCCGCGTCCTATGCTGAAGGGCGAGACGGTGCTCAGCCTACGCCTGATGGACGACGTTCAAGTCCCGCAACTGGCGAAGACTTTTGGCCCGAACTGGCACTTCTTTACTCACGCTCAAAACGATTCCTACCAGCCGTCTGCCTACGATAGCGACGTACCGCAGCTCGCGGTGCGAACGGTTTCAGTCGCGGTGGGAACCAGCCAGCTCTCGGGTCAGGTTCAAGCGTCCTACGCCAGCGTCATCACGCGGACACTTCCGTCCACTAATGTCGCTCCTGGCATGCCCGTCTTCGTGCTGAACACCGGCACAGTGCTGGCGGTCAGCGGATACGGCTACCAAGACAGCCGTATCAGCTATTCCCTGGTCGGCGGCGGAACAGGCGTAATCGATGCCAACGATATTGACTGGACCTCGACCACTCGCCTCAACGAAAAGCGCGGAGTTCGCCTGTCACTACACAATAGCCATGCCACCACCAGCCAAGCCGTCGCGGGAACGCCCGGCTTCTAAAAATGCTCCTGTGGGGACAGCCGCCCTCGGCTGTCCGCCGAGCGCAGCTCGGCAAGGTTATAAGCCGCCAGTGCAAGCTGGCGGCTTTTGTTTTGCCCCTTGCGGCATGCGCGCCGCCATAGAATCTAAACGCTGTCACCCCGCAGGATCTAAACGCCGTCACCCGGCAGCGAGGGGGGCAAGCAGCAGAAACGGAAAGGGCACGGCCTTCAGCCGTGCCGTAATCCGGCCGGCGCGTCGCGGCTTCAGCCGCTGTGGGTCTTCAGCACTAGTAAATTCCTCACGAGCCTTTGCGCCCGTGTGACGGCATTTCTTCTGTTAGAATCCCTCGCGTGAAAAGACGAACACTGCTCCAGGCACTTCCTGCCACATTCTTTTCCGCGTCTCTTAGGGCTCAAGGGAACAGCGCCGATCCCGCACACGACCCGATCGGCGTCTACGAACTCCGCGTCTATCACGCCGCAGCAGGAAAATTGCCAGAACTGCTGGCCCGCTTCCGCGATCACACGATGAAGATTTTCGACCGTCATGGCATCAAGAGCGTCGCTTATTGGACGCCGATCGATGAGCCGGAGAAGAGCAATACGCTGATCTACATCCTTTATCACCCCAGCCGCGAAGCCGCGACGGCGAACTGGAAATCCTTCCAGGACGATCCTGAGTGGAAGAGTGTCCGTGACAAATCCGAAGCCAACGGCAAGCTCGTCGACAAAGTTGACTCTACTTTCATGGCCCTCACCGACTTTTCTCCGCGATTGCTCTAGGACGGATAGCGTGCCGCTCAATCCAGCAAAGTCTCGAGCCAAGCCCGCTCGGCAATCATAGGTTTGATTCTTGCGACTTCCAGCCGCCGAGCCTCATCTTAGAAAGGTTCCCAATATTTATCGAGGACGGTCCGCTATGCGCAAAATCAACGTCGCCGAGAAGTTCTCCAAGATTTCCGAATACTACAAACCGCACATCGCCGGCGAACTCAACGGCCAAATGATTAAGCTGGTCAAAGCCAACACTGAATTCGTTTGGCATCATCACGACCACGAAGACGAAATGTTCCTGGTCGTGAAAGGCCGCTTCCGCATGGAGTTCAAAGAGGCCGATGCACGCGAACGTCAGGAATGGATTGAAACTGGCGAATTCATCATCGTCCCTCGCGGCGTCGAACATCGCCCCGTCGCCGAAGAAGAATGCTGGATCATGCTCTTCGAACCCGCGTCCACGCTAAACACCGGCAACGTGACCAACAAACTCACCCAACCCCAATTGGAGCACGTGTAAAATCAATCGCCAGTCAACCTGAATCGCTGGCATAAACTAGAGCTATGGATCTCACCGTCTATTCGGCCGCATGGTGCCCCGACTGCCGCGAAGCCAAACGCTTCCTCGCCAAGCACGACATTCCCTATAAAGAAATCGACGTCGAAACCACCCCCGGCGCCGTCGACGAAATCATTAAGCGCACGGGCAAACGGGCCATCCCCCAATTCGTCATCGATGGCGAATGGGTCCAGCCCTACCGCCCCGGTCAAGGCTTCCTCTACGAAGCCATGTCCAAGCGCCTGGGAATCAAGACCCCATAGCCCTCTGGTTTACCCAGTGAACCTCAGTGCCCTCTGTGGTTAAAGGTTCTGGTCTTGAGTTTGACTCCCCTAGATATCGCCCGGACATCATCTTCGGTACCGTAGTAAACCCCGCCCAGACCGACGAAGATAAGCACTCCAAGTCTTCGGCTATTTCGGTGTATTTTGCCGTAAATAGCTGAAAAACAGCGACTTGGCGTAGAAATTGAGGCCCCCGTCGACGCTTATGGCCGAAACTCAGATCAATCAGACTCCGGTTTCGCTTCAGCCGCCGGCGCAGACGCAGGAATCCAGCATCGTCAGCGATAGCTGGCAGCAGACTGTGCAAACGGTGCTCGGAGTCGTCCTGCTTCTGGGAACCCTCGCCATGGTCCATTACTATTCACCCACGGCCACGCTGGCCCAGCCGCCCGGCGATCTCACACTGCAAAAACAAGTTCACGAACTGACCGCTCAGGTCGAGCAATTACAACAAGACCAGGCCATGCCCGCCGTCGTGCTGAACCGCTATCGCAATTCCATCGGCTACATTTATGGCGTCTATCAAGTCGGCTTCGCCAACCAGCCACCGCTGGTTCGCGCCCGCGTTTCGGGTACAGGATTTTTAGTCGGCAATGGCCTCATGGCAACCAACCGCCACGTCGCCGAGCCCTGGTACGAAGACTCCGAAGCCGAGAAGTTCATCGATCAGGGAGCTACCGGGATGATCGAAAGCCTGGTGGTATTTTTCCCGGGTTCTCCTACGCCCGTAACCTTATCGCCCGCGTCGGTCTCGAAGACTTCTGATCTGGCCATCCTGCACGTGGAAGACCTGGCAGCCATCCGCTCTCTGCCCATACTTCCCCTGGCAAAGTCGGCCGGTTCTCCCGGTCAACTTGTCACTGTGATTGGCTATCCCATGGGGATTGCCGGCATGGTCGCCAAGTCCCCCAGCGGCATTTACGAGCGCATGGCTTACCGCCCCAACGACATCAGCGCAGCCAGCGAGTTGGCCGCGTTGTCTCTCATTCGTCCCTCCACCACTTTTGGACATCTCGGCGATGTAGTCGGAGAAAAGCTGATCTACGATGCGCCCACCGCACACGGCGGAAGCGGCGGTCCGGTCTTCAACACCCGAGGCGAGGTCATCGGTGTCAACTCCGCTTATATGGACGGATTTTCCGGAGGAACCATCGGAGTCTCCGTCGACTCCCTCCGTCCCTTACTGCAAGAAGCCCAGAAATCCCAGAACTGAATCCCGCACAAAAAGCGCCGCCGTCGAACATGGGCATCCCGCGTCACGAAAGCCTTGGGCCCGCCGAGTAGTTAAGATGTGGTGAAACAACAAAATATCTGCTTGACTGCGAGTAGAACTTACTCAGGCCAGTTATCCAAGTTACGAGAATCCCACGCGCGAAGTAATTGTCATTCGCCAGAACTTCACCCACAAAACAATTGGACATACCGTGGCTCCGGTGTATGATGCTGCCGTCCGAATCGCCGCATCTTTGGAAATCGGGAGGAGGAACCTATGAGTCGTTTCCTAATTGTCCCGGTCGCAGCAATGTTTTTCTTTTGCCTGGCATTTATTGTTCCCGTGAGAGCGTCGGCCGGAGTAACCACCGGAAAGGCCATCTGTCCCCAGGGAAAGATAGAGAAGATGGGCAACGGGGTAGGTTGCGTGATTCAGCTCCCAGTCCGTCCGCCGGGCCACGGCGGCGGCAGCAATCCCAACGATTGGGGAATGTGTGGCGTTCTGAACTTGTCGGCAAATTTCGGTCCTCCTACTGTGGCGCGAATCATCGTCGACCCGAGCGGCTATTATGCGGTCGAGCTGGTAGGTTTTACCGCAAGCGTGATACCGACCTTAGACTGGACATGCGTACTTTTCTCGGACTTCAAACGAGTGCCCGCTGTCTCGGAGGCGCGCTCTGTCGTGCCACCGTCTTATGACGGCCACGGCGGAGGCAGCGAAAATATTGCGGCCTCCCCGAAGAACGCTTGCATCTGGGCGGGTCTTTCCGGCAACTTGGAGACAATAATACCGACTCAGGATAATGGTGCGTTTGGCTACGCGTATGCGCAATATGTTGGACCAGACACTGTCATCGGGTCACAGAATGTCACGACTTATGCGTTCTGTAGCGGCTATGCGGCCGCAAGCTGGACAGGCTGGAAGTATTTCCATCACGGCGTTGGTTACTATGACCCTTTGCATGTTACATCGATAGGGGTCAACGATACGCATTACTGGTGCTACATGGATCGAATCCAGGCCAACTTGCTATACCCAAATTACTCCGTCGGACCTATCAGCGCCGGCCTCAGCCTTTCTGGCGGCAATTACAGTATGGATGCTACTCCTGCTGGGGGTGTGTACGTGAACTACAACTGCTTGCCACTCGAGCAATGAGTTACGTTATTGTTGAAACGCGATCCGCAAGAAATAAGGGCAAGAAATCACTTAGATTGGCTGAATGGCAGCCTGCGCAGAGTGCGTGAGCTAACCCGCTATTCCCTTTGTGTTGTCACGTGACAAAATGCTGCAGGCGCCCGTCTCAGCTCTCGCCAAATTCGCGGTACCTTTCCAGAACGTCGCGCTGCGAGATCACGCCTTCGAGCTGGCGGAAGTCAGCTCGGCTCACCACCGGCACCAGCGGCCACCGGTCCACGTATCGCAACGCCGTCTCCAGCGGCAGATCAGGATGTAAAGCTGGAATCGGCGCGCTCGCCAACACCGATACCAAACTAGCTCCGCCCTTTCCGTCTGCAGCCAGCGTACGAAGTTGTTCTTTGGTCACGCTGCTCCAGCCGCTCGGGCTCAGCCGAACCATCATTTCGTCGGCCTTCGCAGGCTCCGCCGCCAGCCACGCCTGCTCGACCGTTCCCTGTGCATCGAGCACCGGACCATCCACCGGACGCATCGCATCTTCCACGTGCAGAATGCCCTCTTCGCGTTGTTCTTCCATCGACGGCAATTCCAGCCCATCCTGCCGGGTCAAAGCGTCAAAGATGGCAATCGGCTGCAATCCGCGTGAAATCACATAAGCAATCGTATTCGCCACGATCACCGGCAGAATGATCGAGTAATTTCCGCTCACCTCCAGCACCATGAACACCGATGTCATCGGCGCGCGCAAGAATCCTGCGAATAAAACTCCCATGCCCACCAGCGCATAAGTCCCCGGCGAGCCAGTCAGGTGCGGCATAAAAACATGCTCCGCTCCTCCCACCGCTGCGCCCAGCATGGCGCCAATAAACAAAGTCGGTGCGAACATTCCTCCCGGCGTTCCGCTCACAAACGAAAGCAGCGTAGCCACAATCTTCAACCCCGCCAGCATGGCCAGAAATTGCCACGTGAAGCGCCCGTGCATCGCCTCATCCATCGCCTCGTAACCGGCCCCCATTACCTGCGGCGCGCCCAGCCACGCAATTACTCCAATGAGCAGTCCTGCCACTGCCGGCTGAAAATATTGCGTCCATAGCGGCAGTGCTTTGAACTTCGGACGCAACGTGGAAATGCCCGTCGAAAATACTACCGCAGCCAATCCTCCTACCACTCCCAGAATTGCGTACGCAATCAGCTCCGAAGGCCGTTCCAACTGCACCGCCGGAATTCTGAATAAAGATTCCGACCCCAGGAAGGCCCGCATGACCACCACGCTCGACACTGCCGAGAGCACCACTGAGCCCAGAATTCCCGCCGTCCAACGCCCAATGACTTCCTCAATGACGAACAGCACCGCCGAGATCGGTGCGTTGAACGCCGCCGCCAGTCCCGCCGCAGCCCCCACTGGCGCAATCAGTCGCATGCGATCCCGCGACAATCGCATCTGCCGTCCCAGCACCGAGGCCAGGCAGGCTCCAATCTGCAGCGACGGATCTTCCGGCCCCAACGAATGCCCCGATCCAATCGCCAACGCCGCGGTAATAAATTTTCCGATCGCGGTGCGAAACGGAATATAGCCGTTGTAGATATACAGCGCCGCCTTCGTTTGGTTCACTCCGCTGCCGCGAGCCAGCGGAAAGACATGAATCACCAGCACCGCAATCACCAGCCCCGCCAGCGTAGGCGCCAGCAAAAGACGTGTCGGCGAAAGTACCGCTCCCGATCCCAGCAAATACAGCCGGCACCACCCAATCGCAAAGCGAAAACACACCACTGCCAGTCCGGAAAAAATGCCGATGAATACCGAGAGAATCAAAAAGAATCGTTCTTCTCGAAAAACCGATTTCAAAAGCGCCTTCGGCGAATGCCCGTTCACCGGGCGAGTGACCACCGGCTGGTCGCTATCGATTACGACCCGGTCAAGCGCAGAGTCCGTCACCGCTTCAGAATTTATTTCGGGGTCCACTCTTAGCTTCCTTCGTGCAGTTTTGCGATCAACAGCAGCGCCAGATCCGCGCCCTCTGGAGTTCCACAGGTCGCGTTGGTTTGACGTTCGATTCGGAACACCAGATCCATCGCCTCTTCCACCAGGTCTGGATCGCGCCGCAAGTTCCCGGCACTAATCTGCGGCTTCATCTTCGCCCAGCTATCCGCCAAAGTGGCCTGCGCCCCGACCGGCATCGCGCTCGAACTCGTCATCCCACAGGATTTCAGCCGCTGCCCTGCCGTTTCAAAAGCATCCACGACTATATCGTCGCGATGCGCCACCGAAATCTGCCGGCGGAACGGATCCATTCGCAGCACCTCCTCGGTGGTCTTCAGCAAATCTTCGCTCTTCGTGTCGCCAGCGTTGCTGGCCACTGCCTCCTGCAAGTAGCGCTCAGCCAGCGGATAACGCCCTAACTGAAAGGCGGCCAATCCTGCGCCCGCCAGGGCCGCCATATTGTGCGGATCGGATTTTAGGGCCATGTGATACGCACCCAGCGCATGTTCATAATCCTGGGCTCGCACAAAAAGATCGCCCGCGTGTTCCTGCTGCGCGGCGTCGTCGCCCAAATTTTGCTCCAGCGCAATCAACTCCGCTTGCGCTTCCGCGGTAGAGTGAATGCGCAACAAATACTCGATCAGTTCCACTCGCGTGTCACGCCGTTTCCCCTCCTGATCGCCAGGCCAGACCGCATAAATCGCATTGTTGTAGTAACGTTGAGCCTGTTCCGTTCGACCGCGTTGCGCCGCGATCCGGGCCAACTCCAAATTCACTACGCCATCTTCCGGTTGACGGTCCCACAGGTTTACCAGGTAGGAATACGCTTCGTCGGTCCGCTTTAATCCAATCAAAGCCTCGGCGAGAGTAAGTTGGTAGCCGTAGTTGTCCCGCGAATAAAGCAGCGCGGAGCGCGATTCGTTCATGGCACTGACGAAATTCCCCGCCTTCAGATCCCCAACCGCGCGATTGAACCACCGGCTCCCCAGAGCGTTCCGCTGCGTATGATAGGCTCGCGACAATCCCGCCGTGGCCAGGAAAAACATCACTCCCAACCCCGCCACCAGAGCCAGCATCACCGGCTGTTGCCGGAAATAAAGGCGCACATCCATGCGCCTGGGAGCGGCCTTCTTTTCCTCTTGCGCTTCCATCATCTATGACTACTATGCGGAAAATTAAAGCGGAATTGCAATCCCGCCGGAAGCCGGCGTCATCCTGAACGGAGCCGTTTCTCAGGCGAAGTGAAGGATCTCCCAGTCCTCAACCTCGTCATTCCGACCGGAGCGCACATCATCGCGCGGCGCCTCGAGTCCGAATGTGCCTCTCCGTTCGAATGTGATAAATCAGATATCCCACAATCGCAACATTAATCACCAGCGCGCCAACTTTTACCGCGCTCGGATGCCGGTGTATCTCATAAATCTCCACCGGAACCAGGCTGCCTGTAATAATCACTGTTAGCCATTCACCCCAGCGTTTCTTCAGCCACAAACCAGTCCCTTCCGCTAAGAACAATCCAGCATAGAAAAAGCTTCCCAGCCCCAGTTTCTTGATCTGTTCAGGCCGCAGATGCGCCGCCTTCGCCAGCGCCGCATCCACAAACCGATTCCCCGGAGCCAGTTTCAACGCTTCCGCCCAATGTTCTGCCATCCCGCCCACATCTCGATGCAGTAATTTGAAAGCTCCCACGCCGAGCGCAATCAGCGTCGCGCATTTGAAAAACTTGAACACCGCAATCAACCGCAAAAACGTTTCATCATTTTTCATGTAAGACCCGCGTAGGGACGCGGTTGGACACTAAACTACCCCGCAAGGTTGGCAACAATCCAAAAAAAATGCAGTGGCTTGCGTTCAAAAGAGAGTCGCCGCCGGCTCCTGCGCTAAACCTTCCTTTGGAGCGCCCCACGAATGCACCACTCTCCCCCAAACCAGTAAGCCCCGTCCGGCATCCGACAGTAAAATGTTCCCACACCGCATGCGTGCCCTCATTCTCACGCTCGCCCTCGTCTGCACCGCTGCGGCCCAATCCGTTCCCACGCCGATTATCGCTGTCGCCGACGAAAACGGAGTCGCCGTTTCCTCCGCCCGCGTCTCAGTCCAATTGCCGCCTTTGCCTCCCATCTACTGCCAAACCGATTTCACCGGACGCTGCTCCTTCCCCTCACTTCCAACCGGAACTTATCTCCTGCGCGTCGAAAAAGAAGGCTTCTACGAGCTCGCCGAGCCCGTCCAGATTAATCCCAACTCCACTGTTGAAGTCTCCATCTCGCACCAGCAGGAAGTTCGTGAGACCGTCGAGGTTCACGAATCCCCTCCCATCATTGATCCCGCGCAAGTGGCCTCTCAGGAAACCGTCAGCGGCCTCGACGTTATCAACATCGTGTATCCGGCCACCAACGACTACCGCAACGTCCTCAACTTCATCCCCGGCGTCGTGCAGGATCAATCCGGCCAGCCCCACGTTGCCGGAGCCGAAACGTATCAGACCGAAACTCTTCTCGACGGCTTCAATGTCACCCAACCCGCCAACGGCCAGCTGCTCGTTCGCGTCAGTACAGACGCTTTTCGCAGTATTCAGGTCGAGCCCTCCCGCGAGCCTGCCAAAGCTGGCAAAGGATCCGGCGGCTTGCTCAGCCTCAACACCGGCATCGGCGACGATCATTTCCGCTTTCTCGCCACCGACTTCATTCCCTCCATCCAGGACAAGCATGGATTGCGCTTCGACCAATTCCTTCCACGCTTCATCTTTTCCGGCCCAATCGAAAAGAAAAAGATATGGTTCTACAACGCCTTCGACGGCGAATACGACAACCTCGTCTACACTGAACTTCCTGTCGGCGCAGACAACGATCACATTCTCCGCCTCGGCAATCTCTCCAAAGTTCAAACCAACCTCACCAGCCGCAACATCCTCACCACCAGTTTTCTGGTGAACGATCTTCACGACCAATACGCATACCTCTCGCCGCAAAGTCCGCAACTTTCGGATCCAAAAGATGTGGAATCCGCCTACGTCGCCAGCATCAAAGATCAGCACTACTTCGCCGGAGAACAGCTGCTCGAAACCGGATTCGCCTTCGATCAATACAATCTGCAACTCACTCCCTACGGCACGCTACCGTATTTCGTCAATCCCACAACCGCGGGCGGCAGCTACTATCTCCGCGACGAAACTCACGCCCGCCGTTTGCAAGCTCTTTCCAACTTATTTCTCCCTCCGCGCCAGTGGCATGGCCGGCACGACCTCAAAGTCGGCGTCGATCTCGACCGGCTTTCCTACAATGCAGAATTCGCGCGTCAACCGATCTCATTCTTAAGCGGCAACAACACGCTGACTTCGCCCGACCTCTGCCTCACCGCTCCGCAAAATGCAAACTTCCCCTGCACCCGCTACTCCACCTTCAGCCCCGCGCCATTGCACGACCAATACAATGCAGAAGTCAGCGCCTACGCCGAAGATCGCTGGCTCCTCACCGATCGCCTATTGATCGCGCCCGGCGTCCGCCTCGACTGGGACGAAATCATCCGTCACGCCGTCATCTCTCCACGCCTCGCCGGAACCTACGTCCTCGACAACTCCGGCAACACCAAGCTTTCTGCCGGAATCGGAATCGTCTACGACTCCACTCCCATCTTTTTAATTGCCCGTCCCTATGCCGGCACACGCGAAGATATTTTCTATTCGATCCCCAATTCCACCTGCACCGCGAACTGCGTGACCACCACCGGTCCCGTCGAAACTTCATTCACCGCCAACAACAGCACGCTCCAATTCCCGCGCTCCATGAATTGGAGCTTGGCTCTCGAAAAAAAACTTCCCGCCGCAATTTATTTGAAAGCCGAATTCCTCGATCGCCACGGAGCCCGCGGATTCCTCTACAACACGCCCAACAACGCCCCCAGCGGCGACTACGTTCTTCAGAACACACGCGACGATCATTACCAGGCCCTGCAATTCACTCTTCGCCACAACTTCCGCGAAACTTATATGCTCATGGGTTCCTACACGCGCTCCAGCGCCCGCTCCAATCAGGTCCTCGACTTCAACGTCGATAGTCCCATCCTCAGTCCGCAGCAACCCGGCCCCTATCCCTGGGACACTCCCAACCGTTTTCTCTCCTGGGGATATTTCCCGCTGTTCAAACTGCCAATCGTCCATCAACTCGAAGTCGCCTACTCCGCAGAAGCGCGCACCGGATTCCCCTACAATCTCCTCACCGACCAGCAACAACTCATCGGCCCACCCGGCGCACAACGTTTCCCCGAATATTTTTCACTCAACCTCCAACTCGAAAAACGCTTTCACCTCTTCGGATACTATTTAGCCCTGCGCGGCGGCTTCGACAACATCACCGGCCGCTGCAATCCCTTCGTAGTCGACAACGTCATCGATCCCACCGCCCATCCCCAACCCACCTTCGCCGCCTGCGAAGGCCGCGCCTTCACCTCAAGAATCCGCCTGTTAGGCCGCAAATAAAAGTTGCCCCAAAAGTATTTGCTAAAAATATTGTCATGCTTCTAAGAAAGGAGGGCACACCAGTCCAGCGGTATTTGCGAACCGGAGCAGACACTCTTCTATTCGTGCTCGTAGCACACAAGGTTGATTCGGAACTTCGCCGCCCCATCTAGAAGGTACGCCTGTTGCTTTCATAACATCTGAGCGGTCGAAGCATCCCTACCCGCACCGAAACGCGACCAGTCGCACCCTTAGCCCGGCGCCCGACCTCGAGACCACCACCCCGGTTCGCGCACGTGCTCGTCGTGAAAGCGCAGCAGCCGCGCCGCCAGAATCGTCGACCGTCCCAAATATCCCACCACTTTGCGCTCATCCGCGCGATCTACCACCGGTAGCCGCCCCACGTCGTAGCGCAATAACTTCGCAGCCGCTTCCGATACCAGTTCATCCGGATACGCCACCACCAGTTTCGTGCTGCCTGCCTCCTGCACAGTAACTGATCCGGAACTGTCTTTATCCAGCGCACGCAAAATATCCCCGCGCGTAATAATTCCTGAAAGTTTACCGGCTTCATCCACAATCAGGAGCGCCTCGTGCCGCGCTACTGCCGGGTCATGGTGCGCAATCCGCTCGGCCAGTTCTCCCACCTTCGTGTGCTCTGCCACCACCGGTGCTTCCTTCTCCATCGTCTCGCCAACGGTCGTCTGCGTCAGCGCGTCCGCTTCGTAATCCTGATGCACCCGCAGCCCGCGCCGCACTAGCTTCTCCGTCATGATCGAACTCGTGGGCATAAACAGCATCGCGATTCCGTCCGCAATCACTGCTACCAGCATTAGCGGCAGCACGGAGTTGTAGTCGCGAGTAATCTCAAATGCGAAAATAATAAAAGAGAACGTCGCCCGCGACGCTGCCCCAAACACCGCGCCCATCGCCACCAGGGCGAACGCGCCCGGAGAAAGATGCGCCGCAGGAAATAGGTAATTCCCCGCCATGGCGAACAGGCCGCCCATCGCCGCACTCCACATAAACGTCGGGGCCAGCAACCCGCCCGACGTTCCCGATCCCAGCGAGGTCACCAGCACGGCAAATTTTGCAATCATTACGATCAGCAAAAGTTTCCACACCAGCTGCCCGTTCAGAATGTCCCCGATCGTGTCGTATCCCACGCCAAACACTCGCGGCACGAAAAATCCGACGACGCCCAGAATGAGTGCCCCGATCGCCGGCCACCACAGTTCGTCGACCGGAAGTTTCTCAAACACATCTTCCACCCAATAAAGCGCCTTGCTCAAAGCCACCGCCGCCAGTCCACATAGCGGTCCTAGTACCAGGTAAAACGGCAGCGCACGCGGGACTCCGAAGTCCATGCTTCCGACTGTAAACATCGGTCCTGGGCCAAGAAGCTGCATGTGAACCGCAGTCGCCAGCGTGCTCGCAATAACGAGTGGGATAAACGACCGTGACTTGAATTCGAAAAGCAGCAACTCAATCGCGATAATCACCCCCGCAATGGGAGTGTTAAATGTCGCCGACATTCCTGCGGCGGCGCCGCAAGCCAGCAACACCTTCCGCTCGACCGCAGTCGTATGCAACACCTGCCCCACCAAGGACCCGATTGCGCCGCCGGTTTGAATGATTGGACCCTCCGCGCCAAAGGGCCCGCCCGTCCCAATCGCAATGGCCGCCGAAATCGGCTTCAGAAGCGCGACCTTCGGCTCGATCCGGCTGCGGTTGCTCAACACCGCCTCCATAGCCTCCGGAATTCCATGTCCCTTAATCTTCGATGACCCATACTTCGCCATCACGCCGACGATGAGCCCGCCAATTACCGGCACCAGAATGACCCACGCCCCAAGGTGATTCGATCCCACACTGCGGAAAGTTGTCGACCAGCGATGAAAAAAGAAAAGATTGGTAAACAACCCGATCAGCTTGTAAAGCGCGTAAGCCACAACACCGGCAAGTAGCCCGATCCCCGCTGCCAATAACGAAATCAGCAATAGCCGAAACTGCGCCGGCTGCGCAGCCACTATGGCCTGCGTCGTGAGTCCGGCCCCCAGTACTGTTCGATCCCGATCTTTCATAAGTTTTCTATCCCGAGAGTCCCCCAAACACGTGCCCACCAGTGCCCAAGCTCAAGCAGGGGTGCGGAGCGTGGGGAAGTTGCGTCCCAATCAGCCGATTCAGAGGCCCAATTCACCTGCGGCTCAGGAAATGGATTTCTTCGCCCGAGCCGTGTCGGCTTTCTTGCCGCTCTGCATTACCCGCCGCAGCGCCGCCACCAAACCCGGAGCCGCGCTGCGTAACTCGTCCCGATGATGCATTGCCAACTCCGCCAGCACGCGCTCTCCCTTCGGCGTCAGCGCCAGTAAAACCTCGCGGCGGTCATCGCGCGCCCGCTCCCGCCGCACAAATCCTCGGGTCTCCAGCCGGTTGATCAACTCCACCGCGCTGTGATGCTGCACCTGCAGCCGGTTGGCGATCTCCCGAATCCGCGGCCGCACTTCGTGCGGAATTCCCTTGATGGCCAGCAACAGCTGGTACTGCGCCGGCTCCAAGCCCGCCGCTCGCACCGCGTGCTCGCTGAAACGCAGGAAACTCCGGATCTGATAGCGAAATTCGGCTAATGCCCGATAATCCGGCAAGCTCACTTTGTTCATCCCAAAAGTGTATCGTGCCCCGATATTCCAAGCAGATTATATCGTGAAGCGATATATAGACAAAACTGCCCGCCACGGCTCACTTCGTCGTACCCCTTTACGACCGTGTCATCCCGACCGCAGCTTACATTCCCGAAGGGAATGAAAGCGGAGTGGAGGGACCTGCTGTTGGCCAATCAGCAAGGACCTGCTGTTCCCCACCACCAAGCGAGCAGGTCCCCTAGCCGCCCTCGAGTCCGCCCATTTAGAATCCTTAGTCCGCAACTCGCCGCTACACAGGAGGCCGCGTGATCCCGCGCTACACTCGCCCAGAGATGGCCCGCATCTGGAGCGACGAAAACCGCTTCCGCACCTGGCTGGCCGTCGAAGTCGCTGCCACTGAGACCCTCGCCGAAGCCGGCCTCGTTCCCAAAGAAGCCGCCCACGCCATCCGCGAGCGCGCCGACTTCCGCGTCGATCGCATTCACGAGATCGAAGCCGAAGTCCGCCACGACGTCATCGCCTTCACCACCGCCGTCGCCGAAATCGTCGGCCCGCACGCCCGCTGGTTCCATTACGGCCTCACCTCCAACGATGTGGTCGACACCGCGCAGGCCCTGCTCATTCGCCAGGCGTCGCAAGTTGTCGCGCAAGATCTCGAACGCCTTTCAGAAGTTCTCGAGCGCCGCGCCTGGGAGTTCAAAGATACTCCCATGATCGGTCGCACCCACGGCATTCACGCCGAACCCATCACCTTCGGCTTCAAAATCGCCAACTGGTATTCCGAAACCCAGCGCAACATCGCGCGCTTCATGGCCGCTGCGGAAGACATGCGCGTGGGCAAGTTTTCCGGCGCCGTCGGAATCTTTGCGCACCTCACGCCCGAACTCGAAGAAAAAATCTGCGCCCGCCTGGGATTAAAACCCGCCCCGGTTTCGTCGCAAGTTATTCAGCGCGATCGGCACGCGCACTATCTCGGCACGCTCGCCGTGATCGCATCCACGCTAGATAAGATCGCCACCGAGATTCGCCACCTGCAGCGCACCGAAGTGCGCGAGGCCGAGGAATACTTCAGCGAGAAGCAAAAGGGATCGTCTGCCATGCCGCACAAGCGCAATCCCGTAACCAGCGAGCAGATCAGCGGCCTCGCGCGCGTCGTCCGCAGCAACGCGCAGGCTGGCCTCGAAAACGTCGCCCTCTGGCATGAGCGCGACATCTCGCATTCTTCTGCCGAGCGCGTCATTCTTCCCGACTCGACCACGCTCACCGATTACCTCCTGACCAAGACCACCAACCTGATCGACACCATGTTCGTCTATCCCGAGCGCATGCGCGCCAACCTCGAAAGCACGCACGGCGTCATCTTTAGCGGACAGTTGTTGCTCGACCTGGTCGAATACGGCGTCTCTCGCGAAGACGCGTATCGCCTCGTGCAATCGCACGCCATGCGCGCCTGGAAAGAAAATCTCGACTTCCACCAACTCGTGCTCGCCGACAAAGAAATCACCGGCCGCGTCCCACGCCCGCAAATCGAATATGCTTTCGACCTTCCCCGCCAACTGAAAAATGTCGACAAGATTTTCGCCCGCGTCTTCGGCGGAAAGAAGCAATCTGCGAAAAGCTCCGGAAAACGAGGGAGTTCGACAAGAAAAGATAGCCCGCCAAAAAAAAGCCCGCCAAGAAATAAGAAGAAATAAAAACGCGTCTCCGGTCTTCACCCTAAATTCCAGCCGTAACACCTGTAGGCGTGCGTCTCAACGCATCTTTCATTCGCACAAAATTTGATCTGCCAGCATTCACCGAAAACCCTGCGCACTGTCCGCGAATCGAAGCTACGGAGGAAAAAATGCAAAAGCTAAGATTCAAGAACGGAAAGTTCGCTATCGGATTAGCGCTCTCATGCCTGGGCATGTTCGCACTGGCGCAAGCGCAAGACGACAGTTCCGAGTTGGCGCGAGCTACCGAAACGATTCAACACCTCAGCCAGGCTGCTCCTGACAAGGGTGTACCCAACGAAGTGCTGCAGGGCGCAAAGTGCGTCGCCGTAATCCCCAAATTGGTGAAAGGCGCTTTCGTCGTCGGCGGTGAGCACGGAACCGGCGTCGCCACCTGCAGAAGTGCCAACGGATGGAGCGGTCCCGCGCCATTCTCGGTCTCCGGAGTCAGTTGGGGCCCGCAAATCGGCGGCAAGAGCACCGACCTGGTAATGTTCATCATGAATGACGAAGGCATGAACGGCCTGCTCAAGGGCCACATCAAACTCGGTGCCGACGTTTCTGCCGCCGCTGGTCCCGTCGGACGCTCAGCGTCCGCCGACGCCGGATACAAAGCCGGCATCCTGACCTACTCCAGCAGCAAGGGCGCATTTATCGGCGCCTCGCTGAACGGCGCCGAACTGCAGCAGGATAACAAGGCCACCGAGGCCTGGTATGGCCACCCGGTCCCTTTCCAGGACATCCTGCAGGGTAACGTTCCCGTTCCGAGCGGCGACGCTCGCGACTTCGTGAACGCAGTCCAGAGCGCCAAAGAGACTGCGCAGGCCCATTAAGAGTTTCAGCGCGTCCAGCTGTTTAGATTAGTGACTCAAGCTGTTTATTAGCGACTCAAGCTGTTTAGGATAGAAGCGGGTGCCCCATCTTAACCGCGGTTCTTTGCGGTTAAGATGGGGATTTTTATTTCTCCCGAAGCCTGTGATTCCGCACGAAGCTTGTCATTCCGCGCGAACCAGATTTCTCGCGGCGAAGCTTGTCGTTCCGCGCTGAACGGGGTTTCTCGCGGCGAAGGATCGTCATTTCTTCTCGCGGCGCAGGTTTGTCCCACTCCGAGCGAAGTAGGATTCCCTAGCCAAGGCTTTGTCATTCCGAGCGAAGCAAGATTTTCGCGAAGCGAAAATCCTGCGCAGTCGAAGCCGAAGGGAACCTGCTTTTCTCGGCGCCAACCCTGCCTAAACCCAAACCTCACTCCAGAAACTCCACATCCTCCACCGTCACAAACTCCGGACCGACGCAAGCCTGAATCTCAATCACCCGCAGCAAATCCCACGCCTCCCGATACCGCGCCCACTTCGCCCGCTTGCTCCCCGCCGTAAAATGCAACGTCAACTTCTTCCCCATCGCCGCATACGGAATGATGTACCACTCCCCCACCGGAATCACCCACACCGCAAAAAAATCCACCGTCCCCTTCTTGTACCGCTTTCTCTGCGGACCATGCACATTCAAGCTGTACTCATTCCCACGCCGGCAATAAATCGTCGACTTCACCTGCACCCGATGAATCGGCCCGCCATTCTCCACCGCCACGTCATACCGCCCCGACTCCCCAAACGGCTTCAACACCCCCATCCCCAAACCCTTGGCCCGCGCCATAAAACAAAGCTCCGCCCACTCCCCACGTTCCTTGCATCCCGCAATCCACTCCGATTTGTTTTTTTTCTTCCCCATGCTTCCCCTTTGTTTTTCTTATCCCCATACTTCCCCTCTAGACCCTGTAATTCCGCTGCAACGTTTTGTCATCCTGAAAGAGCGCGTTCTTTGCGCGAGTGAAGGACCTGAGCGAGCCGCGCGATGCGTCGCGTTCTGTGCGACGCAACACCCGCGCGTTTGGCTCGCTTCCTCATCCCGCCGACCCCGCCACATCCCCACTATTCCCGTTCTGAAATTTTCAGTCCAGGTCGTCCGTCACACACTCGTCTGAGGAAATCTCCCAGATTCTGTGGAAAAACGAGAGGTCGCCGATTGCGATGATCGCCGCTTAGTAACAGCCCCGGCAGGGGCGACATTAAGATAGCCCAGAGCCTGCCCTGAGCGAAGTCGAAGGGACTTAAGTCCTGGGTTCAATCGCAGGGATGGAACTGAGTCCCGCAGGGACGGCAGAAAATTACGACAGGGGATGACCCGCGTTACGGGCACCGACGTCCGCAACCTCTTTCGAAATGACCGAGGTCGGCCCTAGCCAGCAGCATCAAGAAACCTTCTCGAGGGAGGATCCAGTGACCGCCCGTTGCATGCTTCCTTCAATTCCCCCGCATACACGCAGGCATCATGGGGACAGAGCTGGTGTATAAAGCGAAGCTGCCCGATCAAGCTGAGTATGTAGCGTTCTTCGTCGTTCGGTGGAACCATTCCGACACGCAGTTTGTGAATTCCGGAGCGAACCCTTGAGATTTTTTCCTTTGGTGCACGAACTCGACGCTCTCCAAGACGAGTACCCGTGAGTAGCTTAATGGCGGTCGGTCCCATGATCTTGATCTTCTCACGCTTCACCTTGAGCCCATAGGTGGCAAGCAAAGAGACGGCCAGCTGAATCAAGTCCCTCGCCCGTTCGCCTGAAAATGCAAGGTCGTCTATCCAGGTCGAGTAGGTCACGCACAAGCTCCCGCACATTTCTCGGATTGGCTCGTCGATCATCCAAATGAAAAGGTTTGCCAGAAGCGGACTCGTTGGGGCGCCTTGGGGAAGATGACGATCAAAGGTGGTCAACCTAGTGGGCAGCCTAGACACTGGTGGCGAGCATCCCAAGAACTCTGACCAGAGTCGATAAATGTGAGCGTTGGTGATGCTTGGAAAACATTGTCGAACGTCCAGCGTTACTAGAAGCCTGGACGCGAGGTGGCGT
>Ga0182024_10000707_pt1 | contig 86520 bp, 84 predicted proteins | sample P32metaG_FD_120480 | JGI IMG/M metagenome (GOLD analysis project Ga0182024, IMG submission 120480) | Permafrost microbial communities from Stordalen Mire, Sweden - P3-2 metaG (Illumina Assembly) | ecosystem: Environmental > Terrestrial > Soil > Wetlands > Permafrost | place: Sweden: Stordalen... | reverse complement strand
GGGGGTTTGCTGGGCGTCTACAATTGTGGTGGCGACAAGCTGCCCTCCCATCACGGCCGCGGCAGTGATCACGAAATCATCCACCTGGTTCGTCTGGACGCCGTTCGATGTGAGAACGCGATTGAACTGGCCGGTGCCGTTGCAATTCACGGTGTACGTTCCCGCCTGCGTCGCGGTTGTGAGAGTCCTTGCTCCCGTCGCCGATCCAGCTGTGGGCTCGTTGATGATGGAGGCTCCCGCCAGATTGCCATTTCCATCATAGGACCTTGTAGCGAGTGCGACCGCCACGTTGCTGCCATAGGTGCCGACAATCGCATAGGAGCCCTGAAGGCTGGCCACGGTGTAGCACCTTGGCGCCTGGGGATTTGGAGTCTGGGCATTCGCGGCGGACACGCCGAGGAAGGCCGTGAAAATGACAACTGCGGCGACGAACAAGCTCTTGTTCATAAACATGGTTTCTCTTTCTGATTGATTCTCGCTAAGAGGGGAAGGTCTGGAGGTGATCTTGTCTTAGGCGAACACCTGCAAAGTGCACGAAATTGTACGACTCTATCATCGATTCGAAAGATTGTCAATCGAATTCTCGGGCGGGCGCAGTCTCAAGGGAGCTGCCGGCGCCACCGTGCTGTTTGCGACGACACGGAAGATCTACGGCCGGCCCGCTAGTCCTCCAGCGCCGGCTCGAATACTTCGGCGCCGCGTGGACGCAAATCTTTATTTCTCATCAGGATACGGGCGCACGTGTTCCATCGGAGCAAGGCGTCGTCGTTGCCCTCCGGGCGCAGTTCTTCGGCCTTTTCGTAATGCTCCATGGCCTCGTGAAGATTTTCGTAGGCAGTAAAGCCCACGCCGGGCGAGCCTTTGTGCAACAATGCTTCGGCCCATCGCTCACAGATAATTCCGGCATAATAAGCCCGCTCATAGCCGCCCTTTAGCCGCGCCAGCGTTTCGCGAGCCTGGGTCGCGGTCACACCTTTGCCGAACTGGTCGGTCTGGGCGAGCAGCAGCATCACCAGCGCATGGTCGTGCTCGGGTTCGATTCGCAAAATGTCCCGGCAGATGCTCTCGGCCTGCCACGGTTCGTTCAACAGGCGGTACCGTTCCGCTTTGGCCAGCGCGACGGGGACCGCTTCGGGCGAGATAGGCTTCAACTCGAACATGCGACCAATATACTTCTTTTAGCTGAACACGCGGAATAATCGCCGAAGGGGATCGTAAAATTCATCCACCACGCGCTCCTTTAACGGAATAATCGCGTTGTCGGTGATCTTGATCTCCTCCGGACACACCTTGGTGCAACACTTCGTGATGTTGCAGTATCCGATGCCGCCCGACTCCTTCAAATCCGCGAGGCGGTTTTCCGTGTCCATCGGATTCATCTCCAGCGCGGCGTTATACAACAGGAACCGCGGCCCGATGAACTCGTCGTGCAGATCGTGGTCGCGCAGCACGTGGCAGACGTCCTGGCACAGGAAGCACTCGATGCATTTGCGGAACTCCTGCACGCGGTCGATGTCGGCCTGTTGCATGCGCCAGGAGCCGTCGGCTTCGGCCGGCTTCGGGTTGAACTTCTTGATCCGTTCCTTCACCCGGTAATTCCAGGACACGTCGGTCACCAGGTCCTTGATCTTGGGGAACGTATGCATCGGCTCCACGGTGATCGGTTCGTCGAGAGGAAGCGTGTTCATCCGCGTCATGCACATCAACTTCGGCCGCCCGTTGATTTCCGCCGAGCACGATCCGCACTTCCCCGCCTTGCAGTTCCAGCGCACGGCCAGATCGCCAGCCTGCGTGGCCTGGATGCGGTGCACGGCGTCCAGCACCACCATGCCGGCCTCAACCTCGGTTTTGTATTCTTTGAACTCGCCGCCCGATGCATCGCCGCGCCAGATTTTAAAGGTCGCCGTGGCCATTTAGAAGTTCTCCTTTTAATCGCTGGCAGGCGAAACCGCCTGCCCCACCCGGACCTTCAGTTCCTGAGTTGACATGGTGGGGCAGGCGGTTCCGCCTGCCAATCGAGTCAGCCGCGCCAACCCTCATCACTTGTTCTCCTCGATCACTTGCTTCATTTCATCGGTCAACGGTTTTATTGGAACCTTCTCCACTTTGGGCTCGCCGTTCGCGTCCTTAGTCACGCGCAGATTGTATTTCGCCCAATCCTCGCTCTTATCGGGGAAATCGTCGCGGAAATGCGCACCGCGACTTTCCTTCCTCTCGATGGCCGCGCGCGTGATGACCTCTGAAACCGTCAGCAGATTATCCAGATCGAGTGCCGTGTGCCACCCGCCGTTATATTCGCGATTCCCGGTAATACCCGCCTTCACCGCCCGCGCTTTCAGTTTTGCGATTTCCCCCAGCGCGTTCTCCATTTCCGATTCCACGCGCACGATGCCCACCAGGTCCTGCATCATCTCCTGCAATTCATGCTGCACCGCAAACGGATTCTCGCCCGCCACGCCCCGCTCGAAAGGTTCCAAGGCCATCTTGGCCACTTCGTCCACGCGCTTATGATCGATCGCGCCCGCGCCATGCTCCTTGGCGAATTTCGCGGCAAACTCGCCCGCGCGTTTGCCGAACACAACCAGATCCGAGAGCGAATTTCCGCCCAGACGGTTCGCTCCGTGCAACCCCGCCGCGCACTCTCCGGCCGCGAACAGCCCGGGAACGGTCGACATCTGCGATTCCGCGTCCACTTCCACGCCGCCCATCATGTAATGAGTGGTCGGGCCGATCTCCATCGGCTCTTTCGTGATATCGATATCGGCAAGCTGCTTGAACTGGTGATACATGCTGGGCAGCTTCTTCTTGATATGTTCCGCCGCATTGGGAAGTTTTTCCTTGATCCAGGAAATGTCCAGGAACACGCCTCCATGCGGGCTGCCCCGGCCTTCCTTCACTTCTCGCCGGATGCAGCGGGCGACGTGATCGCGCGTCAGCAGTTCCGGTGGACGGCGGGCCGATTTATCGCCCTGCGTATACCGCCAGCCCTCTTCCTCCGTGTCCGCAGTCTGCGTTTTGTAGTTGGCCGGAATATCGTCGAACATGAAGCGCTTGCCTTCGCGGTTGCGCAGCACTCCTCCTTCGCCGCGCACGCCTTCCGTCACCAGAATTCCCTTCACGCTGGGAGGCCAGACCATCCCCGTGGGATGGAACTGCACGAACTCCATGTCCATCAGGGCCGCGCCGGCGTCATAGGCGAGCGAATGCCCGTCGCCCGTATATTCCCAGCTGTTCGACGTGATCGAAAACGCGCGCCCGACGCCTCCGGTCGCCAGCACCACGGCCTTGGCGTGAAAGATCCGGAAGCGCCCGCGCTCGCGGTCGTAGGCGAACGCGCCCACACAGCGGTCGCCGTCTTTCAACAGCGTCAGGATGGTCGTTTCCATGTGGAAATCGATGCCCTGATGGATGCCGTGATCCTGCAATGTGCGGATCATCTCGAGGCCGGTGCGGTCGCCGACGTGCGCGAGACGCGGGTAGCGATGGCCTCCGAAATTGCGCTGCAAAATTTTCCCGTCTTTGGTACGGTCGAACACCGCGCCCCACGCTTCGAGCTCTCTCACGCGTGACGGCGCTTCCTTCGCATGCAGCTCCGCCATGCGCGGATTGTTCAGATACTGGCCTCCGCGCATGGTGTCGGCGAAGTGGACGCGCCAGTTGTCGCGGTCGTCGACGTTGCCCATCGCCGCGGCCATTCCACCTTCGGCCATCACCGTATGCGCCTTCCCGAGCAGCGATTTCGTCACTACGCCGACCTTCACGCCGGCGGCCGAAGCCTCGATCGCCGCCCGCAATCCCGCGCCACCAGCGCCGACGATGAGAACATCGAACTGATGAATCTGATATTCAGCCATCTATCGGCTCTCCCTCTTTGTGGCGCGAAAATGATCGGATGATCGCTCCCTGTGGTCGCGGCTCGGTAGACAACTGATGACGCTCAGCCCTGATTCCGAGCCGCGACCACAGGAAGCGATCTCCGCGATCCTATCTCGCCTGCTCATAGAATTCTCCAATCCGTGATCACACCCATCGAGCAGAGCCGCACATACACATCGGTGAATCCCACCCAGAACAGGCTGAACCACGCCCACATCATGTGTTTCCGGTTCAGGCACGTGACGCAGTCGTAGGATTGCGTTCGCAACGGCGATTTCGACATTTCATCGATCCTTCCGCCCACCAGGTGCCGCAGCGAATGGCAGCCCAGCGTGTAGCATCCGAGAAGAATCGGATTCACGATCATGACGAGCGTGCCGACGCCGATGCCGAAGTGTCCGTCGAACCACATCGCTTTGAACGCATCGTAGGAGAGGATCACGATGAACACCAGCGCGAGGTACAAAAAATAACGATGGATATTTTGAATGATCAGCGGGAAGCTCCGCTCGCCCCAATACGACTTGCGAGGCTCGCCGACGGCGCAGGACGGAGGGTCGGCCCAAAAGGCTTTGTAGTAGGCTCCGCGATAGTAGTAGCAGGTGAACCGGAAGCCTCCTGGAGCCCACAAGATCAGCATCGCCGCCGAAAAAGGCATAAACGCCGGCCACCAACCCGGCTTTTCGGTCATCAGCAGCGGGGAATAAAACGGAGAAAGATACGGCCCGAAGGTGTAGTGGGCGTTCTGCATCGCCGCCCAGGTGGAATAGACGATGAAGGCGGAGAAGCCTAGAAAAACCAGCAGCGGCTCAATCCACCAGTTGTCTTTCCGCTGGGTCGTTCCAAAGCCACCATTATGCAGCGGAACATCGATCGAGGACATTCAGACTCCTTGCAAACCAAAAGTCGGCGAATCGTTAAGGATAGCGAATCCAGGCCCGCATTGGGGTAATCTCTATTTCAGAGGTTCGAATGAGGGTTTTTCTCTGCGCGCTGCTGCTGGCAGCAGGCGCGTCCGCGGCTGAAATTGCTGGCAACTGGAAGGTGGAATTCGTGAGCGGCGTCGCGAATCCAAAAATCTATGGAGCCGAGTTTGAGTTCAGGGTCGAAGGCAACAAACTAGCCGGCAAGGCTCATATCGGGAAGGGATGGCCGGGCACTGCGCCGATTTCGAAGGGAGTCGTCGAAGACAACCACATCTCGTTTTTCGTCGTCGGTGAGTCTCCTTCCAGCAGCGGTCATCCTAAAATGCGTTTTAACGGAACCGTCCATGGCGACGAAATAGAACTTACCATGAAATTCTTCTATCTCGACGATGAATCCGATTCTGTCCAGAGCGAGTTCAGGGGAAAAAGGATCTCGAAGTAACGCCAGTCAGCGTTTGAACTTGCGCCACAGTCCCGCGGCAGCAGACCAGCGCCCGTCAGCGCAAACGCCGCCGGCTCGGGCACCGCGCCGTTGTCGACCACGGAAATCGAGTCCAGCAGCAGGACTGTCTCGTAACTATCGGCGCCCGCGAATTGGAGATTCGTGGAACCCGACGTGGCAACGTAGTTGTAGGTGTATTCCGTCTATGGCATGGTGGCGGTGTCCGACGCGGCAAAGACCAGATTCGCCAGCGCGGACCCCGTCCAACCAACGGTGATCTGCGGGGCGTAAGTGTGTGTATCCTGCGTATTGCCATCCGCCACATTGTCGGGCTCGATCGCCAGCCAGAATGTAAGCGTGTACGAATCGCCGATGTTCGTGGCAAGGGTCTGCTGGATGAAATTCTCGATCGGGATTCCATCCCCAATGAAGGCGAACCAGGAACCGGCCTGCGGGAAGGTATCCGGGAGAAACCCCTGACTCACCCCAATGTTGCCGAAGTTATCGACCGTCGTCCAGGCGCTCGTAAAACCCGAGTACCCGCCCTCAAACCCGCCATCCGTCACAATATTCGTGCCCGACCCTCCGGCCGCCATCAACGTGACCGCCACCCAAAATCCGCAAAACTGTTTTCTCATAACGATTCCACCGAATCCGTTCCAAGCGGCCTACCCGCCCCTATGCTGAAATGCGTAACTGGAGGCCGAAAATGCCGAACCCGTAAATTATTCTTACAGCGGGGGTATCTCGTTAACCAGCAATGGCTTGGAGCCAAAACCGTTTAATGCGCCGGGATTGCCGTTGAATGCGACCTGGAACCCTTCGCTTCATTAATGTAGCTTCACCGGACGCGCTCTCCTATACTGCTCTTTGCAGCCTAATCCAAAACCAAACCGGGAGATCGTACTTTGACCAAGCCGATCAAGCACGTTGAAAAAGCAATCGCCTTAGGCGCCAATGCCGCCTGGTTCTTCTTTGACAAGTTCAATTCCATCAACCGGAACCCTTCCTTTACCCCGAAGTGGTCCGACAAACCGCTGCTGAAAAGCTGGGAGAAGCAGAAGCCGAAGCTCGGATGGCCGCGGGAGACCGATTCGCTGTGCCCCAAGTGCGTCCCGGACATCCGCAACAAGATCATCAATGGCGAACTGCCTGTCGAGATTCTCAAGAACGAGAAAGCCGGCGAAATCAGGGCGAAGATCATCGAGCGCGATGGCAAGATCCTGATGACGAAAGAATGCCCGATTCACGGGAAATTCGAAGACGTCATGTCCACCGATCCTGCCTTCTTTAAGCATCTGGAAGACGTGTTCCCGGGCCGCGATATCAGGGCTCATAATGATGAGGCGTTGCACAACCACGGATCGTCTACCGTTACGCATGGGCGCGGATCGGTTTTGACGATTGATCTGACCAATCGCTGCAACATGATGTGCGATCCCTGCTTCATGGACGCCAACCAGGTCGGGTTCGTGCATGAGCTGAGCTGGGAAGAGATCAAGACGATGCTCGACAACGCCTTGACGATCAAGCCGCGCCGCCAGCTTTCGGTGCAGTTTTCGGGCGGCGAGCCGACGCTTTCGCCGTACTTCCTGGACGCGGTGAAATACTGCCGCAAGATCGGCTACCAGAGCGTGCAGGCCGCGACCAACGGAATCGAATTTGCGAAAAAGCCTGAGTTTGCGAAGGCGGCTGCGGAAGCGGGTCTAAGATACGCGTATCTCCAGTTCGACGGCATCGGCAACGAAGCCAATTCGCACCGCGCCGTCGGCAACCTCTTTGACGTGAAATTGCGCGCCATCGAGAATCTGTATAGCGCCGGCGTCGACATCGTCCCGGTCATCACGCTGATCAACGGCGTGAATAACGAGCAAGTGGGCGCGGTCGTCCGCTTCGCGCTCGACAATCCTAAGAAAATCCCGTTCCTGAGCTTCCAGCCGGTATCGTTCACCGGCCGCGATGAAGCCATCACGGACGAGCGCCGCCATGCGCAGCGCTACACGCTGGCGAATCTCGCTCATGATGTAAAGAATCAGACCGGCCTCGGCGAACCCGTCCGCGACTGGTTCCCGATCAGCTTCATGAGCACGTTTTCCGACTTCGCCGATCTGGTCCACGGACCGAATGCGGATTGGGGACAACTCTCCTGCGGCTGCCACCCGAATTGCGGCGTCGGCATGGCCGTGATGTGCGACAAGGAAACCAAGGAATATCGCCCGGTAACGGCGTTCCTGAACGCCGACCAGTTGGCCAAGGACGTAGCCTCGATCAACGATGCCGCCCGCGGCAAGCGCCTCTCCGTGATCGGCGTGTCGCTCGCGCTGCTGCGCAATTACAATCCCTATGAGGCGCCCACGCACTTCCGGCTGAGCGACCTGATCGCCAAGTTCGACAAGTGCTTCGGTATGTCGAAGAAATCGCAGACCGGCGCCTACGGCAAAGTGACGGGGGACCGCACCATCGCCGACATCCAGAAGCGCCGCGCAGACCGGTGGAACTTCCTGTTCATCGCCGGCATGTGGTTCCAGGATCTGTTTAACTATGATTTCCGGCGCACGGAACAGTGTATTATCCCCTACGCCACGCAGGAAGGTGAGATCTCCTTCTGCGCTTACAACACCGGCGTGGGTTGGAGAAACATTGTAGAAAAGATGCACATGACGGCCACTCTCACCAAGTGGTACGAAGACAAGGGCCGCCACGAAATCATCGCCGGCGGCAAGAAAGTCACCCTGCCTTCGGCGGAACACTCCCTGGTCCTACGAGCAGACGACGTGAATCGCGCCCGTCAGCACGATCTGGACGACAAGGGCATCGCCAAGACCGCGCGTGAAGAGAAAACCCGCGCCCGCGACGCGAAGATGAAGGAAGATGCGAAGAACGCCGAGATGATGAAGATGTATCGCGAGCACGTACTGGGCGAAAAGCCCGTCGAAGGCGGGATCGTCCCGCTGAGCGCGATTGCTCCGGCGGCGCCGAAGGCTGTCAAGAAGGAAGAAGAAGTCGGCTCCTTCGGCGATTAGTTTTCTCTGGTTTTAGACAGAAGCCTCCCAGCCTTCGGGCTCGGGAGGCTTTTTTGTGGGCGCTATTATTGAAGGGAGAGCATGAACTCGATCCTGACGACCGACGCACCGTTTTACTTCATGGCTGGCATACCGCTGGTTGGTATTTTGTTGAACGTTGTCCAGTTCGTGTCACTCTGCCGACGGATCGACCGCCTGGCAAATCGCGCCGATAATATCTCGATAGGTCGGGACCAGGAATGAGACGGCTGGTCCCATTCGGCCGCTTCACGTCCGCTAATTGGCCGCCTAGAATGGAATCGGGCCGGGCATCCCGGGAATAGTCGCAAGCAGTTTCTCGGCTAAGTGCTCACCCGTCCAATCCCCCCGAGTCCACGCGACGCATTCTCCTGAAGGAACGTGAAGCGACGTCACTTTTCCGCCAACGAGTTCAGTAGCAAAACGTCCGTGGTGCTCTCCATATAGAATCACCTCCAAGTTGACGGCACCATGCCCCAGTCCGAGGAAGGCCGCCACGCGAACGCCTTGCCAATATGAGGCCGTGGCGTAATTGTGGGACGTACCCTTGTATAGTCTTAGATGCTCTGAGCCGCGCGTCATCGTAACCGCGAAGTCGTAACGCGTTGACCGCTTCCGCAAGGGGATCTCCCTAACAACGCTGTTCATGGCCGAGTCCCTTCAGTTGGCTGGCGATCGCACCGTCTTATGCGGCGGGCTGCTGACGATGAAGCCAGAAACGATCCAGGTCAAGAGGCGAACGGCTGCCCACGGCAACAGAAAGCCCGACACGACGATCGCAGGATAGAGAAGGCCCCAGAGTACAGACGCCGGTTTCCACAAGACTTTCCCGTCTCCGAGCGTGAATGATTCGATTTCGCCTTTCCCGTTGACCCAGATCTGCTGGATCCGGGGGTGATCGCGCACCTCCACCCAAGTATTAGTGATTCTCTCCTTTGCGATATCTCTGGCGATTTTCTGCGTCTCAGGTAGCTCCAGAATGGAGTTGAATTCGGCGCGAGCCTTGAAATCCGGGAAATATTCGAAGGCGGCGAATGCGGATACGAGGGCGCCGAAGGCGCCGACAGTGATCCCTATCCGCCGCATGCCCTCGTGAAAATTCACGCAGCCTCGCTGCGGCTACGCAAAAATGACATTGAGTTGGCGGCTCGGGGCGAAGCCGCGAAGGCCCCAGAAGAAATCCCAGTCCTTTTTGCATTTCGCATAAGCTTCCTCCAACGTCCGCGTTGCGTCCAGGGTCATCCAGCCAAGATGATCCGCGCCTATCGGTACAACCCTATAGTGTATTCCGTCGAATAAAATCTCAAACATGGTTTCCTTTCTTGGGCCGCCGCCCTGTTGGCCTCTTCCACGATAGACTGCGCCACGCGGGGATTGCGGCATGGGAAGTGCAATTCACAGAAAAATGGGACCTTACGAGATCCGATTCCTTTGTGACTCATCTTCTTAAGTTCAGTGTTTTTTGGGAATTCGCCACTTAATGCCGACTGCGCGCAGGAACCAAATGAATTCGATCTATAGTGACGATGTGGATCTGCCCGCGCCAACCGGCGCCTGCATGCTCAATCGCTCGCCTGGCGAGCGGCGTCAACATATCCGGGACAGCGGGGTGAACGCGAAACAGCAATAGGCCGCAGCGCGCTATGGGCTCGGGGCGCTGCAAGGCGATCTGCCAAAAATCCTTGTCGAGCGTGAGGATTAGTCGCCTGGCGAGCTCAGCCATTTCCAGCAGAGCAGTATCCTTGGCGCCCGGCGCGTCTACTCGGGCCCAAAGAATATCATGGCCATCGCCGCGCAAAGCGGACACGGTTGGCAGCGGAAAATTCTCGTCCGCCAGAAGCAGCATCTACGCAGGGATCGGATATGCGCGGAACTCGTGAGCCAAGTAGCTGGCATAGGAGAGGCATGCAAGAATGTCTTCCCTTGTCAGGCCGGGATAGTCGTCTATGATATCGGCTTCACTTCGACCCGCTGCGAGTAGTTCCAGGATGAACTCGACCGCGAGCCTCGTCCCGCGAATTACGGGTTTGCCCGCGAGTATTTCTGGATCCTGGTGAATGCGCTCTGACCACGGCATACCTTATCGTAACTTACGCCCGCCAATTGACGCCGACGTTCAGCTTCTTGCGGCAATACTCGAAGCTGCGCACCAAATCCACGCGCTGCTGCTCCTTCAACGCGTCCTCCATTACCGACGCTTTCAAGCCTGGCGCGTCCTCGATCACCATCGTGCCCATGAACGGATGGCCGCTCTTGACCAAGGCAACAAATCGCGCGAACTCTTCCGCCGGCATCTTCGGGAACGCCTTCCAAAAATCGCGGTCCAGATAGTTGATCGGGCGCGGCGGACGGCCGGTGATGATCTCCAGTTGCATTGTCGACTGCGGACAGAGCCGGCGGAACTGGGCGACCCAGCGCGGCAGATCGATAATGCCGTCGCCCATCGCCACCCACTGGCCTGCCGCGCCGTGCGGCGTTTCGAACACGATCGAGTCGCGCACATGAGAGGTGACCGTGTACGGCGCCAGAATCTCCAGCGTGACGAAAGGGTCCTCCGCGCACCATAGAGGATTCCCCGCATCCGTGCACGCCGCGACAAATTCCTGACCCGCTTCCAAAATCACCGTGCGAAGCTCGCGCGCCTGCATGTCGCCCGAATGATTCTCGAGCGCGATCTTCACCCCCACGTCCATCGCCTCCGCCTTCACGCTGCGGAACAGCTTGATGACGGTCTCCATGTGCGCTTCGATGGGCACAGGACCCAGGCGATCCTCGCTCGTTCCCAGGAAGCAGCGCATCACCTTCGCGCCGACCGTATGCGCCACGCGCAGGCCTTCGAGTAACTGTTCCCGCGCCGGCCTTCCCTTTTTATTGAATGATTTGCTGGTTTCGCAGATGCAGCCCATCCCGCTGTCGATCGAGATATTCAACTGCGCCGCGCGGTCCTTGACCTTTTGAAGATTCGCGGCGTCGAGGCCGCCGTAGTCTCCCAGAGACGAAAATTGAATGGTGTCCAGCTTCTGCTCGGCCGCGAAATCGAGCAACTGCATCCCGTTCCACTTGAAGGCGCGCAGCGAATAGGTATCGAAGCCGAGTTTGATGGGAACGTCATCAGCGGTAAACGCGGCCGCGGCCAACGGGACGGATTGCAGAAACGAGCGACGGAGCATCCCTCAATCTTATTTCGCCGATGGGTCGTTCTGCATCATCCCAAAAATCGTTCCCTCCGGATCTTTGCAATACGCCAGCCAGCCGACTCCGGGAACGGCCATTTTCGGCAGCGCCATCGAGCCTCCGTTGGCCAGCACCGCAGCCACGGCGTCGTCCAAGCTGGTGACCGTCAGCGAATTTACCAGCGGCTGCTCCGGATGTTTCCGCCGCATGATGGCGCCGTTAATGCCCGGCTCTCCCTCGCCCGTTGTGGCCAGCCAGTATTCCTCCGGCCCCCACTTGCTGAACTTCCAACCGAAGACCGTCTCGTAGAATGCCGTCAGTTTCTCCGGCTCGTTCGCCGGTATTTCAAAATGCGTGATTCGTGCCATGTTTTCTCCTTATCTGCGAGTTCGTTATCATATCCCCGCCATGACTGTCGGGGTTCCGTTGGCGGCGAGCATCGACATGGAACCCCGACGGTCATGCAGGGGATACTAACGAGTTCCCGGAGAGATGCTACTCCCTTCCTGACGTTTCTGACCCGCGTACCCCGCGATCGCTCCCACCAGGCTCCCCGGCAGCATGATTGCAAAGTAATGTCCCTGCTCTCTCAACGCCACTCCCCAGGCCAGCAACAGCCCCGCCGCCAGTCCAACCAGAATCCCGAGCGGCAGCGAGTTCACCTTCTTGGCGAACCATCCCGCGATCGCTCCCGCGATGGCGCCCTTGATCGTCGACCCCACCACGATCCCCGCCAACTCCGCGCGGGCCTCTGGCGTGAACCACGCCGTCAACCCGTCCAGGACGCCCAACGCCGCGCCCACCACCACCGCGAACCAAAATTTCCCCATCTCCAGAACCTCCTCCACCTTTCTAGTCAATCCCCAGGCTGACGCCAGGGGTTATAACCCCGTCCCGTGAGGGCGGGGAATTTGTAACGATATCGCCACCCTTCTATTCAACGTTCACGATAATTCCTTTAACGCCGGAGCCAGAAAATTACGATCAGCCGCATGATCAGGTACGCGGCGACCAGAGCGAGCAGCGTCCGATTTCGCGAGCCGAAGCGCACCACGCGCTCCCCCGCCGATTCGCGATGCGCGCTCACCGGCATGTGGTCAAGATATGCGGCAATATCGGCCGACAGGTCCAGCGGACTCGCATAGCGCCGTCGAGGGTCGGGCTCCGTCGCACGGCGGCAAATCGACTGGAGCGGCGGGACGCTCCCACGGATCACGGTCTCCAGAATCTTACCCAGGGCGAAGACATCGGCGCGGCCGTCGACTTCGCCCGACGCCTGCTCGGGAGCCATAAACCCCGGCGTGCCCACACCGGGCGCGCCCCAATCCATCACGAGCACTTCGCCGAACTCGCCCACCATGATGTTGGACGGCTTCAGGTCGCGATGCACCACGCCGCGCGCATGCGCGAAGGCGACAGGCTCGCAGATTTTCTGGAAAATCCGCAGCCGGTCCGGCAGGTGTTGCGTCTTCTCGAGAAACGCATCGAGCCGCCGGCCGCGCACCAGCTTCATCGCGTAGTAACAGCGTCCATCGGGCAACACACCCGAGTCATGCACCGGAACGATTCCTGGATGCTCCAGACCGGCCAGCACACGAGCCTCGCGCGCATCGTCCAATACCTTGATCGCGACCCTCCGGCCCAGTTCGGTATCTTCGGCCAGATATACGACGCCCATCCCTCCGCGGCCGATCTGTTCGATGATCTGATAACGAGTGCCCGCCAGGTCCGGTAGTTCGGCGGCCGTTTTCAAGCGCGCCAGCACCCTGTCCGAGATCATTTGAGAATCGCCCGCGCCTCGCGCCGGAACTCGCGAGAGTCCGGCGACACGCCGTGTACGCGTTCCAGCACCAGCTTGCGCAATTCCCGTCGCGCCGAGGCCAGGTAATTGGTGACCGCCGAAGTGGAGATACCGAACTCACGCGCCAGTTCGTCGTAGCTGGCTGGATCGTCGGCCAGGTCGTAGCGTTCGAACACCGCGAACGCCGCATCTCGCCCGCGCGATTGGAAATTCGTCCTCAGTTCCTCCACCGCGTCTTCGAAGACGCTCCTCGCCCACTCGCGCTCAAAAACATCCTCGGGCGATTCCGCGCCCGCCACGTCGAAAGCAACAAAATCCGCCGCGCGCTTCTGGCGCGACGCAAACTTCCTGCTGTTCGCCAGGAATCGGTCCAGGCAGACGCGCAGGAACGTGCGAAACGTCCCCTTCCGCGCGTCGTATCCTTCGAAGGAATTCCTTTCGATCGCGGCCGCGAAAAAACTCTGCGTCAGATCCTTCGCGTCCTCATTCGAACATCGCCACCGGATGCGGATGTAGCGGTACACGGGCTTCCAATAGGCCGAAACGAGCGCCTCCTGCCCCGGCCTCCTGCGCGCGGCGTCGTCGCTGACGGCCGCAGAGATGGCGGAGGGACGCGTTTCCGGAAAGCGCGGGTTCGCCCCGCCAATCTGGGTGTCGGCATCCATGATTTAAAGACTTTATCACGCAAAGGCGCAAGGTCGCCAAGAAAACCTTTGTTTTTTACTTTAGGTCCGCGACCAGAATCTCCGCGATTTTCGCAATCAACAACAGCCCCTCGTTATCCGACGTCCAGTCGATCTTCGGCACATCCTCGCACGTAATCGCCATCGCGATGCGGCCGGTTTTCGTGTACACGATGCCCACGTCGCTCCGCAGATGGTCGAGCGCCCCGGCCTTATTCGCCACCACGAAATCCCCCATCCGCCGCGCGATGCCGTTGTTGTCGCGCTGCCTCTTCAGAACTTTCAAAATCTCCTTCGACGCTTCGGCGCTGACAATTTCGCCTTTTTCGATGCGCTCCAGCAACGTGACCATCTCGCGAGGCGTGGACGAACCTAGCCCATATTTCTGATTGGCCGGGTCGAGTCCCGCTTTGCTGAACCCGCTGGGTGACTTCAAATCAGCGCCGTCCCCGCGCACCTTGCGCATCGACCGCGTACCCTTCAAGCCCTGCTTGTCTAAGAAGTCGTTCACATAATCCGCCGTCACCTGATCCAGCACCAGATTGGTCGCCGTGTTGTCGCTGACGACGATCATCAGGTGGGTCAGGTCGGCCAAAGGGATTTTCACGCCATCGGAAAACTCGCCCAAAATGCCCGAGCCCGACACTTTGTCGGCATCGCGCAGCGTGGTCAGATCGGTCCATTTCAAGCGTCCTTCCTGAACCGCTTGGAACGTCGCGCACAAGATCGGCAGCTTGATGGTGCTCGCCGTGCGGACGCGATCGTCGGGCCGGAGGGCGAAGGTCGCCCCGGTGTCCAGATTCTTTGCAAAAATGGATACAGTGCCGCTGAATCCTGCGGTCGCGGCAGAAATTTTGTCCTGGAGTTTTTTTTCTGAAAAAGGCTGGGCCGCATGGGCTACTGTTAGTGTTAGTAAAAGGAAAGGCCGCAACATGCGAACTATCCTAGCTCTGTTGATAAGTGCATTGGCCGCTGCCCAGAACCCGGCCGACCTGGAACGGGCGGAAAAGACCATCGCCGACCACCCGGACGTGGTGCAGCACCGCGTGACTCTGCTGGCCTCGCTGATCAACCCCGGCGTCCCTCTGCCGCCGGAAAAAGTTCGCGAAACGCGCCGGCGCCACATTCTGTGGCTGGTCGAACATCATCCGGAGGCGCCGAACTTCGCCGAACCTGCATTGTTCCTGCCGGACCACGGGCGGCTTGCCGACCCCGCCGGGTCCGCCGAAGCCACCGGGCTGTGGAAGGCGATCGCGGCCGATCCCGGCTCCAAGCCCGAAGCCGTCGCCAACGCGGCAATTTATTTGCGCGCTCTCGACATCCGCTCCGCGCTCGCGATTCTCGACGGGCGTCCTGAAAACCCTGTATTCTCCCGTGCGCGGGGAATGGTCGATGGAGCCACGGTCATCGGCTTGTCCGGCCTCGGTCGAGGCGCGCAGTTCGGAACCTCCTCTGCGGTGCGTTCGGCACCCGAAGCGAAGGCGGCGCGAGCCGAAGTCGATTCTTCCACAAATCCCGACCTGGTCGGGAAGGCGGGCGTCGTGCTGGCAACGGTGGGAGCTCAAATCGAAGCGCCGTTCGATCTGACATTCGGGGACGACGACCCGGTTACGCTGGCCGAACGCTGGTTGCGGCGCGCCATCCAGCTCGCTCCGGCCACCGAGGAATGGAAAGCTGCCCTTGGACGGGCATTGCTGGCTAAGTCTAACCGCGTGAGCGATCCCGGCGAGAAGATGCGATTGCTGCGGGAGGCCGATTCGCTGGCGACCGACGCATCCGGCCCCCGCGTCCTTTCGAGCCTTGTGCTGGCCGAATTCGATGCCGGCGACGATCAGGCGGCGGAGCGCGACTCCCGGCGGCTGCTCCAGATTGCCGGGAACAACGCGAACGTGTACAGCGTGGCCGAGACCGTGCTAGGCCGGCTCGCGGCCGCCAAAGGCGACCTGAATGAGGCGAAAGCGCGCTTAACAGCATCGATTGCGATGCCTGATTCGATCAAGAACGCATCTTTTCAACCCAACATGACGCTCGCCCAGGACCTCTACGAGGCTGGCGAGAAAGACGCCGTGATTCAGTTCCTCGAAGCTTCCCGAAACGTCTGGAAATTCGATCGCGGCCGCATCGATCGCATGATCAGCTTTGTCAAAAAGGCGCCGTCCGTCGATTTGATTCAGCTGTCCAATCAGTTTCCTGGCGCCGAAGTGCGCGGACGGCCCGCTCCCGCGTTCGACGCCAGGGATCCGGACGGCAGGACCTGGACGCGCGAACAGCTGGCCGGGAAAGTAGTCGCGCTCGAATTCGGGAAAGCGCCGCTGGCTGAAAAAGTCGCTAAAGAACGCGGCGCGGTGCTGCTCGAAATTCAGGACGACGACATCAAGCGCCGCTTTGAAGTCCTCACCAATCCGACGGTCGTGGTGATCGATCGCGAGGGAAACGTCGCCGCCTTTCGGGCCGGTCCGGCCACTGAGGCCGAATGGCGCATTGAGATCGAGAGCGGCTTCGGACGAGGGCCTAATCCCGTGGTTCTGCCCGCGCCCCGCCAGACTGACCCCGGGCAACCCGTCGGGGCCAAGGCCATGCTGGCCTGGGAACCGGTCGACAATGCGGAATCTTACGTGGTCGAATGGGATTCCCGCGACGAAAAGGGTTGGATGTTCGAGCACGAGGGAACCGTGCGCGTGATTCCGACGCGCGATACCTCGGCAACGCTTGATTTGACGGGATTTACGAGAATCCGTTGGCGCGTTTATGGAGTTCCCCGATTCGGCCAGCCGGGCAAGGAATCGCCTTGGCGGGAAATCGAAGGCACGCCCGTTACAAAAATTTACAAATAGGCCTTTCCGCCCTCTTAACGCCGTTAAGTGCATGTCGGGCGTTATTTTGCCGCGATTCGGCCCTTTGTTTTCCCGTTCTGTGGTGAAAAAGAGACGGAACGAAATTGGGGGAAACCGTCGTATATTAGTGAAGTACTGGAGGGTTACACAGTAATGACTCGTTCGCTTGTTGCCGGACTGGCTCTTTCCGCGGTGGCCTTTGCCGCCCCCGCCCCGACCTTTTATAAGGACGTTCTCCCCGTTCTTGAGAATAATTGCCAGGGTTGCCATCGCCCGGGCGAGCCCGGACCGATGTCCTTCATGACCTACGACAGCACGCGTCCGTGGGCCAAAGCCATTAAACAGGTGGTCGCCAGCAAGAAGATGCCGCCGTGGTTCGCCGATCCGGCGCACGGCAAGTTCGTCAATGACCGCAGCTTGTCGGCAGCCGACATCGCGACCTTGGTTACCTGGGTCGACAACGGCGCCAAGGCCGGCAATCCGAAGGACGCGCCGCAGCCGATGACGTTCGCCGAAGGATGGGCCATCGGGCAACCGGACAAGATCATCGAGATTCCGACGGCGATCGACATTCCGACCTCCGGCGTGATGGATTATAAGTACGTGATCGTCCACACCGGCTTTACCGAAGACAAGTACGTGCAGTTCGCGGAAGCGCGGCCCACCGATCGCGAGCATTGCCATCACATCCTCTCGTTCATCCGCGAGCCCGGCAATCCGTGGTTCAAGGACGAGCCGATCGGCGTGGCCTTCATTCCCTCCAAGGATGGAAAATCGGGCGGCGGCGGTTTCGGCGACAACCTGGCCGGTTACGCGCCGGGCATGGTTCCGGAAATGTTGAAGCCGGGGCAGGCCAAGTTTGTTAAGGCCGGCAGCGACCTGGTGTTCCAGTTGCACTACACCACCGACGGCAAGACGGGGTCGGATAAAGCAAGAGTGGGCCTGGTGTTCTCGAAGACCAAGCCGACCGAGCGGGTGGTTTCGATGGCAGCGACGAATCCGAAATTCGCGATCCCTCCGGGCGACGCGGATTATCGGGTCGATGCGAAGTTCACATTCCAGGACAGCGCGGAACTGGTGATGATGCTGCCTCACATGCACCTGCGCGGCAAGGATTTCGAATTTCGCCTCACGTATCCGGACGGGACGAAGGAGACGCTGCTGACCGTGCCTCACTATAGCTTCGCGTGGCAGCTTTCTTATTACCTGGCGGAACCGAAGCAGATACCGAAAGGCACCGTCATGGAGTGCACCGCGCACTTCGACAATTCGGCCAACAACCCGAACAATCCCGATCCGTCCAAAGAGGTTAAGTTCGGCGAGCAGAGCTGGGATGAGATGATGTTCGGCTTCTTCGATGTGGCGATTCCGTTCGACAAGAATCCCATGGACATCATGCGTCCGAAGACGGCCAAGAAGGACACCGGCGCGATCGAATAGATTGCTGTTCGAATAACTCGCGTCTGTCCGCATGCTTACGCATGGCGGTTCAATGCGTGGCGTCAGGGAGAGGGGATATGTTTACGCGCATCGCAGTACCTTCGTTATTTGTGTGCCTCGGTGCCTTCGCGGCGCCGTCTACGGTCACCTTCCACAAGGATGTCGAACCCATCCTCGAACGAAGCTGCCAGGAATGCCATCGGCCCGGCGAAATTGCGCCCATGGCGTTTCTGACCTATGAGCAGGTCCGTCCCTACGCCAAGGCCATCAAGGCCGACGTGTTGCTGAAGAAGATGCCTCCGTGGCCGGCCGATCCTCATTTCTCGAAATTCGAAAACGACCGTTCGCTGACACCCGAGGAGGTCCAGACGATCTCCGCGTGGGTCGATTCCGGCGCCAAGGAAGGCGACAAATCCGCCGCGCCCGCTCCCCGGAAATTTACCGAAGGATGGAACATCTCTAAGCCGGACATGGTCGTCAAAATGCCGGTAGCCTACGAAGTTCCTGCCAAGGGCGAAATCGAGTACACCTACTTCGTCGTTCCTTCCGGATTCACGGAGGACCACTGGGTGCAGCAGGTGGAAGTGCGCCCCTCCGACCGCACCGTGGTTCATCACGCGGTGGTTTATCTTCGCGAGCCCGGCTCGAAGTGGATGGCCGACGCCAAACCGGGCATCCCGTTCGTGCCCTCGAATCTCAACCCTGGAAGCAGGTTCGCCAATCTGCTGGGCGCGAGCAACGACCTGTTGACCGTCTATACACCGGGCATGGTGCCCGATATTTATAAACCGGGGCAAGCCAAACAGATCAAGGCCGGCACCGATTTCGTAATCCAGATGCACTACACCGTGAACGGGAAGGCGACCAAGGACCAGACCAGCATCGGCATCGTATTCGCCCAGGGCGAGCCTACGGAGCGCATCGTCACCACCGCGGCGGTCAACAACCGCTTCACCATTCCAGCCGGCGATGGAAATTTCAAAGCCGAAGCCATTATCCCGGTGGCGAATCCGATGACCATGCTCAGCCTGTTCCCGCACATGCATCTGCGCGGCAAGGCTTTTCAGTACGACCTGATCTATCCCAACGGGGAAACCAAAACCATCATGCGCATCGACCACTGGAGCCTGGCGTGGCAGCTTTCCTACAGGCTGGCCGAGCCCATCCAGCTTACGCCCGGCATGAAGGTGAAGGCCACCGCATGGTGGGATAATTCAGCCAATAACCCCGACAATCCCGATCCGTCTAAAGATGTGAAGTGGGGCGACCAGAGCTGGGAAGAAATGCTGGTCGGCTTTTACGACGTCGCGGTGAATCCGAAGCTCACGAATAAGACGCTCAATTTCAGACAAGGACCGCCCCCGACGCAGCAGCAATAAATGCCGCGAGCTGTTTTATTGATCGCTTTGAGCGTGGGCCTCGTCCAGGCCCACGACATCATCACCACAAAAATCACGTTTACGAAAGAGATGTCGCGGCTGATCTATAAGCGATGCGCCACTTGCCATCACGAAGGCGGCGCCGCGTTTTCTCTGCTGACTTACGATGAGGCTCGCCCCTGGGCCAAGGCCATCAAGGAAGAAGCGCTGGAGCGCCGCATGCCTCCCTGGGAAGCGATTAAAGGCTTCGGCGAATTTCGCGACGACCGCGGTCTGACCGAGGAAGAGCTGGAAACCATTTCCGCATGGGTGGAAGGAGGCGCGCCCGAAGGCGACCCGAAATATCTTCCGCCCCGCCCAAAGCTCACGGCGTGGCAGGATCCGCCGGCGCCCAAGGGAGCGTCGGAAATGGTGGTGGCCGACGGTCAAAAGCTCGTGGCATCCTCCAAAGTGCTCGCGATTCGCGCGAAAAACCTGAAAGCGGGCGCGAGCGTGCAGATCATTGCGATCCGCCCGGACACCTCGGTCGAGCCTCTGCTATGGATTTATCAATACAACCCGGCGTTTCACCGCACGTATTATTACGCCGCGCCGGTAGCGTTGCCGGCGGGAACGAGAATTGAAATGAGCCCGCCGGGATCGGGTACGGTAGGGCTCTTCGTCAAGGAATCGGCAAGCGCTTACCGGCTAAGAATACGCTAGGGCAATTTCCCAAGTAGTGTGTTCCGGGTGGGGCCCCCAATTTTGGCGGCAAGCCGGCTTTTCAGCCGGCGCTGGTCGCCCTGCCGCAAGGCCGCCTCGAAAGGGCGGCTGCCGCCAAAATTGGCGGCCCCACAGTTGGTCCACAAAAGCCAAGAAGCCGGTCTAACGAGTGTTGCAGGCCCCAAGCCACGCATGGGGCTAGCTGATAATCCCCTTTCGGACCGCGTACAGAATCAACTCCGGCACGCTATGGATATTCAGCTTCTGCAAAATATGCGTGCGATGCGTCTCCACCGTGTACAGACTCAAATTCAGCAGATTTGCGACTTCCTTGTTGCTCTTCCCCTCGGCGACCAATTGCAACACCTCGCGCTCCCGCGTGGTCAGCAGTTCATAGGTGTCCTCGGCGCCCATCTCGGCCAGCTGATGCATGTAGTCTTCTTTCAAAATCCGCCGGACTAAGGGACTGAAAAACGACTTCCCGTCCATGATGGCGTGAATCGCCGCGATCAGGTCGGACTCCGCCGAATCCTTCAATAAATACGCGCGCGCGCCCGCCTTCAGGGACCGGATCACGTAGCTTTCGTCGCTATGCATGCTGAGGATCACCACCGCCGTCTGCGGCGCGCGATTCACGATCTGCCTGGCCGCCTCGACGCCGTTCAGATGAGGCATGGCGATATCCATCACCACCACGTCCGGCTTTTCCTGCGCCGCCATGTCTACCGCTTGGCGGCCATCCGCCGCCTCTCCCACCACTTCCAGATTCGGCTGGCGCTCCAGCAGCAGACGAAGCCCGCTGCGCATCACCGTGTGATCGTCGGCCAGTAAAATTCGTATCGGCATCAGCCCGCCAGAGGCAGCTCCGCAGCCACCTTCGTTCCAGCCCCCGGCTTCGATTGCACTTCAAACGCTCCGCCCAGGTGCGTCACTCTTTCTTCCATGCCCACGAGGCCGAGCCCGCGAACTCTGCCCGCTTCAAATCCTCGCCCGTCATCTTCCACCGACAACAAAATTTTGTGCGCTTCCTGCCGGACAATCACCCTCACGCTGCGCGCCTGCGAATGACGCGCGCAGTTGTGCAGCGCCTCCTGCACCACGCGATAAATGCACGTCCGCAGTTGGTCCGGCAGCTCGCCCGACGCCTCCTCAGCGGTCACATGCACGCGCAACCCGGTCCTCTTCGACACCTCCCGAGCCTGCCATTCGAGCGCCGGCACCAGCCCGAAATCGTCCAGCATGGAAGGCCTCAGCAACAGCGTCATGTTGCGAATCACGTTGACGCTCGCCTCGGCCAGTTTTTTGATCGATTCCACGTGACGCCGCAGATCCACCGACGCGTCCGGCATCCGCGCCGCGGCGTTCCCCGCCTCCATCAGCAGCGCCGACAGCGATTGCCCCACTTCGTCGTGCAGCTCGCGCGAAATGGCCCGCCTCTCCTCTTCCTGCGCCGAGACCAGACGCGCCGAAAGATCCTGCAACTCGCTCCTGGCCCTCGCTCCTTCTTCGTAGCGCTTCTGCAATTCAGTCTCGAGATGCAGCGTCCTGCGAATCGTAAAAGCGGCGAGCAGCAGCCCGACGCCCAGCGTCGCTCCCAGCATCACCATCAGACGCAATCGCAGATTCCGGAACGCCTCATCCAGCGCCTCATCGCCCGCATGAAGCTGACGCGTGCTGATCTGGTCGATGCGGTCCACCAGCTCCAGCATCGCCGTCCTTCTGCGCACCAGCTCGTTCGATAGATACTCCGAGTTGCGGTGCCTGGTGTCGCCTTCCCTCATCTGCGTAATGAAGTCCAGCAGCTTCCAGTACACGCCCACCTCTGCCTGCAAGCTGCTATACGGCGCCTGCTCCGCCTTGTCCAGCGCCCCCGCCCCGTCCTGCAACGCGCTATCGGTCCGCACGCGAATGTCTTTCCAGCTCGCCACCTGGGCCGCCGCGACCTCCGGATCGGAGGCGAGAAGAAAATCGCGCATCACGATGGCCGATTGATAAATCCCCGCCCGCACCCGGTCGAGAGCCCTACTCCTTCGTACGTAAACATCGCGCACCTGGGCGTCGCTCGCGCGCACCTGCCGCAGCACCAGCAGCGCGTCGCCTCCAGCCACCATCATCAATACCAGCAATCCTCCGAACCCCGCCAGCAGCAATCGGCGTCCGCCGGCAATGGGTTCAATATTCATTCTGCAGTTCCAGTCTATAGGACCGGAGTCCGTACAAAATACCGTCCGCAGGGGATTGCCTCATCCGCCCCCGGCAGGTTGTAATGTATGTAGATTCTGATCGCAAGAGAGGATTTAATGAAACACGCAACATTAGCCCTGTTGGGGTTGGCTACATTGCTTTCGACGGCCGCATGCCATAAAGCCGCGCCGGTCGCCCAGAAACCGAAGGACACCACGCCGGTCGCATCGGCTCCGGCCCAGACCGCGGCTCGCACGCCGCAATCTCGCCCTGGCGCGTCCACTCCCACTCAGACCACTCCGACGCGCACCCCCGGTGCCGTCATGACACCGCAGGAGCGCGCCACGCTGAACGAGAAGCTCGCCCGGTTGAACGACGCTCTGTTCGATTACGATAAGTCCGTCATTCGCGACGATGCGTCTACCGTTCTCAAAGCCGACGTGGGCGTGATTCGCGACATCCTGGCGAATTATCCCAACCAGAAACTGCTCATTGAAGGCAACGCCGATGAGCGCGGCTCGGAAGAATACAACCTTGCGCTGGGCGATCGCCGCGCACGCGCCGCGCAGGAATTCCTGGTTTCCATGGGTATTCCCGCTCCGCAGTTGAGCCTGGTCAGCTACGGCAAGGAACGCCCCATCTGCACCGATAACACCGAAAACTGCTGGCAGCGGAACCGTCGCGCCCACGTCACGGCCGCCCCGTAAAATCGTTCCTCCATCCTTTCTGGACAGCCTCCCGTCTCCGGCGAAAACCGGGCACGGGAGGTTTTTTATTGCGCTCAATTGTATAATCAGTGAACCTTCGCCGCAGAGCCGACGTGCAGATTTTCAAAATTTTTCCGCGCATCTTAGATGCGCTCAACGATGGCCGCGTCATCAAGAAAGCAGTCGCCTGCGCGCTGTGGCTGGCCGCGGTGCTGTCCGGGCTCGCCGCGCTATTCATCGCGTATACGGTCGCCAGGATGGCGTACATTCCAAGCGCGCCGCCGCCGGCCGAATACACCGCCGGACTGACGATATTCCTCGTCGTCTACCTGCTCTCGGCCGTGTGCCAGATTCAGATTCTTCTCTACCGCGCAAAGAGTATCCTCGCGCTTGAAAATTCGCAGTACACCGTGGTGCCGGTCGTCTCTCTGCTGTTGCGCGGCATGGGAGAAAGCGCGGCCACCGGTATCTGCTTCCTCGGATTCGGCGCAACGCTAGCCATCTGGGTCTCTAAACAGAATCCTCTCGGCCTGGTCGGCATGAACATGTTGATGCCGAGCTTCAACACTTCCGATTACGTGCTGGCCGGCGTGGTGATGCTGTTCTGGAGTTTCCTGCTGGCTTTCCTCCTGCTCATCGTCTTTTATTTTCTCGCCGAAGTTTCGCATGCCAGCGTGGACATCGCGATGAACATCCGCATTTTGGTTGCGCGAGAAGCCGCGCATTCAGCGCCCCCATTCCTTCCGGCCCCGCCGCCGCTGTTCGTTCCACCCCCGCCCGTCGCCACGCCTCCCGAACCGCCCCCGCCGACCGATATTGCGCCCGCGACCGAAGAGTTTTACCCACCACCTCATCCGCCTGCCGATCCAATTTGTTCCTCCTGTCAATTCCAGCTCCAGCATGGCGACCGCTTCTGTCCCATCTGCGGATCGGCGATCACTGAATGAGCCTCCCTGGAGCCTGATACACTAAACCCCAGACCGCGCAAGCCTCGGCGGCAGGAGGACAGACGATGAAATGGTATTACGCAGACGCAGGACGCCAGGTAGGCCCTGTGGAGGACGCTCAACTCGATGAACTGGTCCGTTCAGGAGCCGTTCGAGACGATACCTTGATTTGGCGCGAAGGAATGGCAAGCTGGCAGGCGCACTCCGCCGTGCGCGGGCCCGCCAAGCCGATCCCGATTCCCGCCGCGGCCGTTCCCATCGCCGCGGAAACGCGTTTCTGCTCCGAATGCGGACGTCCGTATCCGGCGCACGAAATGGTCTCGATCGGCGCGGCCACCATCTGCGCGCAATGCAAGCCTCTCTACATGCAGCGCATGAAGGAGGGCGGGCAAGCCATCGGGGTGCGCCGCTACGGCGGATTCTGGATTCGTTTCGTGGCCCTGATCATCGACGGCATCATCCTCGCGGTCGTCGGCGGCATCATCGGGCTTCCTCTGCGTCTGCTGCTCGGCGTCTCCGCGGTATCCGTCGCCCAGAGCCAGGACCCCTCGGCGGTCATGGCCATGCTGCCCGCCATGCTCGGCACCATCGGCCTCAGCCTGTTGATCAACCTGGTGGTGGGCGTTTCCTACGACATCTGGTTCGTGCACAACAAGGGAGGCACCATCGGCAAACTCGCCCTCGGCCTGCAAATCATCACTGTCGATGGATCGCGGCTCTCCTACGGCCAGGCGGCCGGCCGCTACTTCGCCAGAATTCTCAGCGCCATCATCCTGTACATCGGATTCATCATGGCCGGCCTCGACCCGGAGAAGCGGGCGCTCCATGACCGCATCTGCAACACCCTTGTGATCTATTCCAGGTAATGGCCGCCAACGCGATCGCCTGCGCGGCGTGCTCGACGCCGGTTCCCCAGGAATTCTGGAACCGTGAAGAAGGAGTGCGCTGCCCGGGCTGCGGCCGGAACCTGCGCGCGGCGGTGTTTCCGGCCATCTCGAACCATGCCCTCGGCGCCTCGCCCGCGGCCCTCCAAGGCGAGACTGAAGCCAGCTGTTTTTATCATCCGCAGAGCCGCGCGACGGTTCCCTGCCAGCAGTGCGGCCGGTTCCTGTGCGCGCTTTGCGATCTGGAAGTCGACGGACGTCATATCTGCCCGCGCTGTTTTGAGAGCGCGGAAAAAGTGGAGCCGCGACGCGTCATGTACGATTCCATGGCCCTGGCTCTTTCGACTTTCCCTATGCTCCTGTTCTGGCCCGCGCTCGTCGGCGCGCCCTGGGCTCTGTTCATCGTCCTGCGCCGCTGGAATGCGCCATCGAGTATCGTGCCCAGAACGAAAATCCGTTTCGTCCTGGCGGCGCTGTTCGCGCTGGCCGAAATCGGCTTCGCGATTTTCGTCGTCCACATGATCACGCAAGTAGCTCTCAAAGGCCCGCGCCGATGATCCCCTCCATCACTGTCGGGGTTCCATGTGAGCCGACACGGAACCCCGACTGTAAAGGAGGGGATCGTTAAATGTCCCCCTACACCAAGCTCACGCCCCGCCACCGCACCTTCGGAGGCTACACCCAGCTGTGGCTCGCGCCCGACCACCTTCTCCTGCTCTGTAATACACGATTCTCCGAAGAGTACAAACGATTTTCCTTCTCCGACATTCAAGCCATCGTCGTGACCCGGCTTCCTTCGCAGCTCGTCCTCCAGATCGTGATGATCCTCGCCGCCCTCGCCTGGATGTGCCTCTGGTTCGCCGTCGATTCGCGCTTCGCCAAATGGGCGATTGAAATTTCGGGCGCGCTCGCCTTGCTGTTCCTCATCGTCGATATGGCGCGCGGCCCTCGCTGCCGCTGTTTTCTGCGCACTCGCGTCAGCGGAGAATTATTAGCGCCCGTCTCCCGCATCAAGACCGCGGATAATTTTGTCGCCCTCCTTCGGCCAGTCATTGAATCCGTACAAGGAGCGCTTCCCGCCGAAGGCGTGACGTTCGAAACTCCCGACTCCGGGCCTCCGCCGCCCGACATCGTTTCCTCGCCCGGCTATCTGCCGGAATTTCTGTTCGCGACGTTTCTTGTGAACGCTCTTCTACTGTGGTCGACGGCGCGCTTCCCCAAGGTTCCGGAACTGCCCGCCATTCTGCTGAACACTCTGTTCGCGGAGTTCGTGCTGATCGTCGTGGCCCTGCTCCGGCGCAAAGGGCGCGACGCGCGGGTCGTCGTTTATGTCATTTTGGGCCTGTCGATCGTCGGCATCGGGTTCGATATCGTGACCTTCGGCGGCGAACTTGTCAGATGGTACATGACGGTGCTTGATAAGGCCAAGAACGGCGAAAAAACCATCACGCCGCTGACCTTTCTTCCCAAAAACGGCATGCGCCTGACCATCGCCTACGCCTGGCGCGCGGTGGCCGGAGTCGTCGGCCTCGCCGCAGCCTTTTTTGAACGGCCGAGGCAGACATAGATGACGAATATCGTCGACCAGCGCTGTTCGAATCACGCCATGCGCGAAGCGGCGGTCCAATGTCCATCCTGCAAGCGTTTCTTCTGCCGCGAGTGCGTCACGGAGCACCAGGGCCGCATGATCTGCGTGAGTTGCGTGACCACGCAAATCGCCGCTCAACCGCGTGCCCGCTTCCGCGCCCGCTGGACCATCATGGCCGCCGCCGGAATCCTGCTGGCGTGGCTGCTGTTCTACTATCTGGGCCTGACACTATCGAGAATCCCCTCCGAATTCCATGCCGAGCCCGAGGCGCGCTTTGGCGTTTGGACCGCTCTTGATGAGTCCCCACGGCTCGAAACAGAGCCGCGACCAGCAGGAGCGGTCAGCGCCCCGGGTTTCACGCAGGTGGCCGAACGAAACCCCAAGCTGACGCATGGGGCTACATGACCCGACAACGCTCCTCCATCGACATCCTGGAAGAAGCGGTCAACCTCCTCCGCTCCTCGCCTCTGGAAACAAGCTTGACGTATCTGATCGGCGCGGCCCCTCTGACGCTCGCCTTCCTCTTCTTTCTGGCCGACATGAACCGCAGCCCCTACGCCTTCGAGCATCTCCCCTGGGCCTCGCTGGCGCTGGCGGTCTTGTACGTCTGGAAAAACTCCTGGCAAGCCATTTTCATGGCGAAGCTCTACCATCAGCTTTCGCCGTCCGAAGCCGAGCCCCGGAGCCCGATGCAGGCGATCCTGATGCAGGCCACTCTCCAGCCTGTGGGATTGTTGATCCCTCTTCCCTTCCCCTGGATCACAGCGTTCTTTCGCAATGTAGCTTTGTATGCGGCCCTCGGCCGTCCTGATGCGATCTCCGCCGCACGCCGGCAGTCGGTTTACGCAACGCGTCAGAATTGGGGAATGCTGCTGATCGTCGCGCTCGGGTCTGTGCTGTTATTCGCCAATGTGCTGGCGACTATCGTCGCCCTGCCCCAGTTGGCCCGCTCCTTTTTGGGGATTGAAGGCGATCTGGCACGGCTCGGAATGGGCATCCTTAATCTCACTACTGTAGGAGTCGCCGCGGCCATCACCTGGCTGGCCATCGATCCTCTGCTCGACGCCGTTTACACGCTCCGCTGCTTCTACGGCGAATCTGTCTCGACCGGCAGCGACCTGCGGGCGTCGTTGAAACGGCTCATCGCACTCGCCGTCCTGATCCTCACATCCACGGCAGTACACGCCCAAACGATCGATGAAAAACAACTTGATCACGCCATTGACCAGGTGGTGCACCAGCGCGAATTTACGTGGCGCGCGCCGCGCACAACCGCCGGGCCGGAAGGGAAGTGGGTCGGCTGGTATCGCAGCGCGGTGAAAATGGTCGAGGATCTGTGGGACCTGGTCTGGGAGAAACTCCGTGCCTGGCTGCATCCCGAACAACAACAGAACGGAAACGGTCAGGATGCGGCCGTAAACCGGAAGGCGATCCTCGCGCTGATCATTTTGATTGTCGCGCTGATCGCGGCCGGTTCGATTGTATTTGTTTTGCGCCGGAAACGCTCGCTTGTTGTTGCCGCTCAAGCAGTTACAGCGGTGCCTCCGGTGAATCTGGCTGATGAATCGCTGACCGCGGACCGGCTGCCGGAAAGCGAATGGCTGGCGCTGGCTGAAGAATGGATGGAAAAGGGCGATTTCCGGCTGGCGCTGCGGGCCATGTACCTGGCATCGCTCAACTATTTGAGCAGCAGGGATTTAGTTTCGCTGCGGCGGTGGAAAAGCGGGCTCGATTATCGGAGTGAACTGGCGCGTCGCGCGCGCTCCAAGCCGGACTTGCCGCTGGCATTTTCTCGCAGCGTGGCGATTTTCGAGCAGGGGTGGTATGGACGCCATCCAGTGGACCGCGCGATGGCCGAGGATTTCGCCAAAGGGCTGAATGAGATGAGGGCCCATGCGAAATAGGATATTCTTGACTGCCCTGATCATCCTGCTGGCCTGGGGATTGGAGCAGGTGGTGGTGTCGCCGCTCGAGACTGGTGCCGCTTACCCCGAATATTCCTCGCTGCGCTCGGATCCCCTGGGGGCGTTGGCTCTTTATGAGAGTCTCGGTAAGGTTCTAAAGGTAGAGCGGTTATATAAATCGAGGATGCGAGCGGATCCGGGGCCTGGGACAACGATTTTCGTTCTGGGCGTGGAGCCGGTGGCTTGGGCCAAGTTGAAATCGGACACACTGAAACAGTATGAAGAGCTGACCGGCAAAGGGGCCCGGCTGGTGATCGCGTTTCTGCCGGTTTCCGAACCATGGAAGGACCCCGAGGCGCGGCCGGTCGAGTCGCGCTGGCATATCCGGTTTACCTATAAGGATCTGCATGTTGGGCATGGGGAGATTCCTCGGGAATCGGCTCTGGAATTGAAGCCCGGCGCGGAATGGAAACAGTTGGCGGAAGGCGCCTTTGAGCGCAAGCTGGGAAACGGTTCGGTGGCGCTGGTTTCCGACAGTTATCCATTGAGCAATGAAGGGCTCAGGGAAGAGCGGAACGCGGCATTGATCGTCAAGCTGGCCGGCGTGACCGACCAAATCGTGTTTGATGAAAATCATTTCGGGGTGGTGGAGACGGGCAGCATTACGAAATTGATGCGCAAGTATCACTTGGAAGGCGCGCTCGCTTTGCTCGCGCTGGTCGCGGGGCTGTTTTTGTGGAGGAGTGCGTCCAGTTTATTACCCTCGAGGGCGCCTGGGGCGGAACAGGCGGTGGCTGGCAGGGATTCGCTGGATGGGATGGTCGCGCTGCTCCGGAGGGGGATTCCGGAGAAGGATTTGGTGCGCGTCTGCTATGGCCAGGTACAGAAAGCACACAACGTCGACCCGAATGACCCTCTGTTCGACGACAAGAACCCCGCGATTGCATACAGGAAATTGATGGAAAAACTATGACCGAACGACTGGAACAACTGCATCAGACGCTGGCACGGGCGAGGGCCGAGATTTCGAAAGTGATCCTGGGACAGGATGCCGCGATCGATAGCGCGCTGACGGTGATTTTAACGCGCCAGCACGCGCTGATTGAAGGCGTGCCGGGCGTGGCGAAGACGCTGCTGGCGCGAACGCTGGCGCACGTATTGGGATGCGATTTCGCGCGCATCCAGTTCACGCCGGACCTGATGCCGGCCGACATTACCGGAACCAGCGTGTTTCACTTCGAGCGCAATGAATTTCATTTAGTGAAAGGGCCGGTGTTCACGTCGTTCTTGCTGGCCGATGAAATCAACCGCGCACCGGCGAAGACGCAATCCGCGCTGTTGCAGGCGATGCAAGAGCGCGCCGTGACCATCGATCGCGACACGCACCAGTTATCGCCCGACTTTACGGTGTTTGCGACGCAGAATCCGATTGAATATGAGGGCACGTATCCGCTGCCGGAGGCGCAGAAGGATCGGTTCCTTTTGAAAATGCCGATGATCGCGCCGGAGCGCGACGACGAGATGGAGCTGGCGAAGAGGATGCTGGGTATGGATGCGCCGGAGGTTTGCCTGGATCGCGGCGATGTTCATGCGGTACTGGGTCCGGGCGAGTTGGCGAGCGCCAGAGGCGCTCTAATCGACGTCGCGATGCGGGATGAACTCGTCGCCTACATTGTCGATCTGGTGCGGAAGACTCGGACGCATGAGAGCGTTTTGGTGGGTGCGGGTCCTCGGGCGACGCAGGGGTTAGTCGCGGCGAGCAGGGCTCACGCGGCGATTGCGGGGAGGGATTTCGTGACTCCGGACGATGTGAAGGCGATGGCGATTCCGGTGCTGGATCACCGGCTGATATTGAGGCCGGAGTTTGAGATTGAAGGGATGACGGCGGGGGAGGCGGTGGAGAAGATTTTGATGAGTGTGGCGGTGCCGGTATGAAGATAGGGGCCAGGGGCCTGGGGCCAGGGGCCAGTACATGATTCCTTCTGCTCGGATGATTTGGGTGGTTGCGGTGGTCGGGTTTCCGGCGGCTACTTTGGCGGCTTTGTGGCCGGAGGGGCAGCTTGCGGCGGGGGTCTGCCTAGTGGCGTTGGCGGTGGTGATTTCGGGCGATGCGTTGATGAGAAACCGCGCCCTGCATGGGATTCGGGTGGAGCTGCCGGAACTGGTGCGGATGTTTAAAGACCGGCCGGCGGAGATTCGTGTGCGGGTTCACAACGGCTCGGCTATACGGATTCGGATTGGTGTTGTGGTTCCCGATGGGATTGCAGCGGAAGCTGAGGAGATCGATGTGGATCTGCCGGCCGCGACTTCCGAATTTGTCTGGAAATGGACGGCGCACAGGCGGGGGCTTTATCGGGTCCAGGCTGTCTATCTTCAGGCCACCTCAGCTTGGGGGATGTGGCAGGTGCGGCGGAAGGACGCTGTCACGATGGAGGTTCGCGTGTATCCGAATCTGCGTCGGAACGACGATTTGAAAGCGCTGAGGCAAGGGGTGAGCGGAGTCCATGCGATGAGGCAGGTGGGGCGCGGCAGGGAGTTCGAAAAGCTGCGCGAATATCTGCCTGGCGACGGGTTCGATGAGATTCACTGGAAAGCGACGGCGCGAAGAGGAAGACCCATCACCAAGGTTTTTCAGGTGGAGAGGACGCAGGAAGTTTATGTCGTGATCGACCGGTCGCGATTGTCGGGACGAGCGGCGGGTGCTAATACAGGGGAAGAGAGCACACTTGAGAGGTCGATTGCGGCTTCGCTGATTGTGGGCGCGGCGGCGGAGAAGCGCGGGGATTTATTTGGGCTTGCGGCGTTTTCGGATACCTTAGACGCGTTTGTGAGGGCGCGGAATGGGAAGGCTCATTACGCGGCTTGCCGCGATGCGATTTATCAGTTGCATCCGAAGGCCGTGACTCCGGATTTCGATGAAATCGCGACGTTCTTGCGGCTGCGGCTGCGGAGGCGAGCGATGGTGCTGTTTTTGACGCAGCTGGACGATCCGGTTCTGGCGGAAAATTTCGCGCGCGCGACGAAGCTGCTGGCGAGACGGCATCTGGTGCTGGCCGGGATGCTGCGGCCGGCCTCGGCTCGTGAGTTATTCGAACGGGACGATGTCGAGACTGCGGAGGATGTTTACAGGGACTTGGCGGGGCATATTGCCTGGAGACGTTTGAAGGAGTTGGAAGCGTCGCTCGCTCGGCAGGGTGTGCGATTGTCGGTGATCGATCCAGAAGGTTTTTCCAGTGCGTTGATTGGGATTTATGATTCGGTGAAGCAGAGGCAGTTGTTGTAGCCGGAGACTGGCCGGCGGGTTTGAGGTGACGCCATGATTCTTGATATTTCGCGATTTGTCGAGACAGAACGGCCGCATTGGACGGCGCTGGAGAGGTCGCTTGCGTGGCTGGAGGTGAATCCTCAGGCTCGGTTGACTTTGAGCGAAGTTGAGAATTTGCACGTCCTTTATCAGAGAGCTTCGGCGGATCTGGCTCGGGTGCCGGAGGGGGAGTTAAAGAAGTATCTGGAATGGTTGGTGTCGCGGGCATATGCGGAGATTCATGAGGCTCGGGAGCGGAAGAGGTTTCGACCTTGGCGGTGGGTGACCGAGGAGTATCCGCGCACGTTTCGCAAGCACTGGAAGGCGTTTCAGCTGGCGGCGGTGTTGACCATTGGGGGCGTGGCGTTCGGGGCGCTGGCGCTGCGGATCGATCCGGAGGCCAAGAGCGTGATTATGCCGTTTGAGGCCCTGCAAGGATCGCCCGCGGATCGGGTGGCGAAGGAAAGAGAGCGCAAGGGGCAGCACATGGAAGGGGTGAAGAGCACCTTTTCCGCTGAGCTGATGACGCACAACACACAGGTTGCGCTGACGACCCTGGCGCTGGGGATGACGTTCGGGTTCGGCACGATCGTGCTGCTGTTTTACAACGGAGTGATTCTGGGAGCGGTGGCTTACGATTACGTTCACGGAGGGCAGGCGGTGTTTCTAATGGGATGGCTGCTGCCGCATGGGGTGATCGAGATTCCGGCGATTCTAGTGGGCGGGCAGGCCGGCCTCGTGATCGCGTACGCGCTGATCGGATGGGGGAGTAGAGTTTCGAGGGCGGAGCGGTTGCGGATTGTTTCCAAAGACGTGGTGACGCTGGCGCTGGGGGCTGCGGTGATGCTGGTTTGGGCGGGGATTGTCGAGTCCTTCCTATCGCAGTATCACGAGCCGGTGATTTCTTACGGGACCAAGATCGCGTTCGGAGTGGTGGAGGCGGCGCTGCTGACGTCGTATCTGGCGTTTGCGGGGAGAAAGGCTTGAGCGAGTCGCTGAAAATTCGGACCCCGGAAGGGATTGAGTTCGCTCTGCCTCTGGCGGGGCCGGTGAGCAGGATGGTCGCGTTTGCCGTGGACATCGGGGTGGTCGTGACGATCGGAAGCGTGATGCAAAAGGTGCTGGGTCCGCTGGGTTTTTTTGGGAAGGATTTTTCGGACGCGATCCGGATTGTGACTTATTTCGCGATTTCGCTGGCATACATGGCGTTAGCGGAATGGCTGTGGCGCGGGCAGACGGTGGGCAAAAGGCTGCTGGGTCTGAGGGTGGTGGACGCGGGAGGGTTTCGCCTCGAGCCGAGCCAGGTGATTGTCCGCAACCTGATGCGGTTCGTGGACGGGCTGCCGGCGCTGTATCTGGTGGGAGGGATCGCGTGCCTGGCGAGCAGGCACCGGCAGAGGCTGGGGGATCTGGCGGCGGGGACGGTGGTGATCCGGGCTTCGAAGCTGGCTCGGCCGGATCTGGATCAGTTATTGGGAGGGAAATACAATTCGCTGGCGGAGATCCGTCATCTGGCGGCGAGGCTGCGGCAGAAGGTGAGGCCGGAGATGGGCGCGATTGCGCTGGAGGCTCTGCTGCGGAGGGATGAGATGGAGCCGGAGGCGAGGCTGGAGCTGTTCGGCGATATGGCGCGGTATTTCAAGGGGCTGGTGGAGTATCCGGCGGAGGTGGTGGAGCAGGTGTCGGATGAGCAGTATGTGAGAAATGTCGTCGAGGTGCTTTTTCGCTCGCAGAGCGAAAAAGCAGGAGCCAGGAGCCAGGAGCCAGGAGCCAGAATGCGGTGAGCGGCGCGGCTTCGGGGGGCAGGGCGGCGCAGTCAGTACCACAGAACTATTCTGGCTACTGGCTTCTGGCTCCTGGCTCCTTCTTGGGCCATTGCAACGTGCATCGGATTGTGATGAAGTGGAAGCTATGCGACGTTGTAAAGTCCTGAAATTTCTACCTCTACTGCTTCTATTGCTGGCTTCTTGCACCCGCGATCCGAAGGTGCGCGCGCAGCGAGAGCTCGAAAATGCCAATAAGTTCTTCGCCAAGGCCAAGTACCGCGAGGCGGCGCTGATGTACAGGCGCGCTCTGCAACAGGATATGCGCTTCGGAGAGGCCTATTATAGGCTGGCGTTGACCGAGTTGAAACTGGGCAATTACGGGGACGCGATGCATTTTCTGCGGCGCGCGGTGGAGTTGCAGCCCAACAATACCGACGCGATTACCAAGCTGGCGGATCTGTATTTGCTGGCGTCGACGCAGATTCAATCGCAGGCGACGCAGTTGTTGGGCGAAGTGAAGGATTTGTCGGACAAGCTGATGCAGCAGAATCCGGATTCGTTCGACGGGCACCGTCTGAAAGGCCAGATCGCGCTGCTGAGCAAGGATCCGGCGGGAGCGGTGAAGGAGTTCGAGATCGCCAACAGGGTGAAACCGTATCAAACCGACCTGGTGCTGGTATATTTCCAGGCGCTGGTGATGAACAACCAGTTTCCCGAGGCGGAGAAACTGGCGCAGAGTTTGATCGCGAAAGAGAAGACCTATTCGCCGATTTACGATTTGATGTACGTGCAGTATGCGCGGCAGAACAACGTGGCGGCGGCCGAGGCGCTGCTGAAGCTGAAGGTAGCGAATAATCCGACGCAATCGCGGTACCTGATCCAGCTGGCGGGGCACTATTTCTTCACCGGCAACAAGTCCGCCATGGATGCGGTGATGCAGCAACTGTCCGACGAGAAGAAGTTTCCCGAAGGCCATCTTCTGGCGGGGGATTTTTACAATTTCCGGCTGAAGGACGCCGACAGTGCGCAGAGGCAATATGAAGCGGGCATCAAGGCGTTTCCGAAAGACAAGGCGGTTTATCAGAAGAAGCTGGTGGAACTGTTCGCGATGACCGGAAAGAATCAGCAGGCGAACGAACTGCTGGCATCGCTGCTGAAGGACAATCCGAAGGATAACGACGCGATTGCGATGCGCGCGGCGTTGATGCTGACAACCGGAAATCGGGACCAGATCAACCTGGCGGCGAACGATTTGCAGGCGCTGGTGACGAAGTCGCCGACGAATCACCTGTATCATTTCAACCTGGCGCGGGCGCTGGTGGCGAAGGGCGAGATCGAGCCGGCGCGGCTGCAACTGGAAGAGGCGATCAAGATCCGCAGCGATTTCGTGCTGGCGCGGGAGATGCTGGCGAAGCTGTACATGGCGACGAACCAGCCGGCGAAGGCGCTGAAGGAAGCCGACGGAGTGCTTGGGCTCGACAAAAATAATCTGCAAGCGCACCTGACGCGATCGGCGGCGCTGCTGGGGATCGGCGATAAGGAAAAGGCCAGAATCGAGTTGGACTTGATCACCAAGGCGTATCCGCAGAACGCGGAGGCTCGCTACCAGGTGGGGTTCCTGGCGTATCAGGACAAGGATTTCAGAAAGGCCGAGCAGGTGTTCGGCGAGATGTACAAAGCGAATCCGAACGACACCAGGGGCCTCGCGGGAGTGACGGAATCGCTGGCGGCAGAGAACAAGATGGGGGAAGCGATCAAGCAAACGCAGAGCGCCATCGCGAAAGAGCCGCAGCGCCGGGATTTGAAGCTGGTGCTGGCACGGTATTACACGCGCGCGGAGCGCTACGACGAAGCAATTGCGATTTACCAGACGCTGGTGACGCAGGATCCCCGATCGCCCGATCTGCTGCTGCAACTGGCGGAGACGCAGCGTCGCAAGGGTGACTTGAATTCGGCCGTAGATTCGTTCCGGCGGTGCAGCCAGGCGGCTCCAGCCAACACGATGTGCCTGATGCAACTGGGAATGATTTTCGAGGGCACGGGCAAGCAGGACCAGGCCAAGCCGATCTGGGAGCAGATTCTGAAGATCAATCCGTCGCACGCGGTGGCGCTGAACAACCTGGCGTTCATCAAGGCGCAGGAAGGAGTGGATCTGGACCAGGCGCTGACGATGTCGCAGAGGGCGCGGCAGGCGATGCCGAACTCGCCCGAGGTATCGGACACGCTGGGATGGATCTACATCAAGAAGAACCTGAGCGAGGACGCGGTGCGGGTGTTCAAGGATCTGACGGCGCAGGTTCCGACGAATCCGGTATTCCACTATCATTACGGGATGGCGCTGCTGCAAAAGGGCGACAAGCCGTCGGCGAGGCGGGAGTTCGAGATGGCGCTGGCGGACAATCCTTCGACCGGCGACAAGGCGAAGATTCAAGAATTGATGAACAAGCTTTAAGCCGGGGACGAACCTGAGAAAGTCTCCGTCGTTCCCTTACATCGCACCCTTTGCGGTGTTCATGGCGTTGCTGGCGCTGCATTCCATGCTTACACGCTTGGGGTGGCCGCTGCCCGACCTGACCGATCAGATTCTGCGCGTCACGGTGATGACGGCGGTGCTGTGGCTGGTCGTTTTCAAAGCCGCCCGCCCGGTGATCGACCTGCGGGTGCGGCACCTGGGGACGACGCTGGCGATCGGCATTGCGGTATTCGCGGTGTGGGTCGCGCCCGATCTGCTGATCGCCGGGTATCGTCACTTCTGGCTGTTCGAGAACGCGGTGGCAGGCAAGGCGGAGACGTCGATGTCGAGCGCGGCGATGTCGAACTGGCCGGTGCTGATCCTTCGGCTGATCCGGGCGGTGATCATCGTGCCGATTGTCGAGGAACTGTTCTGGCGGGCCTGGCTGATGCGCTGGCTGATCGACAACGATTTTGAAAGAGTGCCGCTGGGCAAGTACTCGGCGCAAGCGTTCTGGATTGTGGCGGTGCTGTTCGCATCAGAACACGGATCGTACTGGGACGTAGGGTTGGCGGCGGGAATAATCTACAACTGGTGGATGGTGCGCACAAGGAGCCTGGGCGACCTGATTCTGGCCCATGCGGTGACCAACGGGATCCTGGGCGCGTACGTGATCGCCGCCGGAAAATGGGAATACTGGTTATGAACATGGAACAAATTCGCGCGGGTGCGTCGGCGGCGAACGCTCGCGTGGCATTCTTCGATTTCGACGGCACGCTTTCGCTGGTCCGGTCCGGATGGATGGACGTGATGGTCCCGATGATGGTGGAAATCCTCGCGGATCTGAAATCGGGAGAGACGGACGCGGAGCTGAAGGCGGTCGTGGAGGACTTCGTATGGCGGCTGACGGGCAAGGAGACCATCTACCAGATGATCGAATTCGCCGCTAACGTGGAAAAGCGCGGAGGCCGCGCGCTGGATCCTCTGGAATATAAGAAGATGTATCTGGATCTGCTGTGGGAAAAGATCCGGGGGCGCGTGGAGGAGCTGAAGAGCGGCCACGTATCGCCTGAAAAATACATGGTCCCGGGGGCGCGGGCGCTGCTGGAGAATCTGAAGGCTCGCGGGCTGAAGATGTACCTGGCGAGCGGCACCGACGAAGTGTATATGAAGGAAGAAGCCCGGCTGATCGACGTCGCAAAGTATTTCGACGGAGGCGTGTACGGGGCGCTGGACGATTACAAGAGTTTTTCCAAAAAGATTCTAGTGCAGAGAATTCTGGCAAGCACGGACGTTCGCGGCGCGGAGATTATCGGCTTCGGCGACGGGTATGTCGAAATCGAAGAAGTGAAGCTGGTGGGAGGCGTGGCGGTGGGCGTGGCGTCGACCGAGCCGGAATGCTTGACGGTGGACGAGTGGAAACGGCAGCGGCTGATCGGCGTGGGAGCGGATTACATTGTGCCGAATTATCTGTGCCACGCGGAGTTGATGGAGGCATTATTTGCCCAGCCAGTCAAAGTATGAAACGTTCGCTCGCGGGCGGCTGGAGATCAAGCCGCTGGGCGAGAGGATCAACGATTTAGAGATCGGGCACTGGCTGAAGCTGGGGGATGCGACGCCGGCGTTTGAACATGTCGATTTGCCGGAGGTCGCGGCAAGGCTGCGGGCGGCGAAAGAAAATGGCGCGGCGCGGATTCTGTGCATGGGGGCGCACGTGCTGCGGGCGGGCGTCAACCGGCATTTAATCGATTTGATGGAGCGGGGATTCATCTCGCACATCGCGGTGAATGGGGCGGCGGCGATTCACGACTATGAACTGGCTCGCATTGGCGCGACGACCGAGAGCGTCGCGCGGTATGTGCGGTCGGGTGAGTTCGGGTTGTGGAAAGAGACGGGCGAGCTGAACGACTGGATTGTCGAGGCGGCGCGCGAGGGCTATGGGCTCGGAGAAAATGTAGGACGCCGGATCGCGGAAAGCGATTACCCGTATCGCGACTGGAGCGTGTTCGCGGCGGCGTATCGATTGAATGTGCCGGTGACGGTGCATGTCGGGATCGGCTACGACATTCTGCATGAGCATCCGAACTGCGACGGCGCGGCGGTCGGCGCGGCGAGTTATCGCGATTTTTTGATTTTCGCGCGGGCGGTAGAGAAGCTCGAGGGCGGGGTGTTTCTGAACTTCGGCTCGGCGATTATGGGGCCGGAGGTTTATTTGAAGGCCCTGGCAATGTCGCGCAATGTAGCTCATCAGCAAGGACGGAGCATCGCGAAGTTTACCACCGCGGTGTTCGATCTGACGCCGATTCATGGGGATTTCCGGAAGGAATTGCCGAAGTCCGATCCGGGATATTATTTTCGTCCACACAAGACGATTCTGGTGCGCACGGTGAAGGATGGCGGCGAGAGTTTTTATTTTTGCGGGGAACATAGGGCGACTGTTCCCGCCTTGTGGCGGGAGCTGCAGGAGCCAGGAGCCAGGAGCCAGTAGCCAGAATGACAACTGCGGGGATTTTGGGCGACTTTCCAGAGCTGCATGTTTTGGTCGTTGGCGATGTTTGTCTGGATCGGTGGTGCCGGTATGATCCTGCGGAGGGACTGCCATCGCGCGAAACGGGATTGCCGCGAGTTGGAGTTGTATCCACGGAAGTGACGGCGGGGGCTGCGGGGACAATTGCCAATAATCTTGCCGCGCTGGGGGCGGGGCGCGTGGCGGTGCTCGGCGTGGTGGGCGAGGATGGGTTTGGTTGGGAACTCGACCGGGCGTTGCACGCGCGGGGGATCGATGCAAGCCTGCTGATCCGGTCTTCCGAAGTGCCGACGTTTACCTACACCAAGTTGATCAATATCGCTACTGAAGAAGAGGATTTGCCGCGTATCGATTTTATTCATACGCGGGAGATTTCTTCGGCGCTGGAGAGTCGAGTCGTGGCTGCGCTCGATGAGGTGGTGGACGATTTCGACGTCGTCATTGTTTCCGATCAGGCGGAGACGGCGGCTGGAGGGGTGGTCACGGCTCGCGTGCGGGAGGCGCTGACGCCGATTGCGGCGAAAAAGGTCGTCTGGGCGGATTCGCGCGTGCGGGCGGAACATTTTCGCGGAGTGATTCTGAAGCCCAATAGGGACGAGGCGGAGGCGGCTTGTTCGCGGGTTTTCGGGAGGGTCGACTTTGCTGCGCTTTTTCGGCACACGGCTTCGTCCCTGATGATTGTCACGCATGGGGGCGAGGGGGCTCTCGTGATCGATCAGGGCGGAGAGACGATGGTTTCCGGGCGTGCGTTTGAGAAACCGATCGACATTTGCGGGGCAGGCGACAGTTTTTCGGCGGGGGCGGCGATGACGCTGGCGGTGACCGGATCGGGAGTCGAGGCGGCGCGGTTCGGGAACCTGGTGGCGTCGATTACGATCATGAAGAAGGGGACCGGGACGGCGTCGCCTGAAGAGGTGTTGGCGGCCGAGCAGAAGTAAGAACATTTCACGCAAAGGCGCTAAGTCGCAAAGAAGACAAAGAAAAATCTTGGCGGCTTTGCGCCTTTGCGTGAGAAATCTTGCAACGAATTATCATGAATACGCTGGCGGTTGATATCGGGGGCACGAAGTTTTCGGTCGCGCTGTTTGAGGGCGACAGGATGACGCGGCGCGAATCCCGGGCTACCGATCGCGACGGCGGGCCGGAGTGGATGCTTCGGCAGATTGAATCGATTGCGGCTCCTTGGACATTCGAGCGGTGCGGGATTGGATTTGGCGGACCGGTGGACTTTCCCGCGCAGCGCGTGGCTCTTTCCACCCACGTTGGAGGGTGGCGGGATTTTCCGTTGGTTGACAGGGTCAACCAGGTGTTCAAAGTGCCGGTGACAATGGACAACGACGCGAATGTGGGCGCGCTGGGTGAGGCGATTTATGGGGCGGGGCGCGGGGCGCGTCCTTTGTTCTACATGACGCTATCGACGGGCATCGGCGGCGGGATCGTGCTCGAAGACTCCACTGTTTATCGCGGCGCGGATTCTTATGCGGGGGAGCTGGGGCACATGACGTTGAAACCGGGCGGGCCGGAGTGCCTGTGCGGGTCGCACGGATGCTTTGAACGGATGTGCTGCGGGATGTGGCTGGAGCGCGATTACGGCCAGACGGCTAAGGTCCTGATCGAGGACCCGGCTTTCGTCGAGAGGTATGTGGTCGACCTGGCGCAGGGGCTGAAGGCGGCGGTGATGATGCTGAATCCGGCGCGCATCGTAATCGGCGGAGGGATCGCCAAAGCGGGCGACGCGCTGTTTGTGCCACTGCGTGCGGAACTGCGGAGGCAGGTGACTGTGTGGTCGCGCGCGCGGCTGGACGTCGTACCGGCGGCGTTGGGCGACGACAGCGTCCTCTACGGGTGCCTGGCGCTTATTCGGTCTTTTTGAAAAGGCTGTCGAAGGCGGCGCGGGCGTCGCTCGAATTGCGCGGAGCGGCGACGTTCTGCGCCGGCGCTGAGCTGCCATTCGAATAGCCGTAGCCGCCCGAAGCCGGCGGGTGCACCGCTTCGCGCGCTACGGTGAAACGCGGCTTAAACAGCGTACACTCGTTGCCTTGATCCTTTATCGCGATCCGTACCGGTACCGGCTTCAAACATTGGAAGCGGGTGGAGGGCTCAAAATACGAGCACTGCTTGCAGCAGTGCAGAGCCGCGCCGCACTTCGGGCATTTGCCCTTGAAGTCGATATCGGGAAGAAGCGTGGTGGAGCAGTTGAAACATCGTGCCGCCGTGACCGACTGCACCATGCGCGGAAGCCGCGGTCCGGTGACGTCGAGTGGCGGGCGTGGACCCTGGGGCTTGGGGCGCTCGTCGCGCCGGTCGCCTTTGGAGAAATCACGGCCATTGGAGTCCTGATAGCCGTTTTGACGGTACTTACGTTCGCCTTCCATAGGTACTGGATTGGCTCACTCCTTTGATGAGAAGGTATACAACACTGCTGGGATGGAATGTTTCTTTCGTTTGGGAGGCAGCGGGCCAACCGGCTGGCCACATGGGACGTTCTCAACCCGCTTTAAATGCCTAAACCACTATGTACCACGGATTTCGCTAAGAATCCAGCGAAATCTTATTATAAACCAAATATCGGCCTCCGATTCATAAATCTTTAGGATTCGCCGGCCCACTTCAGGAGGGCGTTGCAGGGCCGGTTTAACGGATCGTCACAATGATTGGGGCTGACGCGCAGCGCATATCCCAACCGGCCAGTGCTGAACGGGGCAAAATCGCGTCCAAACATAAATACCGACTCCTGTTGTTCGCCGGTCGTCAGGGCCGGGGCGAGCGTCAGCACCTGGGTATCCTCCAGTTCGCCGTGGGCGCCGACGCGTCCGACGACGGCTTCCACGCGGACATCGCCGGGCGTGAGGCCGGCCAGATCCAGGCTGGCGCGCAGGGGTACGGAGGATCCGGCGGAGACTTTTTCTCCTCCTATGCCATAATCCACAAATTTGACTTGAGGCCATTTTTCGGCGATCAAGCGGTGCCAGCGGACATGATCGCGCGCGGAGGCGAAGCGGTCCCCGCAGATGCGCTCATAGCCGACGTGGGCGGGTTCATACAGCTGGGAGGCGTATTCCCGCACCATGCGCTGGCAGTTGAAATTCGCGCTCACCGACCGCAGGGACTGTTTGACTCGCTTCATCCATTCAACAGGAACTCCCTGTTCGCGGCCCTCGTAATACATGGGCACGATTTCGTTTTCGAGAATCGAATAAATGCCGGCTGCGTGGGCGTCGTCGCGGTCGACGGAATAGGGATCGCGGTCGCCGATGACCCAGCCTCCGGATTCCTCGGCCGACTCGTCGAACCAGCCGTCGAGGATGCTGAGGTTGAGAGTGCCGTTGATGCCGGCCTTCATGCCGCTGGTGCCGCAGGCTTCCTCGCCGCGGCGAGGATTGTTGAGCCAGATGTCGACGCCCTGCACCATTTCGCGGGCCACTTGAAGGCTGTAGTCTTCGACGAAGACGACGAGGCGGGAGAGATCGGGGTCCTGGGAATACTGAACAATTTCACGGATTAACGTTTTGCCCGGAACATCCAGCGGGTGGGCCTTGCCGGCGATCAGGATCTGCACCGGCATCTTCGAATTGGTGAGGATGCGCTTCAGTCGGGCCAGGTCGCGGAACAGGAGCGTGGCGCGCTTATAGGTGGCGAAGCGGCGGGCGAAGCCGATGGTGAGGGCGTCCGGGTCCAGCACGTCTTGCAGCCGCTTGATCTCGGAGGACGGAGCCTTGCGCTCGGCGGCGCTGGCGGCGGCGCGGTCTCGGACGAAGGCGATCAGGCGGCGTTTGCGGCGGCGATGCGCTTCCCAAAGCTCGGCGTCGGGGATCTGGTCGACGTCGTCCCAGCTCTTCGCCTGGAAATGGCCTTCGCGCCAGTCCGGCTCCAGCGCCTGGTCATAGATGCCGGCCAGGTCGCCGTTGATCCAGGTGGGCAGGTGCACGCCGTTGGTGACGGAGGTGATGGGAACCTCCCACACCGGCAGCTTCGGCCAAAGATCCTGCCACATCTGCTGCGAGACGTGCCGATGGAGGCGGCTGACGGCGTTGCGGAAGGCCGAGGTGCGGAAGGCGGCAACGGCCATGGAGAACGACTCCTGCGCGTCGCCGGGGTTGCTGCGGCCAAGCGAGAGAAGCTGGTCGAAGGTGATGCCGGAGTCGCGGCAGTAATCCTGAAAATATTCGTACATAATGCCGGAGTTGAACAAGTCGATTCCAGCTGGCACCGAAGTGTGGGTGGTGAAAACGTTGTTCGTGCGGGAGGCTTCCAGGGCCTCGTCGAAGCTCATCTGCTGATCGGCCATCAGGCGGCGGATACGCTCGATGGCGAGGAACGCCGAGTGGCCCTCGTTCATGTGATAGACGGTGGGCTGCATTCCGAGTTCTTCGAGCGCGCGCAATCCGCCGATGCCGAGGGCGATTTCCTGGCGCATTCGGTTGTGCAGGTCGCCTCCGTAAAGCTGCGCGGTGATGACGCGATTGACGGGGTTCGGATTCTGCGGAATATTGCTATCGAGCAGGTACAGCTTCACGCGGCCGACGTCGATGCGCCAGACTTTGAGAAAAACCTGCGTGCCGGCGAGCATCACGCTGACCAGCATTTCGCTGCCGTCGGCGCGGGTAACGGGGGTGACGGGCAGGGCGTAGAAGTCGTTGACCGGCGTGCGCTCCTTCTGCCAGCCGTCGGGATCGATGGACTGGCTGAAGTAACCGTTCTGATAGAGCAGGCCGACGCCGGTGAGAGGGAGATTGGCGTCGCTGGAGGCCTTCAAATGGTCGCCCGAAAGAACGCCCAGGCCGCCGGAGTAGATCGGCATGCAGTCGAGGAGGCCATACTCCATCGAAAAATAGGCGACCAGCATACCGGAAGGCTTGGTGGGCCCGACGGCGAGATAAGCGTCGTGCGATTCGCAGGCGCGGCGGTAAAGCGCAAGGAAACGGGTGTCGGACGCGGCGCGTTCGAGCGTAGCCTGCGATACGCGGCCCAGCATGACAATCGGGTTATGATTCGATGCCTTCCAAATGACGGGGTCCAGGCGGCGGAACAGCGAACGAAGCGCGTGGTTCCAGCTCCAGTGAAGATTCAGCGCGATTTCCGACATGCGCTGGAGCGAGGCAGGCAGAGCGGGCCTGACCAGGAATTCCTTGAGTGGATGAATCTGAAAGGACATCTCTAGAAGGTTAGTTCTACAGAATAGCAGAGGTTCGCGGTATGCTAAATCGCTGATGGACAGAAAATGGTTGCCTTTATGGAGCGCCGTGCTGGGCGCCGTTCTTTGGTCGAGTTGCGGTGGGTCGAAGAAGCCGATTGTAGTGGGGTCGAAGGACACCACGGAGCAGGTTTTGCTGGGCGAAATCGTGGCGCAGCACCTGGAGCACCGGCTGGACCGGAAAGTGGGCCGGAGCCTGAGTCTGGGAAATACGCCGGTGGTGTATCAGGCGATGACGAACGGCGAGATCGGCATCTATCCGGAGGAGGTCGGCACGATGCAGAGCACGATTCTGAAGGAATCTCCGTCATCCGACGCGTCGAGCGCACTGGAGCGCGTCCGCAACGAGATGAGGCGCACTTCGCAGATGGAAGTGCTGGACCCGCTGGGGATCGACAATTCGTGGGCCATCATGGTGCATAAAGATGAGGCGGAGAAAGAAAAAATCGAAACGCTGAGCGACGCCGCGAAGACGAAGACCGGATGGAAGCTGGGCGTGACGCGCGATTTCAACGAGCGCAACGACGGTCTGGCGGCGTTGAATCTGTATCGACTGCCGATGGGAGCGGCGCCGAGGGTTTCCGACCCCGGATCGCTGTACGCGGCGCTGGCGGAGGGCTCGCTGACGATGGTCGCGGGGAACGAGACGGACGGGCAACTGGACCGGCACGAGGAATGGAAGCAACTGCGCGACGACAAAAAGGTATTTGGGTTCTACCAGATTTGCCTGGTGGTGAGGGTGGATCTGCTGGCCAACGATCCGAAGATCCAACCGGCGCTGGCGGAGTTATCGGGCAAGCTGACCACGGAAGGGATCCGCAAACTGGACGCGGAGGTGGGAGTGGATCACAAGAAACCGGCCGATGTGGCGGCCGAGTTCTTACAGCGGGCCGGGTTGAAATAATTCTTTAAGGAACAAAACGGAATCAAACTACGTTCGTCAATATAACCAAAGCAGCTAAGCCTCCGTGCGGATCCTTTCCCCAACAACAACCCCCGCGCGGAGGCTCTTCTTTTTCGAGTTGCTGATAGTGTAGCAAAAACGGACAATGCGGACAGTCGGATCCCGGGGACGGACAGTTATTACGAATTTGATCACAACTGTCGAAGCCGTTTCCTATGTGTCCGCATGCTCACGCGTGGCGCGGAACCGGGTCGGCTAATGAGCCCCATGCGTAAGCTTGGGGCTAGGTCGAGCCCCGAGCTAGCCCCAAGCTCACGCATGGGGCTCCTCAACGGCCGATGAGCGGTACTTTTCCGCAGACAGGAGTGGCAGTTTCTCAGTCGCGGAATTCCACTGAGCGGGCTACCGTGATGGACTTATTTTCGAGCAACTGCTGGAGCACCGCCTCGCTCACCGGTTCATCCGTTTTGACAACGGCGATGGCCTCCAGTACTCCTCCCTCCTCGGACGGCGCGTGCTGGCGGCCGAGGGAGAAATTTGCGATGTTGATGCGGTTGCGTCCGGTCACCGAACCGACGTAGCCGATCACACCGGGGACATCGGCGTTTCTTAGATAAATCAGATGGCCGGTGAGAGGCGCCTCGCAGCGAATCCCATCGACCGAGAGCAGACGCGGCCGGTCGAGCACCAGCGCTCCCTCCACCTGGGTGACGCCTTCGTCGGTTTCCAGTTCCAGCTTGACCGAGTCGGCGTGGCCGACGCGTTTGTCATGTCTTTCCGCGTAGCCCAAACCGCGCTCGGCGGCGATTTGCAGCGCATTCACGACATTCGCCTTGCGATGCAGCGACCGGCTGAGCACTCCTGCCAGGCCGGCGTTGCGAATGAGGTGGGTATTCTGATCGGCGCTGCTGCCTTGGGCAATGTTGCCGTGATAGATGAGCCGCACCATGCGCGGATTTCCGTTGGCCACGTAGGCCGCGAAGGTCCCCAGACGTTCGGCCAGCGCCGCGTAGGGGCCGACCGTGCGGTACTGCTCCGTAGTCATGGCCGGAGCGTTCAGCGCATGAAGCGCGACGCCCTGGCGCAGATACTGCACGATCTGCTCCGCGATGCGCACGCCGACGGTTTCCTGCGCCTCTTCTGTGACGCCGCCGATGTGGGGCGTGGCGATCACGCTATCCAGTTTGAGGAGGGGTTCGCTGGAATCGACCGGCTCGGTTTGAAAGACATCGAGCGCGGCGCCCGCCACCTTGCCGGATTCAATGGCGCTGCGCAGCGCTTCGCCGTCGATGAGTTCGCCGCGCGCGCAGTTGACGATCCTCACGCCTTTTTTCATCCTGGCGAAGGCGGCCGCGTTCAGCAGGGCGTAGGTTTCGAGCGTGAGCGCGACGTGCAGCGTGATGTAATCGCTGTGCGCGAACAGCTCGCCCAAAGGCTTCAGCTGAGCGCCGAGGTCGGCCGCGCTCTGCGAATTTACGTAGGGGTCGTTGGCGATGATTTTCATATCGAACGCCCGCGCGCGCCGCACCACTTCCTGGCCGATGCTTCCCAGGCCGACGATGCCCAGCGTTTTGCCGCGCAGTTCCGTGCCCACGTACCTTACGCGGCCCCAGTCGCCGTGCTTGGTGGACGCGTTGGCCTGGGGAATGGATCGCGCCATGGCCAGCATCAGCCCGAGTGTGTGCTCGGCGACGGAGACCGCATTGCCGCCGGGAGTATTCATCACCAGCACGCCGGCGGCAGTGGCGGCTTCGATGTCGATATTTTCCGCGCCGGTGCCGGCTTTGCCGACGACCTTCAGGTGGGGCGCGGCAGCCAGCAATTCCTTGTCCACCGGAACCGAGTTGCGAACGATCAGCGCGTCGGCATCGGCCAGATGCCGCCGGTACTCTTCCGGAGTCGACTGGATCACATTCCACCCGGGTTGAGGCGTCAGCAGTTCCAGCGCCGCCGCGGGCAACGATTCGGCTATCAAAATATTCATCTGAAACTTAGACGTTTTGGAGTTCCTTCCCGGTTATGCCAATCTTAGTCATGCCAATCTCGGCGTAAACCTTCTGCACCGCGGCCACGCCCGCGCCAAGCGTCACCGGAATCCCGTTGGCATAAAGGATAAGCTCCAGCTCCGCGATCACCGCGAACAGGTCCGCGACATCGAAATAGCCGAGGTGTGCTATCCGGAATATGCGGCCCTTCATCTCGCCCTGGCCGTTGGCGATGATGGAGCCGAAACGCTGGCGAAATTCTTTCACGATAACGCCTGAATCGAGCCCCTCCGGGGCCTTCACGGCGGTGACTGACGCGCTCGGATTTTCAGGAGCGAACAGTTCGAGGCCCAGCGCACGGCAAGCTTCACGCGTGGCGCGCGCCAGTTGCGCCGCATTGTCGATCAGGTTCGGCATGCCGATGCTTTTTATGTATTGAAGCGCTTCGTTCAGCGCCAGGATCAGAGCCGTGGACGCGGTCCAGGCCGATTCGCCGTTGGCGGCATTTTTCCGCTCTTTTTTCAGATTGAAGTAATAGCGCGGCAGCTTCGCGGTATCGACCATCGCCCAGGCTTTCGGACTGATCGACAGAAATGCGAGGCCGGGGGGAATCATGAACGCTTTCTGCGAGCCACCGATCACGATATCCAGGGACCAAGCATCGATATCGAGAGACATGGTTCCCAGGCCGGTGATGGCGTCGACGACGAAAATAGCGTTCGTCTTTTTGACCGCCTGGCCCATCGCGCGAACATCGTGCGCGGCGCCGGTGGACGTTTCAGACGCCTGCACGAACACGCCCTTCACAGCGGGATTCGCTGCCAGAGCTTGCGCGAGCGCCTCCGGCCGAACGGCTCTTCCGTAGGGAGCTTCGAGGACAAGAACGTCGAGGCCGAAGGCGCGGGTCATCTCTACCCATCGTTCGCCGAACTTTCCGGCGGTGCAGACGATGACGAGGTCGCCCGCGGAAAAACAATTGGTGACCGACGCCTCCATCGCGCCGGTTCCGGAGGCAACCAGCACCAGCACGTCATGCGCGGTGCCCATCACCAGCTTAAGATCGGCGAGCACGGCAAGAAAGACGTTGCGAAAATCCTGCGTGCGGTGGTGCATGTCGGCGCCCAGCATCGCGTGAAGAGCCTTGGGATAAATCGGCGTCGGACCGGGAGTAAGCAGTCGTGTCTTCTTGATGTGCATGGAGCGCGAGTGAAATTCCAGGATAGCAAGAGAGGAGCCAGGAGCCTGAAGCCAGGAGCCAGCGGAAAACAAGCCCTCGATTCTGGCTCCTGGCTCCTTTAAGATGAAACAATGCCTCTGCTCGATCAGATTCAAAAAGACATCATCGCCGCCATGAAGGGGCGGGAGGCGCGGCTCGATGCGCTGCGCATGATCAAGACCGCTCTCAAGAAGCACGAGATCGATTCGATGAAGCCTCTCGATGAGCCGACTGAGTTGCAAATCCTCAACACCCTGATCAAGCAGCGCAAGGAAGCGTCGGAAATGTTCCGCAAGGGCAATCGCCCGGAGCTGGCCGACAGGGAAGACGCGGAGCAAAAGCTGATTGAAACTTACATGCCCTCCGCGCCCACCGAGGAAGAGGTGGACGCGGCGATCGCGGCGGCCATGGCCGAATCCGGGATCACGTCGCTGAAGCAGATGGGCGTGGTGATGAAGGCCGCGCAGGCCAGGCTGGCCGGCAAGCGCGTTGACGGCAAAGCACTGAGCGAGCGCGTGCGTTCGAAACTAACCTAAGCTAACCCCGGCGGGCTTGACGCCGGACCTCGCTCGCGATATAACTTATTCGGTTTATTGCAATCCGGTTTACTTCCTATGACTCCTGCATTGATGACGGAATCCGCATCTGAGCATTCCCGGGAAAACGTGCTGCGCGCCATCGCGCACGAAATCCGGCAGCCGCTGGGGGCCATCGAATCCATCGCCTACTATCTGTCCATGGTGTCTCCCGAGGGCGATGGCAAACATCGCGAGCAGCTTGCTCGTATTCAGCAGCTGGTGGAGCAGTCGAACTGGATTCTCTCCAACGGACTCGGCCTCGCGGATCCGCGCGCCGCGGCGCCGGAAACCATCGACCTCGAAGAACTGGTCACGCACGTCGTCTCGGCCCGGCCGGTGTCGCTCGATCCGCCTGTCGAATGCGACTTCGCGCCCGGTCTCCCGTTGGTGCGCCTCGATCCCGGCTTCGGCAGGGCGCTCATCGAAAATCTTCTCGGCCTGTTTCGTCAACTGGCAACGGGGATTCATCCGGCGAGGATCCGCACCAGGGCGGCGCACGACGGAGTGGAGCTGGAAATTTCAACCGCGGCTCCCGGCTATCGTTCCCTCGCATCGCTGCCTTCCGGGTCCGCCTTGAGCCTGGATAGCGCGCGGCGCATCGCGTTCCTCAGCGGCGGGTCCTCGACGCACTCGATCGATCAGGCGAGTGGGATTCGGGTGCGGGTGATGCTACCATGAAGTTTCCCCGACATGCCTGTAGTTGTTCCGGACATCCTCGCTCGCATTGTCAAAAATAAACGCGTTGAGCTGCGCGAAACCGCGCAACAGCGCGCGGAGCTGGAGAGGAGCGCCGCCGCCCGCGGCAACGTCCGGAATTTTCGAGCGGCGCTAACGGCATCCGAGCCGGCGATTATCGGCGAGATCAAGAAAGCGTCGCCCAGCAAGGGCGTGCTGCTGGAGGCTTTCAACCCGGCGGGCATCGCGTGCGTGTACGCGGCGGGCGGCGCGGCGGCCCTCAGCGTCCTCACCGATTTCGATTTTTTCAAGGGCACACTCGACGACCTGTGCGTCGCGCGGGCGGCTGTCAATCTGCCGGTTCTGAGGAAAGATTTTACGATTGACGAAGTTCACGTCATTGAAGCCGCCGCTCACGGCGCCGACGCCATTCTGCTGATCGCGGCGCTGCTGGACGAGCTGACCATGCGGCGGTTTCGCGAACTGGCCGCGCATTATAAGATGGACGCGCTGGTGGAAGTGCACGACGAGGCGGAACTCGACCGGGCGATCGATTCGGGAGCGGAGATCATCGGCGTGAATAACCGCAACCTGCATACTTTCGAGGTGACGCTGGAAACGTCGTTGCGGCTGGCCGAAAAAATTCCTTCGCGGGTGCTGAAAGTGAGCGAAAGCGGCATTCATTCATCGCAGGATGTGAAGACCCTGCGCGCCGCCGGATTCCAGGCATTTCTGGTGGGCGAGCACTTGATGAAATCGGCCGATCCGGCCGCGGCGCTGGGCGAGTTGCGATCATGATGATCAAGATTTGCGGAATCACACGACGGGAAGACGCGCTGGGAGCGGTCGAGGCGGGCGCCTCCGCGGTGGGATTTATTTTTTACCCGAAAAGTCCTCGCTACGTGACGCCGGCCGTCGCCGCCGCATTGGGGGAAGGCATCGATGCCTGGAAGGTTGGCGTGTTTGTCGACGAATCGCCCGCGGCGATCGAGGCGGTCATGCGCGCGGCCAAGCTCGATATCGCACAGGTCTACGGGGGCGCGGTCCTTGAAAACGCGCGCGTGTGGAAAGCGTTCCGGCCGGCCGATGCGGTAAACCCGGACGGCGCGGAGGCGATTCTCCTCGACGGGCCCGCGAATGGAATATCCTTCGACTGGAGCGTCGCGCGCAGCGCAGAACATAAAATCATCGTCGCCGGAGGTCTTGATGCGTCAAATGTCGCCGAGGCCATCCGCATTGCCCAACCATGGGGTGTCGACGCGAGTTCTAAACTCGAATCGGCGCCCGGAATCAAGGATCGCGAAAAAGTGCGCGCGTTCGTCAAAGCGGCACGGGAAGCAAAATGATCACTTCGCAACCAGATGCAACCGGACATTTCGGCCCTTACGGCGGACGCTTCGTTCCTGAAGTGTTGATGACTCCTCTCGAGGAACTGGAGCGCGCCTATCTCGCGGCGCGCGAGGACCCGGCGTTTCAAGCCGAACTGGCCGATCTGCTTAGAAATTTCGCCGGACGGCCGACGCCGCTTTATTTTGCCAAGAGGCTGACCGAACAGCTCGGCGGCGCGAAAATTTACATCAAGCGCGAAGATCTGCTGCACACCGGCGCGCACAAAATTAACAACTGCCTGGGACAGGCTCTGCTGGCGCGGAGGATGGGCAAGAAGCGCATCATCGCCGAGACGGGCGCGGGACAGCACGGAGTGGCCAGCGCGACGGTCTGCGCGCTGTTCGGCCTGGAATGCATCGTCTACATGGGCGAAGAAGATATGCGCCGCCAGCGGTTGAACGTCTTTCGCATGCGCCTGCTGGGCGCGAAGGTGGTCGCGGTGACGAACGGCAGCCGCACATTGAAAGATGCGGTTAGCGAAGCGCTGCGCGACTGGGTGACCAACGTGCATTCCACCTATTACCTATTGGGATCGGCGCTCGGGCCGCATCCTTATCCGGTGATGGTGCGCGATTTTCATCGCGTGATCGGCGAAGAGACGCGCGCGGAGATTCTGATGCGCGAAGGCCGCTTGCCGGATTCGATTTTTGCGTGTGTGGGCGGAGGCTCGAACGCCATCGGGATGTTCCACTCGTTTATCGGCGACGAGAATGTGAAGCTCATCGGCGTCGAAGCGGGCGGGCGCAGCGAGAAACTGGGAGAACATGCCGCGCGATTCTCCGGAGGTTCGCCCGGTGCGCTGCAAGGCGCGTATAGCTATCTTTTGCAGGATGACGACGGGCAGGTTTCGCTCACGCACTCGATTTCCGCCGGGCTCGACTACGCGCTGGTGGGACCGGAGCACGCCTGGCTGCACGACCGCCATCGGGCCGAATACGTCGCCTGCGGCGATAAGAAAGCGCTCGCCGCCGCGCAGAGGCTGGCGCGGACCGAAGGAATTATTCCAGCGCTCGAATCGGCACACGCGGTGGCTGAAGCGATCGAGCGCACGCCGAAGGAGCCTGGGAAACTTTTTATTGTGAATCTTTCCGGCCGCGGCGACAAAGATACTGACATTTATCGAGAGAACTTACCGGAGTTGGATGACCCGACAAACTGATCACGCTATCCCCTCCATGACTGTCTGGGTTCCACTGCAGCATGGGACCCTTGCGGATACAGAGCCTGTTGCCTATCGCAACCAAATCGTTAGAATGCCGGTCACTCGGCGAACGGATCTTGTAGGGCGGCCAATTTTGGCTGCAGCCTGCCTTCGGGCAGGCTTTTTCGACGATCAAAAAGAGCCGCCTGAAACGCGGCTGCAGCCAAATTGGCCGCCCTACAAGGCGAGGCGGTGGTAACTGTTTCGTGGATACTGGCCATTAGATGACGACTCGAATTCAGCAGCTATTTGATCGGCGCAAGAGCGAAAACAAGGCCGTGCTGGTCGCCTATCTGACAGCGGGCGATCCTACGCCCGAGGCCACGCCTGGATTGGTTGCCGCGCTCGAACGCGGAGGCGCGGACCTGATCGAACTGGGTGTTCCCTTCTCCGATCCCATCGCCGACGGCCCGGTGATTCAGCGCGGCTCGGATCGCGCGCTAAAAGCCGGAACCACCGTAGCAAAGGTGCTGCTCATGGCCAAGAACATTCGTGAAACATCGCAGATTCCGCTCTTGCTGTTCACTTATTTGAATCCCGTGCTGCGCTACGGATTGGAAAACCTAGCCCGCGACGCCAAGGCCGCGGGCATCGACGGCTGCCTGCTCACCGACGTTAGCGTGGAAGAAGCGGGGCCGTACGTCGACGCGATGCGCGGGGCTGGACTGGACACGGTGTTTCTCGCCGCGCCCACTTCGACGCCGGAACGGTTGCAGTTGGTGGCGAAATACTCGAGCGGATTTATTTACCTCGTCTCGCGTACCGGAGTCACGGGCGAGCGCGCGGAGTTGTCGGACGCACTTCAGCCGTTGATTGATGCGACGCGCGCCATCAGCAAGCTGCCGGTCGCCGCGGGCTTCGGAATTTCGACGCCGGAACAAGCGGGCGCGGTCGCGAAGATCGCCGACGGCGTAGTGGTGGGCAGCGCGATCGTACGCTTGATCGAACAAAGCGCGGGCGAGGCAGGTTTGGAAAAATACGCCAGATCGCTGCGAGCGGGGATGGATCGATGACACGGGAAGAAGCGCTGCGCGCGCTGGCCGGGCATCGGAAAACCATCGACGCGATCGATATCGAGTTGCTGACGCTGCTCAACCGGCGCACCACGGTGGTTGAGGAAATCGGACGCGCCAAGGAATCCGCGGGTATGCCGATTTACGAACCGAAACGCGAAGCAGACGTCTTTCGCAACGTGACCGGTCACAATCGCGGCCCGCTTACCTCCGACGCCGTGAAGAGCATTTTCGAACGCATCATCGATGAAATGCGCACGCTGCAACGCATGCGGCGCGAACAGAAAAAACAGGGAGAGAACGAATGTTAGTGGTAATGCAGCAGGGGGCGAGCGACCTCGAAATTCAGGCCGTGATCGACCGCCTGGTAGGCATGGGATTCACCGTCCACCGGTCCACAGGCGTGACACACACGGTGCTGGGAGGCGTGGGCCCGGCCGACGATTTCGATCCGGCGGATTTTGAAGCCATGGAAGGCGTGAAGGAATGTCACCGCATCGTTTCGCCTTATAAACTGGTCAGCAAACATTTCAAGCCGCAGGGGACGGTCATAAAAATAGGCAGGGTCGAAATCGGCGGCCCGCATGTGGTCACCATGGCCGGGCCGTGCAGCGTGGAGAGCCGCGAGCAGATCGAAACAGTGGCCGATATCGTGGCCAACGCGGGCGCCCAGGTGATGCGCGGCGGCGCGTTCAAGCCGCGTTCCTCGCCTTATAGTTTTCAAGGGATGGGCGAAGAGGGCCTGAAAATCATGCGCGCGGCGGCCGACCGTCGCGGACTTCTGGTGGTGAGCGAAGTGATGGACCAGACGCAGATCGCTCTGCTGACGCAATACTCCGACATTTTGCAGATCGGCGCGCGCAACATGCAGAACTTCAATTTGCTGCGCGAAATCGGCAAGACGCGCAAGCCGGTGCTGTTGAAGCGAGGCATCGCGGCGACCATCGAAGAACTGCTGCTGGCCGCGGAGTACATCATGAGCGGGGGAAATTATGAGGTCATCCTGTGCGAGCGAGGTATCCGCACGTTTGAGACCTACACGCGCAACACCATGGATATCGCGGCCATCCCGGTGGTGAAAAAATTATCGCACCTGCCCATAGTCGGCGATCCTTCGCACGGCACCGGCCGTCGCGACATGGTGATCCCGATGGCTCGCGCGGCGGTGGCTGCGGGCGCGGACGGTCTCATTGTCGAGGTTCATCCCGATCCCGACAAGGCGGCGAGCGACGGCGCGCAAACGTTGACGCCCGGGCAGTTCGCGGACATGATGAAACAGGTGCGCGCGATCGCCGCAGCGGTCAGCCGAACAGCGTGAAAACGGTCGCCATCGTCGGCGTCGGACTCATTGGAGGGTCCTTCGCCCTCGCGTTGCGCGCCGCGGGATTCGCCGGGAAGATCATCGGCGTCAGTTCTCCGGAAGCCGTGCGCGTGGCGATCGAGCTCGGTGTCGTCGACGAAGCTCTGCCACTGGCCGAAGCGGCGGCGATTGCCGATCTGATCTACCTGGCGCGCCCCATCGAAGGAATTCTTTCCGTTCTCGACGAACTCGACGCGTACGTGAAACCCGGAGCACTAATCACCGACGCGGGGAGCACGAAGGCGGCCATCTGCGCCCGCGCAGCCCGGAAAATTCATCGCGCACGGTTCGTCGGCGGGCATCCGATGGCCGGCAAGGAAGCTCGCGGCGCGGCCGAGGCCGAGGCTTCGCTGTTTCGCGGGCGGCCTTACATCCTGACGTCTGCCTGCGATGAACTGGAGCGACTCGTCGGCAGCTTCGGCGCTCGCGTCGTCATGATGCAGCCGGAGGAACACGACCGGCTCGTCGCGTTGACTTCGCACCTGCCGCAGTTGATCTCCACTGCGCTGGCGGCGTCGATTGGAACCCAGCCCGAGGCGGCTCGCGTGGCCGGCCCGGCGGCGATGGACCTGACGCGACTCGCCCTCAGCCCGTACGACATCTGGCGCGACATTTTCGCGACCAACGCCCCGAACATAGATGCCGCGCTGGGAGTGTTTATCGCGAAGCTCGAAGGCCTGAGGGACGAACTTCGGAGTCCCCGGATTGAGCGGGAATTCGAAAACGCGGCGGCGGCGGCACGTCGCCTGAGAGGCTCCGTTTAGACCGGTTTCTTGGTTTTTGTAGGCCAACTGTGGGGCCGCCAATTTTGGCGGCGGCCGCCCTTTCGAGGCGGCCTTGCGGAAAGGCGACCAGCGCCGGCTGAAGAGCCGGCTTGCCGCCAAAATTGGCGGCCCCACCCGGACCCCACTATCTGGAAAATTCCTCTAGGCGTCGCAAGGTTCAGCGCGTTTGGTAACGAGCGAGAATTTGTCTTCGCAGCTCCACACGCCGGACATCGTTCACCGCTAGAACGTGAACCGTCGCTCGTCCAACAGCGGTGATTCCCCCGATCACTGCGTCCCGCGTCTCGAAATGATCGGACCATCGATCCCGGCGCGGGTGAAATAGCGCTACAACCTGCATGGTTGACGGATCGACGCCGGTCAGGTTTGGCCCCTTGTGCAAATTGCAGCGGTGGCACGCCAGAGCGAGATTATCGTCATCGCCGGTCCCTCCGTGCTGCTTCGCGACGATGTGTTCGATGTGATGCGTAATCGAAGAATCCTCCTGATCGAGCAGGCAATACTCGCAACGGTTCGCCGCCCTCAACCGGACGAGCCCACGCACAGACGAATCCATCGCGCTACGTGGCGGTTTGGAACTGCTGGCGAGCCTTCAGTTTCAGAATGGAGATAAAATCGGCCGCGTTGATCAGCGCTTCATATGCGGAGCGCTCCTCGTCGCTGAGCAGCCCCTCGTTGGCGCGCTCGGCGAGATTGTCCATTCGCTCCTGAACCAGCGGTGGGACACGCAACTCGACCACGCGCTGGGCGGATTCGGCATCGAGGCAGCGGCTCAAAGGGTCCAGAAACTCATCGAGAACCGTAGTGGTGCTCATGCCTTGACGTTATCATGAACCTCGCGCGGAAGTCATCGGCTCTAACTGTGAAAGCCCACCTGTGACCTGTGCGCACACGTCACACTGCGTCAAATTATTGAAAATACGAGGGAAACTTCGTGGTATCCGGCGTGCGGTTACAATGGCACTTATGAACAAGCTGTTGCTTGCGGCCATCCTGTTTTCGGTTCCGCTGGCGGGGTGCGATGTCCCAAATGGCGACGACGAAAAGGCGCTTCAGGACCTGAACGTCAACGCAAAGTACACGGTGGAGAGCGTCCAGGTTTCGGGTCAGAAGAACTGGCGCATCAGCGAAGCGCTACGCAAAGAGGTCGACAAGATGGTCGGGTCCAAGCTCGACTATCCGGCGCTCGACCGGCTTGCCGACCGCATTAAGAAGGAACTGCACGTACCGGCCGTTTCGGTCAACGTCGGCAAGGGAACTGTCCCCGACCACGTAGTGGTGGATTTTGAAGTGCCGAAGTCGCATGAGCAGCCGGCCGAATTGCGCGTCGCGAAATTCCTTTACGATTCGAAGCTCGGCTGGAGCGGAGAAGGCGATGCGTCCACCACCATTCAGGGCAACAAGTTTACTTTCGGACTGGTCAGCGATAGCGATGCGATGCTGGATCGTTTCGCCGGCATCAAAGCGAAATACGAACGCAAGCACGTAGGCACGGATCGCGTGCACCTGCGCTTTGAATTTGACAGTTATCACGAGCAGTGGAATCAGGCGACGCTGTTAGCTACCGACCAGGCGGGCATTTACCGTTCACGCGAAGTATTCACGCCGGAGGCGACTCTGGTGATCGCGGCGCCGCTTGAGCTCGATTTCGGTACGAGTTTTTCGCGCTTCCGGCCGGAGCAGCCAGGCACGAAAATCGAATCCTCCAACGCGGTGGTCAGCACTCTGCGCTACCACCAGCGTTGGGGTTCGAAAAATGACGTGGACGAGCAGGAGCTGAACGCCAGCTACTCGATGCGAGCCGGAATCCGCGCCTTCGAGACGGATAACGATTTCACGCGTCAGATGGGACAAGCCCGCTATCGCTTCCGGCGCGATCATAATTCGGTCGAGATCGGTTTCCTGGCCGGAGAGATCAGCGGCAACGCCCCGCTGTTCGAGAAATTCGTGGCGGGAAACGCCACCGTGTTGCGCGGCTGGAACAAGTTCGACCTGGACCCGCTGGGAGGATCGCATATCGTGCACGGATCGATCGACTACGCGTATCACTGGCTGCAAGTATTCTACGACACGGGCGCGATCTGGGACACCGCGCAGGAGCGGGAGCAGAAACAATCGATCGGCACCGGGTTTAAAGAGAACGGGTTCCAACTGGCGGTGGCTTTCCCGATTCGCTCCGGGCGGATCGAACCGATTTTTTATGCTGGTTTAAACTTTTAAAAGGATGTTCGTGCGGACCATCAAGACGTGGTGGTTGGTCGCGGCGTTTGTCTCGGGCTTCGGCCTCGCGATGTGGGCGGAGGATCTCGCCCTGCGGTGGCGCAATAATCTTCTGGAGTTTTCCGCGCCGCACATGCACTTCCTCACCGGCAGGCAACTGGAGCGGCTGCACAACGGCGCGCAGGTTCCCTTCGATCTGAAAGTCTCCCTTTATTCCGGCACCAAAGATCATCTGTGCTGCCAGCTCGCCGAACGATTCCTGGTGAGTTACAGTGTGTGGGAGGAGCAATTTCGGGTGATCAAAACGCAATCGCCCAGGCAAGTGATCGATCATCTCGACGCCGCGGACGCCGAAGCATGGTGCCTGAAGCAGATGCCGCTGGCTCCGTCGGGAATCGGCGACACGGAAAAATTCTGGGCTCGCGTCGAAGTGCGTGTCCCGCCTCTGGACGGCAAAGCGGGGAATCCATTCGGGCGCGACAGCATCAGCGAATCCGGCATCAATTTAACTGGCCTGATCGATTTATTCAGCCGCCCTCCGGCTTTGACGCAGTTCCACACCATGTCGGAAGCCGGTCCCTGGACGCTCGAGGAAATAAAACGCGGCAGCCGCAGAGGCAGTTAGAATGATCAGCGGAAAATGAACCGCCTGCGCACGCGACTGATTTTTGTCTTTGTTCTCGCCACAATTTTGCCCCTCGGTCTTACGCTATGGACCTCGCTTGCGCTGCTGGAGCGCAGCCTGAAACTGGCGCCTCTGGCCGAACTGGACGAAGTTTCCCAGTCGCTGCAAAAAACCGGGCGCGAGTTTTATAAAGAATCGCAGGAACTGCTGAAACGCGACGCGGCCGACGGCAAGGCGACGGCCAGGCATCTGTCGCCGGCAGAAGCGCAGGCCTTCTGGGACAGCGAAAAAACGGAGTGGTTCGAACTGGCTGGAAACCAGGGCGACCGCCTCGATTATTACGTGCGGGGAAAGAACGAAGTGCTGGTATATTCGCGGCCCATGGGAATCGCGATGGAGGAATTGACCCGGCAGTACGCCGGGGCGCGGGACGCCGTGGAGCGCACTTCCGGCCGCAATTTTCGGCGCGGATTCTCGACCGCTCTATTGTTGGTCGCCGCCGCGTTGTGGCTGGCCGCGCTGGCGGCGCTGATTTTTCTCGCGGCCCATATCAGCCGCCCGGTCCGCCGGTTGACGCAGGGACTGGGGCGCGTGGCGGCCGGGGATTTGGATGCGCGCGTCGCGCCCGGAGGATCGGACGAAATCGGCGAAGCAGTGACGGCCTTCAATCATATGGCGGACCAGCTGCAACAGGCGCGCGAGCATCTGATCCACGTCACGCGACTGGCCAGCTGGCAGGCTCTGGCGCGCAAGATGGCGCATGAAGTGAAAAATTCGCTGACGCCGATCCGATTGACCATGGAGGAGATTATCAGCCGCGGCCCCCATCAGGACGGAGCGTTTTTGGAACAAGCCTCGCAGATCGTCGCCGACGAAGTGCAGACGCTGGAAAAGCGGGTCCGCGCTTTTTCGCAATTCGCCGCCGAGCCTCCGGTCGAGCCTCGCGAGATCGACGTCAACGCGCTGGTGGAGGAGCGCGTTTCGTTTCTCAAATCCTCCCACCCGGAAGTCATCTACAACCTGTCGCTCGCGCCCGGCAGCCCCACGGCGGTCGCAGATCCGGATCTGATCAAGGGCGTGCTGACGAATCTTTTGGAAAATGCGGCCGAAGCCGCGCGCCCTGGAGGAGTCGTGCTGGCGCGAACAGCGCTCGCCGGATCGAAGCTGAATATCGAGGTTCACGACTCCGGTCCTGGCCTAAGTTCGCAGGCGCGATCCAGCCTGTTCGAGCCCACCATTTCGTTCAAAAAAGGCGGCATGGGATTAGGCCTGTCGATCGCGCGCCGCAGCGCCCTGCTCTGTGGCGGCGATTTGCAAACGCTCGAAGGAGAACTGGGCGGCGCGGCCTTCCGCGTGATTTTGGTCGCCAGCAATGACTGTCCCCGCCCTGACGGGACGGGGTTATAACCCCTGGCGTAAGCCAGGGGATGGAGCAACATGGCGCAGAGACGAATACTGATCGTCGATGACGAAGAAAACATCGGCCGCTCACTCAAATTGATTCTGGAGCGCGAAGGCTACGCCGTCACCGTGTGCCTCTCAGTGGGCGAAGCGCGCGCCCATCCGCATCGCCCCGACGCCTACCTGGTGGACGTTCGCCTGCCCGACGGCAGCGGCATCGATTTCGTGCGGTCTCTGAAGGCCGGCGACGTCGTTGCGCCCATTCTGATGATTTCGGGCCACGGGACGATCGCGGACGCAGTGGAAGCGGTGCGCGCCGGCGCGTTCGATTTTCTCGAGAAGCCGCTGAGCCGCGACAAGGTTCTGCTCGCGTTGAAACACGCGCTGGAACAATCGAAACTGCGTGAGGAAAATCGCCGCCTGCGCGAAATAGCCGGTTCCGCGCGCATGATCGGATCGTGCACCGCCTTCGAACGGGTGCTGGAGCAGGCGACCATGGCCGCCCGCAGCGACGCCCGCGTGCTGCTGACCGGTGAATCGGGTACGGGGAAGGAACTGCTGGCCGCGCATCTGCACGCCGAAAGCCCCTTCGCCAACGGGCCTTTCGTAAAGGTCAACTGCGCCGCGATTCCCACCGAACTGATCGAAAGCGAGCTGTTCGGCCACGAAAAGGGAGCCTTCACCGGAGCCACCGCAGCACGGCGCGGAAAATTCGAACTGGCCGATGGAGGCACGCTGTTCCTGGACGAAGTGGGCGACCTGCACGCGGCTTCGCAAGCCAAATTGCTCCGCGTCTTGCAGGAGGGCGAGTTTCATCGCGTCGGCGGCGAACAGGCCATCAAGGTATCGGTGCGCGTGATCTCGGCCACCAATCGCGATTTGCAGGACCTGGTGCAGCAACAGAAATTCCGCGAAGATTTGTACTACCGCCTGTGCGTCGTCCCGGTGCGCGTCCCCGCCCTGCGCGAGCGCCGGGAGGACATCCGCTCGCTGGCCGAATATTTTCTTGCCGAGTTCTGCGCCCGCAATAATTTCAAGCCGAAATCGCTCGACCGCGACGTGACCGACACGCTGGAAGATCATCACTGGCCGGGCAATATTCGCGAACTGCGCAATACCGTGGAGCGGATGGCGATTCTGACGCGCGGCGACGTGCTGACCGCGGAATCCATCCCCGTCGAAATTCGGCTCTCGCGCGGAGCGGCGCCCCCCAAAGGAAATCTGCGAGAAGCGAAGGAGTCGGCGGAGCGCGAACACATCCTCCGGGCGCTCGACGAAGCGAAATGGAATGTCTCGAGCGCGGCCCGCGCTCTGGGCATGGAGCGAACCAATTTACATAAACGCATCCGCGCTCTGGGGCTGGCAAGAGAGAGGTAGCCTAAGCCCCTGCCCGACGTTGACAGGCGAGATAAAAGGCGCATCCGGCGAGTCCCAGGAGCGTCAACAGGAGCGATGCGGGAACGGGTGTCGCTGTTGCCCCCGCCGGGAATCCGTCGATCTCGTAGACCTGCGAGATCAAATAGGTGTTTGTTGTGGTCGTGATCTGGCCGATCGTCACCAGACTCACAACTAACGTCTGCGTATTATAAAACGGAGTGTAGAAGCCGTTGATGATGAAGCTTGGGCCAAAGGTTAATGGCGTGCCCGGGAGGCTACAACCGGTCAGTTGGGGCGGAGCGTTTGGAGGAAATGCGTAGCTTTGGCAGATTCCACGACTCCCGGTGTAGATGGTCAGCGGCCCGGTGAGGGGCGCCGTATAGGTGTAGATGCTGGTCTGCGTCCCGGTTAGCTGGCTTCCATTCGGGACGGTGTTCGTGACGCTGCTCACCAGCGATTGAGTGCTGCTCAACTGCGTGGGACCGCTAAACGACACCGCGCCCGCGCCGGTGAGAACGCTCTTGGCTTGTGTGATGTGGGCGGCGAATGAGGGGTCGGTGAACGCGACGTTATAGGTCTGGTCGAACAGATATGCGCCGCCCTGCATACGCGCCTTGAGCTCGACTTGATAAGTATTCACCTGCTGCGTGACGCTCGTTGTGCCGAGCGTGTCGATCTCGGCGGTGGATTGTGAAGTGGTATTGAGGACCAGGGTCGCAGAGGCTGTATAAGACAGGCCGCCCATGGTGATCACGTTCAACATAAATGGATAGGAGCCGTCCAGCAGCCCGAGCGGGGTCGTCAGCACGAGGTTGAAAGTTGTGGTTGCGCCTGGCGCCAGTATCAGGCTGGCGGGTTCTTGCACCCCCCAGGAAGCCGGAATGCCAATCGTGGACGGGACAAACTGCTGCGTCGAGCCCGTGGGATTGGTGAGCGTAGCGACGTATGTTGCCGAGTTACCGGGGTTGGTTACGGTCTGGGTCGTTGGCGCGATGCTGAGCTGCGCCAGGGCCGCCGTCGGGAACATGAGAGTCAGGAGTGCTATGGACGTACTGGAAACGCTATTTCGCATGAGATCTCCACACCGCACATCGAATGCAAGTTTGCGGCGGCCTGCCTCGGATTGCAAGTGAAATCCGGCACGTGACGTCACACGTCTTTGTTATCATGGGCTTCTCGGGCTGCTATTGGCGTGCCGACGCAAATCGCCGTCCTGCCGGCCGCCGCACGACACCAGCGATTACACCCGCCCCTCCGATCAGGATCATCGCCCAAGACGAGGGCTCCGGCACCGCCGAGGTGAGAAACACTCCGGAAGCCGACTTGAACGATACGTTCGACGGCAGCGACAAACTGATCAACCCGGTATTGCTGAAGTCCGCCGTACATCCATCCTGGCAATCCACGACCAACGACAGCGTGATCGGCACAACGACGGTCGAACCCACCAGCGCATACACACCTTGAAAAACCCCGCTATTCGGACTGGAGGAAATGAAATTTGCCGACGTCCACGATTGGGCCGTATCCAAATAGAATTCCGTGAGGGTGGAGCCGAAAACCAACGAATCCTGCTGATTGTAGTATGCAAGCGAGCCGAAGGAGTCCGTGCCATCCAAGGTGTAATTCACGGTAATATCGGTCACCGTCGTGGGACCCGCGCCGAGTATGGTAAATGTCAGCGTATCGCTGAGCTGAGCCAGAGTAGCCCCGACGCCAAAGGGACCGTTTACGATGGTCGAGCTTCCCGACGCGGCAGCGTGTACAGACCCCGAGGAGAGATCCGCCGCCGCGTACGCTGAACCCGTCACCAGCCCATTAATCGTGTCCTGGGTGAAGGACGATTGGTCGAAGCTCGAAGTCAGCCCCAATGTGTTGGGAGTGCCGCTGTAGGTCTCGATCTGGGATCCGTCATTGGTGATGGTCTCGGTCGCGCCGGTGTTGGAATTGTAACTGAGGCTAGCGCCCGTGGCGGTCCTGTAGTTTGATTGAGCATTGGTGCTCACATAGGACGTGGATGCCGCCGCCGACCCGGCACCGATAGCGAGCGCCAGCAGGACGCGGGCGAGTTCGGGAAGGGCGGAAATGCGCATGTGAGAATCTCCTGGCGGCAGTTTGCGGCGAGCCGCCGCGATTTACAAGTCACACCCGGCACGTAACGTCACACCCTTTTGTTTTCCGGCTGATACAATGGTGGGCCAAGCAATATGCGAGCCGCCGGCGAATCTTCGAAGGACGTGTCTCCCTCCGATTCCACCGGCCAACAGGATATCCGCGAGCACCTGGAAACTGTCCTTGCCTCGCCCATCCTCGCCTCTTCGCCCAGAAGAGCGCAGCTCCTGCGGTACCTTTGCACCCGTGCGCTGGACGGCCAGGGCGAGCAGGTCAACGAGTATGCCATCGGCATCGACGTGTTCGAGAAGCCCTCTTCCTTCGATCCCCGCATAGATTCCATCGTCCGAACCGAGATGGGCCGTCTTCGCCAGCGGCTGAAAGATTACTACGCGAGCGATGCGCCCTCGTCACCGGTCCGCATTGAGCTGCCTCTGCGCAGCTATATCCCGGCTTTTACATTCTCCAGCGTCGAAGAGCCGTTCGCCGCTTCTCTGCCCGTAGTGCATGGAAGCGCGCCATCCCGACGGTGGACCGCGCTGGCGCTTCTGATCGTGGCCGTCGCTCTCGGCGCGGGTTTGTTGGTTTGGAGGACGCGCGCCAGGAACGCAAACGCCGTCTCCCAGACGACGCTTGCCGTTCTCCCTTTTCTCAATCTCACCGGCGATTCCGCCAAGGAATACCTGGGCGACAGCCTCACCGACGAGTTGACCGAAGCGCTGGCGGAATCCAGCGACATGCGCGTCGTCGCCCGGACGTCGGCATTTCAATTCAAGGGGAAAAACCAGGATATTCGCGAAATCGGCCGCGCTCTCAATGCCGGCGCGCTGCTCGAAGGAAGCATCTCACTGCGCGAGGGGAATTTTCGTATCGTGGTCCAGTTGATACGCGCCGCCGACGGTTATCACCTGTGGTCGCACACCTACGATGCCTCTTCCGCCGGGCTGTCGCGGATGGAAACCGAAATAGCCGCATCCACCGAACAGGCGCTTCTCCCCAACCGTAAATCACAGGTCCGGCTGGCTTCCGCGCCCGATCCCAAAGCGCACGATCTGTATTTGCGCGCCATCTACCAGCTTCAGTTGCACACCGCGGATTCCTTGAAGGAGAGCCTGTGGCTGGCGCAGGAAGCCGTGCGCATCGATCCTCAATACGCGCGCGCCCACTTCGCCGTCGCGCGTGCGGCCAACACGCTGAGCGCCATCAGCGTCATCTCCGGACGCGAGGCAGCCGGCATCGGGCGTCCGGCCGCGCGAAAAGCCCTGGCCATCGATCCTCAGTTCAGCGACGCCCATGCTTACCTGGCGCTCTCGGCCTATGTTTACGACTGGAACTGGGCGGAGGCGGAGAAAGAATTTTCGCTCGCCTTGGAGGCGCAGGGATCGCACGGCCAGGCACATAGCTGGTATGGATGGGCCTTGATCACGCGCAAGCGCTTCGAGGAAGCGCGCGGCCATCTGGCGATCGCCGAGGAACTGGATCCGCAATCGCCTAATCCGCGGCAAAACATGGTGACCGATCTGATCTTCGAGCGAAACTTACCAGGGGCGCACCGCGAGACCGAGGGCATTTTCAAGCTGTATCCAAAATCCCTGGTCGCGATCCGCGATCTGGGCTGGATCGCCATTCTCGAAAACGATTGCGCCGCCGGCCGCTCCGCTGCCGCGACGGCCGCCGGATGGTATCCGGAGCAGGGCGATAAAACCGGCAGCCCTACATTGAAAGCCCACTGCGGCCAGCCCCAGGAAGCCCGCCGCCAGTTGGAAGCGATGGTGAAGAATTCGGAGAAAGAGTTCGTGTCCTACTATTCCATCGCGCAGGGCTACGCGTCGCTGCACGAAGCCGATCGCGCTTTTGAAAATCTGGGAAAATCCGCCGCCGCGAAGGAATCGCCGATCCTTTATCTCGCGGTCGACACTTTGTTCGACCCCATTCGCCAGGATCCGCGGTTCGTCGATCTCGAAAAGAAGATCGGCCTTCCCTAGTAGGTTCCCGTTCATTTCGATGGCGCAATGTCATTCGCCTGTCCGCATGCGTCACGCATGGCGGTTCCCAGGGTTCAATAGCACAGTGTTCTGGAACACAGTGCCCACACGGAACCGCCATGCGTAACAGGCTGCGGAAAAACGACGCCGATCACCCGTTGAGGAGCCCCACGCGTAAGCTTGGGGCTATCTCGAGGCCCGCACAAGCCCCAAGCTGACGCATGGGGCTCGACCGCCGCAGAGCGGTGGAACCGCCATGCGTCAAGCATGTGGGCAAATGGGATAGTCTCCCCGCCCTCAGGGGACCCTGGCGTCAGCCAGCTACTTCGCGCCCACAAAAATGCTCTTCGGAATCATCCCGTGCACGCCCTTGGTCCCATCCACCAGTTGCGTGATGTCGAAATCCACGGCGATGCTGGCCAGTTGATAGGCGTCCTCGCGCGTCATTTTTTTCTCGCTCACCAGGAAATCGATGGTCTCGCGCACGCAGATTTTCGCCGCCTCGGTCAGGTCCTGGTCGATGCCCATGCTGATCCAATGGGTCGGCGTCTCGGCGCGAGGCCACTTCAGGTGCATGTCCTTGTGCAGAACGAACTGGAACACTCCGGTGAGCGACGTCTCCATCGCGGTGATGTCCACCTCGCCGTTGCCCATGCCGGCGTGGCCGTCGCCCACTTCGAACAGCGCGCCCGTCGCGTGCACGGGGATGAACAGGGTGGTGCCGGCCACCAGTTCCTTGTTATCCATGTTGCCCGCGTGAATGCCCGGAGGGGCGCTGCTGATTTTTCCGGCCGACTCCGGAGGCGCGATGCCCATGCTGCCGAAAAACGGCCGCAGAGGCACGTCGATCCCAGGCGCGAAGTGGCCCACCATCTTCTCGCGATCCAAGGGAATAATCCGCGTCTTGCGCGTCGTAAAATCCTCTTTCAGAAAACCGCTGGTTGGGCCGAAGCTATTAAAGGCATAGGCCGACCGCAAGCGTATTTCCTTGATGCGCACTTCCAGTACGTCGCCCGGCATCGCGCCTTCAATCGCAATCGGACCCGTCAGCGGATGTCCTCCCGGCCCCTTGTCCTTGGGGGGATTGGCATACAGCGCGCGAATATCGGCCTCCACCTGATCGGCTGGCAGACCTGCCGCCTCCAACGTTCTGGGGTTGCCGACGGAAACGCACTCCACCGTCACCGTGTCCCCGCTCTTGACGGTCAGAACTGGTTTCGCGGCCGACCAGTAGTAGCCCCAGGCCACTGTTTCCGGCGTAATTTTGAGAAGATAATCCGATGCGGCGAGATTTCCCGCAAGAACCAGGAGGGCAGCCAAGCGTGTCATAATCCGTCTATCTTGACATACAAAACCGCTTGCGGTTCGCGCATATAGAAAGTAGAGTATTATCGAGTAGTTTGATACGTGGTTGATCCGGAGGGAAAATGGCTTTTTGCCCTAGTTGCGGTACAGATTCAGCAGGAAAGTTCTGCGTCAAGTGCGGGGCGCCCATGCCCGCTACGGCCGATCCCGGCCAAGGCGGCTACGCACCGCCACCACCTGCCACTCCCGTAGTACAATCAGCCGGTATGGAAGAAAACATTGCATCGGCGTTGTGCTACCTGGTCGGCTGGCTGACCGGCGTTCTGTTCCTGGTGCTCGACCCGTATAACAAGAACCGCACGGTGCGGTTCCACGCCTTCCAGTCGATCTTTCTGAACGTCGGGATGATCGCGATCTATATCGTCCTGGCGATTTTCAGCGGCATCCTGATCCACCTTATTCCCCTGCTGGGAATTCTGTTCACGCTGTTCTACGCGGTGTTCGGGTTCGGCTTTTTCCTGCTCTGGTTGTTCCTCATGTATAAGGCTTACAACAAAGAGAAGTTCGTGATCCCGATCATCGGCCCTCTGGCTGAAAAACAAGCTGGAGCCTGATCGCCCCGGCGCGCGTCTTAAAGTTTAGTGCGACTCATCACGCTATTTTTGTGCCTTGCCGGACTGTCCTTCGCGCAGGCTCCGCGCATCGATGTTCTGGATTTTTACGGACTCCATAAAACACCGGAGGCAGCGGTCCGCCAGGCTCTCGGCGCCAAGGAAACCGACCCCCTTCCCGCCTCCAAGGGCGACGCCGAGGAGCGCATCGACGGCATTTCAGGCGTAGTCGAATCGCATCTGGAAGCCGTTTGGGACGCAGGAAAAACCATCCTCTACGTCGGCCTGGAGGAGCGCGGCGCGCCGCATTTCGAGCTGCGCGAAGCTCCCGAAGGCGATATGAAGCTGCCGGAGGTCATGACCACCGAATACCGGCATTTCATCGAATCGTCGGCCGCCGCGTCCCGCGCCAAAATCACGGCCGAGGATCTGACGCAAGGCCACGCCCGCTCCGCCGACCCCGCGACCCGCGCCATTCAGGACCGCTTTCCTCTATTCGCCACGGACCACTTGACCGAACTGCGCGACGTGCTGAGAAATTCCTCCGATGAGGAGCAGCGCGCCACCGCCGCCTACATCATCGGCTACGCGCCGAATAAGCTGGACGTGGTCAACGATCTGCAATACGCCTTGCGGGACGCCGACGCGGGAGTCCGCGCCAACGCCACGCGCAGCCTGATCGCCATTGAAGTGCTTTCGAAGCTCGATCCCAGGCTGGGAATCAAAATTTCTCCCACGTGGTTCATCGCGATGCTGAACTCGCTCAGCTGGTCGGACCGCAACCGCGCCGTGGCGGCCCTCGAAGTCCTCACCGACAAGGCGGAGCGAAGTGTTCTGGATCAGATTCGCGAAGGCGCTCTGCAATCGCTGGTGGAGATGGCGCGCTGGAAAACCCTCGCGCATGCTCTCCCGCCTTATTTGCTCTTGGGGCGAATCGCGGGACTGCCCGAAGAGGAAGTAAAAGCGGCCTGGATCGGAAGCGACCGCGAATCGGTCATCACGCGGGCGACGGCGTCAACGGGAAAGAAGAAGTCGAAGTAAGGGATCGCAGGCGGTTTCGCCTGCCTCCTAGTTCAAGCCCGCAAATACGCGATCAGCCGCGCCGGATCGTCCGTGATAATTCCATCCACGCCCGCTGCGATCAGGCGCTTCCAGTCTTCCACCCTATTCGCTGTCCAGGTAATCACTCGCAGCCCCGCCTGGTGTGCCGCCGCAACTTCCTCCGGCGTCACCAGCGAATATTCGGGCGCGACGATCTGTGTTGCCGCATCCTCCGCGATCTCGACAAAGCTGCGCGCCGCGCCCTCCCACAGCGCCGCGCGCTCGATCCCCGGCGCGAGCCTACTCATGCGGTGCAGAATCGCAAAATCGAACGATTGGAAAATTACTCGCGATTTCACTGCGTGCTCGCCAATCCGGTCCAGCACCAGTTCGGCGAAATTCCGCGGCGTGTGTTCCGACACTTTGGCTTCCACGTTGAATAGAAAATCCCCGAGCGGCGCCAGACGGAAGACCTCGTCCAGCGTCGCGAGGCCCGTCTCGGCTGCGGTCAGCGTGCGAATATACGTGCCCGATTTCAGATAAGGATCGTGCGACACCACCACCACATCGTCGCGCGAGACCTGCACGTCCATCTCGATCGCGTCGACACCTACGCCGATGGCGTACTCGAATGCGGCAATGGTATTTTCCGGGACATTCTTAGGCACACCCGCGCGCGCCCCGCGATGACCGTGAACCTGTATCGTCAAATTAATCCTGTTGCCGCCGGAATTCGCACTGGCAGCAGTCGCTGCACCGTCCGCATTTTTCGCAGCAGTGATTGGGGCACGCATCCTTGGTGCAGTGGACGCAGATCGCGGTCGATGGCTCGCCGCAGATGCTGCATGTATAGATAGCCGTCTCAGTCATGGTCGACATATTAGGGAGTCTTCTTTTTCGGAGCGGCGGGCTTGGCCGGCGTCTGCTTGGTCAGCACGCCCCGGCACCGCTGCGCTTCCTTATCCGCGACTTCGAATTCCTGCTCCTTGCTCGCCGCCAGATCGGTGATGTACTGGCGCAGCTTGTCGCGATTGGCGGAATTTTCCGCGGCGACGCCGACGAGAAGATCGCCCACCGCCGGATTCTGATAATTCCTCACGCCTTCCACCAGCGAATTCAGCCGCAGTTCCAGGCTTTGCAGCCGGAAATACGTGTCCAGCGCCAGCGTCAGCTTTTCCGGTTGTTTTTCGAGCGCGGCCGCCGAATCGGTGAGAAATCCCAGTTCGTCCTCCGCGCCCTTCCACTGCGCGATGTAGGCGTCCGGAGCGCCCTTGGCCACCCAATCCTTCGGTGTCAACTGATCCAGAATCGGTTTCAACCGGGCCGCCTGCGTCGACAGCGCCGCCACCATGGGCGCGGTGTCCCAGGGAGTCGCGACTCCCGCGTTTGCTGCCGCCGGCGACGTCTGCGCAAGGGCCGGCAAGACGAAGGAGAGAACGGGAAGGAGAAGCTTCATGCGTATAAGCCCACGCTCCTTCTAGTCTCTCATGGTCGGGACGCTCGCGGTTCACATCGAACCGCCATGCGTAAGCATGCGGACAGACGCGAAAATCTCTAAAAGTAGCTCGACAGGCGAAAGCGAGCCTGCTAGTAGATTTTGTGAGCCTTCAAAGGATCAAACGCCGGCGCGGTGAAGCCGGTCAGTCTCTCCAGCCATCCCAGCGAATATTTCGCCGTGGCCTTCATCGCATGGGCAAAGCTATGATGCTTGGCCTGTGGATCTGTTGACGAACTCTCCGCATAATGCCCCGGCGGTGGAGGAGGTGGCGGAGGAGGCGCAGGCGCCTGCCCCTTGCCCGTGTCGCCGACTCCGGGCCCGCTGCTACCGGCCCCTCCGCTCGACCCGCCCGCACCGACGCCGATGCCGCGGTTCGCGCGCATGGCCATCAGGTTCGCCGCGTCCTTGATCATGTTCACCGCATAGTGCAGAATGGTGCCTTTATCGATTCGTCCCCCGGCGATCGGCTGCGACTTGTAGACTTTGATCGAATCGCCGGGTCCGAGCATTTTCACGTTCTCCGAAGGCAGCAGAGCGTGGCGGACTTCCACCAGTCCTTCTTCCACTTCCACCATCGTCGTCTCGTCGTTATCGTCCACCGTGACGTCGAAGGTTGTGCCGCGCACCGAAATCACCGCCGTGGGCGTCAGAATGCGATTCGGATTGGGGACGTTGCCCAAGTGCTCGATATGCACGCGAATGCGCCCCACGAGAAGGTCGATCATGTCCCTCACGTTCCAGGCATTCTTGCGGAACACCAGGTTCGAATTCGGATAGACCTCGAAGGTGCTGCCGTCCGACACCTGAAATACGGCGTGCCCATCGGGGCCGGTGACGATCATTTCCTGGACCTGCACCAGGCTGCCCTCGTTGAGCGCAACCTGCCTCATATCTTTTAGTACCGACACCTGCCCGCTCATCGTCAAAACCTTAGCGGCATATTGGCCGGAGTCGGAGGGAGGTGGGAACTGCGCCAGACACACTGCGGCCATGGCTGCCATCAGCAGCGACAACTTGGCCGTAACTGCGCGTCTCCGGACGAGCATGAATACACTCTTACTATCGGCTCCGGCCGCCCGGAACCTCAGCGAAGATTCAGTCTAACACTAAAATTGCAAGCAAGTGTTCAACCTAAGAGATTATTTTGTTCCTGGTCGCACTGGAATCAGTAGTTTCCAGATTAAACTGCCGATCAGAAAGGGTACAATGGACGGGTCGGATGTATAAAACGGCCACAGTACGGATTCTGGCTGCCACAGTTTGGGTGGCGATGCGCGCCCACGCCCAAGCCCTGCCGGAAACCCAGGGAGCGGCTGCGATAGCTCCCGCGACGGCTGCTATCAAAGGTGACTGGAGACGGATTGGCAATTCCCTCATCGACCAGTCCCTGGCCGGCCTGGCCACGGGCCCTGTCGACCGCGTCTGGTACTCGGCCGAAGGCTCGCAATTGCTGGTCCGCACCTCATCCGGACGCACCTTCGCCACTTCCGATTTTGAAACCTGGCAGGAGTCCTCCGCCGCGGCTCCGCCGGTACCTGTCGCCCGCTCCGGCGCAGCGACCCTCCCCGAAACCGGAGCGCTGGTCCGCACCGGCCGCGCCAACTCAGCCCGTCTGTATTCCTTCGCGAAATTTGTTTATAAGTCGGAGAATAATGGCGCCAGCTGGGACAACTTAACGTCGTTTCGAAATGCCTCGATTATCGGCGGCGACCTCCGCGACCTAGCCGTCTCTCCCTCCAATGAGGAAGAAGCCACCGTGGCCAACGCCTCCGGCGTCTTCCGCACCGTCGACGGTGGAAAATCCTGGAGCGGGCTGAATCAGGGCCTGCCCAATCTCCCCGCCGCACGCTTCCTTGGTCTACCTTCCGGCGAGCAGGGCGCGCGCCTCGCCCTTCGCGACGCGACCGCCGTCGAATGGCAACCCGGCCAGAAGCAGGCATGGCTGCCTGCCGACAATTCCGATTACCTACAGGAAGTGGGACTGCGCCAGGTTCTCAGCGCTCGGAACCGCATTCAGGTCACCGCGCTCACGATCTCGGGTCAAATGGTCTACCTCGGCACCGCCGACGGGCAGATCCAGGTTTCCACCGACGGCGGCCGCAACTATCTGCCCGCGTTCAAGGCGCCCGAAAACGCCGCAGTCGAGCGCTTCTGGGCGGATCCTGCCGATCCTAGAATCGCCATCGCCGCGCTCGGCTCGTCCGCTTCCGGCTCGCCTGTCCATGTTCTGCGCACCATCAACGGCGGCGCGGTGTGGGACGACATGACCGGCAATCTCCCGGACGCGGCCGTTCACGGCGTCACTGCCGACCGCGCGAGCGGAGCTGTCTACATCGCGTCGGATCGCGGAGTCTTCTACGCCTCAGTGGACCTGGAAACCATCGGCAGCCCCGTATCCTGGTCTCGTCTCAACGGCCTTCCGGAAGCTTCCGCTGCGGACGTTAAACTCGACGACGGAGCCAATCAGTTGTGGGCCGTCCTCGACGGCTTCGGGGTTTATTCGACCCTCGCTCCGCATCGCCTGCGCGACCCGCGCGTGGTGAGCGCCGCGGATTTCGTCGCCCGCGCCGCCGCTCCCGGCTCCCTGGTCAGCGTGGCCGGCGCGCGCGTCAGCTCCGCCCAGGCCGGCAATTTTTCGGCCGCCGTGCTCGCCTCCACCGATACCGAATCGCAGATCCAGATCCCGTTTGAAGCGCGCGGCTCCACGATCTCGCTCGCGGTCTCCTCGGAGGGCCGCAGCCTCACCCTGCCATCCGTGCCGCTGGAACCGGTAGCGCCGGCGATCTTCGTCGCCCGCGACGGATCGCCCATGCTGCTCGACGTCGAAACCGGCGTCATGCTCGATGCCATGACGCCCGCCCATTCCCGCGGCCATATCCAAATCCTTTCGACCGGCCTCGGTCGCGTCACCCCCGATTGGCCCACCGGAATACCCGCTCCGGTCGACAATCCTCCGCACGTCGCCGCCACCGTCCACGCTTTTCTCGACCGCCAGCCGGTCGAAGTTACGCAAGCCGTCCTGGCGCCCTACATCGGCTACTATCTCATCGAAATCGCAGTCCCTAAGATTGTGAACTACGGTCCCGCCGAATTGTATTTAGAAGTGGGCGGCCAAACCAGCAATCGGGTCCGCGTTTATATCGAGCCTTAATAAGACAAACGCCCGATTCTCCGTACGCCTCACGCCCGCCACGATGAATTTGCATGGTTGTGTCAATGGTCAGCGCAAGCATCACGATGGCGTCGTCCGTCCTGTTTGTTTACTGGTGTCACCAGTTCATCCGGCTGATTTTCAGTCAACAAATTTGAGATGGCCGGCAGCCTCTCGGTCGCAAATGATTTCGAGGAGAAAATTCCGATTGAGTTGTTGGTACATGGTTGAACCGAATAAGCTATAAGGGTAACCACCGGAGCATCATCCTTGCCCAATCTAAGAATCGTCCCAGACAGATTGCTCTACGACGAGCCTATCCATCCCGCTCTCCGCACCACGGCGCCATTCGAGGTTCGCTTCGAACGCACCGGGGACGGCTACGCTGCGGTTGTTCAAGACCTCGACGAATACGGACTCGGAGACACGCAAGCCAAGGCCCTGATTGATCTCGGCAATACCCTTCAAGAACTTTATTTTTCCCTGGAGCGCGACGAAGCGCGCCTGTCTAGCGACCTGCTTTCCCTCTGGACGCGACTAAAAAGCCACGTGCAGCGTCGATGAAGGTTCACGAGTTCACAAGAATCGAAAACAAGCTTGGACTAAGAACCAGGAACTCCGGCGACCGCCTTGCCTGGTTCGAACATGCGGGTGTCGTCGTAGTGAGAACAAAACGTTCCCACGGGAACAAGGACCTCCCCGAAAACCTCATCCGCCAGCAGTTGAAGCTGAACGAGGCCCAACTCTCTGGCTTGGTCTCTTGCTCGGTGAGCCGCGACGATTACATCGCGATATTGCGATCCAAACGGATCATTCAACGACTGAGTACGATATATTAGAACCTTGATGCGCCTGGTACTGGTTCTCTCAGTCACGCTCCTCGCCCAGAACAAAATCGAAAAACTCGCGCCTTATTACCCCACTCCTGAAACCGTCGTTGAAAAAATGCTCCGCCTCGGCGAAGTAAAGCCCGGCGAAAAAGTCTACGATCTGGGCTCCGGCGATGGACGGATCGTCATCATGGCCGCCCAGAAATTCAAGGCCAACGCCGTCGGCGTCGAGTTCGACGACAGCCTCGTAAAACAAAGTTCGGACCGCATCGCCAAGCTCGGCCTCGCCACTCACGCGCGCATCATTCACGGCGATCTTTTATTGCAGGATTATTCGGACGCCGATCTGCTCACCGTTTATCTGCTGCCCATGTCTAACGACAAAGTGACTCCGATCCTCGAAAAGCAATTAAAAAAAGGCACCCGCATCGTCGCCCACGATTTCGAGTTTTCGGCCTGGAAGCCCGAAAAGATTCAGGATATCGACGACGACGGCCAGGGACGCAGCCACCGTTTATATTTGTACCGGCGCTAATATATGGTTCCCTACCGGGGGCGGTTCGCCCTCCGCATTGCACGCCTGGTGCTGGCCGCCGTGTGTCTGGCCGCCTACCTGCGCCCCATCGGATGGCACCTCACCTGGATCGTCGCCCTGCTGGCCGCATACCTGGTATACGCCGTCGGCGCCATGTTTGAGGAACGTTACGATGCCACCTGGAGCGTCAACCTCGGCCTGATTGTCGACACCGCATATTTCGGATTCTGGACCTGGCTCGCGCCCGGAGGCTGGAACGGCTCCACTCCGGCCGGCTGGATGTCCGCTATAGACGCCTCCTACCTGTTCGCCTCAGCCGTTCTGTTGCAGGATGCCACGCGCGTCGCCGTCGTGGCCCTTGTCGCGTTGATAGATTCACTGCTGTTCACGCCTCCCGAGGAAATGTCTCTCGTGTGGACCGCGCTTGGGCTCGGTTCCACGTCCATCGCTCTCGCGATGTATAAACGCTACGTCGACCGGCGCATGTCCAACACGTTGCGCCACAACGTCATCATCCGCAGCCAGGCGCAAGGCGCCCGCGAAGCGGAACGCCAGCGCATGGCCCACGATTTTCACGACGGCCCTCTGCAAAGCTTCATCAGCTTCCAGATGCGCCTCGAAATTATCAAGAAACTACTGGCGCGCGACGTCGCCGCCGCGGCCGACGAACTGCGCCAGTTGCAGGACTTGTGCCGCTCCCAGGTGGGCGAATTGCGAGGCTTCGTGCGCAGCATGCGCCCCACCGATGAGGGCGTCAGTTTAAACGCGTCGCTCAGCCGCATGTTGGACCAATTCCAGCGCGAAACGGGAATTTCCTCGACATTTATGGCAGGCGATTTTCACGATCCGGCGGAAATCGAGGTCTCCCTCGAACTGCTGCAAATTGTCCGCGAAGCGCTCAATAACGTCCAAAAGCACTCCGGCGCGTCGCGCATCGCCATCGCCATCGCGAAAAAAGAGCAAAGGCTGGAAATTTCCGCTCAGGACAACGGCGGAGGGTTCCCATTCAGCGGTTCGTTCAACCTGGATGAGCTGGAACTGCTGAGGTTAGGCCCGGTCAGCATCAAGCGCAGAGTAAGAATGCTGGGCGGCGAGATGCAACTGGAATCGAAACCCGGGCAGGGAGCAAGCTTACAGATCAGGATTCCCGTTTGAAATACGTTATTCCACTGGCGCTTCTTGCCTGCTCCTGCGGAAAATACGCCAATTTCACGCTCCCTCCGCCGGATCAGGCCGGTCCGAAGGGTCCGTTTCACTGGGAAGCGTCGCCGGAGCCGGTCCTTTCCTGGGGAGATTGGGATTCGGGCGACGTTTTGAATCCCTCGGTGGTAAAGTTTAACGGCGAGTATTGGAATTACTATTCGGGCTATGATGGTCACACCTGGAACACCGGGATCGCAACATCAAGCGACGGAATCCATTGGGTAAAACGGGGTAAAATCCGTGGGCCGGATGCCGGAAACGGCTCGGCGCTGATCTTCGGCGGGAAAATCCTGTACTGGTATCAGACGGGATCTCCGGTCCAGATCGCCCTGGATGGCAGAATCGTTCTTAAAACCGGCCCTCGAGGCAGTTGGGACGAAATCGGCGTCGCCGACCCGTATGTGATAGAACGCAACGGACAATTTTACATGTACTACCTCGGCATGGACCGAGCCCGGCGGCAGCGGTTGGGTGTGGCACGATCGCATGACGGGGTGATTTGGGAGAAACTCATCTCCAATCCCATCATGGAGTTAGGCGGCTCCGGCGCTTTTGATGAAATGGGATTGGGAGAGCCCGCGGTCTGGTCTTCTGGGGGCTCCTACTGGATGCTCTACACGGGGCGTGCGCGGGGCGAAAAACGACGCATCGGTCTGGCGAAATCTCCCGACGGAGTCCAATGGTCGCGTGAATCGCTGGTAATCGAAGGCACCGAGGCCTGGGATCGCGAAGTCGTCTGCGATCCGACGGTCGAGGTGCTCCCCGACGGCGTGCGCGTCTGGTTCGGCGGAGGCGATCTTCCGCGTCCCGATCAGGGCTTGCACGGCCAAATCGGGATCGGAATGCTGCGATCGCTCCCTGCGGTCGCGGCTCGGTAAGCAATTGATTTTACATACCGCCGATTCCGAGCCGCGACCGCAGGAAGCGATCTGCCCTAGTGGTGGGCGTCACACGCTTCGATCATTATCATTTTCCCAAGAGCCACAGCTTGGTGGGGCCGCCAATGGTGGCGGCAAGCCGGCGTTCGGCCGGCGCTTTTCACGTCGCGAGGCCGCCCCGAAAGGGCGGCTGCCGCCAGAATTGGCGGCCCCACAATTGGCCAGGAATTGCTCCGGTAAACCGATTAAGATTTCTGACGCACTCCACTAGTTTTTCAGCACCCGCTCCGTTAGGCCCTGTTTTGCGTCATATTTGTATACGTGCCGCCCTACGAGGACGAACTGGCGCAGATTGTCGCGGAGCTGAATCGGGCTGCGCCCGGCTCGCGACCGTATTCCGAAGAGAGCCTTGCGTCGCTCGATCAGTTACTTTCGCAGGCCGTCCGCAAAATGGCCTCGGATCTGCTGCTGATCGCCGGAGCGCCGATGTGTCTGCGCATCGGAGGCACGCTGGCGCCCAGCGGCCAGCCTCTCGATGCCGAGGAAATTCGCAAGCTCCTTCTTCCTCTACTCACCATCGAACAGACGCAGGAATTACAACGCGCGAAATCGGTGGACCTGTGCTTCAGCCGCGAAGGCATCGGGCGGTTTCGCGCCAATGTGCATCACCAGCGCGGGACCATCGCCGGGAGCATCCGCCTGCTGCCCGAAAAAATTCCTACGCTTGAATCGCTGCACCTGCCTCCGATTCTGCGCAAGCTGTCCGAAGCGCGGCAAGGGCTGGTGCTGATCACCGGGCAAACCGGATGTGGAAAGAGTTCGACGCTCGCCGCGTTGCTCGAATTGATCAACACCAATCGCCGCGATCACGTAGTTACCATCGAGGATCCGGTGGAGTACGTGCACGCCAACCGGTCCTCGATCATCGAGCAGATCGAGGTCGGGCGCGATACACCGGATTTCGCCAGCTCCCTGCGCGGCATTTTGAGGCAGGATCCGGATGTCATTTTAGTGGGCGAGATGCGCGACCCGGAAACGATCTCCACCGTCCTGACGGCGGCGGAAACCGGGCACCTGGTGCTGTCGACCATGCACACCAACGACACGTCGCAGGCCGTTTCGCGCATTCTCGATTCGTTCCCAGCCGGCAATCAACCGCAGATCCGGCAGCAACTGTCGCTCGCGCTGCTGGCAGTGGTGGCGCAGCAGTTAGTGCCCTGCATCGGGAATGCGGCGCGCTACCCGGCGGTAGAGATTCTGATGGCTTCGAGCGGTGTGCGCAGCCTGATCCGCAAAGGCGAGGACCATCAGATTTATAGCGCCCTCTCGACCGGAAGGTCGGAGGGGATGACGACCATGGAGCAGTCGCTGGCGGAGATGGTGCGGGCGGGAAGAATCAGCCGGGAAACGGCGCAGGCGCATTGCTTCCGGCCGGAAGATCTTCACCGGTATTTGTAGCCCCATGCGTCAGAGTCTGCGTGAAAACCGCTTCGCTGACCGCTCCTGCTGGTCGCGGCTCCGTTTATCCTGAAGAATCCTCGAGGCTCGAAACAGAGCCGCGACTTGCAGGAGCGGTCCAAACCGACTCTTCACACAGACTCTGACGCATGGGGTTAGACTGCCAGACGCTCTCGAATTTCCACTTGCTCGATAACTTCCAGGATGCCGATCTCGATTTTTCCTTCGGCGATCAGTTGGAGAAACGCCTGGGCCGCCAGTGGATCGAACATACGGCCGGCATTTCTTTCGATCTCGTGCACCGCGGAGCGCATGGGCAGCGCCGAACGGTAGGAACGCGAAGTGGTCATAGCGTCGAACGAGTCGGCCACGTGAACGATGCGCGCCGAGATAGGCACTTTGTGGCCGACCAGCCCGTAAGGATAGCCGGTGCCGTCGTGATTTTCGTGGTGCAGCTCCACTACGGGCAGGAGCTGTTCAAAACGGCCCACTTTTTCGAGAATTTTGCGGCCGATCTGCGGATGCAGTTTGATGAGCCCGTATTCTTCCGGTGTCAACACGCCGGGCTTTTGCAGCACCGCGTCGGGAATTCCGATTTTGCCGATATCGTGAAGCTGCGCGGCGATGCGGATGGTTTCGGCCTCGGCTTCGGACAGCCCCATGGCGCATGCCAGCGCGTGCGAATACTCGGCGACGCGCAAACTGTGGCCGGCGGTGTACGGATCGCGCGCGTCCAGCGCCTGCGCCATGGTCTCCACGAATTGCAGATAGGCGGCGTCCAGATCGCCCTGCGAATGGACGATGGAGCGGGCCGCTCCGTTCAGCGCCTCCGACAGGCGATTGACCTCGGGCAGGCACGAATTCACCGGAAAACTGGGCGTGAAGCGGCCGGTGCGCTGGCTTTCCTGAACTGCGTTCATGAGGCTGCGCCAGGCCGAGGTTCGCAAGTGCGAAACGGCTCGCGCCAGGCCGATGGAAAGAATCAACCCCGCGACCGCGGCCTGCACGGGACTGGTGCACAGGACCCCTGTGGTCTGCGCCACAGCCAGCAGCAGACCAATCGACACCGCGATCACGAGAAAGGTCCGGCCTGTCAGATTTAGGAACCGCGTCATGGCCTGTCCATGAACACATCGGCCCGGGAACGCAGGGCTTGAAAGAAATTGTCCGCGCGGTGACGTTATTTGCGCTGCAATATATCCCTTCCATTCAACGGAATAAGCGATTCGACCGGCGAACGGAAGCAAACGAGGCCATTACTGTAAGCACGTAACTGACTCGCGAAGAGGGAGGCCTGCTCGCATCTAAACATCTGCCCGAAACACTTCGACCGAAACCCGCCCTATTACCCCACCCGCTCTTAAGGAGCGTACTTCCAATGGCAGCGGCCTCCTTCCGACTCCACACATCGGGCTGCCACATCGTCTATCGTCAGAAGATGCCATCGACGACCGTGCGGAAAATCGTGCTGACCATCCATCTGTACCTGGGCCTTGCCGCCGGCATTTTCCTGGCGATTCTGGGCCTCACCGGCAGCGTGATGGCGTTTGAGGGCGATATCGACCATTGGCTGCATCCGGACCTGTGGTACGTCAAGCCTGGCCCAAAACCGCTGCCCGAGAACGATCTGGTTTCAGCCGCGCAGAACCGGTTTCATTCGCGCGTCCTGGCGATTCAGTTCCCGCGCGCGTCGAATCTGGCCCAGTTAATGCAGATGACCGACGGAACCACGGCGTACATCAATCCTTATGACGGGAGTGTTCTTGGCAGCAAAGTGGGTCTCAACAATAGCGACCGCGCGCTCAGTTACATCCACCAGATTCATCTGCGCCTGGTCCCCGACCCGCGAGAGGCGCCCTACCTTGCCGAAAAAGGGAAAATCGTCGTCAGTTGGGTGGGAGTGATCCTGCTGCTGATGGTGCCCACCGGGGTGATTCTCTGGTGGCGGGGCAAACGGCTCACCGTCAAATTCAAGGCCACCAATTTCAAAATTCCCTGGCATCGTGTTTTCCACGATTCTCACCAGGCCATCGGGATTTACGCGGCGCTGTTTCTCACCATCGCCTCGTTCACGGGAGTTTTAATCGGCTTCGGCTTCGGGGAGAAGTTCTTTTATGCAGTCACCAGATCGTCTCCGCCGCCTCGCCCGCAACCCACGCCGTCGACCCCCGTGAAGGGAGCGTTGCCGATTATGGCGGACCAGGTCCTGGACATCGCGCGCCATGCGATCCCCAACGCGACCCCCTCCGTGATGGTGCGGCCTTTGCGCTCCACCGGCTCGTACACGGTGCTGATGCGCGTGCCGGAGGAGACCTCGGAAGCCGTGCATAGCTCCGTGACCATCGATCAGTACAGCGGTAAAGTGCTGGCTGTGCGTAATTACCAGACGGAATCGCCGGGCTACCGCTGGATCCGCTTCAACCGGTCGATTCACACCGGAGACATCTTCGGCCTGGCTTCGCATATCATTTTTTCCCTTTCCAGCCTGGCGCTGGTGGCCATGGTGATCTCGGGGTTCGTCATCTGGTGGAAGAAGCTGGCCGTGTAAATATGACTCGCGCCCTGCTCACTTGCCTCCTCGTGACTGCCGCGGCCGACGCCGGGGTGGTGCAGGGAACAGTTCAGGAATTCGCGAGCGGATATTCCCTTTCCCGGACCTCCATCCGCCTGGTGCCGGTGCCTCGCGCCGACAACATCAATCTGAAGCAGATGCAGCAGCGCACGGGACCAGCCGGACAGTTTGTCTTCTTCAATGTTCCGGACGGATATTATTTCCTGATCTCCACGCGCAACGGCTATTTTCCCGGCGCTTACGGCCAGCGCCGTCCGAACGGACAGGGCGCGCCGATTCTGGTGACCAAGGATTCGGACCTGTTCGCGCAGCTCCGCATGCACCGAAAAGGCGCGATCACGGGACGAGTGCTGGACGAAAACGGCGTCGGCATCGAAGGCGTGCCCGTGGTGGCTTACCGCGCGCGCCTTCCTTTGCGAGTGGTGGCGCAGGGAACCTCCGACGACCGGGGAGTCTACCGCATCCACGGCCTGGACGCAGGGAGGTATTGGGTGCGAACGACGGCGCACACGCTCGAAGACGGGTCCGGAATGCTGCCGACGTTCGGTCCGCAATCGCGCGAGGTGAGGGAGGCGAAGGCCCACGAAGTGCGGCTGGATGAGGACACGCCCGACGCAGACGTGCGTCCGGAATTCGGATCGTTGTTCCAGCTGGGCGGCGAGCTGCAATGCTTTTCGGCGGAGACGATCAAGGTCACGCTGACCTCCGAAACGATGCAAAAGACCACGCAGGGGCATTGCGGGGGCACGTACACCTTCCTGAGCCTTTCCCCGGCGGTTTACGAAGTCACCGCAGAGTTTTTGAATGGGCAGGAATCCGGATATATCGAACTTTTTGTGGACAAGAACAATATGTCGGCGGCGGTGAAATTGCAGCCTCCGCCGGTGGTTGATTTCGACATCCGGCGCGCCGGATCCACCAGTCCGATAGATTTTCCGGTCACCGTGACCGGCCGCCGGCAGGACCTGTACGACGCGGGCGCGGAGCAGCAGCTGACCACGCCGCGCGCGACGATGCTGGCGGGCCATTGGGAATTGAGCGCGCAGGCGGGCGCGGACAAGTATATCGAATCGATTACGAATTTCCAGGGGCAGGTGCGCAGGGAGCTGCAAATCGAGAAATCGGTGGAGTGGTTCGATATTTTTCTCGACATGCGGAATTCGGCGCGGGTCAGGATCACAGTGGCCGACAAGGCCGCGCAGATCAGCGGAAGCGTGACCAGGGAAAGCAAAGCGGTGCCGGGAGCGCCGGTGTTTCTGTGGCCTCTGGCCGAGGGCGCGAAGCGGTCGCTAAAAGGATACCGGATGGTGATTGCCGACACCGATGGAAAATATCAGTTCGAAGGACTGCCGCCGGGCGATTACCGCATGCTGGCGACGTACGATTTCACGGAGATCGACGAAGCGGCGCTCGATGAGGGGCTGGCGGTGACGATCCACGCCGAGGCATCGCAAAAAACGGCAGCGGATCTGGCGCTGTGGGTGTCGCCGTAGCGCAGAACGAAATTACTTCCGCGCGCCGCGCTGCGGGTGTTTCAGCTTCGACTGGCGCCGCTTGGCCGCCTTGCGCTTCGGCTTGCTGATGATGAAGGTGCCGCTACCCATGTATTCGGCTTTGTAGAGTTTATCGTCTGCCATGTAGATTTTAGTTTAGCGTATGCGGTAATCGGAATGTTACTGTGAAGGAGAATGTTGGTTCGTCTCGTTCTGCTGGCCACTTTGGCCGTTTCGGCGCCGGCGCAGCAGAAACCCTCCTCCAGCCTGTTTCAGGAAGTCGACGAAATGACGTCGGCGCTTTCCGATATCACCGGCTGGCCCGTGCGGCGCAAGGTCCCGGCGAAGATCATCACCAAGGATGAGTTCCGCCGCCAGGTGGAATCGCGCATGAAGGGTTCATCCAACAACAAAGAGGTGCACGCCGAGGAGCTGACGCTCAAAATGTTCGGCTTCATCCCCCAGGACTTCGATTTGGCCAAGGAAACGGTGGACCTGGTAAGCGAACAAGCCGCGGCATATTACGACTATTCGAAAAAGCGCCTGTTCGTACTCGATTCCACAACCGAAGGCACGGAGCAGCGCGTCGCCCTGGTGCATGAGCTGGCTCACGCGCTGGCCGATCAGCAGCATCCTTTGGGCAAATACCTGAAAAAAGGTGCGCCCGACGACGACGGCGCCACTGCGCGCGAAGCGGTGATGGAAGGACAAGCCACGTGGCTCACCTGGGCCTATGTCTCGAGACGCAACGGCGGCAAGGCCGAGGTTTCGAAAGAGATGATCGAGAAGCTGACCGACAATTCCGGCACAGGCGGCTCCGATTTTCCTGTTTTTTCGAAAGAGCCCCTTTACCTGCGCGAGTCGCTGGTGTTCCCTTACGACGAAGGGATGAAATTCCAGGACGCCGTTTATCACGAACTGGGCCGCAAGAGCTTCGATGAAGTTTTCAATCGTCCGCCGCGCAGCACGCAGCAGATCCTGCACCCCAAGACGTATATCGAGGATGAAAAACCGGCGGAGGTCGAACCTCCCGCGCTCGGCAAGGCTGTGCAGAAGGAGTTCCGCGTGCTGAACGACGGCAGCGTGGGCGAGCTGGATCATTCCATGCTGCTGCGGCAGTGGGTGGGCGATAAAGAAGGGCGCGCAGCGGCCGCCCACTGGCGCGGCGGAGCGTTCCGTCTGTACGAGCACAAGCGCGACAAATATCCGGTGCTGACCTACGCATCCCAATGGTCGACACCCGAAGCCGCGCGGCACTTCTTCGAGCTCTATCAGCGCGTCATGAAAGGGAAGTGGAAACAAATGTCGGTGTCGGAGAGGGCGGCCGATCACGTTTACGGAACGGGCGACTCGGGAAAATTCGAGCTGCGAATTTCCGGCACCGGTGTTACGTCCATCGAAGGTCTGAGGTAAGATCAAATTATGCGCATTCCCGGGCTTTTTCTGGCACTCTCTCTCGTCTCCGTCTCGATCTGGGCACAGCCGCCGACGCCTCGCAAAGCGCCCGAGCTGACTATCGTCGAGCCGGGTGGCAAGCAAACGCTGCTTTCCAGTTATAAGGGGAAGGTGGTGCTGCTGGCGTTTATTTTCACCACCTGCCCGCACTGCCAGGCCACATGCGGAACACTGACGAAGCTGCAAGGCGAACTGGGCACCAAGGGTTTTCAACCGCTCGCGGTCGCATTCAACGATAACGCCGGGATGCTGGTGAGCAGCTTCATTCAAACTTTCCATCCCAGTTTTCCGGTCGGCTACGCGGGCCGTCCGACGGTGACGGATTATCTTCAGCTGGACGATACAGGGAAGGTGCCCTGGATGGTGCCCCAGATCGTGCTGATCGACAGGAAAGGCATGATCGTCGAGCAGAGCTCTCCTAAGGGCACCGAGGAGTTGCAGACCGAAGATTCGTTGCGCAAGAAAATCACCGACCTGCTCGGCGCGAGCAAGATGACGTCGAAAAAATCGGGATTATGATGCGTCGGATCTGCGCGTTTATTTTGCTGGCCGCCATCGCACTGGCGATTCCGCCGCTGCCGCGCAAGTCGCCCGAGTTCACCATCGTCGAGCCGGGCGGCAAGCAGAGCCTGCTGACGTCCTATCGCGGCAAAGTGGTGCTGCTGGGATTTTTCGCGACGTGGTGCCAGCACTGCCAGAACACCGCCAAGGTATTCAACAGCCTGCAACAGGCATTCGGCGCGGAGGGTTTCCAGGCCGTCGGCATCGCCATCAACAAGGAAGCGTCCAACGAAGCCGTCGTGAGGGATTTCAGCCGCCAGTATGCCCAAGGAGGATTTCCGGTCGGCTTCAGCAGCCCGGATAGCGCGCTCAGCTACCTGGGGATTTCGGTGATGGAGCGGTGGGTGTATCCGCAGGTCGTGCTGATCGACCGCCACGGCATGATCCGCGCACAAAGCGAAGTGAAGGGCTCGGCTGAGTTGCAGGAGTTTGCGACGCTGCGTCCGCAAATCGAGAAGCTTCTTAAAGAGCGCTAAATCGCGTAATCGCTTCCGCGATGACCTTGCCGTGAAAGCGGCCGTTTTCGATGAAAATTTCGTTGGTGTGCATGCCTGCCACCAGCACTCCCGCCAGATAAATTCCTTTGCGATCGCTCTCCAGGGTATCGGGATTCGTGTAAGGACGCTGTGTTTCGGGATCGAGGCGGATGCCGTGGGCTTCCAAAAACGTCAAATCGGGGCGATAACCAGTCATGGCGAAGACAAAGTCGTTCTTCAGCGTGATTTCGCCTGCCGGAGTGTCTATCGTGACACTCCGTTCGTCAATTCTGATTACCTTTGAGCGAAAATAAGCCTTGATTTCCCCGCTCTTGATGCGATTTTCAATGTTCGGCTTGATCCAGTATTTGACGTTTTGATGGATGCCCGGGCCGCGATGGACCATCGTCACCCGCGCGCTGGACCACAGCAGCTCAAGCGCCCCAATGGCCGCCGAATTCTTCCCGCCGACGACGATAACATCATGATTGTAATAGGGATGCGCTTCCTTGTAATAGTGGATCACCTTGGGCAGATTCTCGCCCGGGACGTTCAGCATGTTGGGAACGTCGTAATAGCCGGTGGAAAAAATGACCTTTTTCGACCCATATTCGTGCGGGCGGCCTTGAGAATCGGTGGAGTGCGTGACAAACGCTCCGTCATTTCCGGAAGTATGGCTGACATGCTGATATTGGCGGATATCGAGCTTATAATGTTCGGCGACTTTGCGGTAATATTTCAGCGCTTCGGCGCGGACGGGCTTGTCGTTCAGGGACGTCATGGGGATGTCGCCGATTTCCAGAAGCTCCGGCGTGGTGAAGAACACCATGTTCGTCGGATAGTGGTAGAGCGAATTGACGACGCAGCCTTTGTCGATGAGGACGGCGCTGATGCCGCGGCGCTTGAGCTCGATGCCGCAAGCCAGGCCGGTGGGGCCGGCGCCGCAGACGACGACGTCAAAATGTTCCACTACAGCATGGCCTCGACCGAGGTGTAGACCTGCGCCAATGCGGCGGGCAATGCGGCGGCGTCCTTGCCGCCGGCTTCCGCCATGTCCGGTCTTCCGCCGCCCTTGCCGCCGACGGCCTGGGCGACGGAGCCGGCCAGTTTTCCAGCGTGAACTTTTGAGGTCAGGTCTTTCGTGACACCGCTGACGATGGCTACATTTCCATCTTCGATGGTGGCCAGGACGACCACTGCGGTCTTCCATTTATTGCGCAGCGAATCGACCAGCGTGCGGAGCTGCGCGCGGTCGAAACCGTCGACCTGCGCGGCCAGAACCTTGACGCCCTTGATGTCCCGGGCTTGCGTATCGAGGGAAGCAGCTTCGGCTTGCGCGGCTTTGTTTTTTAGCTGCGCCAGTTGATGTTCGAGCGCCTTTTCCTTGGCGACTAGTTTTTCGACATGCGCGGCCGCCTCCGCCTGCTTATCTTGGAAATGCCGCAACACTGCTTCTCCGGTAATCGCCTCGATACGGCGGACTCCGGCCGAGATCGAGCCTTCGTAGACGATCTTCGCGATGCCGATGTCGCCGGTGCGGGTTACGTGCGTTCCTCCGCAAAGCTCCTTGCTGAAATCGGCGATGGAGACGACGCGGACTTTATCGCCGTATTTTTCGCCGAACAAGGCCATCGCGCCGGTGGAGAGGGCCTGATCGAGATCCATGACATTCGTCGTCACTTCGCGATTCAAGAGAATCTGCTCGTTCATCAGGCGCTCGACTTCAGCGAGCTCATCGGCATCCATGGCGGTGTAATGGGTGAAATCGAAACGGAGGCGCGAGGGCTCAACGACGCTGCCGGCCTGCTTTACATGAGTCCCGAGCACGGTGCGCAGCGCGGCGTGCAGCAGATGCGTGCCGGTGTGATTGCGCATCGTCGAGTGGCGCGCCTGCGAGTCGACTCGGGCGATGACGGTCGCGCCCTTTGAGATCGGACCAAGGAGTTGCACCTTATGGACGCTCTTGCCAGGGGCGGCCGAGCGAGTGGTTTCGACGACAGCGACGGGCTCGCCCGTTTCCTGCGAGAGCAGGACGCCGGTATCGCCGACCTGACCTCCGGCTTCGGCGTAGAAAGGGGTTCTGTCCAGCGTGATTTCTCCCGTCTGTCCGCTCCCTGACGGTCGCGGTTCGGTGGGGTGCATGATTGCGGTGATTACTGCTGGAGCTTCGAGGGTTTCCCGGCCGATAAATTCGGTGCGCGGGAGCAACTGATAGATCGGATTAACTTCGGCTTTCTCAGCGCCCTTCCACGATGCGCGGGCACGGGTGCGCTGCTTTTCCATCTCCACTGAGAAACCTTCGCGATCGATGGTGACGCCGGCTTCGCGGGCCATCTCTTCCTGTTCGTCGAGAGCGAGGCCATAGGTGTCGTACAGCTTGAACGACGCCGCGCCGGGCAGGACGCCTCCCACCGCGCTCTTGGCTTCGTCGTGAAAAACTTTTTCGGCCACCATGAAGGTGGTCGCGTAGCGATGCTCTTCGTCCTTCACCACGCGGGCGACGCGCGGGATGCTTTCGATCATCTCCGGATAGGCGTCGCGCATATGCTCAGCGACGAAGCCGGTGAGTTTGTACAGATAGGGATCGACAGTACCGAGCATGCGGGCATTGCGCATCGCCCGGCGCATGATTTTTCTTAAGACGTAACCGCGCCCTTCATTCGAGGGCACGACTCCGTCGTTGATCAAGAACGCTGTCGAGCGGGCGTGGTCCGCGTTGATTCTCAGCACCGTGTCGGCGCGGGAATCGTCTCCATAGGTCTTGCCGAGCAGCTCGCCGGCTCTATGAATGATGGGGCGGACGAGATCCGTATCGTAGACCGAAAGGACGCCCTGCATCACCGCGGAGAATCGGTCCAGACCCATGCCGGTG
>Ga0182024_10000706_pt1 | contig 86630 bp, 99 predicted proteins | sample P32metaG_FD_120480 | JGI IMG/M metagenome (GOLD analysis project Ga0182024, IMG submission 120480) | Permafrost microbial communities from Stordalen Mire, Sweden - P3-2 metaG (Illumina Assembly) | ecosystem: Environmental > Terrestrial > Soil > Wetlands > Permafrost | place: Sweden: Stordalen... | reverse complement strand
CCCGCCGCGATCACGTTGCCGTAGCCCATCAGGGCGGCGCCGCGATGATGGAAAACGACGCCCTTGGGATTGCCGGTGGTGCCTGATGTGTAGTTGAGGGCGATCGCGTCCCATTCGTCGTCGGGCATTTTCCAGGCGAAATCCGGATCGCCTTCGGCGAGCAGGTCCTCGTAGCCGATTTCGCCAAGGCGCTCTCCGGTTTGCGGGAATTCCGTGTCGACGAAATCCACGACGAGCGGCCGCGATTTGGCGACCTTCAGCGCCTCCCCGATCGTGCCCGCGAATTCGCGATCGGTGATCAGCACCTTCGCCTCGCCGTGATCCAGCATGAATGCGAGCGCCGCCGCATCGAGCCGCGTATTGAGGTTGCAGAGCACGGCGCGGGCCATGGGCACGCCGTAATGCGCTTCGAGCATGGGCGGCGTGTTGGCGAGCATTGTCGCCACCGTGTCGCCTTTGCCGATACCGCGTCCGGCGAGCGCCGACGCAAGCCTGCGCGAGCGCGCGTAGAACTCGGCATAGGAAAAGGCGAGGCCGCCATGAACGATCGCGGGATGATCGGGAAATACCAGCGCCGCCCGTTGGAGAAAGGACAAGGGCGAAAGCGGCTGGAAATTGGCGGGATTGCGTTCGAGATCCTGGTCGAAAAGACTGCCGCCATGCAGATGTCTGGGCCGCGCAACGTGCCGCGGCGCCGTCGCCAGCGTGCGCCGCGAAAGGCGCTTGCGCGGGCGCAACGGCGGGGCACGCTTGACCGTCGGAATGGCGGCTTTCTTTGTCCGCTTGAACGATCGTTTTGCAGCGCCGGTTTTTTTCCGCGGCCGGGCGCGCGATTCCTTCTTTCGTGATTTGCCTGATCGTCGCTTTGCCATGAAATCTGCGGCCGCGGGTGAGGATTGCGAAAGCTATTCAAAGGATCATCGTGCGGCAAGCGGCGCGTCGATGGACGCGAGCCAATGCGGCTGGTAGAGCCGGGATGAGATTGAGTCACCTTCGACGTCGTCCTGGACAGTGCATGCGCCTCGGCACTCAGTTGAGTCTCCCCGCTTTCTCGCCATGGCCGGCCTCTGAACCGGCCATGGGGAATACGTGATGAGCGAAAACCTCGAAGCACCTCCGCGCGAAAATTGGTTTCGTGCCCTCTATAGCTGGATTCTGGGCCACGCGGCAGGGCGTTACGCGTGGTGGGTGCTTGCCGCGGTCGCCTTCGCGGAAAGCTCGTTCTTTCCGCTGCCTCCCGATGTGATGCTGGTGCCCATGGTACTGACCGACCGCCGGCGCGCTTTTCACCTGGCGGCGTGGTGTACGCTTTTTTCCGTTCTCGGGGGGTTGCTCGGCTATGCGATCGGTGCGCTGCTTTACGATTCGGTCGGTCACTGGCTGATTGCGGCTTATGGCTATGGCGGAAAGCTGGAAGCGTTTCGCGCCGCCTATGCCAGATGGGGCGCGGCGATCATCCTGATCAAGGGACTGACGCCGATCCCCTACAAGCTCGTTACCATCGCGTCAGGCTTCGCCGGCTACAATCTGGGGCTGTTCATCGTGCTGTCGGCGATTACGCGCGGGGCGCGCTTCACGCTGGAGGCTGGTCTTCTCTACCTGTTCGGCGAACCCGTTCGGGCGTTCATCGAAAAGCGGCTGGAGTTCGTCTTCCTCGGTTTCCTGCTCGTCCTCGTCGCCGGATTTCTCGTTGCGCGCTATGCGTTTTGACGACGAGGGATTTGCTTTGACTTGAATGATCGAAGCCGTTAGCTCCGGCTTCGGTTACGTGATGGCGCCACAGCTTTATTCCATCGGGGCGATACTCCTTTCCACGGCGTTCCTGCTCGCGGGCAACGGTCTCGTGGGCACGCTGACGCCGCTGAGGGCACACCTCGAAGGCTTCTCCAACCTCGCCATCGGCGCGATGGGCTCCTTCTACTACGCGGGATTCGTCGCGGGCTGCTTTATGGGTCCTCGCGTGCTGGCACGGGTCGGCCATATTCGCGCGTTCGCCGTCGCCGCGGCCCTCGCCGCGGCGACGGTTCTGCTGCAGCCGCTTCTCGTCGAGCCGGCCACCTGGTTCGCGATCCGCGCAGCGTTCGGGTTCTGCGCCGCCAATATTTTCATGGCGCTCGAAAGCTGGCTCAACGAGCGCGCCACCAACCAGACGCGCGGCCGAATTCTCTCCGCCTACGTCATCGTCAACCTGACCTTTTTGGCGCTCGGACAATGGTTGCTGCTTCTGGCGTCACCAGCCGGCTACAAGCTCTTCAGCGTCGCGGCGATCGCCTATATCTGCTGTCTAGTTCCGGTCGGGCTCACCCGGCTGCCGCAACCGCCGCTTCAGCCCGTGCCGCCGCTGCGCCTGCGGCGACTGATGCGGATGGCGCCTGTCGGCGTTGCCGGCGTGGTCACGGTAGGTCTTGCCAATGGCGCCTTCTGGACGCTCGCGCCCGTCTATGCGCACCTCCTAGGCTTTCGCACGTCCGGCGTGGCAACGTTCATGAGCGCCGTCATCGTCGGCGGCGCGCTGATCCAGTTTCCGCTCGCCCGCTTCTCCGACCGTCTCGACCGGCGCTGGATCATGGCCGCCGCCTGCGGCATGGCCGCGATTTTCGGGGTGTTGCTCGCGCTGCTCGGACGGCTGGGAATCAAATCGCCGGGCCTGCTCTTCCCCGCGGCTCTTGCGTTCGGCGCGGCCATGCTGCCGCTCTATTCGCTCTCCATCGCGCACGCGAACGATCGCATGATGCGAAGCGAGTTCGTCGAGGCGTCGGCCACGCTTCTTCTGATGAACGCGCTCGCTTCCATCGCCGGGCCGTTGCTGGCCGCGGCCATCACGGCGCGGGCCGGCATGCCCGCGCTCTTTTTCTATACGGCGACGATACATCTCGCGATGACCGTGTTCACCGTCGCGCGAATGAGATCCTCCGCGTTGCCGCCCGGCACCACGCGCGAACATTACGTGCCCGTGCCGCAACAGGCTTCCCCTACCGCGCTCGAACTCGATCCGCGGGGACCCGAACACGCCAACGCACCCAAAGCCGCATGAGTATCATGGTGACCGGGAAGAGGACGCTCGAGATGATCCGGCAACTACCGCTGCGAACGATCAGGCGTCCTCGTGAGATCGTTCCGTCTCGGGCTCCGGCGTTGCTTCGGCGGGAGCCGGTTCCTCGATGGGCTTCAGCGTTTCGCCTTTCTTGACGATCTTTATGTTCTGACGGTCGCGTCGCTGCGCGGCCCGCTCGACGGCGAAATCCAGCTCGATCTGCGAGCAAAGGCCGAGCGTCACCGGATCCACCGCCTTGATGTTGGTTGCGTTCCAGTGCGAACGCTCCCGGATTTTCTGGATCGTGGATTTCGTGGTTCCGATCAGCTTGATGATGTCGGCATCGGCGAATTCGGGATGATTGCGCAGTATCCAATAGACGGCGTCGGGCTTGTCCTGGCGCTTGGAGACCGGCGTGTAGCGCGGCGCCTTCTTGGCCTTGACGGCCGGCATCTTGTGTTTCGGCGGCGCCATCGTGAGGCGCACCTTGGGGTCCTTCTCTGCTTCCGCTATCTGCTCGCGCGTGAGCTGTCCGGATGTCACAGGGTCCTGGCCCTTAATTCCCTTCGCCACATCGTCATCGGCAATCCCTTTGACTTCCAGGGGGTGCAGCCCGCAGAAATCGGCGATCTGCTCGAAGGTGAGCGAGCTGTTGTCGACGAGCCAGACGGCTGTCGCTTTGGGCATCAGCGGTGCGCTGTCGGCCATGTATCAACAATCCTTTCCCGGGGCGGGGTTTCCGGCCCCGCGCCGCTCTCCAGGCTCCAACCTTTCGAGGATGGGCGGGTTTGTAGCCGAAAGCGGCTGCGAAGGGAAAGGAATTTGGTCAGGGAACGAGCAGAATTTTTCCGATGTGGCGGCTCGTCTTCATCCTTTCATGCGCCGCGTGGGCCTCCCCGAGGGGAAAAATCCGATCGATGATGGGAGCGATGCGTCGGGCCGAAATCAGGGGCCAGACCGTAGCCGCCAGCGAATCGCGAATGCGCCCTTTCTCCTCGTTGGAACGCGCCCGCAAAGTGGTCGCCATGAAGGTGAGCCGCTTCATGAGCATCGGCGCGAAATTCACCTGTGCGCTCATTCCCTTCTGGAACGCGATGTTGACCAGCCGGCCGCCGCGGGCGAGGGCGCGGAAATTCCGCTCGATATAATCGCCCCCCACCATATCGAGGATTACATCCACGCCCCGGCCGTCCGTCGCCTGCTCGACCGCGCGCACGAAATCCTCGCTGCGATAGTCGATCGCGCGCGAAGCGCCCAATCTTTCGCAGGCCGCGCATTTCTCGCTGCTGCCGGCGGTCGCAAAAATCCTATGGCCGAGCGCCGCGCACAGCTGGATCGCTGTCGTGCCGATGCCGCTCGAACCGCCATGAACGAGCAGGCTCTCGCCGGGCGCAAGCCGCGCCGAATCCATCAGATTGGTCCAAACCGTAAAATGGGTTTCCGGCAACGCCGCGGCATGCACGGGATCGACGCCGTCCGGCACCGCAAGCACGCAGCTCACGGGCGCGGCGCAGTATTCGGCATAGCCGCCGCCCGTCAGTAGCGCGCACACTTTGTCGCCCACGCGAAAGTTTTCGATGCCCGCACCGACCTCGCTGATTTCCCCGGCCGCTTCGAGGCCAAGGATGGGGGAGGCGCCAGGCGGCGGCGGATAGCGTCCCTCGGCTTGCGCGAGATCGGCGCGATTCACGCCAGCGCCGGCAACCCTGATCAGAACTTCGCCCGGCGCGGCGATGGGCCGCGGCACATTCTCGATCTGCAATCGATATTGCGGACCCGGAGTTTCCACGCAAATCGCGCGCATCGTGTCTGGCATAACATAGCCTCCTGCAACTCCTGCTGCGGCCTGTCGTTCGGTTCGTTAACCTGACTTATCAGCCACCGCTAGCCTGCCATATTGACCGGCACAGGCAGGAACAAAAGTTGGGAAGGAGAAGAGATGGCCATCGATCCCGAGGAGCTGCTGCCCCGGAAAAAGGCGCCGGATATTGTGCTGGGCGGAGATCTGTCGGCGATGTCGGAGCACGAACTGGCAGCGCGCGTCGTCGCGCTGGAAGAAGAGATCGTCCGGTGCCGCGAAGCGATTCGCGCGCGCCAATCCACGAAATCCGCAGCCGATTCCATCTTTCGCAAGTCCTGATTTTTTGCCGTTCGTAAATGTTAACGGCGGTTCTGGTGCGGTGTAACCATGATTGCGCAAAACGGCTGCGCGATCGCGCGGCGCTCTTTGCGCCGCATATTTGGTTTGCTACTCTGCATGCGGGACGAACGGGGAATGGGGAAACATGTCGCTTGCCGAAGCGGAAGACGAAAGCCTCCACGACCTCACCCATCAGACTTTCATGGCGTCGGCCCTGTTCGACCGTACCTTCGACGAAGGCATGTCGCTCGTCGAAGAGACCGCGCGCTATCTCGACGGCCGGGGCCGCGAGGAATCGCGCGTGCTGCCGCGCAACGCCGCGCTCCTTTACGCGGGCGAGAGCATGCGCGTGACCACGCGACTGATGCAGGCGGCGAGCTGGCTGCTTATTCAGCGCGCCGTGCGCGAAGGCGAAATGCGGCCGGAAGATGCGGCCGGCGAACGCTACCGGCTTGGCTCCAAGGAAATCTGTTTCGGCGGAAGAAGCGAAAGTGTCGAGCTGCTGCCCAAAACGCTTCGCGATCTGCTGGATCGCAGCGAGCTGCTCTATCGACGCATTGCCCGCCTCGAGGAGGCTCTGTTCGGCGAGAAGGCGCCGGCCAAGCCCGTGCTGCAGACGCAATTCGAGCGCCTGCAGGAGACTTTTGGCGGCGTCGGCTGATATGGGCCCGCTCAGGGCTCGACAGGTTCACCATGAGGATAAAAAAATCCTCAGCCTGAGCTTGTCGAAGAGTCCTTCGAGCTCGTCGAAGGGTCCTTCACATAATCCTTGAAACGCTTGTTGAACCGGGAGAGCCGGCCGCCGCGATCGATCAGGTGCTGCTGCCCGCCGGTCCATGCGGGATGCGTACTGGGATCGATATCGAGCACAAGCCTTTGATCCGGCTCGCCCCAAGTCGAGCGGGTCCGGTAGGTGGACCCGTCGTTCAGCACGACGGTGACCATGTGATAGTTGGGGTGGATGTCGTTCTTCATGGCGTCCGCACTCGCTATCGACAGGCAAGCCGGGGCTTATAGGGGATGGGCTGGCACCTGACAAGCTGCGGCGCATGGCTGGCTTCCCGTTCGCCGAAGCGGCGGGGCTTCCTATATAGGTCGGGCGGAGCAAAGGCGCGGGCGCATGGCGCACACGGGCGACGGATACGCCAGAGACGTCCAAAGACTGGCGGCGGGGCGGGCCAGGAGCCCTACGCTTCGGCCGTTGCGCGATCTTGTGCCCTTTCTTCTGCCCTATCGCTGGCGGATCGTGGCGGCCGTGGTTGCGCTTCTGTGCTCGGCGATGGTCAGTCTGCTCGTTCCGCAAGCTCTGCGCATCATGATCGATCGCGGATTCCACGAGGCTGCCGCAACGCGTATCGGGCCCTATTTCCTGCCGCTGGTCATCGCCTCCGCACTTCTCGGCCTGTTCACCGGTGTCCGCTTCTACTATGTCACCTGGATCGGCGAGCGCGTGATCGCGGATATCCGCAAAGCGGTATTCGATCGCGTGCTTTCGCTGACGCCGGCCTTCTTCGAAATCACGCGCACGGGCGAAGTGCTGTCGCGTCTCACCGCCGACACGACGCTGATCCAGACGGTGGTCGGCTCCTCCGTCTCGATCGCGGTACGCAACGTGGTTCTCCTCGTCGGCGGCCTTGCGCTGCTGTTCGCCACCAGCGTGAAGCTGACGGCCATCGTGCTGGCGGCCGTGCTGCTTGTTTTGCTTCCGCTCATCCTGTTCGGCCGCTGGGTGCGCACACTGTCGCGCCGCACCCAGGACCGCATCGCCGATACCAGCGCGCGCGCCAGCGAGACGATCCATGCGGTGCAGACGGTGCAGGCCTTCACGCAGGAAAATGCCGAGCGGGGCCGTTTCGCCCGCGCGGTCGAACTGTCGTTCGATGTATCGATCCTGCGCACGCGCGCGCGCGCAGTCATGACGGCGGTGGTGATCTTCGCCATATTTTCCAGCATCGTCGGCGTCGCCTATGTGGGTGCGCACGACGTGCTCGCAAAGACGATGACGGCCGGACTGCTGGTGCAGTTCATTTTCTATGCGCTGATCGTGGGCCTGGGCGTCGGCGCGCTCAGCGAAATCTGGGGCGATCTGCAGCGCGCAGCCGGTGCGTCGGAGCGGCTGATGGAGCTGCTGCATGTCGAGCCGGCTGTGAAGGCACCTTCTCGGCCCTTCGCTATTGCGTTGCCCGCGCGCGGCGCCATCGCCTTTCGCGATGTCACCTTTCGCTATCCGTCGCGTCCCGAGCATGCCGCGCTCGACTCCTGTTCCTTCGAGGTGCAGCCGGGAGACGCGATTGCGCTCGTGGGGCCCTCGGGCGCGGGCAAGACCACGGTGTTCCAGCTCGCGCTGCGTTTCTTCGCGCCGCAATCGGGCGCCATTTTGTTCGACGGCATCGATGTCGCGGGGCTCGATCCTGCCGAACTCCGCCGCCACATCGCGCTCGTAGCGCAGGACCCGGTGATCTTCTCGGGGACCATCGCCGACAACATTCGCTACGGTAGGCCGGAGGCGAGCGAGGATCAGGTTCGCGGCGCTGCGGAGGCTGCTGCCGCCGCCGAATTCATCGAAGGACTGCCGCAGGCCTATCAAAGTGTGGTCGGCGAGCGCGGCACCACCCTGTCAGGCGGCCAGCGGCAGCGCATCGCCATTGCGCGCGCTATTCTTCGGGATGCGCCGCTGCTCCTGCTCGACGAGGCGACGAGCGCGCTCGACGCAGAGAACGAACGTCTTGTGCAAAAGGGTCTCGCCAATCTGATGGCGGGCCGCACCACCATCGTCATTGCGCACAGGCTTGCGACCATCCAGCGTCTGAAGCGCATCGTTGTCATGGAACAGGGCCGCGTTCTGGCGGAAGGCAGTCACGCCGAACTGGTCGCGCGCGGCGGCCTTTACGCCCGCCTCGCCGATCTTCAATTCACCGCCGGTATGGCAAGGGCAGGATAGCAACATCCACTGTCATTTCCGCGAAAGCGAAGAGCGCAGGGCTATTTCGATTGTGCGCCGGCGTTTGCAAGCAGGCCGAGTTTTTGCGCGAGATAGACGTAGGAGAGCGCCCACATCTGCGCTTGCTCCTCATGCGTGGCGCCGGGGCCGTGGCCGCCTTCGAGGCTTTCGTAGAAGAGAACGTTCTTTTTCATCGCCTCCATTTTCGCCGCCATCATGCGGGCGAAGACGGGCGTCACCCGGTCGTCGCTGGTCTCGGTGATGAACAGCACCGGCGGATATTTCACGTCCGGCTTCAGATTTTCGTAGGGCGAATATTTCAGGATCGCCGTGCGCAGGGCGGGATCTGCCGGATCGCCATATTCGCCGGTCCAGGATGCGCCCGCGCCGTAATGCGTGTAGCGCAGCATGTCGATCAGCGGGCGCTGGCAGACGACGGCGCCGAACAGATCCGGACGCTGCACGACGGTCGTGGAAACGAGCAGACCGCCGTTCGACGCGCCGACGCTGCCGACCTCTCCGGCCGTCGCGAATCCACGACGCTCGATATCCGCGGCGACCGCTTCGAAATCGTCAAAGGCGCGCTGGCGATTTGTCTTCAGCGCTGCCTGGTGCCAGGCCGGTCCAAACTCGCCGCCGCCCCTTATGTTGGCGACCGCAACGGCGCCGCCTTTGACGAGCCATGTCTGGCCAGCATCCAGCGGCCGGTGGCCATCGTTCCAGTACCAGGGCGAAAGAGACAGTTCGAATCCGCCATAGGAATAAAGGATCGTGGGCACCGGACCGCGGCTCGTCTTCGCATGGATCAGGAAATAGGGAATTTTCGTGCCGTCGGCCGAGAGGGCCTCGAACTGGTCGGCAACGAGGTCGCGCGAGTCGAAGCGCGCCGGTTCGGACTTGATCGCTTCGGGCGCAGCGTTGCCGTCATAGGAATAGAGCGTCACCGGCTGAAGGAAACTCTCGAAGCTGAAATAGGCCTCCTTCGTCCAGTCGTCAGCAGATACGATATGCGCGGACCCGCCCTTCGGCAGATCGAGCGTTGTATCCGTCCAATGTCCCGTTTTGTCGCGGCGGAACTCATGGATCGTGCCGGTGACGTTTTCGAAGATCGCGGCATAGACGCCGTCGCGCCCCGGCGACACGTCTTCGATCGCGCCCCGCGCGTCGGGCGTCGCGAGCACCGCGTAGGCGGGCGGCGATCTCTCGGCGGCAACACCCAGAACTTTGAAGGCGACCAAAGAGCCCCTGGCGATGGGCCTTCCGCCTGGCGGCGTCCAATCGTCGCGCAAAGTGAAGATCAGTTCGCCCCCGGTGACGCCCTTGATGTCGGCGCCCAGCGGCAGCGGAAGCTTCATCGTGGTCCCGTCGGCACGCACATAGTAGAATTCCGAAGTGAAGAAGCTCACGTTGCGCTCGACCAGGGCTACGGTGCCGTAGGGCCCGCGAAACACGAGCGGCCTTGACGCAACGTCGCTCGTCCTGCCTTCGAACACGGTCTTCGCGGAGGAGACGGGTTCGCCGCGATGCCAGACCTTCACGATGCGCGGATAGCTCGAATCCGTCATCGAGCCGGGGCCGAAATCGCTTCCGAAGAGAATGGTATCCGCGTCGACATAGGCGGCATCGGATTTGGCGACCGGCAGCGCGAACCCGTCCGCGACAAATGCCTTGCCTTCCGGATCGTATTCCCGCGCGACGGAGGCGTCGCTGCCGCCGGGCGACAGGCGCACCAGACAATGCTTCCTGTCGGGCGCGCATCGCGCACCCTGCCACACCCAATCCTTGTGCTCGGCGGCGTCGAGCCGATCGATATCGAGCAGCACATCCCATTCCGGCCTAGACGCGGCATACCCCCGAACTGTCGTGCGCCGCCAGATTCCGCGTGCGTGCGCGGAATCCTGCCAGAAATTGAATACTTCGCCGCGATCCACCTCGCCCAGAGGAATGCGGTCGTTGGCGTTCAGAACGCTCAGAATGGCGTCGAAATCCCTGCGGTATTCCGGATCGCCCTCAAGCGCGGCCAGGGTCTTTTCATTCTGCGCCGTGACCCAGGCCAGCGGCTTCGCGCCGTGAATATCGGCCATCCACAACCAGGGATCCGGCGAGGCCGGAGTCGGTTCTTCCGCGGCCCCGGCCAAGTCCACGCCGGCCAGTGCCGCGAGCGCGATACCCAAAACCAGTGTCCAGGCGCGCATGTCGCTGGTCCTTCTTTCCGCTGTTTCGAACGGGTGACGTTGAAGGAGCCTTATACGAATCGGACCCGGCCGTCACAGGCAAACAAATTCGCCGCGGAAGGCTGTCCCCAAACCGGGGACAACTTTCCGCGTGAACGACGTGCCGTTGGATGGCGAACGATCGTCCGCCACCTCCCTTGCTTCAAATAAAACGAGGCAATCCGCGTTTGCAGATCAGCTCCGCTACCGCGCACTCCGCGAGTTCAGCGAGATGCCCAGATGCAGGGCCTTCTGGCGAATGGCCCCTTCGGTCCTCTTGAACCGGCGGGCAATTTTTGGCGCGGGCGTCTTCTTTTTCGCCAGCGATTTGAATTCGCGCACGTCCTCTGCGGTCCACGCGCGTCGGGTGATTTTCTTCTTTGCCATGGGGTCTCCCGTGATTCGTTGGGAAACGCTTTAGCACGAAAATGAAATAACAACATAGTAATTTCTCCAGGGGCGGGTTCCTGGACAAAGGGGAACATCGCGGGAACCCGCGGCTGTTTGTGAGACAGCCCGGGCTCCCGGACGTACCGACTAACAACTTCTAGCGGCGTCCGCCGACACCAATGTGTCCAACGCCGACATGTCCAAATCCGACACGTCCAAACCCCGGACGTCCCCAACCGCCGCGCCCCCAGTAACCATGTCCCCAATAACCGCCCCGACCCCAGTAGCCGCCGCCCCAACCGACTCCTACATAGCCAGGGCCGTAGCCGTAATAGCCCGGATATCCGCAGTAATAGGCGTAGTAACAGCCTCCGTAATAACCGGGCGCGACCGGCACGCCGATGCCCACACCGATGCGGACGCCGGCCTCCGCGGGAGCCGCGGTTGCCAGAGCGATGCCGCCGGCCATCAATGCGCCGATTGCTACTTTCGCGATCGTTTTCATGTTCGTGTTCTCCGTGTTCGGCACATTCGAATTGTCGAATGCGTTCTTGTTCGTCCTCAATATAGTGCGGCAGGCTGAACGCCCTCGGACGCCGCCGTTCATATTGTGTTCATCGTAATGCGAAATGGACGGAATTCCCGCATTTCCGGATTGGGGCAGGGAATTATGTGCGGTGCGGAAAGGAGCGGAGAGGGAGGGTCGCCCTATTGGCGGGGTTTCTCCACCAGTCCCATGCGGTTTCCAGCAGGGTCCTTGAACAGGGCGAATGTCACGACATTGGGCACCACGGTTCGCGGCAGGGCGACGCTGCCGCCGGAGGCCACGATTTTCTTAAGGGCGGCGTCGATGTCGGAAACGCCGAGATAAATGAGGGTTTCCGGCGGGTCCTGCCGGATCGTGCCATTCAAGTTGGGCGCCGCAATGCCGTTCGCGGCATCGATGTTCCAGCCGAAATTGTCCCCGTAAAAGCTTTTCAGCTTCGCGGAATCCGGTCCGGCAACATCGAAAAATACGACGGGCGCGGGAAGCATTTCTGTCCTGAGTGCTCGGCCCCGGAAAATTCAGCGTCACCAATGTTGCCGAAAGCGCCAGGTAAATTTTTTTGTACGCGGGAGTATTGCCATGATCAGCTCTCTCGAATCAAACAATAACTGTCCCCCACCCGGGCGCCGGCGGCCCGGCTTGAGCCGGTCCCACTCGAAAAGAGGCCCTGTGTGGCGGCGAGGTTGGGAATTGTACCGAAAGTGGTTGGAGGTTCGCGAAACCGACAGGACACCCACAACAGGCGAATGGAACCGGCTCCGCTAGTGACCGTCCCTTGACCAGACGGTCGCGCTCGTCTGCCCCCCCGCTCTGTCCGCGAGCGAGGGAGCGGACGCAGCTTTCACGTCGGCGTGGCGGCGAAGTCGTAGATCGCGCCGGATGATTTGTCCTGCGCTTCCCCGGTGATCACTCCGGCGTTGTCGATGTCCTGCGCGTCGACCAGCAGCCAGGACGAATTTGAAGAGATCAGCGCGTTGAGGTCCGTCATCATGCCGTTCTGCCAGATGAAGGCGTGGCCCGACGGATAGGATACACCGACGACCTGATCGCTGTCGTTGATTCCCAACCCCTCGCTCACATTGTCTCCCGGAAGCGTGCCGAGATCCTGCGTCTGGCCGCTGCTGCCCATCCAAAGAAAGGTCGTGAAGTTGGGCGAGGAAACGCTGTCGCCCGGATGGTCCGAAAAGCCTGTCACGTCTCCATTGTCATTGATGTCCATGGGGGTGTTCCAATATTGGCCGCCCAGCGTGGGGAGGCTTGTCGCGCTGTTTTTCTGCCACAAAACCATGTGTTCCGCTGTCGCCCCGCCGATCGCGTTCCCGCAAAGTCCGGAAATACCCACCACCTGACCCTTGCTGTTGATGGCGGTCGCCGCGCCGTCCGGATCGGTTCCGTAAGGCGGCAGCTGTTCGAACTCATTGTTCTCCGGGCCCCAGACGACCGCCTCGAACTGAAGCACCTGGGGCGAATTGCAGGTCGGATCGTGAGTGGCATTTTCCGCCCAACCTACGACCTGCCCGCTGTTATTGATGCCGGTCGCGAAACCATTGTAGCCGCCCAGCGTGGGCAGCCCGATCATCGCGCCGTTCTGCCAGCGGAATCCCAGGCAGATGTCTCCCGTCGGCGGCGCGATATAAAATACCGCAAGCGCGCAGCTCCAGTATTCTCCGAGCGGATTCTGCACCGACGTTTCGGCGACGCCCGCGAACTGGCCGCGGTCGTTCCTGTTGGGCCATGCCACGGCGCTGTTGGGCCCTCCCAGCGTGCCAAGATCCTGCGGCTTGTTTCCCTTCTTCCACACCATGGCGTGCATGGTGGCGTTGCCGGACAGCGAGGCGAATCCCGCAATCTGCCTGCGATTGTTGACGCTGCTGCCCTGCGCATAGGTTCCGCCGAGCGGATCGGGAAACACGGTAAGCCGGTAGGATGCGGGTGTCCTTGCGGCCGGTTGCGCCGGCGCCGTTGCCGTGGCGGCGGCCAAGGCGGTCAGCGCCGCAGCGCCAGTCAAAATCATGCGTATCATGGATGTTTCCTCCTGTTTGTGTGGCAGGAAATTAGGTCCGATAGCCGCGCGGGGTTGGACGTTTGCGGACGCTTCTGTCTGGAGAGCCGGGTCCGAAAACGTCCGGCCACTGGCACCCAAAGGGGTATTCTGTGATCGTGAGCGACATGGATCTCGACTGGCGCGTTTGCGCCCGCGCGCGGCTGACGCGCGATGCGCGCTTCGACGGAAAATTTTTCATCGGCGTGCGCGGAAGCGGCGTCTACTGCCGCCCGATCTGCCCCGCGCCGACGGCGAAAGAGAAGAACTGCCGCTACTTCGCGACGGCTGCTGCGGCCTCGGAGGCGGGCTATCGCCCCTGCCTGCGCTGCCGGCCGGAAAGCTCGCCCGGCACGCCCGCGTGGCTTGGAACTTCCACGACCGTGTCGCGCGCCTTGCGCCTGATCGGCGATAACGGGCCCGAGGACGGCGGCATGGAAGGACTGGCCGAACGCCTCGGAGTGGGCTCGCGCCATCTGCGCCGGCTGTTCCTCAAGCATCTCGGGGCCACGCCCAATGCCATTGCCCAGACGCGCCGCGTCCATTTTGCCAAGAAGCTGATCGACGAGACCGGGCTGCCGATGACCGAGCTAGCGATCGCGGCGGGATACGGCTCGGTGCGCCGGTTCAATGCCGCCATCCGCAAGACCTACCATCGCACGCCTACGCAAATCCGCGCCATTGCGCGGCAGACGAAGGCTCTCCCCGAAAATCACTACATGTTCCGGCTGCGCTTTCGGCCGCCCTACGACTGGAAAGGCATGCTCGCGTTCCTCGCCGGCTCGATCATCCCGGGCGTCGAAACGGTTGAAGAAAATATCTATCGCCGATCGATTTCGTTCGGCGGCACCGACGGCTGGTTCGAGGCGTCGCTCGACACCAAATATCCGGCGCTCCAGGCGCGCATCCGCTTCAGTGATCCGCGGGCGCTCATCTTTATCGTGGAGCGCATCCGCGCCCTGTTCGACTTGAACGCCGACTGGGCGATGATCGTAAACCGGCTCGCAGCAGATCCGCTGCTTGCCGCGCGGCTGAAGTCGCGGCCGGGATTGCGCGTGCCGGGCTGCTGGAACGGTTTCGAGCTTGCCACGCGCGCAATTCTTGGCGGACAAAGTGCGGTCGACGAGGCGGCGCGCGTTGCCGGAATCATGACGCGAATGTTCGGGCGCACGTATCTCGCAGGCGGCGGCCTCACCCATCTTTTCCCGGAACCTCTTGTACTCGCCCATGCCGATCTCGCCAGGACGGGCGTCTCAGCGGCGCGCGCGGAAACCATCCGGGCTCTTTCGCGGGCCGTGTGCGACGGCCAGATTTGTTTCGAGGGCATCGTGGATTCGCACGCATTTCTCGCGCGCCTGCGCGAAATTCCCGGCGTCGACGAATGGACAGCGCAGTATGTGTCGATGCGCGCGCTTGGCGAACCCGACGCCTTTCCGCCCCAGAACGAAGAGCTGCGCCGGCGCGCCGAAGCCTGGCTCCCCTGGCGCGCCTATGCCGCGATGTATCTCTGGAACGAGTCCGGGGAATTCCGGCCGCTGCAGGCCCCGGAAATCGATCCCCCCGCCCGCAGGAATCGCGCATAGGCGAGCACCGAGGCGGAGGAGGAACGCGGCTCCAATATGAGCGGAATCCGCTCCAAAAAGCCTGCTTGAAACCGCAGAGCCGATCGCGGAGAGTTTGGAACGGTCCGAAGGGCCGTGAAAAAGCGGAGCGCGCGCGCAACGATGATCACCAGGGCATCGGCGGGATTGACCTTCGGATTTGGGCTGTTCTTGAGTTCCGCGGTTTTTCATGGCCAGGCGACTGCAAAGGAGACGGCGGCAATGAGCGAGGGACACATCACCGGCATCGGCGGCATATTCGTCAAGAGCAGGGATCCGAAAGCATTGAGCGCGTGGTATCGCGATGTTCTTGGAATCCCGGTAGAGTCCTGGGGCGGCGCGATGCTCCAGTACGACGCGCCGGGCCATCCGCCGATGGCCCTTTGGAACGCCTTTCCACAAACCAGCGATTATATGGCGCCGTCGACGCGCGAGTTCATGCTGAATTTTGCGGTGGACGATCTGGATGCGTTTCTCGCAAAGCTGACCGCGAAGGGCATCAAGGTTCTGAAGCGCGACGACGACAGCGACCCGAACGGAAAGTTCGCATGGATCATGGACCCCGACGGCACCAAGATCGAGCTGTGGCAGTCGAAAAAGTGATGCGATTGTGAAAGGTTCGCGCGGAGGCGCGGAGTTTCTTTGATCCGAGACCCTCCGGCGAATCCGGCGACGATTGAAACATTGCCTGTCGTCAATGTCACTCAATGGAGCACGGCACGGCACGGCAACGCCTGTAGCGAGAATGCCTTTTGCCGAGCTGCGCGCCGGCCGAGAAGGCAACGCCCTCTCCTCACGAAAGGAGAGGGCGCGGCTGCAAGGTTTCGGGGAAATCAGCGAAGCGACGGCAACAAATTCCGTACGGGATGCCGCAAAACAGGCGGCTGCCCGGATCCGGCCAGGGCTGCGGCCGGACAGTTCTTCGCCACCGGACAATAGATGTAGCCGATGGTACCGGTTGACGCGACCTGGTCGACCGCCACATTGCCCAGATCGTTGATGCCCCAGACCTCCACAAAGGTCGCTCCCTTGATTTTGATCTCGGTGAACGTCTTGGTCGCGATGTCGTAGGTGAAGCCGTGCCGATTGCTGGATGTGTCGGTATACAAGCCGCTGATGGTGCCCTTGTTGTTGATTCCCTCGAGAGTCGTGACACCGTTCGGATCGTCGATGGTCGTGGCCTTGCCGCCGCTGAGCAAGAAACCGTGCTCGACGGCACTGCTGTCCAGATACCAGCCCACAATGTCGCCCGCATCGTCGATGCCGCGGCCGGCCGTGCCAGTGTTCTTGATGCCTTTCAGCTTGATCGCATTTGTGAACATCGCCTTCTTGCCGGTATAACCAATGTTCACCGACGACGAGTTCTCGTAGTTGCCCGTGAAAATGCCCTTCGTGTTGATTCCCTGGATCAGATAATTGAGCGCCGTGCCGCCCATCGTCACGTCGGTGATGGTGCCCTTGGGTGTGCGCTCGAACGGTAGGTACTCGGTCGGAACGCCGGTCGCCTCATTGTCCAAGCCGGTGATATAGCCCCTGTCGTTTATTCCGCGTGGCTGGGTGCCGGGATCCGCCGTAACCTGGAAGGTCGTGTAATTGCTGCCGTCGTCCGGCCCGACAAATCCTTCTTCGATGCTGCTGCTGTTGAGCCAGAATCCCGTGATGGTGTTGGAGTTGTTTATGCCGAACGCAACGGTTTCGGTGCTGCCGGATACCAGCGGGAGCGTGAACAAAGCGCTTTTGGCTAAAGCCGGCCCGGTCGCCAGAAGGCCAACGAGCGCGGCGGAAATCATTAGTGCGTGCCTGGTCATTTTTGTTCCCCACGTGAAAATATGTTTGCGAATTCAACAGGCCGAAACCGGTGCTGTCAATGGCAGCGCCACGCGGGGAGCGAGTCAGATCGAAATGGCCCGGGGCCGTACCCGCGGGGAGCGGGCCTGTAAGGAAGCAGATCACGCTTTTGTGTTGCCGTGTGGAGCTTTGCTGTTCCTCGCCTGGATCGCCCGATGAATGGTCCATCATTTCACAGTCTCACTCGTCACCGGGGAAATCCGCGGAGTCCGGCGATGGGACTCATGCCTCGTGCTTTCGACAATTCGCGCCGGGCAGAAGATCAAGGGGCACGGTTATAGTTGCGCCCCGATCGGGCGCGCTTTCGTGTTACTTCATCGATGTGTTGCGTGTGATGCGTTGCCGCCACTAAGCATCACTCCGATCCCGATGACGATGGGGGCCACCCAATCCCCGTCACCCGATACGGAGGTGCCTCGAAGAAAGGTCGCCGTTTCCGGATGAGGTTTTCGCTGCCCGCGAACGTCTAAGGAGGGTTCAGGACGAACCGACATCCAGGAAAGGTCACTTGCACATGCGAATTTTTCCCGTTCTCGCAATTTCGTCCGCCATCGTTCTGTCACCGCTGCTCTCGTCGGCCGATCCCGAGCCGGCCGCCGCGCCCGCTCCAACGGCGCCTGCAGTGCCTGCACCGACGACGCAAGCACTGGCTGCACCCGCGCCCGCATCAACGGCGAGTGCCGATTCGAGCGTCGATCTCGATGCAGTTGTGTGCCGATCCAGCGCACCGGCGACTGGCACGCGATTGGGCGGCGGACGCGAATGCCACACAGTACGGGAGTGGAAAATGCGCGAACAGGCATCGCGCGATGCGCTCACCAAGGCTCAACAGACTGGATACAATTCCGGGGGCCGCTAGGAGACACCAGAATCGCCCATTTCAGCGACGTCGCTGCAGAAAACTTTGCGGCTGCCGCACCCTCTTGTGTGGCTGACAATTTCCGGAAGTATATTCTCCGTTGCGGAGGATTCCAGCGTGAGCGCGGATTCTAACGACAGGGGATTTTGGGCCGACGTGCTCGCCAGGGTCAGGCGGCGAACGCGATCGCACGAGGACGCCGAAGACCTGCTGCACAGCGCGTGGCTGCGTCTGTTTGCCTATCGAGCGGAACACGAGGTTCGCGAACCCGTGGCCTTTCTGGTTCAGACCGCCGCCAACCTCGCGGTGGATCGACACCGGCAACGCAAGCGCATTGCGCGAGAACCGGTCGAATCCTTCGACACGAGCCTTGAAGACGGCTCGCCGCTTCAGGATGAGGTTTTGGCCGCCCGCGAACGTCTCAGGAGGGTGAAAGCGGGTCTCGACCGGCTGCCGCCGCGCACACGCGAGATCTTCGTTATGCACAAGGTCCAGGGAATGAAATTGCGCGAGGTCGCGGCAGCGCTCGGCATCACGCAAAGCGCCGTCGAGAAGCATATCGCCAAAGCGGTTCTGTTCCTCACCGAATGGACGGACGGTTGGTGATGCAGGCGACGAAGGGCATTCCCCCGGAAACGAAGGCCGAAGCGGCGGCCTGGATCGTACGCCTTCACGCGGACGACCGATGCGAGGCCGATGAGCGCGCGTTTCGCGCCTGGCTTCTTGCAAAGCCGGAGAACGCGCGCGCCTTCGAAGCGGTCACCACGCTGTGGGATACGGCGGACGGTTTGCGCGCCCAACGGGGCGCACCAACCCGCCCGGGCGTCCGTCTGCACCGGCGAACAGTGTTCGCCGGTGCGGCTGCGCTAACCGCAACCTGCGGGGGATTCGCGGTCTGGGACCTGGCTTATGCGGGGGTGTACGAAACCGATGTCGGCGAACAGAAGCACGTGACCCTTAGCGACGGCACGCAGGCGTTTCTCGACACCGATACCCGCATTCGCGAGCGCTACACGTCGTCCCTTCGTGAGGTGGATATCGATCGCGGCCGCGTCAATTTTCGTGTGAAGCCGGATCCGCATCGTCCGTTCGTGGTCGAAGCGGCGGGCCATCGTATCGTCGCGGACCGCACAACGCTCGACGTGCGTCGCGACGGAAGCCGCGTTTGCGTTGTGCTCCTCCAGGGCCGCGCAACGATTCTTGCCAATGCCCAGGCACCAATGCGGCGGCTTGTTCTCACGCGCGGCGAGAGGGCCATTGTCGCCCAGAATATTGCGATCCATGTCGACCGGCCCAATCTCGCTCCATTGACGGCCTGGCAGATGGGGCAGGCCATCTTCGAAAGCGACACCGTTGCCGCTGCCGCCGCGGAGATGAACCGCTATTCAACCGTCCGGCTCGTGGTCGACGATCCGCTCATTGCACGGCTGAAGTTGAGCGGCGTTTACCGCGTCGGCGACAACGAGGCGTTCGCACATTCCGTCGCGCAGCTTTTGCCCGTCATCGTCGAGCACTACCCCGACCACATCGCGCTCGTCCGCGACGAATCCCGCATGCCGGAGGGGTGAGGTAACGGGCCACGCCGTTCGTCTGGTACTTAAGGGCAGCCGCCGGGCAGGAAGGGGAGGGGGGAATGTCACAACGGCGCTTGCGCCGCGGCAGACAGGCGCTCATCGGTGGCGTTGCCATGGCGGCGCTCGTCGCGGGGTTCGCGCGTGCGCAGCAGATCGACATATCGGTGCCCGCGCAGCCGCTGTCGCAGACGCTGAAGGACATTTCGCGGCAGACCGGCGACAACATCCTGTTTACGCCCGACTCGGTTGCGGGTGTCCGGGCGCCAGCGCTGAGCGGAAAAATGACGTCGCTCGATGCCGTCACGCGCGCCCTTTCCGGCACGAACCTCGAGGCCGTGCCGGACGGGAACGGAGGGCTGGTCATTCGAAGGACGGCTCAAAAAAAAACCATCCTGACGGAGGGGCAAGCCCCTGAGACCGTCATCGTCACCGGCTCCCGAATCCCGCAGACGGATGCCGCCGCGAGCGCAAGCCCGGTTGTGCTGGTCGGACGGCAGGAGTTCGAATTTGCTGGTACTACCGACGTCACGACGCTTGTCAACAGCCTGCCGCAAGTCTTCGCTTCGCAGAACGCCAACCTCTCCAACGGCGCCACGGGAACGGACAATGTCAACCTCCGCGACCTGGGCGCCTCGCGCACGCTCGTCCTGATCGACGGCTCGCGGCTCATGCCGGGGGATCCGGCCGATCCTGCAGCTGACATCAATGCCGTGCCGGCCGCGCTGGTAGATCATATCGAGATACTGACCGGAGGCGCGTCAGCGGTGTACGGATCCGACGCGCTGGCGGGCGTGGTCAATTTCATCATGCGCCGCGACTTCGAGGGTATCGAGGCGGACGGCACATTTTCCATCACCGAGAACGACAACAACACCTCGCGGTGGCGCAACCTGATACAGGACCAGATCAACCTCGGTTTTGCGGGATTCGCCGAGCCAGCGAACAATGTCTGGAATGGACAGACCGGAGACGCGACGCTGATCATGGGCGTCAATTCGGACAACGGCAAGGGCAATATCAGCGCGTTTCTCGGCTACCGCAGTGCGGCGGCGGTGCTCGAATCCACGCGGGACTATTCCGAGTGCAGCCTTTATTCGACGGGCACAACCGAGCTCTGCCAGGGTTCCCCCAACTATAATCGCTGGCTATCGCTGGACGATGCGTACGGCGGCCAGCAACCCTTGTTTTTCGAAACCGGAACCGGCCAGCCCGGCAGCGGCCGATTCGTGCCGTTCACGAACGCTCCCGACCAAAATTACAATTTTGCCTCCACCAACTATTTTCAGCGGCCGGACACCCGCTACACCGGCGGCTTTTTTGCGCATTACGACGTCGACAACAGGCTGCACCTGTTTGCCGATCTGATGATCATGGATGACGACACGGTGGCGCAGATTGCGCCTTCCGGCCTCTTCTTTGGTTCGGGCACAGGTCCGGACTTCACAGTCTATACCAACTGTAGCAATCCCCTGATGACGGCCCAGGAGAATTATCTTCTGTGCGGCGAGCTGTCGGGTGACGCGATGACGACCATCAACGGCAGGTCGTTCTGGAACGGCGCCGGCAACAGCCCGGCGGCGTCGGGCAATCCCGATGGGGTCGCGGGACAGGCCAATCTGTACATCGGGCGGCGCGACATTGAAGGCGGCGAACGCCGGTCGGAGCTCCGCCACACGGCTTACCGCATGAAGACCGGCGCGACCGGCGATCTCGGCTCGGGCTGGACGTACAACCTCTATGCGCAGGAAGGTTACACACAGTACCAGAACATCAGCACCGGCGAATTCTCAACCTCCCGCGTGCAGAACGCGCTCGAAGTCGACCCGGTGACGGGGCAATGCCTGGCCGCGGAATCGGGAAACGCCTCTGGCTGCGTCCCGCTCGACATTTTCAACGGCATCGGCTCGATCACCCCCTCGATGCAGAATTACGTGGCCGCAGCGGCGATGCAGCAGGGCTGGACGCAGGAGCAGATCGTCAGCGGTTCGATGACCGGCGACATGGGCGAATGGGGCGTAAAATCTCCGTGGGCGCGCGATGCGGCGCTCGTCGTGTTAGGTGGCGAGTACCGGCAGGAAATGCTCGCCTACCTTCCCGACGAAGAATTCCGGACGGGCGATATCGAAGGCGGCGGCGCCCCAGTCCTCGCCGTGCCGGCCGCGGGCTTCAGTGTAGCGGAGGGATTCACGGAGCTTCAGCTGCCGGTCATCCAGAATGCGCCGGCGATTGAAGGTTTCACGCTGAAAGGCGGCTATCGCTTTTCGTCCTACAGCCGCGCCGGCGACACCGACACCTGGTATGGCGCGGCCGACTGGCAGCCGATGGACGACCTCCGTTTCCGCGCCAGCATGCAGCATGCGGTGCGTGCGCCCAACGTGGTGGAGCTGTTCACGCCCCCCCAGGTCCTGCCGGGCCTTGTATCGTTTTATGCGGACGGCGATCCTTGCGCGGTCATCACCACAGGCCAGTGCGCCAAGGTGCCGAACGACGGCACACAATTGCTCGTCTGTCCGGCGGCCGATTGCAACCAGCAAATCGGCGGCAATCCATTCCTCAAACCCGAGACGTCCGACACCAGGACGGCGGGGATTGTTTTGACGCCCGCGTTCATCGACAAATTCACAGCGACAGTGGACAGGTGGAACATCGACGTCGCGCAATACATCTCCACGCTTCCGGGCCAGCAGATCCTCGAAGAGTGCTACGGCCGCCACGCCACGCCAAGCGGCGAAGCATTCTACTGTTCTTTCGTACACCGCGCCCCGAACGGCATTCTTTACGGACCGGGGTATGTCGCCGATGTCTCCGTCAACACGGGGTATCTCAAGACGAGCGGCGTCGATTTCAGCCTCAATTGGCAGACGGATACCGCGGACTGGACTGGTGCCCGCGATGGCACGCTGACATTCAATCTGATCGGCACGTGGCTCGACACGCTGGTAAACGAAGCCGTTCCGGCAACACCTCTGACCGCGGGGCTTGCCGCGCGCAGCAGTTACAATTGCGCCGGCCTGTTCGGATCGATCTGCGGCAACGCGCCAAAATGGCGGCACAAATTCCGCGTGACATGGGCGACGCCCTTCGATGTTCAGTTTTCGTTGCAGTGGCGCTACAATGGTGCCGTATCCCTGGACGCCGACACCTCCACGCCCCTCATCGGCGGGGGGCCAGGCCTGACGCAATGCGGAACCTTCACCGTCGCCGGCCAGGGCGATTGCGTCGATGCGCACATTCCTGCGTACAGTTATTTCGATCTTGCGGCGGCCTGGACGTTACGCTCGGGTGTGGAACTGCGCGCCGGCGTGAACAACATATTCGACCTCGAACCGCCGGTCCTGTCGGAATTTGCCATTCCTGTTTCCATCAGTAACGGCAATACCCTTACCGGCGGGTACGACGTGCTCGGCCGCACGCTCTTCTGCTCCGTCACGCTGAAGTACTGATGCAGGTGATTTGAAAGTGATGCACTTCGCAGCGCCTTTCTTTTTCCTCCCTCGCGCGCTCCGCGCGGGGAAGAAAAATCGACCGCGAGGCATATGACATGCGCTTCAAAGGCTTCCTCATCTTCTCGCTTCTCGCCGGCATCGCTTGCGCAACAAACGTTGCCGCGGTGGACAATCCTCCCATCGCGCCCGAGCATCCGGTCACCGATGACTATTTCGGTACGAAAGTCGTCGATCCGTATCGCTGGATGGAAAACGCGCAGGATCCCGTTCTGCACAAATGGGTAGATGCCGAGAATCGGTACACCCAGGCCGTTCTGGCGAAGATTCCGATCCGGGGCTGGATCGCAAAGCATCTGAAGCAGTTGTGGAATTTTCCGAACGAAACCGTGCCCGACCAGGTGCTGGGACCGCGTCTTTTCTTCCGTCGCAATACGGGGCTGCAGAACCAGTCGGTGCTCTACGTACAGGACTCGCTTTCCGCCAGACCCCGCATCCTCGTGGATCCGAATGTGATCTCGCCCGATGGCTCTCTGGCTCTCTCCGCCTATTGGCCTTCGCCGGACGGCGCGCTCCTCGCCTACGGGCTGTCGCCGGGCGGGTCGGACTGGGTGACCGTTCACCTGCTGGACGTTAGAACTGGCAAGGCGCTGCCGGACGTGGTGCGCTGGTTAAAGAGCTGGGACGTCGCGTGGACGAACGACGACAAGGGATTTTTCTACAGCCGCTATCCCCAACCCTCCAAAGGCACGGAAATCAGCGCGAAGGTGGTGCATCCGGCGGTTTATTATCATGCGTTGGGAATGCCGCAGTCAGCCGACCGGCTGATCTTCGCGCCGTCAGACCGGTCCGATTGGTACATCACGACCGATCCAAGCGAGAACGGCCGCTATCTTTTTCTGATACTCAACAAGGGTACGGCTCCCGAGAACAAACTCTACATGGCCGACATGGGCAACCCGCTGAAGCCGGATGTCGTGGCGCCGCTGAAACCGCTCTATGTCCGGGATGACGCAATGTACACCCCCGTCGATGTGAGGGATGGTGAGCTCTATCTGGAGACCAGTCTCGGTGCGCCGCGCCACCGGCTCGTGGCGGCGAAGCTTTCGGATCCCGATCCTGCGCATTGGCGCACGATTGTTCCGGAGGGAAACGGAGTCCTGGAGAGTGCCAGCTTCGCCGGCAAATATCTGGTGGTGGACTGGACGGTAAATGCCGCAGACCGTCTCGATCTGTACGATACCGACGGCAAGCCGGCCGGGACGCTCGCGTTACCGGGTCCGGGCACGGTGATGGGTTTCAGCGGCCTCCAGGGCTCAGACGTCCTCTATTACGGCTTCAGTTCGTTCCTCTCGCCTACGAGCGTTTACCGCTATGACCTGCACGCGTCCAAGACCGAAACGATGTTTCGGCCCGATCTGAAATTCGACGCATCGAAATACGAAATACGACAGGTGTCGTACCCATCGAAGGACGGCACGATGGTGCCGATGTTCATCCTGGCGCCAGGGAATGTAAGACGAGACGGTACACACCCCACCATTCTCCTGGGCTATGGCGGATTCGGCGTCACGTACATGCCGTTTTTCAAGCCGATCTATGCGGCGTGGCTGCAGCTCGGCGGGATTTTTGCCGTGTGCAATCCACGCGGCGGCGACACCTACGGTGAAGCGTGGCACCGGGCCGGAATGCTCGCCAAGAAGCAGAATACGTTCGACGATTTCGCATGGGGCGCGAAATACCTGATCGAGAAAGGCTATACGTCTGCAAAGCATCTCGGGATTCAGGGGAAATCCAACGGCGGCCTGTTGATCGGGGCGTCGATTACGCAGAATCCTGCGCTTTTCGGCGCAGCCCATGTCGACCGGGGCGTCCTGGACATGCTCCGCTTCCAGCACTTTTCCGTCGGTCCAGGCGTCGTGCCGGAGTACGGATCGTCCGACGACGCCAGTGCCTTCAGGTGGCTGTACGCCTACTCGCCGCTGCAGAACATCAGGAAAGGCACCTGCTATCCGCCGACGCTGATCACGACATCGTGGGACGATGACCGGGTGGTGCCGATGCACTCTTTCAAGTTCGCCGCCGCGATGCAGCGCGCGCAGGGTTGCGCCAATCCCGTACTCCTGATGACGAGGGGAGCGACCGGCCACAGCTACCTGCCGACGGATCAGGACATCGACCAGACAGCCGACATTCTGGCTTTTGAAGGGTTCAATCTGGGGATGACGCCAGCTTCGATTCCGCTGCCGCATTGACTGATGTTCGCTGTGAAACAGGCGCAGCCCGGGAGAAAAGGAATTGCGTGCTTTCGCCACTGCGGGAGAGAATGTCCATGAGTTCATTTTGTCGTGCCGCACTGGCATTCCTTCTGCTCGCCACCGCTGCTCCGGCGGCAGATCATCCGCCCACGGCATCCGAACGGCGGGTGACAGACGACTACTTCGGAAGGAAGGTCGTCGATCCCTATCGCTGGATGGAGGATCGCACCGCGCCGGAATTCATCCGCTACATGCTGGCGCAGGGGAGGTACACGAGACGGATTCTCGACAGCATGCCGACGAGAAACAAATTGCAGGCGCGGGTCGCGCAACTGAGCGGCGGCGGCGCCATTGTCAGGGCCGTACAGATGGCGGGACGCAGCATTTTCTTCCTGAAGCGCGAGCCGACCAAAAACAGTTTTAAACTATTTGTGCGCGACCTCGCGTCGGGTCACGACCGTCTGATCGTCGATCCCGACCGCTACGTGGAAGAGAATACTCACTATTCGATTGACTACTTCCAGCCCTCGCAGAACGGCGAAAGGGTCGCGTACGGCATGTCGGCGGGCGGATCCGAACGCAGCGTCATTCATGTCATCGAGGTGGCGTCCGGGAAGGAATTCCCCGAAACGATCGATCGTGCGGAGAACGGGGGTGTATCGTGGCTGCCCGACGGGTCGGGATACTTCTACAACCGCATGGTGGCGACGCGCCCGGGCGATGCCGAAACCACGCGTTATCTCAACAGCCGCGCGCTTCTGCATCGAGTCGGCACCAACCCGGAAGACGACGTTGCACTCGTGGGGACGAAGGTCGCCGGATCGCCGCCGGTCAAGCCGGCCGACCAGCCATACATTTTCGTGCAGCCGGGAACCGACCAGGCCTTTGCGATGATTTCGCACGGCTCGGAGCCGGCGGTCGAGCTTCTGGTTGCGCCGCTGGCGGAAGCCGAACGTCCCGGCGCGCATTGGCGGAAAATCGCCGATTCGCCCGACGGCGTGATCAATGTCGCGCTCCATGGCGAGATCATCTATCTCCTCACGCACAGGCAGGCGCCGCGCTACCGGATCTTGGCGCTCGATCTTCGAACGCTCGATTGGGCGCACGCAAAAACTGCCGTTCCCCAAAGCGCGCGCGTCATCATCGACGCCGAGCCGGCGAGCGACGGTCTGTACATGCGCGATCTCGACGGCGGGCTCGGGCGCCTGCGCGTACTCGATTATGCCACCGGCAAGGTGCGCGAGATCGCGTTGCCGGTGGACGGCACAGTCGCCGGCCCGAGCACGGATCCCCTGCAGCCCGGCGCGCTGGTCGGTCTGCAAAATTGGCTCATGCCGGAAGCGTGGTACGAGACGCGAAGTGATCGCGTTGCCCCGCTGAAGCTCGTGCCGCCGTGGCGGATCGATACCTCCGCTTACGTTTCCGAGGAAACGAGAATCAAGGCACGCGACGGCGTGATGGTGCCGCTATCGATCGTGCGCCGGAAGGATTTCATGCGCGACGGCAGGGCGCGGTTGTGGCTGATGGGCTATGGCGCCTACAGCATCGCGATGCAGCCGCGGTTCCTCGCGGGCCAGCTCGCGCTCATCGAAGACGGCGGCGTCTATGCCGTCTGTCACGTGCGCGGCGGCGGCGAGTTCGGCGAGGAATGGCACCGCGCCGGCATGAAAGCGACGAAGCCCAACACCTATCGCGACCTGATCGATTGCGCCGAATATCTTCAGGGGGGCGGCTACGGTTCGCCCGCGACCACGGCGATCGAAGGCGGGAGTGCCGGCGGGATCACCGTCGGCATGGCGATGGTGGAGAGGCCGGACCTGTTTCGCGTCGTGTTCAGCGAAGTGGGCGATTCCAATGCGCTGCGCGCCGAGTTCGAGACGGATGGCGATGCGAATGCGCTCGAATATGGCAGCGTGAAAACAAGAGCCGGTTTCGAGGCGCTCGCGGCGGTAGACGCCCTGTCGCATGTCAGGGACGGCGTTGCCTACCCCGCGGCACTCTTCACAACGGGTCTGAATGATCCGCATGTCGCCCCGTGGCAGCCGGGCAAGATGGTGGCCCGATTGCAAAAGGCCACGTCCAGCGGACGGCCGATACTTTTGCTGGTCGATTCCGATGCTGGCCACGGCGCGGGCCCGACGAAACTACAGAAAGACCGACAGATCGCCGACCAAATGGCCTTCCTGAACTGGCAGACCGGCAAACCGGACTATCAACCGCGAAAGTAAGCTCGCTTTTGCCGATCCCGACCAACGTTTATGCGGCGCTTACCACACTTGCGAATGCGTTGCATCGCGCCTCCGTAGAAATTTTCTCACCGATTCAATTGGTCATCGGCAATCCCCGAGTCCGCCGCGTCGCTGCTGGACGCGGTGCCGGTCACACCGAGCACCGTGGTGTCGCCGGAAAAGGTGTATTTGAAGGTGGAACTCGGCGAGGTGAGGTTCTGCGGCGAGGGCGAGAAGACGGCAGGGTGCTGCAGCACGGCGGCCGTCCAGCTGCCGGTTTGCAGGGAGGTGGTATCCAGGACCGGGACGCTGAACCCGTTGATTTTCAGGGTGGATTTGAAGACGAGCATATCCGCGTGGCCCGTGAGCTTGATCATCATTTCGGTTTTCGACGTCGAGGTGTAGTTTGTGCCGTTCACATTGACAGTGATGGCACCCACGGGAAGACGATAGGACGCCGATTTGGCGGTGTGCCGGTAAGGATTCAGCGATTCGCTCGCCACCGCGGTCACCGTCGCGCTCTTTCCGTCCAAGCCGGCGGGATCGTTGCCCGAAAGCACGGGTCCCAGCGTGCCGTCGAGCGTGATGGTAAGCGTTTTCGCTGCCGGTGAATCGATCGTCCCCGCCAGTGTCGCGCCGTTCGATACGAGAACGGCGCCCAAAGCCAACATGGATATGCGGATTGTGTTGAATAACATCACTAAGCCCCTTGTTATCTTATAAATGGTCGAGCCACCTTACACCGGTTCTGCACCGCATGCATAGGCGGGTAGTGTCCTAATTTGCAAAAATCCCTGCGGGCACCCCGGCCAGATTCAAATTAGGACACTACCCATAGGCGAAATCGCTTAGCGCTTTCGGGTCGAGGCATTGCACGATCGATTGGCCGCCCGGCACTTCCATTGGACCGGAGTCTGCCCCCTATTTTCCAGGCGCTTCCCGCGGGAGGCCTTCGACGGCCTGCCACGCGATTAGACGCGACACTGTCGCGATTTGACCGTTACGTGCCAAAGTGCTCGGGCTGCGGTAGCGAGAACTGACTTGTGAGGCCACCGCCCGTGCCGCTTCCCGGAAGCGATAAAAGCTGCGTGTGATAGCCGCCGCTTTCAATGTGGTGCACGGACGTGCCCGGCGCTCCGGTAGCGGCAGCGTCGTGGTGCCCATCCTCTGCCAGGTGCGCTGCGACGTGCGCAGTCTGATGGTGGGAATGCGGAACGGATCCTTTCGCGATTTGCTTGCCTGCATGGACCCGCGGAATCGGGCCATTCCATTTGACCCTGAGGTTATCGAAAGCCAGCTCATTGCCCGTCGTGTAGCCGTAGGGCCCGTAAGTGCAGGTATTGCCGTAGTTACCTCGCCCGGAAACGATGGCGACGGCCGCGATGTTCTTGAAGTCTGTCGGCTTGCCGCCGCCAATCGTGGCAAAGTTGATCTTTTGCGCGGTCTGGCTCAGGTACACAATATCCGAGGCTTTGACCGTGAATGCACCATTCTTGTACGTATAACTTATGAAATCGAATGGCTGCTTCGTTTCCCATGCGGACGCCGCGATCATGCCCGTCAGGCTGAAGGTTTCCTGGAGATTGTAACTTACCATGATGCTGCCGCTGCCGAAACCGTCCGGGCCATAGGTGAATGCCTCGCCCGCGCCGCGGATCACGCTCTGATACCCCGTATCGCACCAATTCGTGTTGTCGTTCTTCCAATAGGTGGCGTTCATGAAATCAACGTCCACCCAATTGAACCCGCCATATCCCGCCGACACGCTGCCGTAGTATCCGCTGAAGCCGTCGAAAGTCAGTGTCTCCTTGGTGTGCTTGGTCATCTGACCCTCCAGGGCGGCCGGAATTCGCGCAACCCCATCCGGCATCCCGGACGGGTCTGCGAGACGCTACACCCATGCCCAAGGACCCGCCAATGCCGAAAGCATCGTCCGCTGAAGACGGGTTTGGTGGCCGTGCCGGTCGTGAGCGGATAACGCCGCGCTCAAGCCCGGTTTGGCCGCGGCAAGGGGCGCGATGAGACGGTGGTCCGGGGCGGTTCGCCGCCACGAATCTCCTTTTGCGTCTGAGAATGATTTGCAGTAAGCTGGCCCATCCAGGGAGGCTTTCCATGCGCGAATTCTCCGGCCGGATGCGTTCGACAATCATGGCGTTGCTTTTGCTTGTGGTTTTTCCCTGTTGCGCCTTCGCGGCAAGCGATCCGTGCCCGCGGCCGGCGCAGGGCAGCGCCATCGTGAATCCACCCGATCTCTACAGCCAGAACGGCGTGCTGACCGTCACGCTCGACTATTACACAACCGTCGACCAGTGGGGACGTACCCTGTTTTGCTATGTCACCCCCGACGGCATCGAAAGCCCGACGCTTCACCTCAATCCCGGCGATACGCTCGACCTTACGCTAACGAACAAGGAAAATGGCAGCCCGCCGCCGGTGCTGGAGACCGTATCCGGGAAATCGAATCTCTGCGGCTCTTTCTACATGACGCCGCAAACGGTGAATCTGCATTTTCACGGTTTCAACGTTTCGCCCGGGTGCCACAGCGACGAAGTCGTCCATACGCTGGTCAATCCCGGGGAGTCGTTCCGCTACCACATCAAGGTTCCCAAGGACGAACCGCCTGGAATGTACTGGTACCATGCCCATGTTCACGGCATCGCCAGCCATGCGGTGCAGGGCGGCGCCTCCGGCGCCATCGAGATCGAGGGCATTGCCAATCTCCAGCCGGCCGTAGCCGGCTTGCCGCAGCGTTTCCTCGTCTTCCGCGACCAGCCGCTCCAGAGCCCGCCCAAAAACCAGCATAACCCTGTGACCTCTCCTTACTGGGACGTGTCGATGAACTACGTCCCCGTGCCCTATCCGAAATACCCGCCGGGCATCATCCAGATGCGGGCGGGCACGCAGGAGTTCTGGCGCGTGGTCAACGCCTCTGCCGACACGGTCGCGGATTTTCAGCTTCTCTACGATGGAGTACCGCAGCCATTGCAGATTGTGGCCTTCGATGGCGTGCCGACCGGTTCGCAGGACGGCAAGCACCAGGGCACCATCGTCACCCAGACCGATGTGCTGATTCCGACGGCCGGTCGAGCCGAGTTCATCATCAAGGGTCCGCGATCAAGCGTGAAGCAGGCGCTGCTGATTACCGAGCGCATCGACACGGGACCGGGCGGCGACGTCGATACGCGGCGTCCGCTGGCGCAGATTCAGCTGACGAATGATCTGCGGAAAATTCCCAAAGCCATCCTGCCGGTCGCGGGGAGGATAGACGGCGAGCGCTTTGCGGGGCTCGACGATTCCATGGTTACCGCGCGCCGAAAGCTCTATTTCTCCGAAGAAATCGGCACGGGCAAAGGCACCCCTGGCGGAGGAGGCAGATTTTTTATCACGGTCCAGGGGCAGGGCCTGACCTACTACTACCCCGACGAGCCGCCGGCGATCACCACGAGGCGGGGTGCGGTCGAGGACTGGACGATCGAGAACCACGCCCACGAAATTCATGAATTCCACATCCATCAGATTCACTTCCAGTTGCTCGCGGTGAACGGCGTTCCCATCCCGCCGGATCAGCGACAATTTTACGATACCCACCAGGTCGGTTACTGGTCAGGCAGCGGCAAGTATCCCAGCATCAAGGTCCGGATGGATTTCCGCGGCGCGGTGGAGGGAGAGTTCGTCTATCACTGCCACATTTTGGACCACGAGGACTCAGGTATGATGGCCAACATCCTCGTCAAACCACCCCGAAACCCGGCGCAAGGGGCCGCGCTGGAACATCGACCCATCGGGACGAAGACGACAAAGATTGGCGCCCGCAGCATCCTGCCGCGCGCCTCATGAGGCTGTTGCGTCGCCATTGTCTTCAGCGATTCGGACAAAACGCTCACTCCCCTCTGAAGTGAGTTTCGATCGTCCTAACCGAGGTGTCCAATTGCGCAGCGGCCCGGAAACCGGCACACAATCCTGCTTTCGAAGAAATGGTGGGAGGCCTGGCCGCCCGAAAGAAAAGCTCACCGCGCGAACGCGGGGAGCCCTTCATTCGGCAAATCAACTCCACCCTCAATATGTTGGCGGAGCGGTGATGGTATTCATCTGCAACGTCAGAGCGGTCTGCGCGTAAAGTCTGCCTTTGACCGAGGCATCGGTTCCCATTGTGACTTTATTCTTGGATAAAACAATGCCCTCCACGTGCGACCCAGTACCAAGAGTAGCTTCGCCCGCTACCTGCCAGAAGATATGCCTGGACAATGCGGATCTGCGCACGACAACCTTCACAGCGTTGTCAACATTTAGATTGCCGGCTATCTGAAATATCCACACGCCTTTCATACCACCCCTGAGCTTCAGGTCGGACGCGATCTTTACATCGGTCGTCCAATTGTAGACACCAGGTCGGAGTGTGAGACCGCCAATGTTTCCACCATCGAGATTGGTTGTCGTGGGCGCCCGTCCCGCCGCGTCTGTGTAGGCAGTGTGCATGTCATCCACGGCTGCGGTTAAGTCAGTGGGGTCGATGATGTTGCACGGCGCGGGACCAGCGGCATCGACCGAGTAGACCTCTCCGGTCACTTCAGCGCAGGTCAAATGGTCGGCGGCGCCCGTAATCGGACTGACACCCACGTTTCCTGTAATGGCCGAACCCGGGACATCGGTAATCCCGGATTCGGTCAAAATGACGAAGTGACGGGCAGTCCCAAGGTCCACTGGCGCGATGCGGGGGACCGAGCTTGTGGTATGAAGTTCGCTTTGTCCCGCCGCGTAGGCGTAAGGCCCACTGAGCAGCAAGAGTGGCAACAACGGCAGGGCGCGCAAGCCAGATGTAATATTCACTTTCATCGTATTTCTCCTGTGCCCTTTTTCGGGCAAATGTTTTTCATCGCAAAGCCGTGTCTGCGACCTGACGTAGAAGTTGGGTAAATGGGGCTATCTCTGAGACCGGAAAAAGAAACGACGGCGACCGACACAACTACTTCCGTACCCTCATGCGACATCTGATGTCGCGCATTCAGGCAATGTGTGGGTGAGTGAAACGATCCAATTCATGCGAAAATCCCGTTACCAAGTGGTTATTGGTAACCAGGTCCTTTTGAAAGTCATTGCTCGTGAACAAGAGCGCACGGCGTAGGAGAATTGCCAATTCTTACGCGGCCTTGGCCGCCTTCACCGGGAAATCGGCGTGCGTAATCGACACGGTCGTGCCAGAGGCGCCAGCCGAAGTTTCAACTTTGGCATCGAGCTGCTGCGCGAGAGCTTTGACGATGCCGGTGCCGAGTCCGGATTTTGCCTGAGCGAAGACGCCCTCCGGCTTGCCAATTCCGTCGTCGGAGACGGAGAGCTTCCAATTCGTCCCCGCCCCGTCATAGGCAATGACAATCTGACCTTCGGTTGCTTCGTCTGGAAACGCATGTTTCAACGAGTTCATGACGAGTTCCGTCACGATCAAGCCGAGGCTCTCGGCCTGACGCCGCGGCGCTTTTCCGCCCTCGCCGATCACTTTCAGCGCGATCGGTCGCGTGTTGCCGACCATCGACTCTGCAAGAGTCTTGCACAACCTTGAGAGGTAAGGTGCCACATCGACAGAACCCACGGCCCCGGTTGCGTGGAGCTGCTTCTGTACGGCAACAACGGACATGACCCGCTGGTGCGTGTCTCGCAAATTAAGGCGGGCCTCTTCCGACTTCACTGTCCGCGCTTTCATCAGAATGACGCTGGAAATGACTTGCAGGCTGTTGGCAATCCGGTGCCGCATTTCCTCAAGCAGCACGTCCTTCTGCCGCAGCAGCTCGTCCTTTTCACGCTCCAGGATTCGCCACTCGGTTATATCCTCCATGCCCAGTAGAACGGTCGTTCCGACGCCTCCCTCATAGAATACCTGGCAGGCATTCAATCGCATCGTGCGATTGCCCAGTCCGGGAAATTCATGCACGACCTCATAATCGTCGATCACGCCATGCTCGGGTATGATTTTTTCAAGCAGCACCCGAAGCTTTGGAATGTCCCACTGTCCATCGCCCAATGCGTAGAGGAGTCTTCCCTGGGTATCGTCAGGGTCCACCTTGAATGTGGAATAGAATGAGCGGCTCGCTGCGATCACGCGCAGGTCTCTGTCGAGCACAAGAAGGGGCTCGCGGACAGTGTCCACAATCGCCTGAGCGAGTGCGCCCGCCTCTGCGACCGCGGCAAATTGTTTCCTGAAATTGGTGGGGTGCATAACGGCCCTCCGATGCCGGACTCCGGACCGTCAATCGACAGACAATCACGCGACCAGCCACCCCGACGTAGATTATATAAGGAACGTCGGTCTGTATAAAATTGACCAGTACTTCACGTTGCAGGCGAAATCCCGGGCATATGTATGGATCTTGGTTAGTAGATGGTTACTCTTTAAAATTCAATGTTACTCAACTTTCATATATGCCATCCGTTGACGCCCTGAATTTGGCTTCATAAACTATTCTTTATCATTTGGCCTAATAATCGTTTATAGAAAGTAAAGTGTGATCCTGCGGTCTGGCTCACCTACGCGGATCAATTCGTCCCATACCCATCCCTTCCCAGGATATTTCCCAGGCCATTCGTCCCAAAGTGTTTCCCCGCGGTCATCGCTCCGCTCGTCAAATCCGCGATGCAATAGTGGTAATTTGGGGCTCGTCTGTGATATGAAATGACCTCTTCAACAGCCTGCTAGAGGATTGGGCGGATGTCGATCTCATTTTACGAAGCAAGTGTCGCGACTTATGTTCAGATTGTGGGTGCGATGATTGGTGTGCTCGACAAGGGCTTAGCACATTGTCACGCAAGCAGTGTCGATCCAGAGGCAATCGTGGAGGCGCGGCTGGCATCCGACATGCTACCTTTCGGCTTCCAGATCCATTCCGTTGTGCATCATTCGCTGGGAGCGATCGAAGGTATAAAACGAGGGGTTTTCGCACCGCCCGGCGAAAAGCCGCCACACACCTATGCCCAGCTTCAAAAACTCGTCCTCGACACTCATGTAACGCTCCAGAAATTTTCGCCGGAAGAAGTAAATGCACTCGAAGCCCATGATGTTGTCTTCGAGATTCGTGGCATGAAGATGCCGTTCACGGCCAGCGGGTTCCTTTTGTCGTTTTCGCTTCCTAATTTCTATTTTCACGCGACGACCGCATACGACATTTTGCGGTCCAAAGGTGCACCGCTGGGCAAACGCAACTTCATGGGATCACCGCGAATGAAGAGTTGAATAAGGAGCAGTGAGCGGGAACGAGACGTCGGACAAGGCTGGCTTGGCACTTCCGCCGCCCTGTAATGGCTGTGGGACGCTAAACTCTCTGAGTCTGCCCGCGGTGAACGGATCGCATCGGAATACGGACGCTGCGGGTCAACACGAGTTTGGCGTCACTGGCTGATTGCGATGCCAAACTGAAAACGGCTCAATAGTGTATTTTCGGTGTTTTGCACTAAGCCAATTCCTGCCTCCCGGTGTACCATTCCGGGCAACGGGAAGTATGCCACCCCAAGTCGAACGAGGTCATTAACGGCTATTCGTGGTATACGCGGTTGAATGCGCGACCTACCAACTTCCATTGCACATCTATGTTTACGAGGGTCGCACCCCGCGCGCCGAAACGGGTGGTCTCATGACGTCTTATTTGATTAAAGTCGATCCTGCCGCGAGTCTTAACTTCGACGAGAACGCATAGAGAGTTGCTTCCTTTCGTGTAGATCCAACCGTCTGGAACTCCCACTCCCTCGGCACAGCCAGTTGGGTCATACGTTTGCGGACATCCCTCGACGGAAATGCCAACGATAACTCGATGCTCAAACGCTTCTGGCGCGATATTGGGGGACGTTGGAGTCCCCGTGAGATTTGGGTCCAATCAACTGGAATTGTTGCGAGCTCCGGTACCAGTTACGTCAGAGTTAGCCTGGTTGCCCGCGGATCGGATAGACGGAGCGTGTTTACTAAAGCATGCGTGATGTTGTTCTCGTATTCCGAACTGCCCAACGGAGCGTCGTAACGCCGGAACAGATTGAGGTGGGGGTCGGCTCGACCAAAATCATCTGCAGGCGTCTGTGAGTCCTTCACGTTTCCACCTCAGCCGCCACTCCCCGGATGAACCCGGATTGGAACGGGTAGTAGTGTTTTTCTGAGGCCCGTTGAAGCCCCGGATGCCGCATACGCTGCGGCCAGCGTACAGGCTCGGTGCCGATCTCACCGGAGCGATTGATTTTGCTCGATTTTGTTGGCATTCGGACACACTCCTCCCATCGCGACGATGCATTGCACGATCCCGCTCTCAGGTTGGGGCCATTCTCGGTCGCAGCCCTTCAATCAGCCGCAGAATTTCTTCGAACAATTGGTTCGGCACGGCGACTTCCGCCATCTGGAATGTCACGTAGCGCGCATGTGTGATGATCTTCGCGCCGATCTTCACGAGCTTGTCCCTGACGCTGGTCAGCGACCAGTGTTTGACCGCCTCCGGCAAAGCGAGCGTCCGCATGAAGTTGGTGAGATTATAAGCCAGCGCATGAAGCTGAAGCCGGACGGCGTTGGCGGCGAAGGAGCCCAGCATCGGACGTGACGCTGCAGCCATGAAACTCCAGCTTGAGACGGCGGTCGAAAGCGAGCCGGGGAGCGTCGAAATCCGATTCACCCGCCGGGTGCGCCATGATTGTCCTCGATCCAACGACATAAGTCTTTGATTCTCATGTATGAATCGACATACGCGACCTAGCGACTTCAATGTTCATCCGGGGAATGCGGGCTTAATGGATTTGTATCTCTGTGGCAGAGTTTGTCCGTTATCGGATCGCCGACGTGCCGCGGTTCTCATCGGCATCTCGCTTGGTGAATGTCGCCGAGACCAAAATCGATTGGCCGGTAGGTGATGCGCCCGACAGGATAAATGTGGGACCTGGTTGCCAGTTGTGGGCCAGTGTCGTGCGCCGCTTGGAAAAGTTTGGCCACCATCGGAAAAGGGATTGAAATGAAGCCGTCCCGAATGATCGGCGTCGCAATCGGCGCAATACTGGCGTCGAAGGCAGCCTGCGCCGGCGAAACAATCATTGTTAGCAACGTTCTCGGACCGGAAGGTCCGTTGGTCGTGGATGGAAGCCTTTATTACGTGGGCTGGATGTCGGACACGCTGTCGAAGTGGAATGGAAAGGAGACGACCGTTCTGAACCACACGCCCGGTTGCGGTCACAATGGCTTGGCTCTGACCAGGCAGACAACCTTCCTCGTCGCGTGCGACGATGTCCATGGTGCCATCCTCGAGCTCGACATGACGGGCAAACAGTTGCGCCGCTGGGACACCGACAGCGCTGGCAGGAAACTCTACGGCGGCATCAACGATATCGTAGTGACGGCCAACGGTGGCGCTTATGCGACGCTTTCCGGCCCTTATGTGGACCCGCCGGTCTCTGTGATGGGAGAGATTCTTTATCGTGCGCCGGGCGGCGAAAAATGGGTCGAGGTCGCAAACGACTTCAATTATGCCAACGGCATCGGTGTCTCCCCGGATCAGAAAACGCTCTATGTCAGCGAGACTGTGGGGAACTGCATACTGAAATTCTCGATCAACGCCGACGGCACGCTCAGCCATCGGTCGAACTTTGCATTGCTCAATCTGCTCGTGCCGAACAAAGTCACGTCCTGGTGGCTCGGGCCAGACAGCATGAAGATCGACAGCAAGGGCGACATGTATGTTGCCCAATGGTTCGGCGGAAAGCTTCTGAAGCTATCGTCGCAAGGCGAGCTTCTGCACGTATTCGAGATCGCCGCAGGCAACGGCACGACAAATGTGGCCTTCGACAAGAACGAGACCAACCTCTACGTGACCGTGGCGAAGGATCCGAAAGATCCTCAGGCGAGGGGAAGCGTGGTGAAGATTGCGAACGTGAAATAGTTTTCCCGACCGATTGCCCGGTTTTACGCAGAGGCCGGCGAGCCGGTCGACGCCCAGCCCCAGATCAGATTGTGACGCGCTCAATCGCATACGCGCGCGACCACCACTCGCGCACCGGCGAGGATAGAAATGAGAACCGGATTGTGCTGGGGTTTCACGTGTCAATTTCGATCGATGCGTGCGGCGAAACAGCCGCGGGCGGCATTGTGGGCCTGCAGATAGGAAACTGATGGGTCCGCGAGCAGTTTGAGGACGCACGCCTCGACTTCGGCGCCGGCAACGACCTCGGCATCGACCATCATTCCCGCCGCATCGAAGGCCCGAAGCGAAATCGCTTTGCGGATAGACAGCACGGGAGGAATCTCATCGACAAACCTGCGCGGCGCGGTCGCTGATTCGTTGACAAAAATGGCGTGTCGGCCGCGATAGGGAGTGTCGGCGGGCTGATACTCGTGGTTCAGAAGCAAGAGCGTGTCGCCCGGCTTGGCATCTTCGAGCAGCACGCGACACGGATATCCGAACGGCGCATTGGCGGTCACGCGGACGATATGCTTTTGCGCGAGTTCCTCCTCCGGCAGCCCGAAGAACGGCTCGAATGGTTCGATGGCAAGGCCGTTGATGGAATAAGCCACGGTCCACTTCCTTTCCTGCAAAAGGGGATGTCCGGGCAATATTATCCGGGCGGGGGCCGATCTGGAACTCGATGGTGGCACAAAACGGACGCCGCATTCCGATCCTGCTTCATTTACGGTGCGGGCGTCCTGCAGGTGCACCCGACAGGATTCGAACTGGTCCGTCAGAGGCGCTTGGCGGCTGCTGCGGTCAGTATGATTTTCGCCGATTATACCCGCAGCAGCGACAGCGGAAAATGCACCAAATACACCCGCCGCTTCGATAGTGTAAAACACTTCAACTACACTATTAGCCGGCCACGCCGGAGCGGCTTCAGCACGACCACAGGTGCGGCACACGGTCAGCCGTCCTGAGGGCTGCAGGAACCTTGTCAGTCGGCAGTGGCGCCAGATCGTGACCGACCATTGACGGCGCCCGAATCTCGGCCCCACGATTTCCGCCAAAGCTGACTGGACGATGCGAGTTCATGAAGTTTGTGGTCCATGATAGCGCTGAATACGAACCGCCATTTTGCTGTCGAAGCACGCGCTTGCTGCTGCGCCAGAAAAGCGCTATTGTTTCCTTCAACCGAAAAGTTCTGGGAAATGTCGGATATGATGTTCGCCGGGAATTGCGTACGCCGCGCGATGCGATTTAAGGGCCACTCGACGTTGGCCGCGTTGCTTGGCGTTATGGCACTCGTCTTCCCGGCGGCCGGCAACTTCGCGAAAGCCCATTCGAAAGTGGTGCTGCACAGATTCTACGGCGGCAATGACGGAGGCGATCCCTACGGTCCGCTGATCGCCGATCAGGCAGGAAATCTTTACGGCACAACGGAATTTGGAGGGGGTGCGAATCTCGGCGTCGTCTATGAGCTTTCACCGCGCGATGGAGGCACCTGGACGGAAACCGTGCTTCACAGCTTCAACGGAGCAGACGGCGCCTACGCGAACCCAGGTCTGACGCCGGATTCACAAGGCAACCTCTATGGCACGACGTTTTCGGGCACCGGCAATGTTGGCGGTGGCGTAGTCTTCGAGCTTTCGCCGAGTGGGAACGGCGCGTGGACCTATACGCTACTGAATGGCTTCGGCAACGCCGGTTCGAGCGAAGGCTCCAATCCCAACGGAAACCTGGTGCTTGATGCCAGCGGCAATCTCTTTGGCTCGACGCAGTTGGGCGGGGCTGGCGTTTGCACGAATTTTCCAGGGCCGTGCGGCGTCGTGTTCAAATTGTCTCCCGCGCCCGGCAAGGGCGGGAAATGGTCGGAGACCGTTATTTACAGCTTCCGCGGGCCTCCCGATGGATCATTTCCCTACGGAAGTGTCATTTTCGACACCTTGGGGAATTTGTACGGAACTACAAACGAAGGCGGCACGGGCAAATGCAATGACGGCGAAGGGACGATTATCGGCTGTGGGACCGTGTTCGAACTGACCGCGTCGCAAAGCTGGGCTGAATCGCGCCTCTACAACTTCAAGAAGTCCGAACAAAACGGACCGGGTGATCCGCTCGTCTTCGGCCGCAATGGCGCGCTGTACGGGACGGCGGGATACGACGTCTTCCGTCTGAAGCCAGTCGGGAAAATTTGGAAAAAGCAAACGATTTACGAATTCACCGAGGGCATCGCAGGCACAATTCCTTTTTCCGGCGTGACATTCGATCGTCACGGAAATCTTTACGGCACCACGTCGAGCAGCGGTCTCGACGGCTACAGCACGGTGTTCGAGCTTTCACCGCTGAAGGCGGGAGGCGGACCGTGGACACAGGTCACGCTCGCAAAATTCGGCAAGGGATTGGATTCGAATCAGCCCAGGGGAGGTGTACTGGTCGGCCAACATGGCACACTCTATGGCGCTGTCTCGGATACCGCGAACCGCGGCTACGATTTCGCGATCGCGCGTTGATGAGGCGAAACACCGATTTACTGAATTGGCGCATTGCGCACCGGACAGGATGGAATCCAGATTCGCCAATGTTCGGGCCGAGGCGTGCTACGATGAATAGCTCATCACGAAATTCAATCAGACCCGCGCTCTCTATCACATGCCAATAGACGTTCCCGAAGCCTACGGAACTCCTCTTCTACCTGCTCTCCAAATAGAGGACCGCACTCTTCCTTCAATTGATTTTCGATGTCTCTCCAATCGACTGGAGTAAACTTCATCGCAGCAACGGGGAAAAGCGCTCCTCTTCCATTCTCATGTGCCATCGCTCAGCCTCAATGAAGCTGCGCGCGGGCGCGCTGTGGCTGGCGGCGGCAACGCCAACAACCAGTTCTACACGGGCAGCGTTTGTGTGAGCCGCTGGCACGGGATCGTCACGCACCTGCCGCGCTGCTGGCCGATCTGCAGCGTAAAATAACGGCACAGTTCTATGCGAAAGGAAATGCAACGATGATTTCGAAAATGGCGGATTTCCCCGTCGCCGCCCTCTTAGGAGTTGCGGCGCTGTTCGCTGCGACGGGCGCGCATGCCGACGATTGCGATACTATGATGACGGCGACGCTCGCCCAGATGCAGGTGCCCTATCGTGCTACAATATCGTTTTCCAACCTGAACGGAAAACCCGCCACAAGCGAGACCATCTTCACGGGCGGGAAAATATACGTCCAGCTGAACGGCGCCTGGCAAGTGTCGCCGATGACGGTGCAGGAGATGACCGAACAGATGAAGAAGAACTACAAAGAGAGCAAGCACAGCTGCCAGCACGTTGGCGATGAATCGGTGGGCGGGCAGGCCGCCGCCGTCTATACGGCCAGCTTTCAATCGCCGCGTTCCCACAGTGAAAACCGCGTCTGGATCTCCAGATCGCGGGGCGTGCTGCTGAAAACCTTTGCGCATATCATCGAGGGCAATCAGACAATGACCACGACTTACGACTACGGCAACGTTCAGCCGCCTGCCGGGGTGAAATAGCGCGTGGCTCCCGTCGTCAAGCGGCCTGTGACAGAGTAGGCAATAACCGCCTTGGGCTGGATAATGCGGGTCTTCCTTTACCCCCAGATCGCGGGCGGCATTCAAGAAGCCCTCCCACTCGGGTGAGCCGATGGCCCTAAAAAAGCTTCGCTTGAAAGATTCGGCGCCTGTTGCAGCAACGGCGGTCATACGCGCGCGATAGGTGGCGATCAAATCGCGGCATTCGGCACGCTTGGTATCGGAGAAAGGGGCCAGCGCCGCGGCGACCAGCGATGCGGTCAGTGGTGTGTCCGCGGTTGGCCGCCAGTGACCGCCGACAATCGCGCCAAAGCGACACCCCAACCGACACCCCGGACAGCGGCCGTCAAGCCAGAACTTGACACCCAAGGGTGTTAACAAACTGATTTTATTAAAGAATTTTGGAGCGGGCGAGGCGAATCGAACGCCCGACCCTAACCTTGGCAAAGTCAGACGTTCTCGCGAGAACTCAGGCGGTCTGCGGGAAGTTCCTGATTTCAGCCCTTAAACGCATCGGGAACGGAATCCGAACATCGGAGAACGTAGTCCCAATGTTTTCCCAAGCCACGGTTCGTGAATCCGAATGCCGAATCAATCGCAGGAGTTTGGGCCCATGGCCAGCAAGGAACGTATCATCCCGCCAAGCCGCAAAGATCTCAGCCAAGCTTCGCGGCTGCTGAAAAAGGGGAGCGGCGCTGGCGGACGCGTCTTGGCGGACGCTTCCGTTGCGAAACGCGAAGGCGCGAAGCGGCCCGGCAAAAAATAGGGCGTGGCGAACTACACCAAGCGCGAAGAGGCGCGCGCGGACATCCACAGGATGGCGGAGGACGCGGGGTTTCTGCCTGCGCCTCCTGCCATGCCCCGCTGCCATTGCGGCGTAGAGGCGAAATGGGAGGTCAATTGCTGGCCAAGGGTAGAATTCTACTGCGCGGACCATCTCCCGGGTGACCCGTTGGGAGCGCCCTGGCCGGCCCCATAAACGCAAAAAGCGGCCCACCTTTCGGTGAGCCGCCCATCAAGTCCGGAAGTGTGTGGTAACTCAGCGCTGGCGCGTGTTCGGGTCCGCCGCGGGCTTCGCGCCCTGGGCCGGTTTCGTATCGCGAGACGTCTTGCTGCCGGCGTCCGGGGTTTTCGAGTCGGTTGGCTTCTGGCTCTGTGAGCTGTCACGGTTTGTCATGGTGGATTTCCTTTGGGCGTGAGTGCCCAAGAGGAAACGAACGATGAACCGAAAAGACTGATCACAAACAAAATTATACGTATATATTTGGTTTTCAGCGCGTGGCGACCGTAGCCCTCACATAGCGCACATAGGCCGCTTCCCAATCCGTCACGATCGCGCGCTGTGCATCCTCGAGCGTGAGCGCGTGGGAGCAGACGAGGCGGCGCAGTCGGTTCTCCAGCCGGTCCTTCACATGCGCGTTCCACGGCCGCGTGGTGTAGCTCTGCGGCCAGAGATTGCGGATGTCGTTCGACCCGCCAATTTCAAGGCTGATCAGGTGATCGACCTCGAAATGATCGCTCTTCGGATCGATCTGGTACTCGGCGAAGACCTCGCGCTTCTCTGCCGAGCCGACTTTGCGCACGCGGGCGGTATAGCCGGAGACGCAGATGGTCTGCGCGATCGTCGCCTGGGTGACGGCGGGATCCGTGGCGCCAGGTGTGAGCCGCGGGTTTGGAACCAGCGGCACGGCCGGCGCAAAGGCAAGTGCGATCCACGGCAGCAACGCAAACCCAAGCGCAAGAAGCGCGGTGCGAACTCTCATCAGTGCCGCTCCTGTGAGCCCTCGATGATCGAGATGCGGTGCTCGTGATCGTCGATGCGGACTGAGTCGGCGTGCATCGCGGCCCACAGCGCCACGTCGGAGGCGGTCAGCGTGTCGAGGCGCGCCGCATGAACCCCGACCCTGGCGGCGGCGTCCCGTGCTGTCTGGTCGATCTCGTCGAGACGGTTGTTCATCCGCTCGCCTTCATAGGCCACAAGGGAGAGCGTGCAGACTGCGAGCGCCGTTGCCAGAAGGCGGAAACTGAGCGCACCGCCCCCATTGGCCAGCATCTTTCCCACCCCGCTGCCGATATCTGCCATGGTTCAGCCCCGGCAATTCGCCGCGAGCCAGTCGATCAGCGCGCCATCGTCGACGTTGAGATCGTTATAGGCGCCGATGTCGTCAAGCCAGAGATTGAGTGCCTGCGCGCGCGTGAGGCTTGGTTGCGCGATCAGCGGCAGCGGCGGGTGCTTCACGAGGAATTGCGGCGGCGGATTGCACGTCTCCACGATGGTCTTGACCACCGGGATGGGCGCGGGCGTCGGCACGCCGATATTGACCGTGCCGGTGATTGGCGCGGTGACCGTGGCCGTTGCCAGCGGCTTCGTCGCGCATCCGGCCAGGGCCACTGTTAAGAAAATCGCCCCTACCAGATGGTGGAATTTATTGACAGCACTCATCGCGGACCAACCTTCCGCACGCTGTTGAGCAGCGACACGGCATCGGGGCCCAGCGAGCAATCCTGCGGCGTCCGGATGGTAACGACGCGATCGCGCGCCGAGGCGAGCAGCGCCGCGATCTTGTCCTTTTCGCTTTGCGTCGTCGCGATAGCGGCATCCTGTTTTTTCACCTGCGCGGCGAGATAGGCGTCCGCGCTCTTCTCGGCCATCAATTCGGCCTTGAGCGAGGCAGTGCCGCATGCGCTGGCCGCGCTGGAATAACCTTCGTGATGGCCCAGAAAATAGGAGCCGGCGACGATGGCGCCTGCGAACGCAAGCGCGCCGATTTCTCCCAGCGCGCTCACTGGCTCACCTTCTGCATGATCCAGCTCGCTGCGACCATGCAGCAGGCGGTGATGCCCTGCGCGACTGCGGCGGGCGGATCGAGATGCGCGAGCTGGAGCAGCCAGACGATGATGCCGGACAGGCCGCCGCCCAGCATGGCCGCGCTGACGGTGTGACCGATCGGGGAATCTCCGGACGCGGCAGCATTCACGGTTGCGCGCACGGCCTGCGCCTGGTCGGTGCTGATCAGCATGGATGCTCCAATGTCTAGGGGGGTGGGGCGGTTGCCGGATTTGCGGATGAATAAACGCCTGCAACGGCGCGCCAGGCCCGCATCCGGCTGAATTCGGAGAGAAAGTTGTTGGGGTCTCCCGCTGACGCCGCCCCGGGCGCCCGCGTCACTTGCCCGGCGATTGAGATGCGAGCGCCTTCACGCCCGCGAAGTACAATTCGCAATGATGCTCACGGAAGAAATCGGTGTCGCTCGCCGGCGGCTGCACCGCCATCGGGATTTGCGGTCGCACGTGCACATAGGGATCGAACAGCGGGATATCCCACGGAACCCGCGTCACCGGATCGCTCAAATTCTTGCGGCTTGTGATCGGCACGGGCGCAAGCACGTCGGCCAGTTTCTGCATTCCCGGCCGCGGGCAGCCATAGAGATAGACGTGTTCCACAGGCTTGCCAGCCGCGATGCGCAGGCCTGCATGATCCGCCGCTTCGGCCGCGCCGAGCGAGTGGCCGCCAATGACGACGCGCCGGCCGAGAGCCGCCTCCACCTCGTCGTAGCGGCTCTCCACGCCAGAAAGGAACCCGTCATGCACCCGGCCGATGGCGGGAGATACAACCGTCACCGCCGAGAGATCGCGATACCAGTCCCATGGATCGTAGGAGCCGCGCCAGATCACGACGTCGGTGTCGCGGATGCGCTTGTGACCGACGAAGCCAAAACCTTTGCTCCAAAGATGATCCCACGCGACCGATTGCGGATCGTCATGGATGGCGAGGCAGAGGCCGCAGACCTCAAGCTCTGTGACTGCGGCCCCTGCCATGGCCATAGTGCTTACGCCGCCTTCAGGGCCGGAGCCGCGGTATTCGCGCCCAGCGCCGTGCAGAAGGCGGTGAAGAGCTGCAGGCCGACCTTGGAGGCTTCGCTGCGCTCTTCATTGTAGAAAACGGTCCAGCCGTCGGCCAGCGCTTCCCCGGCCGACTTGCCGGCCTGGATATCGCTCAGAACCTTGGTCTGCGCGTCGGCGAGGATCTGCTGTTCGTCGGCCGGCAGCTGTTGAACGATGGTGGTGGCGGAGAGTGTAAGCTTCGCCACGACGGTCACTCCCGTGTTTTGGAACCACGCGAGCAGTTGGGCAATAAGGGCATTAAGCATTTGTCATTCCTTTGCGCTATTGGATGTGGTCTTATGGACGCCACATCAAAGAACCGTCCGCACGAACGCTATAGCGCCGACTCAGCCTTTAAGGGCCAAGAGCGAACGCACGAACGGCTCATTGATGGGGTGTTATCTAATTTTGATGGAATTGACGCGGCGGAACTCCGCGAGGTCCTTCGGGACGAGCAAACAGACACTTTCGACTTCGCGAATTCCTTCGCGGCTCGGATGTGGGTCCCACGCGAGCTTGCCGGCTTTGAAGACAACGGTATGCGACACCCCGCGAGAGGATGGCCCATAAGCCAAGTAGTAGCAGTCGAAATGACGGTGCCCGCCCAGTTCGACTTGCGTGTACCCGTGGTCGGTCACAAACCTGAAAAAGGATGTCCAGAACCCGTCCTCTTGCTCAATAAAGTTCGGAACCTCATCAATCCGCAGCCCAAGCAGGCTCGCGACCGCCGCTTGCTGACAGTTGCCATGCAAGCCTTTCTCCGGCTCGTAGAAGCGGTCCTGTGTGATCCAGCGATCCGCCATCACTCTGCACTCACCTTCGCCACCAGCACGGCGCAGACATCGCGCCAGTCGGGCAGTCCGTCGCTGCCGCCGAGCATCGGCAGCGTTGGCGGGAAATCGCAGCCCTGCACGAGCGGAGCTATTGTTACTCCACGCGCAATGATCACAGGTTGAGACAGATGCACGCCCGCGCAGCCGGAGAGAAGCAGCGCGAGAACGATTGCAGCGCGCATTTCAGCCGGGTGGAATCAGATGACACTCAAGGCGGTTCGCGCCCGTGAGATAACTATTGGCTGGGTAGAGCATCAAGTCTGCGCCTTCGACGAAAAACGTCTGGCCGCCGATTGAACATTTTGCCACCGATTCCATCGCCGAAAGCTGCTCGTCGTGTATGCACTCCAGCATTTCGTCGGCGCTTTGGGGCGGCCATGATCGGCACATTTCCTCCGCGTCTGCTTTCGATATGAAGCCCGCGTCGAAATGAAGGCAGTCTTTCTGGTACGGCAAGCAAATGCCGGCCATGGATTGTGCAGAGGCCGCGACGGGAAGCGCACACGCGAGTGCAAACGCCAGAGCGAGACGCATGATATTGTCCTTTTGTTTGGTACTCACGCGACCGCGACCGGCGCGGTCAGCAGCTCATAGGCGCGGTGCTTCAGCGCCTTGCGGTCTTCGAGGCCGTTGATCCCGCCATTGATGCGGCGCGTGACGGCTTCGGTGTCGTCGCGGTCGGCGTCGGCGTTGCAGCTGCGGGCGGTCCAGAAGGCGAGCGCCAGGCGCGCGGCGATCGCGGGCATCGAGGCGCGGTCGGGCGCGTGTTCCAGGTCCTCGCGGATCCGGCCGCCGTAATACATGTAGTTCCATCTTCCGGTGAGCTGGATCAGCCCGCGGCCGCGATAGGCCCAGCCGTCGCCAAAGGCCTCGCCGCGATTGCCGCCATGCGTGGCATAAGCCGCATTGGCGAGCTGCACGGGGTTGTGCGCGAGCGCGTCCGCGCGTGGCGCCAGACGCCCCCAGACCTCGGCGATGCGCGCCGCGCTGTAATCCAGATCCTCTTCGAGCCGCGTGAACCGGCCGCTCTCCTCCGCGATTTGGGCGAGGAAATGCGCGGCACGCAGCGGCGTATCGATCCAGGCCACGGCCGCGCCAGCCTCGAGCTCCGGCGCCACGCCGGCCATGATGGTTGCATTGCCGCCCTGCGCCAGCTCGTGGAGCAGCGCGGCATCGATCGGACGCATGGTCTACTGCAGCTTCGCTTGATAGTACGTCTCAGCTGCCATCGCCTTGAACGCCGCGATTGCCGCTGCATTCGGTGCTCCGCAGCCATCGCCGCCGGGATTCGCGTTGAGCACGAAGCCCGCAATCTGCGGCATGGACGGAAGTTCTTTCGCCGCGGTCGAGATCAGTTCGGCTTCATATGCCGGGCCTGCGCAGGTTTCGGTGACGATGCCGGAGCGCCCGCTGGACTGAACCGCCGTCCAGAACGCCTTGACGTCGGCATCGCTCGCGAAGTCATAGGCTGGCCCGCTGCCGCCATAGCGATGGTCCATGCCGAGATAGTTAGTAAATTCGGAGCCAGGATAGAATTGCTTCCATAGGCCGGATTTGTATGCAGTTCCTTCCATGGCGACAATGAACCGGACATTCGGTGCGGACTGCTGAAATATCGTCCAAGCGCGTTCCTCAGCAACGACGTACTGGCCTGCGGCTGCGGAAATCGTTGCTGGCGTCGCGCACCAGTTCGGGCCGTAGAACGTCGTGAGTTTGCAGTCGGTCGGCTCTGGTATGAAGATCAAGGCAACCGGATTGCCGAAGGTCTTTAATGCAATGGCGAGGGCGGTCAGAGCCACATCGTACTCGCCTGATCCAATACCGTCCGCTGTCACGCCACCCGGTGCAAGCCCGATAAGCGGCGCGCGGCCGTGCGCGGCATCGTCGGCAAGCCATGGGAACGCGGACGCACCGAGCGTGACATATCGATAATCGAGCGCAAGCGGCCGCCCCGTCTGCGCTTCCAGCGAGGCAATTCCGCCCGGCACATATGCGCCGAGCATCACGCCGGACGAAACCGGTACGTTGCCACCGCCAGCGCAGCCGAGAACGGCAAGCGCAAAAAGGGTGCACGTCAATGCGCGCCCGGAAGGCGTTGCGATCTGGTTCATGGGGTGGTTCCTTGGAAGCCGGAAGCGGAGTTTCAGGAAATCTCTACGGCAGCAATCGTCACATTGTTGAGCGTGCTGGTCGTTCCAGCCGTTAGTTCAGCGGCCAAATCAATCCAATACGTAGTTCCTACGGTAAGGCCGGTCACAACGGCAGTAATGGAAAACGGCATGTTATAAACTGAAGCGTTTCCGACTTGAGATTGCTCAACCGAGCCCACTTGTGTTCCAGTTAATGCGTGACCGTTAGATGGAGGCGTACTTGTTCCATAGGAAATCTGAAATTTTATCCCGTCTGTCACCGCGTTTTGCGGGGCCGCGTAACCGGAAATGGTTATCAGCACATTTCCGGTCTTGGTGGTTGTTATCGACCCCGCCAATCCCTGCATGAGGAATGAAGAGGTTGTGCCGGGTGTGGCAGGGTTGCTGCTCGTGCTTTGTTCTGTTGCGCCGGTTACGGGTGTCGTGCATGTAGGTTGAACGGCGGTTGTCGGAACGACGGTAATGAATTTGCCGGAAGTGCATGAAATACTTTCGACTCCGCCGAGTGCGCCCGTCGTCGGCACCGGCAAACGCGCCGCAGGGAGGGTGCCGCTGGTGATATTGGCAGCGTTCGTCGTATCGGTGGAACATGAGGGGGCGGCATTGGAAAGCCCTGCGCACGCCGCTTGGGAGACTGCACCGGACCCGTTTCCTGCCAGCGCGCCGTTGACCGCACCTGCGCCGCCCTGTGCCGCTGCCAGCGTACCGGAGGAAATGTTTGATGCGTTCGTGGTGTCCGTCGAGCAGGACGGCGCTGCGGTCGACAAATCGCCACAGCCAAGCCGCGTCAAGTTCTGCGCGCCAGTCACCGTATCGATGTACTGAACAACATTGTGTGGGGTTCCGCCCGCGAGGCCAATGACCCCGCCGCGGGCGGTCGTCGTCGGGACGGGTAGCAGCCCGGAAATCTGCCCTGTCGTCGGGTTGATGCTGAAACTTATGGCGCCCACGCCGGGCGCCGTGATTACCAGCGCGCCGGCGGCTCCCTGGTTGAGCGTAAAACAGCCGCCGGAATAGGCCGCGTTGCAGAGATCGAGCGGCGCCCAGAGCGTGCGGTTGTTGGGGTCGTTCGGGCACGACATGGTCGAGCCGGGCTTGGTGGCATCGCCGTCGCAAAATACGTTGTTGGCGAGGGTCGCCTGGGACTGCACGCCCACGAAGGTCGAGGCCAGGGTGTTGCCGACCAGCTTTAGGGCGGTGATGCCGCTGCCGACGAAGCTCGAATTGGACGAGCCGGTGCCGCTGTCGGAAATTGTGACCTTGCCGGACTCGATATCGAACATGGAGCCGGAGGAGTCGGATTCGCCGAGTGACGTGCAGCCCTCGACGACGTTGGTTGTGCCGTTTTGCGCGATGCCGACGACGGCTTCGGCAGCGGCGTGGATCGTGCACGCGCTGAAAATATTGGCGCTGGCGGTGCCGCGGAATTCTATGCCGATCTGGGCAGGATCGTGAAGGTTGGGGTCGCTGTCGCCGCCAGAATCGACCCAGTTGGCCCACTGGAAGCCGTTGTCCCACTCGAAATGGGTTTCGTGCGCGTAGTCGAAGCAGCTACCGGTGCATTTGGTGCCTTTCGAGTTCGTACCGTAGAAGCCGATGCCGTTGCGGACATTGGTGAAAATGTCGAAGACGGCGCCGGCCGTCATCGCTTCGGACGCAACCGTGCCGACCGTCTGGCTGAGCTGATAGGTGCCGGTGCCTCCCGTCGTGCCGGTCAGTTGCGAGGTGATCGCCACGCCATAGGGCACGTTTCCGACCGTGCCATCGTTCAGAAACAAAGTTGTCGCCGGCACGATCGTGCCCTGGCTGATCGCGGAAACGGTCAGCACGTTTGTGCCGATCGAGGCCGTCATGATCACTTGCGTGTAGGCCGGGTTGCTGAACGACACGCTGCCGGAAGAGGTCGCGCAAGTCGGATTTGTCTGGACCCGGATGCCGTTCAGCGGCGACGGGCCAAGCGGCGAATCCTTCGTGCCGACCGCAACAATGAGATCATTGGTGAAACAGCCAGAACCCGACGTATCGGTGATCGTCATGCCGTCTTCGACATTCACGGGCGAAGAGAGCGAGATCAGCGGATTGCCGCTGACGGCCGTCGCTGTATAGCCGGACGGCCCGGCGTAAGAGCTTCCGGGAAGCGTGATATTGGAGCCCGAGACGGTGACGGACCAGTTCGGGCCGTCGCAGCCGGTGTTCGATCCGACCAGATGGCCGTAATCCCCGGCCAGGACGGAGAAGCTGTCGGGCGCGGATTGCTGCGGGTAGGTCCCCGTGGCGAGCTGGCAGGCGCCGCCAGCGCCGGACGAAAGGCCGGTGACCGGTATCTGAACGAACTTCGACGAACCGATATTCTTGAACAGATAATCGCCCCAGCGATCGTCGTGCATCGTGGGCACGTCGCCAAGGTTCTCCAGCGTGGCGCCGTTCATGCAGTCGCCGTAATTGTCGTAAAACGCCTGCCCTCCGCCTCCGTTCAACGCGAAGCAAGTCCCGCCGCCAAGCACGACAAGATCGTGCGCCGCTGCGCCCGTCTGGCTGACCGTGTTCATCGTGCCGACCATGTTGGAGATGATGGTCAGCTGCTGCCGCGTGGTCGGGCTCGGGTAGTATGCGAGATCTGGCGTGTTTATCTCATAGCACCCGAAAATCCCTCCCTGCTTGCCCGAATTGATCGTGTAGCCCGTGGGCGAGCCGGCCGTTCCAAGATTGAACGACAGCAGCCCGGGCATCGTGGCGGAAATGCTGGCATAGTTGATCGCCTGCGTGCCGGTATCGCAGGTGAGGTAATAACCATTCGGAATATTGAGATTGCCGGTGTAGCCGAACGGAATGGCGTCGCTGTGCAGGATGTGCGAGACGTTCGCCGCGGCCATGGCTGTCCATGCGGAATTGACCGCCGCCGTCATGTCCTGCGGGCTGGAGGAGGGCTGAAGCCCGTACACAGCCAGGTTCGGATAACGGCCGAAGTCCGAATCCCACCAATGCGCGCCATCCGCCGTCTGCGCGCAGGCGCCGCCGTCCGGCGAGATCGAGCCCGGGCAAGCCGAAACCTTTGTGTACCAGGCAGCACCTGGCGTGCCGGGACCATTGTGGCCGTCGACAAAAACGCGCGTCGCGAAGTTTCCAAACGAACCGGCCTGGAACGCCGCGAAAGAGGCCGCGCCGGTTGCCACATCGTTTGACACGCCGAACGCGCCGCTATTGTTGATCTGCACCTGCCCGTTCGTGCCGGCGGGTGTGCCGGCCGGCGGCGCGCTCCACGTGCCGTCCGCGCGAAGATAGTTCGTCGTACCGCCGCCGCTGGCCGGAGCCGTGCCGGGTGTGGAAGTGGTGAAAGTGTTGACGGAAATATTACCGCCGGAACTAATCTGAGCCGGTGCGGAAGCAGACAGAGCGCCGCCCGTCCCGGTCGTGGCGCAGGTCGGGCAGGAATAATTGCTGTTGGAAACGCCGAGCGGCGCGGTTGCCGCGAGCGCATGGCCGCCAACCTGAGACACCGTCGGGTTCGGATACGAACCGGAAAGATCGCCGCCGGCCGTGCCGGATGGCGTAGCGGTCCCGGCAGAATTTCCCGTTCCGCCATTCGCTTGCGGAACGATCGTTTCACCCGCAAGAACACCGCTGTTGTTGTACTGAATCTGCCCGCTCGTGCCGCCCGGAGCAGCGGGAGCGCTGGCGCTTCCCGAGTCGCTGCAATTTCCATTTGCATCGACGCTGACAAGATGCCCCGGCGTATAGCTGCCGGTTCCGGTGCAGAGTTTGTTGCCATTGCCGGTTGTTGCCGCACTCGCGCCCAGCGCGACGGATTGCCCGCCCAGCGTGATCGCGGCGTTCGCCAATGCGCTATTTGGAACGCCGGAGAGCCGACCATTCGGGAGTGTGCCCGTTCCAAGATCGCTGGCGCTGCCGCTGGTAGCGACGGCGGCCGGCGTCTGACCATCGATCTTCCTGACCTGCGGATTCGGATACGTGCCGTTCAGGTCGCCGCCGGCGACAGTTGAGCCGCCCAGATTCATCGGGATGGAATAGAGCGTCCACGTAGAAACCCCATCGCTCACGATCAGTGAGCCGGAATAGGTATTGGTGAGCGCGACGGAAGGTGCGCCGGCGATATGGTCGGAGCCGCTGGCGATCAGTGTCAGCGTGTTCGAACCGCTGATGGCACCGAAGCTGTCGAGCACAATCAGCATCTGCCCGGGATTGACGGCAGCGGCGGCGGGCAGGGTCCACACCCGCGGGGCGGAAAGGGCGTGATTGGTGACAAGCGTGCGATCGGTGGCGAGGATCTGATAGTTACCGTCACCGACCGGCGTTGCGCTGTCGATGTTGAGCCCGGCGCCTGCGCGCGCGGCCTGCGGCGTGACCTGTCCCGTTCCTCCATTGGCCAGCGGCTGCACGCCGGAATGTGCTGTCGGATCGACCGTGGTGAGCGGCGCCCAGCTCGTGCCGTCCCATTGGCGAAGCGTGTAGGGCGAGGTGGATTCGTCGAGCCAGAACTGGCCGGCCGCAATCGGTGTCGGTACGCTCGTGCCGGCAGCGGGCACCCCGAAGGCGAGAGCCGAGGCTCGCTTGGCGATGCCATTCTGTACAACCGGCGTCTGTTCGTTGCTCAGGGGGACCGACGCGGGCGGGAGCTGGGAAATCGCGCCCGTTATTTGTGCCCGCGCGGCCGGCATGATGGTGCCGAAACCGCAAGCCAGGGCAATCGCGAAAAGGGCGCGCGTGAGCTTCATGGATGTTTCCCGGAAATTACAGGTCGTAGACGAAGGCTAGGACCACGCTGGCGCGGACGCGCGGCGTGACCAGAGTGACGAGAGTGCCTCGTTGATCGGCTGTCAGAGCGGCCGGTGCGTGAATGGTGAGGGCATACGCCGCCGCTCCGCCCGGATGGGCGCAAGTGATGCCAACGCCGAGCGTGGCCATCATGGCGATGTAGCGGCTATCCGCGAAACCCCCGCGGTCGCGCAACCGCCAAACCAGCAGGGCCTGGAGCTGGGCCGTGGTTGCCCAGTCGATCGTCGGCAGGCCGAAGCGCGCGTACCAGGCCGGCAGATAGGTGACGGTCTGGGACGGGTCGAGCTCGCTGCCGAAGAAAGTGGAGATCGCATCGTTCAGGCGCTTGAATGTACCTCCCGCGGCCCGCCAGAAGGCGCTCTGCACGGCTTCCTGATAGCGCGGCCATGCCAGCCCCTTGGGCAAGTTGCCCTGTGCCGCGGCAAGAAAATCGTCCTGGCTGAGGCCTGCGAAGGGCGCAAGGGAAGTGGTCATGTGTAGGTGGGTGCCCCAAAGGTATAGATCGTGCCCGCGATCGGCGGGAGATCGGCATTAGGTGCCACCACGGTGACGCCAGAGGCCAAGGCTGCTCCTTGCACCGTGGGGATGATCTGCCCCTGCAGGCTCACGCCCTGGCCCTCTCCGACCACGGAGGAGAAGAGTGCCTGGAGCGCCGCTGTTACGGCCGCGCGCTGGGCAACAGGAACGCCGTGGATGGTGAAATTCACGGGCGAAGCAGTTGGTGCGAAGACGGTCGCCACGTCGGTTCCCGGTGCAGCGAGATTGATGATCGCCTGAACGGCGGCCACGTCCCCGGCCTGCGGGATCGGATTGGGCCGCCCGTCCATCATGAAGCTGAGCGAGACCGTGCCAGGACCGCTCGCCAGAGGATGGCACCATGCGCGCGTGACGCCGGCATAGGCGTGGAGAACGCCGTTCGCGTCGGTGTAACCGTCGATCGCCCAGTTCTGGTAATCGTTGGGCGTCCCACCCTGCGGCGGAAGCTGCAGATAGGCCCCAACCCGGGCAGACCAGGCGGCCGGCGTTTCCTGATTGTAGCCCCCGGAGAGGCCGTTCCCGTCAACCGCGCCATTCGGATTGATGTTGGCGAGCGAGCTGACGATGGTGAGCGGCGCGTTGGCCGCGAGATCGCCAGCGGAGCCGGACGTGAGAGCGAGAATCGGAACCGTGGCAGTTCCGCCGACGATCGTGCCGAGAGCTGTCGTCTCGTATTGATTGCCCAGCGAATCCTGCCACAGCGTGCCGATCGGGATGTTTGTGCCGTTGTTCCCGGTGAAGACGCCGTTCCCGCTTGCGAAGGTCGCCTGCTTTTGCGGAATGTTGAAGACAAAGGCCCAGAGAGGCGCGAAGGCGAATATCTGCTGCCATATCCAGTCGATATAGCCGTAGATCCCGTTCGCGAGCGCCGCCAGCACCTTGGACGAGACCGTGACGTTGGAGCGCCGGAGCGTCGTGTCGGCGCCCGGGAGCTGGGCCTGGAAATCTCCAAACGCCTGCTGGATGAGCGTGCTGAGGTTGGGGCGGGTGAAATTCAGCATTTCAGCGCACCGGACCTGTCAAAGAAGCTCAACCGTCAGGCCCACGAGATTGCCGTCGCCGGCGCTCGACGTTCCGTCGGTGCACGACGCCTGAATCGTGATGGAAGCGGCATCGTTTTCCGTGGCCGCGATATAGGCAGAGCCAGCGACCAGAGAGACGCCCGCCGCGCCTTCCAGAACCACGCTTTGCTGGTTGGTCCCGACCTTTGTCACGACGATGGAAAGGCGCGTGACGGTCGACGCGGTGCTGACGCCACCATCGCTCACACTTTCCGATCCGAAATAGAGCTTGTCGGTGACCGTGTGCGTATTCCCGGCATGGGCGAACCAGGCCGTGATGCGGACATTGCGGCCCGTGATATCGAGCGAGCCGCCGGGAAGATTCCAGCTATCGAGAAACTGCTCCGACGTGCCCGTGCCGGTCGATTGCACGGAGGGGATCGAATGCAGCTTGAATTCCGGGACCGGGGTTGCCAGCGATGCGGCAACGCCGGGAGAGGCGGAAGAGAAGATCGGGGTCCAGACATGGGTCGAGAGATTGAGCGTTGCCTGCCCGACCCATTGCGTGCCGTCGTAAATGCGCAGCGTCGGCGGGGTTGTAGACGTGTCGAGCCATTGCCGGCCGGTGAACAGATCGGTTGCGGGCGCCGTGCTGCCCTGCACCGGAATCCCGAAGTCACAAACCTTGGCCGAGCTGGTGATGCCTCCCTGCTCAACGAGCGTGTATTCGCAATTCAACGGCAGCGATGCGGCCGGGAACTGTGAAATCTGAAGCTGCGCCGAAGCCGGCCGCGAAAGCATGCAAAACAGCGCGGCGAAAAGGACTGCGCGTTTCATCGCCTCGCCTTTCAGTTCACGTCGATGGGTTTGCTGTCCTGGTCGACCACCAGCACGCCGGCCTCGTTGCCGAGCACCTGATGCAGCACGATGGTATCGGGCGTGCCGAGCACGCCATTGGTCGAGGCCCAAACAAAGTCATAGGCGTGGTTGACCGGAGCACCATTCGCGGCCGTGCGCACGATCTGGATGCCGACGGCAAGCGCGTCGCTGTTCTGCGGGTCGATCCGGGCCGCCACATTGACCCGGCCGGCAACGCCGTCCTCGATCATCCAGGCCAGTGCTTCCTGAATGTAGCCCTTTGCCAGGGTTGCGGTTTGTGGAGTGGCAGAGGCCCGCGCGAGCAACCAAAGCCTCGAGCCGATAAGGTCCGGCTTCTTGTCCGTTGACGAGGACGGAACCGTATCGCCCCACCATCCCCGCCGATCGGCGATACCGGGCTGCCCGATCCCGGGTGCATCGGGAATATCGTCGTCCGCGTCGGCCAGGCGGTCGGTCAGTAGCGAGATCGTGACGGCGGTGAGCATGCCATCGTCGGATTCGATATCCGGGCCGTCCATGACCCAATCGCAATAAAGCGACGTCTTGTTCTCGAGGATGACGGTCGCGATATCGCTCATTGGAGATCATCCGGAACGGCGGTGAATCCCGAGCCGTTCTGCACGTTTCCGTGCTTGTGGCCGTCATAAATCGTGCGGTCCGCCGCGATGCTGCGCACCTGGTCGCTCACGTCTCCGCCGGTCGAAGCAATCGAACCCGTGCTGGTGATAGTGCCGGTGACCTTCAGATTGCCCGTCAGATCAAATTCGCTGGCGCTCGCGACCACCTTGCCGGTGCAGGTGAGATTGGTCTGCCCGCCGACGATGAGGTCGCAATCGCCAGTGACATTCAGATTGACCTTCCCGGCGACGGTAATGTCGAGATCGCCGCTATCGTTGATCTTGATGTGCTTGCCGTTCTGGGTGGTGATCTCGATCCAGCCTTGACGGAAGACGATCTGGTTTTGGTTCTGGTCTCGATGACCGAATTCCCCGGGCTGCAAATCCGTGATCCGGAGGGTGCTGTCGTCGCAATGAATGGCAACCGCGTGACTGGCGGTGGCCGTGTTCATGAACACAAGAAGATCGCCGCCCGGCAGCGGGTAGCACGAGAAACCGTAGTGAGCATGAAGCTCGGCCTTGTCGAGCGTGCCGAGAATGCTACTTTTCAGTTGTACGAGCGCGCGGACGGGATTGCTGACATCGCACAAAGTGAGCTTGGCGCGGCTGACCAGCGTCCGCACACGCCGGCCGAGGTCATGGAATGGGTGCATCCGTGATCACGACCCGGTTATTTTCTGCGCGCCGTTCCAGATCGCATTGCTGCCTTGCCCGGAATTTGCGCCCTTGGCGTCGGGAATGAAGGCTTCCTGCGGCGCCAGCATCAATTCGGTTCGCCGGCCGCCGGTGTCATCGAGCAGAAACGTCACCCGCCCCACGAGCAGCGGCCTGGACAACTCCAGCATCGGGCTCTGCACGGAAACGGTCTGATTTTTCTGCCAGAGCGAGCCATCTGATGTTTGGTACCAATCCTGAACCGTGATGGTCGCCTGGGTTCCTTTGCCCGCATTGTGCAGTGCCCGCCACAGTGCGCGCTCGTTGGCGTTGGTATCATCGGCGGCCTGTTCGGCGTGCTCTGCAAAGCGCCGCGGGCGCGGGCAGCTTGAGTCCGTGGCGCTCCCGAGCGTATCGAGCAGCGGCTCTTTTCCATCAAGCGGCAAAGGCGCCTGCCCCATCACCACATAGGTCTGGTAGCGATCATTGCAGGCGAGCGTGGCGCGCGCCTCGAGGATGTTCTGTCCTTCGACCAGCGACGTGGACGACGCCCCACCAAGACCCGCCTGTGTGAGAACAAGGTTTCCGTTCGCGTCGTCCGTGATCAGTACCGAGCGCATCCGAGCCAGCTTTTCCAGCGCGCTGTGTGCCGTCTCGGTTTGTTCAAGGATCGCGGACGGGAATGCATCGCCCATCGGACATTGCACAACGACGCTTATCCCGAAGGGCGCGGCCATCGCATTTGCGATGGCATCCAGCGTCTGATCCTGAAAGCTGCCCGCAATGTTGGGCATGCAATCGATGATGTCGCAGGTCTTGGACCGGCCTGCGATCCGGACCGTATGCCCCTCCTTGTTGTAACTCGGCTCGTAGCGCTCGACGTAGCCAGTCAAAATCACCGTGCCGTCGATGGCGATCGTGACGCTCTGGAAAAGCTGTATCTGCCAGGGCGTCGGCTGCTCAGCCCAACGCTCGGTCACCTCGACATCGAAATCTGACGCGCCATCCTCGAGGCCCGAGGTAACGCGAATAGTCGTCCAGCCCGAATAAACCTGGCCGTCGATCGTCAGCGTGAGAACAGACATTCACGAGGCCAGCGCTTCGACGGTGGCTGGCATGAACAGCGGAAAAGGAGCAGCGTTGCGCGCGACAAGCTCTCCGGCGCGCGTACCGTCCTGATAGAGCAGCTGCGCGAGCTCGAGCGCAGTCCGGTTATTCTGGAATGTGTAGTCCACCACGTTCGGCACCTGCTTGCCGCGCGTGGTCAGGTCCGACGACACGGCCTGCGATAGCGCGCGCCATTGCGCGAACGTTGCGTCATTGCCTGAGTCGGCGGCAGTGGTCGCCTGTGCCTCGATCAGTCCGGTAATCGCATCCCGCGCGGCTTCCGCATCTTCTTGACTTGAATAAGAGGCCTGAGCCGACAAACGCGCATAGGCCGTAACCGCGCAACCCTGAACGAGTGCCACGAGCGCGGCCTGATTTGCCTGCATCTGGGCGGCATCGGGAGAGCCGTTCTGTGGGACGGCGGCGAGATCGTCACCCCATCCTGCCAATGTCGAAAGCCCATAGCTCGGATCGTTTACCGGCTGGGGCCCGCGGCTCGATTGCGTTTCATCAAACGGCGCCCACGATGCTACGACGGCCTTGGTGTAATTTTGCATAAAGCTTGTGACCGCGTCCGCGATGGTGGGCGCCGTATTGGTGATGACCAGCGCCGCTTGCAGATCCGCGAGGCCGGGATCGATTCCTGAAAGTGCAATCAGCGTGGCGAAAGCGGCCGATGCGGAGCCGAGCAACGCCGATGCCGCCCGCTGCACCGTCGGAGAACAGCCGATTACACTCCACAAGGCACGTGCACTCCACCGTTATCCGACGCCGAAATCATCGCCGAGCTGCTGATCCGTCTGGTCCGCCTGGTTCTGGCTGTTGCCCTGCGTATCCTGCTGGGAAACCGGCGAAGGATTGGAGCCGGAATCGATGAACTCCATCGTGAACGTCGCCATGCCGCCTTCTTCGAGCGTTTCCTTGACGCGGCAGTCATTCGCAACGTTGACCGTCAGTTCGCCCAGATAGGGATGCGAAAGCGTGCCAGTCCCGCCCTGCTCAAGCGCGGCTATCAAAGCATCCCTGTCAGGAAAGTATGATTCACCGCTCCCGGGCACCACAATGACGTAACCAATCACCCTGTAGTGGCGATTTTTCTTGCCGAGGTCTTCGACGAATCCGGTGTCTCTGAGCGGAAATTCGTGCTCGGCATTTCGCCTTCCAAGCGCAAGCTCGTGGTCATTCACGAAAAACGGCACGCCTCTGAAGCTGGCTGGAAGAAGATCGTCCCGCCAGCTCATGCGTAGGAGAACCTTCGCCCGACATCGAGCGACGCGACAGCCTCGCCAGTCTTCGCGGCGCGCACGCTTGTGCCGCGCGGCGCCGTGACATCCACCTTCACATGCACATTCCCGTCACGCCCCGGCGAGCCGCCGCCAAGGCGGGCGGCGATGCCGGCCGAGATGATGGATTGGCTATAGGGATTGTAACCCTGCTCGTGACTGATCATGGCCGTCAGCAGTTTCTGCATCGTGCCGGGATCGGAAAGATTGAGCGTAGCGCTGGGCGCGAAACCAGTCGCGCGGCTCACCTGTCGGATATAGGCGGCAGTGTTGTTTTCGGACGATGGCGCCCATCTGGCGATTATCTGCGCGATCGTATTCAGATGGTGGCGCTGCTGATAGGCGAGCAGGTTGCCGGCCGCAGCGGCAACGCCGGCTTCCGCGGTCGGGAATTTGGCGAAGGTTCCGGAACCTGTGAGCACTGTCGGAGTGTGACCGAACGAGCGCAGATTCGCAGGGTTGTTGAGGCGCACGCCGAGCGGGGCACTTCCGCGCGGAGCTTTGCCTGGCGCTTGCTTGCCAAAATTTCCCGTGGCCAGCCAGGACCCAGGCGGAGGGCGTTTTAGGTTGACGACATCGCCCTGACCGACCGGCGTCAAACTGACAAGCGCCGAGAGCACCTTGCCGAATTTGGAGTCCGCAATTTCCTGAAAAACGCCCTTCACCAGCTTCCAGTTCTTGTAGACGAGATACCCCGCGCCGGCGAGGGCGAGCGCGCCAATAACGATTGCACCGAACGGGTTGGCGGCAAGGACGAGATCGAGCGCAGCCCACGCGTCCGCCATGCCGCCGATCATCGGAATGACTTCCAGGATAGAAGCCACAAGGCCGGCAAACGGAATGGCGAGAAGGCGCACCGCAAGGATGACAAGAGCCTTTCCCGCCGCCAATGTCGCAACGATAAAGGGCGAAAACACCACTCCCGCGATGAGAACGGTACTCCAGAACGGGCCAAACAGTCTGAACACATAACCCACGGCCCGGCCCATCGCGAAAAGCGCCGCGCCCACTTTCGCCCAATCAATTTTCTTGATCGCGGCGGCAAGTTCGGTGGCCCACTGCGACGTGCGCAGCGCGATGACCTTGCGATTGACGACAAGCCACTTCGTCAGAGGAACGATCAGGCTTTCCAGCGCCGGATAGAGCGCCGAGCCGATGGTGAATTTCAGTCCGCTCATTGCCAGTGATAGCCGGCCGAAACTTTCATGCGCTTCGTAGGCGGCCTTGACGATTTCCGGCGTGATCCTGCCGTAGGTCTGCTCGAATGTGGCGTACAGGCGCTTCAGTTCTTCGCGGCCCATTTCGAGGACCGGGATCATGGCAGCGCCCTGCCTGGCGCCGAATGCCGTGCCGGCGATCATCTGCGCGAGCTGCGGGTTCCTGATCGTGGCTTCGGAGAGATCGGCCAGAACGCTCGTCACGTCGCGGATATGATGTTGCGAATCCCGCAGCGAAATGCCGAGGCCACGGAACATTGCGATGGCGTCTTTGCCCTTGCCGCCGGCTGCCTTCTGAATGGTCAGGTTGAGCCGGAAAAGCGCCCTGTCCATCGAATCGGCATCGACGTTGACCGTCTCACCGACGTAATGGAGCTTCGCCAGCGCGTCTGCCGCAACCCCGGTCTTTTTGGACGCGATGTAGAGTTGCGTTCCCCAATCCGACGCGCCCTTCGCCATCTCGAACAGGCCGGCAGCGCTGACGCCGGCGCCCAGCGCCGCGATCGGCCCGAGCAAGCTGGATATCCTGCTGCCGAGGGCTGCGAACTTGGTCCCGGCGTTTTCAGCCGCCTGGACGAGCTGGGTAACGCCAGTCGCTTTCCCAAGTGCTGCAACGCGGCCCTGAATGTGCCGGAAGGTCGCGGACGCCTTGTCGAGCGCGCTAATAACGATGGTGAACGAGTTACGGTCGGCCATAACTCACTTCCCGTTTTCAAGGGCAGCAATGCGCTGCACCTGCTTCACCGCAATTACCAGCTCGTCGAAGGACCATTCAAAAACGGAGAGATCGCGGAAGACCCGCGCCAGCTCGAAGTACCGGTCTAGGATGTCTCCTGGGCATCCGCGGTCCCGAAAAAACTTAGCACCTCTGCGGTCGCGGTCATGTAGTCTTCAGGTGAAAGCTTGTCGACGGACGACATCGGGATGCCGGCAAGTTCCGAGACGTAGTTGGAAACCGCCTGCGCGTCGATGTGCTGAATCTGCGAGCCGGATTTCGCGGTCTCGATTTTGAACGGATAGCCGCAGCGACGGATCGTGCCGCCGTCAGGCTTTTTCAGGTCGATCTCGACAATTTCCTTGCCGTGCGCTTGGATCGGGGTAGAGAGCTTCATGCGTTTTCCTTTTCGGGTAGGTCGGGGCCTTCACTGGAGAGCGTATGAACTAGATCAAGTGGAGGGCACCGTGGAAAATCTCTTTGTCAGAATTCTCGAAAAGACACTTCTGATTCTTGGCCTGATCTTCCTCGTATGTACCATCGGCGCAGCGATATACGCGGGCGCCGGTCTTTATCCCTCACTAATTCCCACGCCTGACACAAGCCAGCGCGTCGAGGTCCAATATCAACCTTTGGCGACTAGGGGCGCGAGCCACGACAAAGCCGCCTCCCAGGCCGTCGCCGCGCCTACAAGCAATGCACCGCTTCAGGGAGCGTCGGCTGTGTGCGCGGCCGAAGACAGGTTCATAGGGGCGCTAACAAACGGTGGCATGCGCATTGATAACTTCGAGCAATGCGGTCAACAAAAGGTGGAGAACGCAAACGATGCTGCGCCAGACCGTGAGGTCGATTACTTGACTGCGGAGCGATCGTGGTTCGATTCTCTTACAGCGGATCCCGCCCTCAAGAAAACCATACCCCACAAAAATGCAGACGAAGTGCAAAAGGCAATCGAGTCAGAAGAGTCCCGATTCGCCAAGGCGTTCTCAGATCGCGTCTCCAGCGACAACCAGCGTTCCGAGGATTTGGCTATGCGCCAGGAATTCGGTAAGTTGGCGGCGGTAGCCGCAGGCATCACGGCGGCTTCCTGTTTCGCGCTCTTTTTGGTGATCGCGTTCTTGATTGTAGCGGTTCGAGTCGAAAGGCACTTGCGCGCAATGGCCGCGATATCTGGTCGTTTCGGCACCCGGACAGACGCGCTCGACTCAGTAAAGTAAAAGCATGAATGAAACAGGCGGTCCAAACCGCCAGGTCCCTTGCCTCGCCGTGCCGCCGCTGTAGGCTACTCTTCGAGGCTCGACGTGCCCTCGAATTTGCAGGTAACCTTTCCTTCGGTCGTGTCGACCTTCAGCTCGCCGCAGCACCATGCGTTCATCAGCGTGAACACCGTACTGTTTGCGGCCTCGACGGTGACAACAGCGCCGTCGACCGCAGCAAGCACCTGCGAATTCAGTTCGTCGGTCATCACAAAATCGCCCTCGATGTACGGAACGAGCGGCGATTCCTTGTAGCCGGGCACGGAGAGATCGTTCGAGGGAATGCCTTCGCGCTTGGTCTGGCTTCCCATCCACGAGACGGTGCCTGTGGTTTCGTATTGCTGCCCGTCGATCTGGAAGTAGCAGGTGCCCGCAATGCGGTTCGAAGCCATGATTCACACTCCTTGATGCGGGAAAGGTTTGGACGGGGTTCGTCGGCTTACCGCAGCGAGAACTGCACCAGGTTGGCGAGCACGCGCAGGCCGGAGACATAGTTCGGATCGAACAGCACATCGACGCGGGTTGCGTCGAGCGAGTTGCGCTGAACCACCAGGCCGTTGGCGAAACCTGTGACGTTCTCGACCAGCCCTGCTTTCTCCATCCCGCGGTAGCTGGCGATGATCTGGGCGCGGATGCTTTTTGGCGTGGCGATCTTGCCCTTGCCGAACGCATACCCATTGCTCGCGAGCTTGGCGCGGCTGAACTTGGCGAGGCAGTCCGCCTTGAGCTGCCGCACAACCGCCATCGATGTGTAGAGCGTTTCGGTGTCGCGATAGGATGCGTCCGGCGAGCCGAAAGGATTGATGGTGTAGGTGGTGACTGCCCGCAGGATCGAGCAGGAACGGTCCGGCGCGTAGTTCATCAGCGCCACACCGGCCGCGAGCAGCTCCTGCTTGACGGCGAAGGTGAATTCCTGGTGACGCCGCGGTGCCATAAGGGACGGCAGATAGAGGGTTTGAAGAGGCAGGGCAGGATCCGCGCGAAGGCTGGCCGCGGATGCGGCCATATAGGTCGCGGCAATGTCCCATTGCGTTGAAGGTACCGAAAACTCGCACTGCACGCACGTCATGTGCTGATCATCGGCATAGGAACCGGACGCGAAACTCAGTGCATCGGAACCGCTGTTGTCGGCCGATGTTCTGGCGGTCCAGACATGGCCGTAAATCTGTTCGGCCCACGACCAGCGCCCCGTTGCATCGAGCATGAGGTTCTTGAAATCGAGCAGGGCCTGGGTGGTTGCCCACGGCATGCAGATGAAGTCGTAAGCCGTATTGCCGAGCGCGGCGGCGAAGCCGTTGGTCAGCGGGTCGGTCGTGCCCCCGGACATGGCGGTGATGACGACAGTGAGGCCCGCCGGGGTGACTTCCTGATTCTGCGAGGCGAAGTAGTTGAGCGCGATATTGATCGCATTGCCGAGCGTGCCTTTGTGCGAGGCCGTGAGATTCAAGGTGGTTGCCGGAGGGCCGCCGCTGGCGCTCGCGGTGAGGGGAAGTTTCACGCCCTTGTCGCCGATGCGCGCCTGATACCGGTTGACGAGGCTGGAATCGAGATAGAGGTTGATGGCGGCGGCGGCGTTGGACATCACCGCGCCGGCCGTGTCGCCGATATTCACGGCGACGGGCACGTAGCGTCCGGCGATGTACAGGTTGAGCGTGCCCGCGGCCGTGGCGGTTCCGGAAACGACGATCGAGCCGGTTGCCGCGGCTCCGGCGCCATTGTCTGCCACGCCAAGGCCCCACAGTTGCCCATACGGGTCGGCGCCCAGGTAGCGCTCGGCCATGGAGGCGATCACGGAGCGCGGGCCCCAATTGTTCGCGGCCCAGGCGGTGTTCGGAATCAGCGAAGGTGCATTGTCCGACGCGTTGTTTGTCGTCTGCCCGATGATCAGCGAGACCTGGTTGGGCAGCCCGGCATAGGCGGAGCTGCCGAATTCCAGCTGGAAGAGCGGGATAAGCTCGTTGGTCGGAATGTTGGGGAAGATGATATCGGACATGATTTAGTCTCCTGTGTCGCACGGCGGTGCGGGAGGCGGGTTCTGAAGATTGTCGACGGAACCGACGATTTCCGGCCGCCCGTCCGGGCCGGCCGTGCGTGGTGGAGCTTCGACGGTGAAGGGTTCGAGGTTCCGGTAGTTGCCCTGCGGATCGAACGGGCTGATCGCGTCCACATACAGATTGACGCCGTTGAACGGTGTGGTGATCACCGGCTCGAAGGTTTCGACCGCGTTGCCGACGATCTCGATCGTCGCACCGGCGATGTGGCGCTTCGAATCCTCGTTGGGCTCGTGGGTGAAGGTTTCGACCTGCTCGATCGGCGGCTCGAACAGACCGATAAAGCTTCCAAAATGGAGCAGGTAATCGCCGCCGGCGAGCGCCCAGGGCGCGCTCAGCGTGACCGTGCCGTTGGCATTGACCGCCTGCACGGCAACGAAATCGCTGTCGTTCAGACCGGGATCGGTGCTGGCGCCGTCGCTGATCAATCCGCCCGCGAAGAAGAGCGGGAAAAGATCGGGATCGGGCGTGACCGTTGGGCTGTTTTGCACGCAGGCGCAGGAGGCATCGAACCCCTGCCCGCCCAGGAGCACGTTCTGCACCGCCTCGCAGGCCGCATCCAGCAACAGCGCCGCATCCGCGGCACCCATGTCGATATTTGTTCCGTCCGGTTGCTGAACGACCCGCGCATCGGACGCCACGCGAATTTCAATCGTCACCGTTCCGGTCGAACGATACTGCGTGCCATTCAGCCCGCGCTTTTTGTCGTCCGCATAGACCACAATCCATGTGGTCGTGCCGCCATCATCGGGGGCCGGCGTGTCCTTGCTCGACTGGACGTTCGCGCCTTGCGCTTTGAGCGCATTGGTCAGGAGCCCCACAGCCGTGCTGCGAAGCATCGCGCGCCAGAGCATGAAGGTTTCCTTGATCCGCGGCTATTTCAGGATCAGCAGATACCAGCCGGACACACCGTCAGGGCGCGGGTCGGCAATTGTGTATTGCGTTTCGGCGTAGAGCGGGTTGCCGCTCTCGTCCGTCAGCGGGGAACCGTTTTCCTGAAGCAGCGGCGTGTAGCGGGTGAGCGTATCGCCCTGCCGCGGCTTCAAATTGGAGGGAAAATCGGAAAGGCGGCAGCCGAACGCCGGTTTCGTGGTCGAGACAGGCAGGCTCATCGAATGGCGCGAGGTGTTGAAACTCACTTCACGCCAGGCTTCGTCGAACACGCCATCCAGATTGAACGCAGCCGCGCCGGCGCCTTGCGGGAGATACGAGACCGGTCGCCCGGTTTTCGCGATGTCCCCGAAGGTAGCGTTGACGGTCGCGTTGACCAGAGCGTCGAAATCGATCACTGGCCGTCTATACTTTCGCGACCGTGTCCGCCGAAGGTTTCGACGGCAGCGCCGCTGGTTGCGCGGCGGGGGCTTTGACCGCGCCGGCGCGCTTGGCCCGCTCGTACGCGGCCTGCTCGCGCGCCTTAGCTTCCTGATCGAGGCGAGTCTGACGCAGCGCCTCGTCGGCCGCGCGTTGTTTGTCCGCTTCCGCCGCTATCTTCGCGCGCCGGTCGGACAGCAGCTTCGCCGCAACCGATGCATCGCGATGCCCCGCGTCGGCATCTTCCAGCGCTGCGGCATGTGCCTCCGGCACGGCGATCGTCTCGCCTGGCTCGGCCGAACGCGAGCCATAATAGATCGTCGCGCCAATGGCAGTGATGGGAACGAGCATGGTGTCACCCTATCGTTTGGAATTGCGCCGCGGCAGGAACATCGCGAGCGCGATGGCGTTGAAATCCGCCGCGGGCAGACGTTCGAGCGCGGGCCTGGAGAGCCCCGTGCGCTGCGCCATGGCGGTGAGCAGCGTGAGCGCGTCCAGCTCGTATTCGCCGGCGCGCTCGATCACCGGCAATTGCTGGCTTCCGGGCGCTCCGTCGAACACAACCGAATCCACCATGCGGCCGTCGCTCTCGATCGGCCGCGACAGCCGCACGACGGTGGATGGTTGTTTGGTCATGGGCGCTCGTCGGTGACTGTTAGTCCGCAGCCGCGTCGAGCGTGGCGGTGAACAGCATCTCCGGGCGGGTGCAGATGTGCAGTGGGTAGGCCGTCATCTCCGCCTTGACCCATTCCTGCCGGTCGCGGTCGTAGATCATCTGCACATATTCCGGCTTGCCCAGCTGGCCTTCCCATTCGAAGGAATCGGCCGGCGCCAGCGCACGCTGGAACACTTCCGGCGCGCCGCGCGGGAAGAAGATGGCCTTGTTCGACGGGATGGAGATCGTGCCGCCACCGGTATAGACGTTGCCGAAGCCGATGTTCAGCGTATAGGTCCCGGTCACTCCGCCGTAATTCGCGCTCATGGCGAAAGTTCCGGCGCCGGTGTTGATGCTGGAGACGGTGACGTTCGCGGCGATATTGGGACCGGACACGAACTGGCCGACCACGATGCCGGTCAGTGAGGGCGGCGTGACCGTCGGGCTGCCATTGACGAGCGCACAGCCGGGAATGCCGAGCGTATCGTCGGAGCCTCGGTAGTTGACCCAGTCGATGCCGCCGAAGGTGTAGCTCTCGAAAGCCTGCCCCTTGCGAAGATCGGTGGCCTCCGCCCAGTTCAAATAGGTCTTCTCGACGTCGGGATGGGTGACGAGGTAATCCCAGAAATCGTCGCCGCACAGTCCGACCACGCGGGTCGAATTCAGGAACGCGCCCTGCGCCTTGCGCTTCATCGTGCGCACGACCTCGTTGCAGATCGGGCGCAGCGAACCCAGCGTCTTCGCCACCAGACCGTAAGCCACCTCCGGGTTCGGCGTGATGCCGAATTCGGTGAACCAGTTGAATTTCACGCTGCCGTCGGTGTTGAGAAGATAGCCCTGCAAAGCGGCAAGGCGGTGATATTCCTGCGTGAAGCGCAGATTGTTCCGCAGGCCGGTCGGGCCCACGAGCCGGCGCGCCAGTTCCTTCTGCACTTGCATGAGGACCGTCTCGGTGCCGAATTCGCGGATGCCCATGAGCTCGCGCGCATAGATCGTGTCTTCCATGCGGATGCGCGGCACGCTCCAGTAGCGCGCCTGGCGTTGTTCGGTGGTGCGCTGCACGCCCGGCGCGCCGCGATCGCTGAACGGGATCAGGACCAGCTTGCCCTGACGCTGTTCGATCATCAGCGCCTCGGTGCGAATCGGCTTGTCCTCGAAGATACCCATCATTTCGATGCCATCGGGGACGTAGGGCACCTTCTCCACCGCCGTGGTGAGCTGAATGGTTTTGAACGGGTCTGCATGAAAGATGTCGAGCGAAACCATCGGTGGTTCCTTTCAAAGTGTCCCCTCATCGGGGAACGGTTTCGTGAGGGGGTCTTCGACTTTCCTCCCCCGCTGACGCGGGGTCGGTGGCGCGAAGCGGTGGAGTGGCCGTTACCGGACGACGATGCCGAGCGCGAGCAGTTGGGCGTTGATAGCGGCGATCTGGGTCGAGGTGGCGCCGGAGGGATAGACCAATTCCGAGCCATTCACCTCGCAGGCGCGCGCGGCCATGGTGACCAGCGTATTGCCCTGAGACGCGTCGATCGTGTTCCACAGGATCGCGGCCGCGTTCTGCGTACCATCGGCCGCCGTAAGGCTGAGTGGCGCGTAGAGGCCGACATTCGCGTTGGCCCCGATCGCGATGGTGGCGCCATCGCCAGCAACCGCCGCCGTGCCACCTGCCGTCAGCGTGAAGCCGAGACCGCCAGCGGCGAACGCAACGCCGGTCGTGCCTTCGCCGAGTTCATCGCCGGCGGGCGTATAGACGTTGTATTTCGTCGCGGCGAAGAACTCGATCGCGTAGGTGCCCTCGATGATGCCCTGAGTGATCGCCACCGTGCCGCAGGTGAAGTTGCCGGTGTTGCCGGCATTCGCAGCATAGGTGCCGGACGAGCCGTCGGCGACTACGCCGAGCACGGTGCCCGCCTGGCTGTAATAGACGCCGGTGGCATAGGTCTGCTGCAACAGCGTGCCCTGCAGACGCGAACGCTCGCCATTCGCTTCGGAGACGAGAAACCCCGCGCTCCATCGATTTTCGGTCAAAACGGGAGAGGTCATTTCTTACACTCCAGGGAGTTGGGGGTTCTCGACTTTCCTCCCCCGCGCAGAAGCGTGAGGGAGGTGCCCGAAGGGGCGGAGGGGTCTGCCGTCAGTGCTTCGCGGCGGATTCCGGCATGAAGGGCTTCATCGCCACATCCCACGACGCGGAGATGGCTGCATTCTTGTCGGGTGTACCCACGCCGCCGCCATTGATGCGCGGCGTGTCGGTGCGCGCCATCCGGCCGTGAAGGCCGCGCGCCTGCGCGGGGCTTTCCTCGAGGATGGTGATGGCAGACGACGCCGAGAGGTTGGTATTGAAGGCGAGCTTCGCGGCGAGCCTCACATTGTCGGCAGCGGCTGCACAGGCAAAGATTTTGGCGCCGCGCGCGCGTTCGTCGCGCCGGCCGTTGGCATAGGACCGCGCAGAAGCTTTCTTGCCCTTCTCCGCGTCGTTGTCCTCGCCGGTGTCGGATTCGCCGTCTTCTCCATCCTCACCGTCCTCGCCGTCCTCGCCGTCCTCTCCGTCTTTCCCGTCTTTGGACTTGGCGCGTTTGGCCTCCCCGGACTTCTTCGACTTGCGGGTTTTCTTGCCCTTCTTGCCGTCTTCGTCCTCGTGCTCGTCTTCCGGCTCGGGCTCGTCAGAGGCTTCCTCGTCGCCTTCGCCGTGCTCGGAATCATCGCCCTTGTGGCGCATATCCTCTTCGTCGTCGGCTTTCTTTGCCTTGCGAGACAGGCCGGCGAGATGTGCAAAGGGCAGCGAGCCCGCAATGGTGCGGAAGTTCATCGACGTTTCTCCTTTCGAGAAGCTCAGAGAGATTTGATCAATTCGCGGAACGCCGCGTCGGGCGACATCACCGCATCGGCGAGACCGGCCGCCACGCCGTTTGCGCCCATGAAGGTGGACGCCTGAAACGATTTCACCTTCGCGGCGCTCATCCTGCGATTGCGCGCGACAAGCGCATCGAACATCGCGCCCATCGTGTCGACATCGGCTTGCGCCCGCGCCTGCGCTTCCTTCGACAGCGGCTGCATCTCGTTGAAATCCGCCTTGCGCGATCCGTACCGAATCAGCGTGACGGCGAAGCCCGCCTTACCAAGCGCGCGGCTCATATCGACATGCATCGCGATGATGCCAATCGATCCTGTGCCGCCAGTGCGGGGCACAATCACGCGCGAGCATGAACTCGCGATCGCATAAGCGGCGCTGTAGGCGCTTTCCGACAAGATTGCCCAGATAGGCTTCTTCGATCGCGCCTCGAAAATTTCGTCGCACAAATCAAAAACGCCGCTGCATTCCCCCCCGGGAGAATCCACATCAAACGCGATCGCTTCGACCGCACGATCCGACAGCGCAGTCAACAGATTCTGGCGGATGCCGTCATAACCCGTCATGCCGCTCCAAGGCCGCAGCGTGCCGGATTTGTGAACCAGCGTGCCCTCAACCTGGATGATCGCCACGCCGGCGACTGTGTCGTACCCTTTGCGGGTTTCTTCCGGCTTATCCCCGCCATCGTCATCGAAGGTGACGACATTGTCGTCCATCAACGGACGAATGCTGCCATCCAGACGCTGCAACTGCACGATGCCGAGCCGTTCGGCCAGCGCTGCAACAACAATCTCCGCCTTCTCCGGCGTGATCGCGAGCGGCTTGTTGAACAAACGCTGCGCGATGAACGGAAAGCGGTTGTTCATCGCAGCCTCTTACTGCGGCCGCGGCCGTGCATCGGTTTTGCTCGCCAGCTCGACACCAGCCCAGGTCGGCAGGGTGAGACCCCGTTCCTTGAAGCGCGCGACTTCGATGGCGCGCTGGTCGATATTCTCTTCCCAGTCGAGCCCCTGCTGCGCGCATTCGTTCTGCAGCGTCGAGAACGCCGCATCGATGCCGAGCACCGCGCCCTGGCGTTCCTTCATCGGATCGACCCAGCCTTCGGCGGGCCCGATCCAGCGGCAGCGCGAATATTCCGCGCGGGCTTCCGCGAAGTCCGGCGCTTTCGCGGGCATCAGTTCCGCGATGTCCGGATGCTCCATCGCCTCTTCGAGCCATGTGACATAGACCGGCGTCGAGGTGTTCTCGCTGAATTCGCCGCGCCGCCGCTGAACGGTCTTGCGTGCTTCAACGACAGAGGCTCGGATCGAGGAATAATTCGCCTTCGACCAGTCCTGCGTCAGCTGCTCCGCCGTGGTGCCAAGCTGGGCCGCGATGTTACGCAGGCAATAGAAGGTAAACGAGTCGTGATGCTGGCCAGGGCGTTGCGCCGTGATCGGCGTGACTTCCTCGCCGGGGAACAGGTTCAGTATTCGTGCATCGTCCATGGCGATGGGGTTGGAACGGTTATAGGAGTTCCGCGCCTGCCAGTACCACGGCATATCGACCGCGTCGGAATCGTCGAGCGAGGCCTTCAGCCCTTCCGGGTCCATCGGGCTCTTCACCGCGATCGACAGGATCGCGTTGATGATCGCCGCCTGCAATTCCGCGCCGTCATAGCGCGTCAGCATCTTCATGCGGTTGATCACCGGCACGAAGGCGCCGACGCCGCGATGCTGGTCCGCCCGCTCGCGGTCGTAATCGTGGATCACGATTTGCCGGCCCCAATCGGTCCAGCGCTCTACGCGATCCCAGATCATGCTCTCGACGGCGCTGTACCAGTCATACTGGTGCGCCTGGCGGATGTGATAGGCGATCGGCACGCCGCCGTCTGTTACCTCCACGCCGCCGCGCAGATGTTTTGTGTCGATCATCTGCATCGGGTTCGACAGCCGGTCTGGATCGACCAGCCGGAACGCCGTTGCGTAGTTCGCCGCGCCGTAGCCCATGCGCTCCGGCTGCCACTCCATGACGAGCAGGTTTTCGCCGTCCACCAGCTTGTGGCGGAGTGCCAGCCGCATCGCCTGGGTGAAGGTGAGTTGCTCCGCCGCATCGCAGAAGCGGTTCGGATCGTTCGCCCAGGCCCGCCACTTCGCTTCGACCGCGTGGCGGAACGCATCCGCCCATTTCGCGTCGAAGGCCTTGTTGCAATACGAGAGCGCCCGGTAATCCGGCATCGCGGTCAGGCGATAGTGATTTCCGATCGTGCCGTCGAGAATACGGGTGACGCCGCCAGACGCCCAGCCATCGTTGCGCACCAGGTCGCGCGAACGGCCGACCATGCGGTCGCGGTAATAGTTGATCTCGTAGTCGGGCGAGTACGCATTGGGCATCCAGCCCTGCGTCTCTTTGGTCCACCAGCTCGCCGCATCGTAGGGAAAGACGCCGAGCGAATCCTGCCCCGACAGCGAGGCGCGGTTGCGCAGGCGTGGGCCCACGACATTCCGCATGGGCTGTCCGAAGCGATCGAGGATCGCGGGAACCTGAGGCATCAGTTCACCCGCTCGATCTTTACTTTTCCGAATGCCACACGTTCCACAGGCTTGCCATTCTGCATTTCGAACCAGCGGACAATGCCTAATTCTTCGTCGGCAGTGGTGAAGCCGATGACCGGCGTTCCGTTCACCGTGGCGCGAAATTCATGTGCGTTGCGGTGCCAGCCTGGGTCGTTCGCATCGTGGCTGATGCGCATCAGAACCGGGTCCAGATCGGCCGACGCGGCTGACGGATCAGGCCAAGCTGCGCCTGCAGCGTCTTGATCCAGAGCACGAGTTGCGGCTGGTTCGATTTGTTGAACGACACTTCCCGGTGCTGGCCGCCGCCCGTGACCGTCACCGTCACGGCCTGCTGGCCCATCATCAGCGATTGCAGGGCGGCCTGCGCCTGGGTGAGCCAGGTTTGCAGCGTCGGCGTCGAAACGCCGGTCAGAACCGTCTGCGTCAGATCATAGGGCTGACCGCCGCAACTCATCGTGTCGCTCCGCGCATCGTGAGTTCAGCCCATACATGAACAACAGAATCAGGATGCCCTTCGAGGGATGCTGCAAAAAATATTGGCGGAGCGTGCTGGTCGAGATCATCGCCGGCCTCCGAGCAGATCCTCGATCGATTTCGGACGTTGCGCCTTGGCGCCAGCATTTTCAGGCCGTTCCATTTGGTCGACCATGCTGTTCTTGCCCCACTCCGCGCACCAGGCGCGGGGTGATTTCCACTGGATCTTCGGCAGACCGTGCAGATGGGCCAGCACATGCGTGCCGACCATCAGGTCCAGCATTTCGTTGCGCACGCCCTGGTGCGGTTTTTCCCAGCGTCCGTTGGCGTCGCGGTGTTCGGAAACGAGTTGCTCGAAGACGACGTGCGGCGGTTCATTGGACCGCAACGCGGCAGGAATGTGCACGTAGCCGGGACCGGGCTCGATGTGCATCAACTGACCGCCAAGATCGTCCTTGAACGTGTTGGCGTTGAACAGCGCCAGTGGCACGTCGCCGGTCTTGCGTAACTTCTTGTCCTTCTTCTGGTTGTCCGGGTAGACCACCGAGAGCCGTGGGCCGTCCGTCCTGCTGATGCCTTTGGTCGGCAGCACCGTCCAGACATCGCGCCCGGCCGCCACGCCGCGAAAGTGGGTGAGGTTTTCTTTCCTGAGCCGCCGCCAGACTTCATATGCCCGATCGCTGACGCCAGGCGCGCCGCCGGAATCGTATCCGATGGCGAGAATCGCCATGCCGCGGTTCGCGTTCGTCGCAAGCGGATAGCGGCGCGCGATCAATTCCGTAAGTAATTTGTACCACGCGGGGCCATCGGTCGACGTATCGGCCGGCACGCGATATTTGTCGACAACCCAGTTTTCTTTTTCGACACCCCAACCCCGCACCAGCACTTCAAAATGTGCGATCTGGATGTCGATCCAGCAAGTGAGAAACCGTACACCTTCGGAAACGATCCCGAGCGGCTGCGCCTCGCTCTGCGCCCGTTCCGCCAGGGTCCCGGCATCGACTGTACCAAGCGGGCCTTTCGATTCGAAAGGTATTCCCCACTGCTTGACGAGGACGCCTTTGAGCGATGTTTCGTCGCCGCCAACTTCAAGATCGAGTTCGGCATTTGCACGATCGCGGGCCAGGCCGCCGATGCCCTTCAACAGGAAAGGCGACATCGGTCCGACGACCCAATAACCGGCCGTGTCACTGCGGATCAGGTCGCCGGCGACAGTTCCATCCTTGTCGATAGTCTGCCCGGCGCCAACCCAAACACCGGTCAAATTCATTGCGCGGCGCTGGTGATCCCATATCTTGCCCTGACAATGAGGGCACTTCAGATGGGCTTGCCGCTCGATCTCGTCCAGCGTGCCATCGTGCGGGTATTCGACCGACATCACCCACCGGCCCGGCGGTGCGGGGCTCGAGGCGAGATCGCAGAGCGGGCAGCGCCAATACCAGATGCAGCGCGTGCTATCGGCATAAATGCGCATGATCCCGTCGCGCCAATGCTTATCGGGATCGAGTCCCGTTGCACGATCGGGATGCGACACCGTCAGCATCATCGACAGATAGCCGAAGAACTGCCGCCGCCGATCGGCCAGGCCTTTCGCATCGCCCAGCGCCTTGTCGTAGGCGTCGATCTCGTCCAGCACGATGAAGGGCGCGCTTTTCGAAATAAGGTTCGCATGCGTCGCCGACAGGAACTGCGCACGCATGCCGGCGAAGCGTTTGAAATGGATTGCGTTGTCTTCCTTCGTCCCTCCCAGACGGCTGCGCATTTCCTCGTGCGCATCAATCATCGGGTTGATGCGATCCTTGACGTAGCTTTCCAGCACGTCGTCGGTCTGCATGTACCAAAGAAAATTGCGCGGGCGTTTTCCGACCGCATGCAACAGCGCGTTCTCGGCGATCACTGTCTTGCCGGATTGCGCGGGCCCGACGATGCAGGTCGTCAGATAGCGATATGAACCGAGATCGCGCATCGGCGCGACCAGGTAGGGCGCTTCGTCATGTGTCCAGCGCTCATAGCCGGAGCCGGTGCGGCGGGGCACCCAGCGATGGGCAAGCGTGTATTCGTCGACGCCTTCGCGCGTGGGCGGGTTGAAGAACGCGACGGCGTCGCGAAGAACGCCGCGCGCTGAAGCAAGACCCTCGATCATTATGCCGCCGGCTGATCCGCGAGAAACTCAAGCAGATTGCGAACCATCGCGGTGCGCGCGTCATCGACCTGTTTGCGAATGTCCGGGATCGCAGCGTCCGGGAGATCGTGGCGCTTGACGATGCTTTCCGGCAACGCATCCAGATCGTTGCCGAGCTGTGCGAACGCTTCGCTGAAAACCTGACGAATTTCCTCGCGGTCGATCACCTCGCCGCGAAGTTGGGCGAGCTTGATCTCGCGAAGGCCGGCGTCCGCATCGTCCTTGCGCTGCCGCGCCGTCGCCTCGCCTTCGTGATGCGCCGAGCGCCTGGTCGGCTTCTCCGGCAGCGGCGCCTTCACCACATCGCGCAGCTGCGCCGGATCGATCGCCTTCGGCTTACCGCCGGCGAGATAGCTCCGCACCTGCTCGATGCTGAACGCCCAGCCGCCCGACTGGTCGCCGCGGCGAACCACCGGAAATTTCGGATCGGTCTTCAGTCTCTTGTCGAGCGTCGGCCGCGACCATTCGAGCGCGGCGGCCAATTCCTTCTTCCCAACCGTTCCGGTAGCGCCCACCCGTGTAAACCTTCACGCTCCCGTGTAAACGGTATTTACACCGCCGCCACTCACAAACAGCGCGGTACGAATTGCCCGTGCCGTGCAAGGCTTAGGGGAAGGACCCGCGCGGATTGCATGGCTCGCGATGGTGATTATTTCGCCGTCGCGATGGCGTCTTTGAGCGCCTGTGTAAAGTAGGCGTCCTTGTTGGTGGCGAAGCTCTTCTCTGCCGTCTCGCGGTAGGGGAAGCGCTTGCGATAGGAGGGCGCACGCTTCGGGAAGATCAGCACCGGCTCGACATGGCCGGCACTCACCACCTTGTAGATGCCGAGGATCGAACCGTCCTGTTTGGAGTGGGCGACGAAGTAAGTCTCTCTGCGTCGCGCGCCGCGTCCACGGCCGCGCCGGTTGGAGCGATGGCCTGCGGTCGTGTCGGCAGCGCCAAGCGCCGTCAGCAGTTTCTCGATCTGTCCCTGGCTGATGTTGCCGTACTGGTTGAGATCAGCGCCGCGACCCGGGACGCTCTGGCCTGAACCGAACTTCGCGCCCAGAGCGCGTTCGAAGCGTTTCATCGCCCGCGCGCCGCCGAACACTTCCGGCGTCAGATACTTCCATCCCGGCGTTCCCTTGCCGGCGAAGTCGCGCGCGAAGATTTCCGCGCTCATCGAACGCTTCGTCGCCTTTTTCCAGGCGAATGCGTTCAGTGTGTAGGGCGTCGGGCGGTCGAAAACGCGGCTCATCTCGATCTTGAGATCGGCGATGGCCTGCGGCGCGAGGCGATTGACCGCCTGAGAAGCGGCGAACGGCAGTTGCTTTCGCCCCAGATCGTCGAGCTTTCCCTCGATCTCGCGCACGTTTGAGCGCACGCTCAGCACGAAGAGAGGCATCAGCTTGTCCGGGAATCGGTCTGCGCGTCAGTGACGAAAATCAGACCTGACACTTTGATGCATCCCTGCTGTACATGCTGTCAAGATGCTGCGCGAATATTTTTTGTGTCTCCAACATTTTGGTCCCGCGGGAAGCCATAGTGATCGGCGAGGTGGTGGAGCGCGCTGCCAAACTGGCCGGATGCTTTCTGGTGATGCAATTTAAGGACGCGCGCGGCCTGGACGATCGTCAATCGCCCATGTACCACCAGATCGACCAACTTCCAGTCATAGCCGAGCGCCTTGCGCGCCGCGCCGTGGCGCTTCATGGCGTCGCATTTCGCGTCATTTGGCAGTTGCGACGCGCCGCCGGCACCAACCATCACGCTCGATGCAACGGGATTGATCAGCGCCTTTTGCCAATCTTCCTCCAGGCGCCGCGCAGCGGCGGCTTGGCGCTGGCTGATCTGCCCGTGATGAAACATCCATTCGACGCGGTCGATATTGATGTTTTGCGGACCGTCGACGGGCTCGCGTTTGCCTTCGACGTAGACATCCGGATAGTCCGCAGCCGTCATAAATTCCGGCTTTTCGCCGTCGTGCCCAGGCTCACGCTCGACAATCCTATCGCGCCGCGCCCGTTCAGGCTTCCCCGTGCTCTTGCCCATTGTGCCCCTTGATTTTTGATTTGGCGCGCTGTGAGCGCATGTACGAAGCGGCGCAAATCAGACAGCGCGATTGTCCTTTCGCTCGCGGTCGGGTGTGACAGGTGCTGCAAGTGCCGCGCGCGTGGCGTCGATATGGTCGCCGTCCCGGCGCCTGCCGCGTTACAGTTACATTTCCTGTTTCATGTGAAACAATCACGCCGCCTTCTCCGCTCGCCTGAGTTCGATGCCGATGACGTCGATTCTGAAAAGGCGCCGCAGCCGCCCGCCGAAGTGTGTGGAAATCCAGTTTCGCTTGAAATCACTATCGGTGGTGATGACAAACGGCGGACCTCGCGAGATATCCGCGCCTGCAAACCATTTTTCGTAGACCGCTGTGCCAAATTCCTTGGCGATCAGAGCGTGATCGCCTTCGAGCTTTTCGGACAGTTTGGCGCTGATTGCGGCTTTCGCAGCACCTTCTGCAGCGATCTCAAGAAATCCCTCAAAGCGCCGTTGATGCAGCCAGGTCGATGGATGCGCCATCGGGAACGGGTCGTTCGGCTTTCGCTTCGCGTTCTGCGCCGCGAGCCATCTCGAATAGCCGCGGATGCAATCGACCATCTGCCCGGTCTGCGGAATCGGTGGCTTGAGGTTCTCGAATGCACGCCGTGCCGTAGCTTTCGGCATGTTCTCGCGGGAAAATCCCGGGCAGCGTAGGAACTCAGGCCAGATACGCTCGTCAAAGACGCTTCTGGCTGAATTTTTCTGGTCCTGATCCGGCGCAGCCGGTTCCTCGCGCGCGCGTTGTGTTTGTTCACAAGGGGTATCTTCACAAAGTGTATGTTCTGTTAAGGGTGCGCATGATGTGCGCACCCCGTGCGCATCATTGGCGCGCACCCCGTGCGCATCGGTGCGCACCTCCCCTGCGCAATTTTGCGCACCTGTCGCGCGCTCGTCCTCACCATCCAGATCGAGCAGCACGCGATAGGAATGCGCCGCAAAAGGCTGCTCGTTTTGGCCTGGCGGAGGAATATTGCCGCGACCTTCCGCCTTCTGCTGCACATAGCCGGCCTCCACCAGCCGGTCGAGCGCTCGCTGCACGGTGCGGCGGTCGCAATTGAGTTCTTCGCCCATTGTCACCTGGCTTCGACGACACCAGCCATGATCGTTGGCATGGCGGCCGAGAAGACAGAGCACCTGAAGATCGCGCGGCGTGATGTCGGGATCCGTGATTGCCCCAGCCGGTACGATCGAATAGCGATAGCTGCCCTTCGGACGTTTGCGCGCGCTCATCTCGCCGCCGCCTTTGGCTGATAAGCCTCCAGATGCTCGGCAACGAAGCGGCGTGTGATCGCGCGTCCTTGCGGATTGGTGAACACGCACTCGAAGCAAAGATGGTTGGTGATCGCGGTGGAAACGCGCGCGATCGTCATCAGCGGCCAGAGCGTGCCGCGTTCGCGAACCACGTCGCCGGGTTTCAGCGCGCTCATGCCGCCTCGCGCCGCTCGCGTTGCGGTTGAGGGCGGCGAAGGAACGCGGGAATCTCGAAATTATCCTCCCGCGTAACGTCGATGGCGGAGGAACTTCCACGCGCCTCCGCCATCTCCGGCGCTGGTTCCGGTGCCAGACGCTTCACCCCGTTGGAGACATCGCCGGCGTGGTCGGCGTCGTCACAGCCCATCGTGGTTGTGATCGACTCCACATCGGCGATTGGTGCACCCGTCTCCGCAGGCGCTGGGAATTGTGATTGAGGGTTTTCTGTTTCTTTGAACGATAGTTCGGCGCGGACTTCCGCTGGCGTAATAGAGCACAACGCTCTACCGACCCTGATTGTCGTGCGTTCTCCTTCGATCGTGATGCTGGTTATTTCCAGATCAGATGACGTAAATTCGATCTCGAAGAGCGAGGTCATGCGGCCTCCGCCATGAGACGGGACGCGTTCGATTTATCGGGGCGTCTGCACCATCCGAATTCCGGATTGCCGGTGTAGTCCCTCTCGAAGATGTACCAGGCGTAATCCTGAAGGCCGCCGGATGGGTCTTTGCCGCCATTCGCGAGGATGACGGCGCCGGGGGGCATAGACGGTCGCGGTGTAATCACCAGAACGCGGCGCAGCGGCAGGCTTTCCAACCAGCGCGATCGCGTGCCCGCGTTCGCCCATTGTGCGCGCAGGAGCAACGCAACCTTCCGGCGCGCCCGGCGCAGACACGCCGCTGCAAACGCGTCCGCGTGCAGATAAGGCGGATTGGTGACAATATTGTGCGGCGCGAGTTCTTCAGCGGCGAGGAAATCGCCTTGCACGAAGACATGGTCCGGACGTCTAAGCCGGTCCCGGATATCCATCCCGTAGGTGTCGTGACCGGCGCAGCGGGCCGCATCGAGAATTCGGCCGGAGCCGCAAGCCGGATCCCAGATGTTGCCTTGGAACAGTTCGACCGCGAAAAGGCCCTGGCTGCACCAGCGCGGCTCGACATACCAATCGTCCGGGTCACGGGCCCAGAGATGCGCATCCTTGCGTTTCTTGTTTGCTGTCATGCCGCCACCCTTCCGCGCGCACGGTTGACCCCGTTCCTGATCCTCCGGTTCTCCTGCTGCGCGATGTCGGAGCACGGCGGGCAGCGTTTGCTCCCCGCCTTCACATCGCCGCCACAGCCGCCCTGGCAGGGATGCATGGGTGTGGCGCGGGATTTGCGTCCGCTCGGTGTGTGATCGAGCGTACAGGCTGCGTAGAAGCCCCGCACGGTCATGCGGCCATCTCGCGGGCCTTCGCGTCGAGACGCTGGCGCAGCCATTGCGGAAAGTCGGGGTGGGCAATCTCTTCCGGCGTGGCGTGCACCACCGGCTTGTGTGCCTTGCGGAAGTGTCGCGCCTCGATCGCGATGCCGTAGCTCTCGTCCCAGCCCTCCGCCTTGACGATCAGAAGCGCACCCGCTGCATCCATGAAAGGCACATCTGCGGCCAGCCAGAAATCGTGATCGAGATAATCAGGCGCGCCGGCCGTCGAGAGCGGATAGGTATGAACGATCGGCGAATAGGCGGCGATGCCGGCGGCGGTGAGCCTGGCGGTGACTGTGACCGCGACGCGATACGCCGCGTCCAGGCCGCCCCGAAACTTCGTGAAGGGCGTGCCGACATACACGATCATGCCGCCCTCCACGCTTTCCACACCAGGCGGTTGCTGAAGCCTTGCGGGGCCAGGTGGCGGGTGACTTTGAAGCGCCAGCGCCAAAGGCGCAGCGTGAAACTGTGATGCGCAAAGCCCCGGTAGAGATGGAGGCTGAGCCCGTCGCCCCACCAAAGCCCGAACGTGCCGCCGTCGCGATGTATGAAGGGTGTGAACCTCATGCCGCGACCCTTTGTTTGTTTTCCGTGCGGCCGCCAAGGCACAACTGATCCACATTCGCTTCGATCAGCCGGAACGTAACCACCGCGAGAACCGGATCGGCGTCGAGGCTGATCTTTCCGTGGGCCCGGCGCCATTGGTCGAGGAAGGCGGCTTGCGGCGTGATGCCATGGCCTTCGGGATGGCCGGCCGTCGCGTAATGCGGCCTGCCCTGTCGCATCTCCATGCGCACACCGGAGGCTTCGGCGTCTGCGGCGGAGATGGTGTGCAGATGCTCGAGCCTGTTCGCGGTCACTTCCAGTGTCAGGCGCGAACCCGCGCGGCGCATGTTGCGCTCCGGAATGTTGCGGCAGCGCATCCAGTGATTCTTCAGGTGCTCCGGCCGCGGCCCTATCGAGCTCGCGTGATCGGCGCAGAACACCCGGGCCTGAAGGGTTTCGTCCCGCTGCCCCCACCAATGGGTGACCGGCTCGCCAACCCAGAAGAGATCGCCGGGCCTGGCGCGGCCATGGAGCGAGAGCTTCCGCTTGCTGATCGCGGGATCGTAGACATACGCCACCCCGCGCAATTGCGTGCGCGCACCCTTGCGGGCATCTATCACTTCCGCCCAGCTGAACCGAACCGCGCCGAGAACGCTCATGCGGTTCTCCGCTTGAATGGCAGCGGTTTGAATTCCGGCGGCGCGTTGGGCGAGACAGGCATTTCGCTACGGTTCTTGATGGTTTGCAGCAGAATCGTCGCGCGGTCCCGGTTTTCCGGTGTGAACCCGTCCTTCACGATGTCGCGCAGCAAATCCACCAGCTTGGTGAAATGGTGCGCCGAATGCAGCGAGGCCTTGCAGCGATGGATGGTGAAGGTGATGCCGGGCAGATAGCGGCGCAGCATCTCGTGCCCGCGCTTCGCTTCGTCGAGGCTCGTATGCCGCTCGCACTCGTGCGAGGTGATTATCCAGTATTCGCTCATCATTGCCCCATCCGCTGTCGCCCTACGGCGGCAGCGGCCATGCGTTTGCTCTACGGCTTGTCCGGCGAACCGAGCCAGAGCGTGCGGCCGGCTGTCTTCACCGCCGTGCACGCCGCCTCAAACTCTTCCTTCACCACGAGATCGGGAGCGAAGAGTTCGTAACTCCATTTGATCGTGCCGCCATGCGCGCGGTAGCGCAGCAGCGCGCCGATCAGCGTGGGCACCTGGCCGAAGAACACCGGAATGCGGACGTAGAACATGTTCGGCACCTTGATCGGGTTGCCGCCCGCACCGCTGTGTTCCTCCGCATAGACGAGCGTTGCCTCGCCGGACTGCAGATTAACCTTCTGTTCCATCTTCGACGTGGCGGTGAGCTTCAGCCCGCGCGAAAGCTCGAACAGCTTGGCCGGTGTTGCGACCTTCGTGTCTTTCCGGTCGCTGCCAATCAGTTCTAGAAACCGCGTGACGGCTTCGCTCGAAGTCTCGCCGGAGGCAGGGCTTGCCAGATCGTAGAGGCGGCTTTCGATGAACTCGGCGAACTCGCTCTGCTCGAACCATTCGCCGTGTTTCGCAGCCCACACCTTGAAGGCTTCTGCAACCGGGAAGTCATAACGGGCGCCAAAATCGTGCCACTCGGCTTTGTCTTTGGCCGCGTAGTTGCCGATGCCGATCAGCGCCAGCTTCGGCGTCTTCCAGTTTGTGCCGAGCTGCTCCGCACCTTCGCCAAACACCGGCGCGGTCTCGGCCGTGTTCGCGTCCATCCAGGCGAGCAGGCTTTTCACATCAGCGGCCTTGAAGATGCCGCGGCGGCGGTAGGGTGCAGGCTGAACCTTTTCAAAACTGGAGATGATATCGGCCGCAACGATCGCTTTGCGGCCATCGTCGATGATGATCAGCGGCGCCGTGCGGCCCTCGCCGATATTCAGGTCGATATTCTTGACTTCCGTCCCGACGGCCTTCTTTGCCAGTTCGGAGAAGGTTTCGAGTTGATGCGTATCCATTTGCTTCCTCAATGTGCCGCGCCGCCGCGGCGTTCATGGTTGACCGGCGATTCGCGCGGGCTCAGCTGTCGAGCGAGCGCACACCTGCCGGGAAAAGCTGCATCTGGCTCGGATGCTGCTGGGTGAAGTTGTTCGCCTTGTCGGTCCACATGACGGCGCCGGCGGCGGGCGCCTTCGGCTTGGTGATCTTGAAGCTGCCGCTGACCTCGAAAGCCTGCTTGTCCAGCTTGAAATCGAGCGTCAGGACGATCTTGCCTTTGGGTGCTCCGCGAAAATCCTGAACGTATTGGTTCATCGCTGTCGCCATCTCGCGCAGTTCATTCGTCAGATCGTGATGCAGCGACCCGTCGCCAATCTGCTGCAAAAACCACGAGAAGCTGCGCGCCGCTCCGGGCGCCGGCGCGTCCTGTCTCTCTTCTGCCATCGTCGTCTCCTTCATGAGGATCCCCTCGTCTTGAGCGGAGGCTCATTCCTCCAGCTCGAATTCAGCTCGCGGATGGAGACCGAGGCTTCGATCTCCTGCATCTTGGAAAAGGCGGCGTCTGCCAGCTCGGCATTGCCCTGCGCCTGGTGGCGTTCATAGCGTTCGCGAGCGTGGACATAGGCGCCGGAGACCTCGCGCAGCAGCGTGCGTTCTTCGCGCGGGGTGGGGTGCGCGCTCAATCCACCGCTCCCGTCTGAGCGTAGGTGCGATGCCGTTCGGCGCGGCGATCCGCCTTGGAGACGAACGCATCCGGCCGCGGGATGTCGTAATAGGCGTCGGGAATCTCGCGCACCTGCGCTTCCAGCCGGTCGTTCTCGACCTCGCCAGCAACCGCATCGTGCAGCGCTTCATATTTCGCGCGGCGCGATTTGTTCATGCGGAGGCGGGCGCGCCAGTTCATGCCATCGCCGCGACAAGCTTTTCGACAGCCGCCATTGAGAGCGGCGCGGAACCTTTGTTCTTGCGGCGGCCTCCGACCGGCTGCGAAAAATCCGTCGAGCCGCGGCAGCCTTTGGTTGGGTGCAGCGTGAAGGTGCGCCGCCCGCGCGTGAATCTCCGCAAAATTTCGGGACGCGAGGGTGGCCGGTACGTTGTCGCGCGCTTCGCAATCGTCTTCTCGGCAATGTGCAGCGCCTCAAGCAAGACGGGCGAATACACTTGCGACCAACTATGAATGTGGGGCGCGAAACTGCGCTTCCACTCGCGCAGCGTGATTGGCGAATTGCTTTTCCCGAGAAGGGCAATCCCGTGTCTAAGTGTCCGGTTCATCACTTTCCCCCTCAAACAGATCGCCGGTTGCAGCCTCTTCCGCCCCGCCGTCGATCACCTGCAGCGACGGCATTTCGCGGGGCGCCCGCACGTCCATGAATTTCTGCGCGGCGCGCACCAGATCGAGCGCGGCATGCATGGCGACGGGATCGGAATCCTCGAGCAGCCCCGCCACCCGGCGGACCTCTGCCTCGAATTCCGGAATGGCCGCGATGCAGCGCAGGAAATGCAGCCCCGCCGGCGCTGTCTTCGCCTGGGTGTAGTTCTCGACCGTACGGTCGGAGCAGCCGATCTTTTCCGCCAGTTCCTTGAGCGACAGCCCTTCGGAATGCATGTGCGAATTGATGGCTTCCGCGGAAATGTTGTTCCACTCATGGGTGGTGAGTTCGAACGCCAGGGGCCGCGTGTTCGGGCCGCGAAAGATGTTGCGCTTATCCCCGCGAAAGTTTCTGTCCGGAGTCGCGCGAAAATTGGGCGTGACCGAAACGCGAGACATGCCCTCGCCGCCTATCGAATGTTGGTCGCGCGGGTTTGGGATCGCCATCATTGCGCGCCTTCGGAAAGCACGCCCTGGCAGTGCGGACAGCGCGTCATCGGCTCGACGATGATGATGGATCGCGCCCGATTCCGGAGGCGCACGATATGGCCGCGTTCTTCGAGGGCATTGAGCAGCCGGAAGACGCCAGATTTGCTCGCGAGGCCAAGCGCGAACATCAGTTCCGCGACGGAGGGTGGCCGACCCGTGTCGGCGATGCGCATTTTGATCGCTTCGAGGCAGCGGTTCTGTTGGAGGGTGAGGCCAGCTTTCCGCGCGGCGGGCGCCGGCTTCGCTTTGGTGAGATTCGCTTCCACCTGCGCGAGCCCTCTCTCATAGGCTGCGTCAAGAGCGGCCCGGATCGGCTGGAAGAGATTTTCCAGGGAGAGCTGCGGAACGGCAGTGGCTGGCCTGGTAGCAGGGGTCGGAGTCGAACCGACTGCCTTCAGGTTATGGGCCTGACGAGCTACCGTTGCTCTACCCTGCAATGTTTGATGGAGGCTCACTCGCTGGCCTCCCGGCGCATTTGCGCATCGTTCGACGCATCCCGCCCGGCCGCCATGCACAGCGCGATCGTAAGTAACAGCACGCAAGCGAGCATTCCGGCGGCGATTTCGAGGACGAGCGGCCAGTTCATCGCGCGCCATCCCGCGAATCGGAGGCGACGTTGACCGCCGCCTCCAATCCAACGTCTTCTGCGATTTCCACACCAACAGAAGGAGAGTTCGATGCGCGAAGAAGAGATAGCAATCGCGTGGCGAGCACTTTCAGCCAGGCTGATGGCCACGCTGTGCGTGCAGGCCGAATTGATGCGGCATCTGCGGGCGAAGGGCTTGCTGACGCACGCGGAGGCGAAGAGCATGCTCTTCGCTGCGATGGAGATGATGCCTCCCGATCTGCTTGCAGACGCGCAAGATGCGATCGAAGGTCTTGCCGCAAGGTTCGAGCGCTAGGCGAGGTCTGGAAATCAGCGAAGTCCGCCCAAAGCGTCGAAATACCAAGGCATCCATCAATACTACCGCCGTCCAGGCCGGCCGCAATAACATCTCTCATGCCGCCGCATCCCTTGCAGAGCCGTTGGCGGGCTGCGCGTCGAAGAAATCGTCTGGACAGACGTCGACGCCGAGTTTTCTGGCTGCGTCGAGCACGCGCGGCTGCTGGGGCGCTGGAATGAATCCCCGGCGCTTCCATCCGGCGATGACGCTCTGGCGACAGCCCAGCGCCTGCGCAAGACGCTCCTGCGTGACGAATTTTTCGATGATCCGCGCGGCTTGCGAGGTTGCCATGCGCAATCGAATATCACGATGCGCGCTATTGTCAAGCGTGATTAGCGATTACGCCTCGTGAGCGCCGTACCGATAGCCTTCGGGATGACTTTTCATGCCCGTCTGTCTGAAGCGCGAAGCGCTCTGAACCTCTCGCAGACAGAACTTGGCGAGGCCGTGGGTGCCGCGCAAAGCACGGTGGCGACTTGGGAGCGCGGTAAGAACGAGCCCGATCTCGCCACCATCCGTCGTATCGCGAAAGTTGTGAACAAAACCCCGGAATGGCTGGCCTTCGCGGTGGGCGGCGATACCCCGACCGACATGGTCGCGATTTCCGAGATTGACGTGCGTGCGACGTCTGGCCCCGGGGGTCTCCAAGAGGCGCTCGAAACTGATTCGGCAGCCGTGCGGCATCGCTACATGTTTCCGCGGTCCGAATTCCGGGCCGCCTTCGGGGCAGACCCCGATCGGGTGCGCGTGCTGGAGGTGATCGGCGATTCGATGCTGGGAACGCTGGGGCCTGGCGAGAAGGTGTTCGTCAATGTGGCCGATATCGTCCCATCGCCGCCGGGCATCTTTGTGGTCTGGGACGGCTTGGGCCTGGTGCTGAAGCGCGTGGAATTCGTGGCACACTCAGATCCCGCTCGCGTGATGATCAGCTCAGACAACCCGCGCTACAAGGCCTACGAGCGGCTTCTCGGCGAGGCGTATATTCAGGGCCGCGTGATCGGGTCCTGGCAGCGACGGTAGCGCAGAGACCCCAATCTTATTTCGAGTTCAATTTCGCGCCTTCCCATATGGCCTCCTTGTGCTCCACCACCTTCGTTTTGTGATGGTAGATCAGGTAGCCATCGAACAGGTCTGAATCAATAACCGTGTCATCAACCGAGGCGATGACCTGAATATCCTGCGATGGGTTGGCCAAGATGCAGAGGTTTATCGCTTCCCGAAGAATTGGCTCGATCTGAGCCTTTGGCGGCACACCGCCGCGAAAATCCATTTCGCACTGGGCGAGCCCTTCGAGGCCTCGGAGATGTGCCTTGAATTCCAGATCGAAGTCAGCGGCCTGCGCCTGGCTGGTCAGTGCCGTGGCGATTGCGGCGGCGGCGGCAACCACTCCGCAACGCCGCCATGCCGCGAGCACGTGCCGCTTCGGTGTTGACTGAAGCTGTAAGTCCCATCCGCGCATCTTGCAGTCGCCCCCATCGGTGCTGGGGCGGGCGCCGCCGCGCTGATCGCAATCGCCGAGATGACGGCCAAAATCCCCATGGGCGGAACATTGGGCAAACGGCCGTTCGAGTCCTAGCGTTTATCACGCTTGACAATATCGCTTTACGCGCTTAGTTCTCCCCCATCGATGCTTCGGATGGGGACGGGAGAATGAAGCTTTCAGACCTGAAGCCAGGCGACGTGATCGTTGCGGATGGCGGGTTCACCTGCATCGACGATGGCCGCGAATGTCTGGTCAAGGCAGACGAGTACTCCGACCTGTACGTCGATTGCTGCGGCGCTGACGGCAACGAGAGCGTCTACGCGAGCCGCCACACTCTCGAGGGCCACGGAGACGATCACGGCGAAGTCATCGGCTTTGCGTGGCCTGAAAACCGGGTCGCAGCATGATCCGCTCCGCTCTCTACCGCGCCGCCCGGCTCATCGGTGATGCAAACGCTGCAGCCAGAGGGCCGCGCGCGATCGGAAAGCGGATCGAGCGGCGCGCTCTCGGGCGCCTGTTCTCGCGAATCATCAGGGCGATCGTCCGATGAAGCCCCGCAAGCTCCGCCGCGTGAAAAGCAAGGTCTGGAACGAGCCGCCGGCGAAGCGCGCCGGCCAGGAAGCCCAGACGTTCCTCCGGAAAGCCGCCCGCGTACACGAGGCCAACGCCCTCTCTGACGAACAGATCGATCTCATCCTCGCACAAGCCATCGTCGATGCGGTGACGGATCGGGGATCCGTGGTCGAGGCCGATCTGAAGCGCGCGAATGTTCCGGCCGGCGCGATCACGCCCACCCGCTACCTCCGCTGTCTCGCTCTCGCCCGCGAATTGTGCCCGTCGCTCGACGGCCGCGCCTTCCGGGCCGCGTGAACTTCCAATGTCGAAGGGGACCATGACCAAATGGAAATCGCGCGCGAAGACGCAACCGGAAGAACAGCCAACCATCATCACCGCCTATAAGGCATTCCATCCGGATTGGATCTGCCAGGGGTTTCAATACGAGATTGGCAAGACCTACACACACGAGGGAACAATCAAGCTCTGCGCGTGGGGATTTCACGCCTGCACCGTGCCATTCGATTGCTGGAATTACTACGAGCGAAGCGGAACGCTCGCGCGTGTCAGCGTCGAGAATCCGCAAGGCGCCGAGAAAGCGGATTCGGACAGCAAGATCGTCTCCGCGAAAATCACCATCGAAGCTTCGCTCTCGCTGCCGGAATGGATCAAGACGCAGGTAACAACGATTGTTGACCTGTGCCGCGCCGCGAAGGGAATGCTCGCCGGCAAAGAAAAGGAATGTGCCGCCGCAACGGGCGACAGTGGCCATGCCGCCGCAACGGGCTACAGGGGCCACGCCGCCGCAACGGGCTTCAGTGGCCACGCCGCCGCAACGGGCGACAGTGGCCATGCCGCCGCAACGGGCTACAGGGGCCACGCCGCCGCAACGGGCGACGGGGGCCATGCCGCCGCAACGGGCGACAGGGGCCAT
>Ga0182024_10000705_pt1 | contig 86700 bp, 78 predicted proteins | sample P32metaG_FD_120480 | JGI IMG/M metagenome (GOLD analysis project Ga0182024, IMG submission 120480) | Permafrost microbial communities from Stordalen Mire, Sweden - P3-2 metaG (Illumina Assembly) | ecosystem: Environmental > Terrestrial > Soil > Wetlands > Permafrost | place: Sweden: Stordalen... | reverse complement strand
GATGAAATCAACCGCGCGCCGGCGAAAACGCAATCGGCTCTGTTGCAGGCAATGCAGGAACGGGCGGTGACGATCGATCGCGACACGCATGTTTTATCGCCCGATTTTACGGTGTTCGCCACGCAGAATCCGATTGAGTATGAGGGCACGTATCCATTGCCTGAGGCGCAGAAGGATCGCTTCCTTTTGAAGATGCCGATGACGGCTCCCGGGCGCGAGGATGAGATGGCGCTGGCGAAGAGGATGCTGGTCGTGGATGCGCCGGAAGCTTGCCTCGATCGCGGCGATGTTCACGCAGTGTTGCAGGCGGGCGAGTTATCGCGGGCTCGCGAGGCGTTGATGGATGTGGCGATGCGCGATGAGCTGGTCGGGTATATTGTCGATTTAGTGAGACGGACGCGGACGCATGAAAGTGTTTTGGTGGGCGCGGGTCCTAGAGCGACGCAAGGGCTGGTGGCGGCGAGCCGCGCGCATGCGGCGATTGCGGGGAGGGATTTTGTGACTCCCGACGATGTGAAGGCGATGGCGATTCCGGTGCTGGATCACCGGCTGATTCTGCGGCCGGAGTTTGAGATCGAGGGGATGACGGCGGGGGAGGCTGTGGAGAAGATATTGGAGAGTGTGGCGGTGCCGGTGTGAGGAAAGGCGCCGGGCGCCGCGCGCCAGGAAGAAGCCGGGCGTCGCCACGAGTGGCGACGCGGCACGCACGAGTGCGTGCGCCACATAACACAATATGATTCCTTCCGCGCGGATGATTTGGGTGGTGGCGCTGGTCGGGTTTCCGGCGGCTACTTTGGCGGCGTTGTCGCCTTCGGCTCGAACTGCGGCTGCCGTGTGTCTATTCATGGTTGTGGTGATTATTTTTGCGGATGCGTCGATTCGCGGACGGGCTTTGCGGGGAGTGCGGGTCGAGCTGCCGGCTTTGGTGCGGATGTTTAAGGATCGCCCGATCGAGATTCGGGTGCGGGTTTATAATGCTACGCGGGTTCGGATCGGGGTGGTGGTTCCGGAGGGAATTGACGCGGATTCCGAGGAGACGGATGTGGACTTGCCGTCGGACACTTCGGAATTTATTTGGAAATGGACGGCGCACCGGCGAGGGTTGTATCGGGTTGACGCGGTCTATCTCGAAGCGGCTTCGCCCTGGGGGATGTGGCAGGTGCGGCGTAAGGATGACGCGGCGATGGAGGTTCGCGTCTATCCGAACCTGCGCCGCGACGATGACTTGAAGGCTCTGCGCCAAGGGGTGAGCGGAGTTCATGCGATGCGGCAGATCGGGCGCGGGAGGGAGTTTGAGAAGCTGCGCGAGTATTTGCCGGGCGACGGGTTCGATGAGATTCACTGGAAGGCGACGGCTCGGCGAGGACGGCCGATCACCAAGGTTTTTCAGGTGGAACGGACGCAGGAGGTGTATGTCCTCATCGACCGGTCGCGGTTGTCGGCGAGGGCCGCGGGGAACGAGACGACGCTGGAGCGGTCGATTTCGGCGGCGTTGATTGTGGGCGCGGCGGCGGAGAAGCGCGGGGATTTATTTGGGCTTGCGGCGTTTTCGGATCAAGTGGACGCGTTTGTGAGGGCGCGGAACGGGAAAGCTCATTACGCGGCGTGCCGGGATGCGATTTACCAGTTGCATCCGAAAGGGGTGTCGCCGGATTTCGACGAGATCGCAACGTTCTTACGGCTGCGGTTGCGGAGGAGGGCGCTGCTGCTGTTTTTGACTTCGCTGGACGATCCGGTGCTGGCGGAGAATTTCGCGCGGGCGATGAAGCTGCTGGCGCGGAGGCATCTGGTGCTGGCGGGGATGCTGCGGCCGGCTTCGTCCAAGAAGCTGTTTGAGAATGACGACGTGGAGTCGGCGGAGGATGTGTATCGGGATCTGGCGGGGCACATTGCTTGGAAGCGGTTGAAGGAGTTGGAGGCGTCGCTGGCGAGGCAGGGGGTGCGGTTGTCGGTGATCGATCCCGCGAATTTTTCGGTAGCGTTGATTGGGATTTACGATTCGGTGAAGCAGAGGCAGTTGTTGTGAAATACATGAAGGCTGGAGGCGCGGCAGCTTTGTTCGCGTGGCTCGGCGTGAATGCACAAAACCCAGCAGTCGATATCATCCGTGCTCTGCGGGCAAGGCACATTTGTCTCGTCGATCTTCGGAACCACGGCTACCAGATCGCTTTCCCGCCGGAGAGCGTTGGGTGGGTTGCTTACAAGAACCCGAAGGCAGAGTACCTTTACTCTGTGATCGCGCCCAACGGTCGCTCGTTATTCGGCTTTACGAGGACGTTTTACGGAAGCACTCCGCCAACAGACGCACTGGTGAGGCGCGCGCTGGGTGAATCCGTCGGCCCCGAAGAAAACATCGCTACCCCGATGACAACCCTCTTTCAATTCGCTGTGTCTCCGGATGAAACGTTCATGTTGATCGGCGGCCGGCTGAAGAATGCGGCCAAAAGACCAAGCAGAAGGACTGTTCTTATTGAACATGATGAGCGGAGGCATCGAGTTCGTCGCGCCGTATCCGCGAGCAGGTTTGAATGAGGACATCCGAAGCCTGAACGTGAGTGATGGGGCCGACATTATCCTTTACGAGGATGGAGGCAACGTCCTGAGGTATACGCGGTCCGACAAGGGCATCGAGTTAGCGGAGCGTCATCCTGGGCATTTTCCGGCGCTCATGCCGGATGGTGAGTCCTATGTGTATGCGGAGCATGGGTGGTTGATGCTTAGCCGCGGTAAAGAAAAACGCGGGGCGATCCGCGCTCCGACGGTGTTAGGGGCAGTTCGAATCTCACCGGACGGGCGCTTTGCGGCCTTCGGAACGGGGTCAATCGAATATAGTCACCTTCGGGTTTGCGAGCTCGACAGGAGCGTTTGTGTGGATGGTCCTGGATACGATGAGTGGATCGCGGGAAGAGAGACCTTCTGGCTGAGGCAATAGTTACACAGGCGGAATGCCTACGCCCGCGGTGCTGGACGCCGGCTGAAGCCGACGCTGCGGGCTGAAGCCCACGCCACCAGAATGCACACAACGATGGAAGTGACAGGGGCGCTTGTCAGCCCGGCGACAAACAGTTTGTGGAAGGGTAGGGGACAGACAGCCTTTTTCGCCGCGAAGTTACTTCTATTCCTCAGAGGGTGAGGGGCGAAAAAGGTAGTCAGTCCCCGGGTTTTGATCATTATCGGCGAAAGACTAAGATCCACATTATTCGGGGTGGAACTTCATGGTCGCGCGGATGCCTAGCGCGATGAAAAGTAACAGGACTACGCCTTGGGCTATTTGGAACGGGGGCTCGGATTGGGTGGGGGCCAGGGCGGTGAGGGCGGGGACTTTCTCGAAAAGCTGGACGATCAGGACAAAGACGTTCAGGTAGAGGGCGATCACGGCGGAGATTACGTAGGTGCGGCGCCAGCGGTTGCGGGCGCGGATCGCGATCGCAAGGACAAATAGCGACAGGATGCCTAGGATGAGGCCGGGGGTTAGCTTGTGGATTGGGAAGAAGAAGCCGGTGACGCTGGTCGCGACCGTGGTCCAGAGGAAGAGCGTGGTCCAGGGGTGGAAGCGGTTCGAGGTGAGCATGCCGTAGAGGACGAGGAAGCCGGAGGCGATTCCTATCAGGCTCAGGAGGACGTGGAAGATCGTCAACGCGGTTAAGAGCATGATGATAGTGTAGTCGAGAGTGATTCTCGATACTTCGCAAGGGGCGAAAAATGGGGACAGACCGCTCTGTCCGCGCGGCGGCATGCGGTCCAGTGCTTTCGCGCGGAATCGTTCGCGCCTTGGGACAGAGTGGTCAGTCCCCATTTTTCGCGCGATTGAGGTTGTCCGGTGATCCTCGATATATCGCGATTTGTGGAGACGGAGAGGGCGCATTGGACGGCGCTCGAGAAGTCGCTCGAGTGGCTGGAAAGGAATCCGGATGCGCGGCTGACGATTGCGGAGGTCGAGGGGCTGCACACGCTGTACCAGAGGGCGTCCGCGGATCTGGCGCGGGTGCCGGACGGGGAGTTGAGAAAGTACCTGGAATGGCTGGTTAGCAGGGCGTATGCGGAGATTCATGAGGCTCGGGAACGGAAGCGGTTCCGGCCTTGGAGATGGGTGACGGAGGAGTATCCGCGGGTCTTTCGGGCGCATTTGCGGGCGTTCCAATTGGCCGCGGTGTTGACCATCGGCGGGGTGGCGTTCGGGGCGCTGGCGCTGCGGATCGATCCCGAGGCGAAGAGCGTCATTATGCCGTTTGAAGGGCTGCAGGAGTCGCCTGCCGAGCGCGTGGCAAAGGAGCGCGCGGATCAGGGCCGGCACATGACGGGGAAGAAGAATCGATTCTCGGCCGAACTGATGACGCACAATACGCAGGTCGCGCTGACGACGCTGGCGTTGGGGATGACGTTCGGGTTCGGCACCATCGTGATGCTGTTTTATAACGGCGTGATTCTGGGCGCGGTGGCTTTCGACTATATTCACGGCGGGCAGACGGTGTTCCTGATGGGATGGCTGCTGCCGCATGGGGTGATCGAGATTCCGGCGATCCTTGTCGGCGGGCAGGCGGGACTGGTGATCGCGTATGCGCTGATCGGATGGGGCAGCAGGATTTCGCGGGCCGAGCGATTGCGGACGGTATCGGGGGACGTGGCGACGCTCGCTGGCGGAGCGGCGGCGATGCTGGTTTGGGCGGGGATTGTGGAGTCGTTCCTGTCGCAATATCACGAGCCGGTGATTTCTTACGGGACGAAGATTGCGTTCGGAGTGGTAGAGGCGGCGCTGTTGACCTTTTATCTGGCCTTCGCGGGGAGACGGACGTGACACAGACGCTGACGATTCGGACGCCGGAGGGAATCGAGTTCGCGCTGCCTTTGGCGGGTCCGGTGAGCCGGATGCTGGCGCTGGTGGTGGACCTGGCGGTGGTGATGACGATCGGCAAGGCGGTGCAGCAGATTCTGGCGCCGCTGGGATTTCTGGGGAAGGATTTTTCAGAGGCGATTAAGATACTGGCGTATTTCGCGATTTCGCTGGTGTACATGGCGCTGGCGGAGTGGTTGTGGAGGGGGCAGACGGTGGGCAAACGGCTGCTGCGGTTGCGGGTGGTGGACGCGGGTGGGCTCAGGTTGGAACCGAGCCAGGTGATCGTGCGCAACCTGATGAGATTTATCGACGCGCTGCCGGCGCTGTACCTGGTAGGAGGGATCGCATGCCTGGTGAATCGGCACCGGCAGCGATTGGGCGATCTGGCGGCGGGGACGGTGGTGACCAGGGCGCCGAGATTGTCTCGTCCGGATCTGGATCGGATATTGGGAGGGAAATTCAATTCGCTGGCGGAGACCAGACATCTGGCGGCGCGGTTGCGGCAGAAAGTGTCGCCGGAGTTGGGCGCGATTGCGCTGGAGGCGCTGCTAAGAAGAGGCGAGATCGAGCCGCAGGCACGGTTGGCGCTGTTTGGCGAAATGGCGGAACATTTCCGGTCGGTAGTCGTGTATCCGGTGGAGGTGGTAGAGCAACTTTCGGATGAGCAGTATGTCCGCGACGTGGTAGAGGTACTTTACGGAGGAGCCAGGAGCCAGTAGCCAGTACCCAGTAGCCAGAACTAGAGGAAGGAGCTATCCTGGCTACTGGGTACTGGCTACTGGCTCCTCCTGGGCCATTGCAACCCCCGTCCGAGTGTGATGAAGTGGAGAAGTGATGAAACGCTGTAAACTCTTGAAATTTCTACCTCTATTGCTCCTGCTGTTGGCATCGTGCAACCGCGATCCCAAGGTGCAGGCACAAAGGCAACTGGACAACGCCAACAAATTTTTCGCCAAGGCCAAATACCGGGAAGCGGCAATCATGTACAAGCGCGCGATCCAGAAGGATATGCGCTTCGGCGAGGCGTATTACCGGCTGGCGCTGACGGAGTTGAAGCTCGGCAATTACGGCGCCGCGATGAATGGGTTGAGGCGCGCGGTGGAGTTGCAGCCGAACAATTCAGACGCGGTTACGAAGCTGGCGGATCTGTATTTGCTGGCGTCGACGCAGCACGAGAACGTATCACAGGCGCCGCAACTGCGGGCGGAAGTGGGTGACCTATCGGATAAGCTGATCCAGCAAAATCCGGATTCGTTCGACGGGCACCGGCTGAGGGGCCAGATCGCGCTGCTGAGCAGGGATCCGGCGGGAGCGGTGGCGGAGTTCGAGACGGCCAACAAGGTGAAGCCGTACCAGACCGATCTGGTGCTGGTCTATTTTCAAGCTCTGGTTCTGAACAAGCAGCTTCCGGAGGCGGAGAAACTGGCGCACGCCCTGATCGATCGGGAGAAGGCGTTCTCGCCGATGTACGATTTGCTGTACGTGCAGTATGCGCGGACGAACAATGTGGCCGCGGCCGAGGAACTTCTGAAGCTAAAAGTGGCGAATAACCCGACGCAATCGCGATACGTGGTACAACTGGCGTCGCACTATTTTTTCACCGGAAAGAAAGCCGAGATGGCGGCGACAATCCAGCGTTTGGCCGACGAGAAGGCATTTCCAGAAGGGCATCTGCTGGCGGGAGATTTCTACTTCCAGCGGTTGAAGGACGCCGATCGCGCACGGGCGGAGTTTGAAGCGGGGATCAAGGCGCATCCGAAAGACAAACTAACTTATCAGAAGAAGCTGGTGGAACTGTTCGCGATCACGGGAAAGAATCAGCAAGCGAACGAGCTGCTGGCGACCATACTGAAGGAAAATCCGAAGGACAACGACGCGATTGCGATGCGCGCGGCGCTGATGTTGACGACGGGGAATCGCGAGCAGATCAATCTGGCGGCGAACGATTTTCAGGCGCTGGTGACGAAGTCGCCGCAAAATCACCTGTACCATTTCAATCTGGCGCGGGCGCTGCTGGCGAAGGGAGAGGTCGAGCCGGCGCGGCTGCAACTGGAAGAGGCGATCAAGCTTCGCACCGATTTTGTGGCGGCGCGCGAAATGCTGGCGCGGATTTACATGGTGAAGAACGATCCGGCGAAGGCGCTGAAGGAGGCCGACGGCATCCTTGCGATCGACAGAAACAATCTGCGAGCTCACCTGATCCGGTCGAGCGGTCTGCTGGGCATGGGCGATAAGGACAAGGCGCGGCAGGAACTGGAACTGATTACGAAGGCGTATCCACAGAACGCGGAGGCCCGCTTCCAGGTTGGATATCTGGCGTACGTGGACAAGGATTATAAGAAATCCGAGCAGATTTTCGGCGATATCTACAAAGCGAATCCGAACGATACCAGGGGGCTTGCCGGGATGACCGAATCCATGGTTGCGGAGAATCGCATGGGAGACGCGATCAAGGAAACGCTGAAGGCCATCGACCGGGAGCCGCAGCGCAGGGACCTGAAACTGGTGCTGGCGAAGTATTACGTGCGGGCCGAGCGCTATGACGAGGCGATCGCGATTTATCAGACGCTGTTGACGCAAGATCCGCGGTCGGCCGATTTGCTGTTTCAGATGGCGGAAACGCAACGGCGCAAGGGCGATTTGAACACCGCGGTCGACACGTTCCGGCGCTGCAGCCAGGCCGCCCCGTCGGATACCGTGTGCCTGACGCAGCTCGGGCTGATTCTCGACGGCACCGGGAAGCGCGACCAAGCGAAACCGATTTACGAACAGATCCTGAAGATCCAGCCGGATGCCGCGGTGGCGCTGAATAATCTGGCTTACATCAAGGCGGAAGAGGGCGTGGATCTCGACCAGGCGCTGACGATGTCGCAAAGGGCGCGGCAGAAGATGCCGAACGCACCGGAGGTGAACGACACGCTGGGATGGATTTACATCAAGAAGAACCTAAGCGAAGACGCGGTGCGCCTGTACAAGGACCTGACAGCGCAGGTTCCAGCGAACGCGACGTTCCACTATCACTACGGCATGGCGCTGCTGCAAAAGGGCGACAAGCCGTTGGCGAAAAAAGAGTTTGAGACGGCTCTTTCGGATAATCCATCGAAGGTCGACGCGGCGAAGATTCGAGATTTGCTGCAAAAGATATAGCCGCCGATGAACGCCGATAAACGCGGATCGAAAACAAATCATTGAGACAATCTCCGTCGTTTCCTTACATCGCTCCCTTTGCGGTGTTCATGGGGCTGCTGGCGCTCCATTCGGTGCTCCCGCTCCCCGACCTTGCCGACCAGATTCTGCGCGTGACGGTGATGGCCGCGGTGCTGTGGCTGATTGCGCGGCCGGTGATCGACTTGCGGGTACACCACCTCGCCGCCACCCTTGGGATTGGAGGGGCGGTGTTCGCGGTGTGGATCGCGCCGGATCTGCTGATCTCCGGCTATCGCCACTTTTGGCTGTTCGACAACGCGGTTGTGGGCAAGGCGGCGACGTCTCTGTCAACGGCAGCGAGGCTGAGCTGGCCGGTGCTGGCGCTGCGCATGATTCGCGCGGTGGCAATCGTGCCGATTGTCGAAGAACTGTTCTGGCGCGCGTGGCTTATGCGCTGGGTGATCGACAACGATTTCCAAAAAGTACCGCTGGGCAAATATACGGCGTTGTCGTTCTGGATCGTGGCGGTGCTGTTCGCGTCGGAACATGGATCGTACTGGGACGTGGGCCTCGCGGCGGGGATCGTCTACAACTGGTGGATGGTGCGCACGAGGAGTCTGGGCGACCTGATTCTGGCGCACGCGGTGACGAATTTCGCGCTTGGCGTGTACGTGATCGCGGCGGGGAAATGGGAATACTGGTTATGACATTTGAGAAAGTCGGGGACCAAATTCGCGCGGAGGAGGCGTCGAAAGCCAAGGTGGCTTTCTTCGATTTCGACGGTACGCTGTCGCTGGTGCGCTCCGGGTGGATGGATGTGATGGTCCCGATGATGGTCGAGATTTTGGCCGATTTGAAAACGGGTGAGACGGAAGCGGAGCTGAAGGCGGTGGTGGAGGATTTCGTATGGCGGCTGACGGGCAAGGAGACGATCTACCAGATGATCGAGTTTGCCGCGAATGTCGAGAAGCGTGGAGGCAAGGCGCTGGAACCGCTGGAGTACAAGAAAATGTACCTCGACCTGCTGTGGGAGCGCATACGGGGTCGCGTGGAAGAACTGAAAAGCGGCCACGTCTCGCCTGAAAAGTACATGGTTCCAGGCGCGCGGGCGCTGCTCGAAGGTTTAAAGGAGCGCGGGCTGAAGATGTATCTGGCCAGCGGAACCGACGAAGTGTACATGAAGGAAGAGGCGCGGCTTATCGACGTCGCCAAGTATTTCGACGGTGGAGTTTACGGCGCGCTGGACGATTATAAGAGTTTTTCCAAGAAAATTTTGGTGCAACGAATTTTGGCCGGCGCGGACGTTCGCGGCGGGGAGATTATCGGCTTCGGGGACGGGTACGTGGAAATCGAAGAAGTGAAGCTGGTGGGCGGCATCGCGGTAGGCGTGGCGTCGACGGAGCCGGAATGCATGGTGGTCGACGATTGGAAACGGCAGAGGCTGATTGGCGTGGGCGCCGATTACATCGTGCCGAATTATCTTTGCCACGCGGAGTTGATGGGGGCTTTATTTGGCGCCGGCTCGAACTGATCGACTCCCCGCGGTCGCGGCTCGGGAGAGCGGTGGGAAAAATGTCCAAGTATGAAACGTTCGATCGCCGGCGCCTGAAGATCAAGGCGCTGGGCGAGCGGAAGAACGACCTGGAGATCGGGCATTGGCTGAAGCTCGGCGACGAAGCGCCTCAATTTGAGCACGCGGACTTACCGGCGCTGGCTCGAAGGCTGCGCGCCGCCAAAGAGAACGGCGCGGCGCGCCTCGTGTGCATGGGTGCGCACGTACTCCGGGCGGGCGTGAACCGGCATCTGATCGACCTGATGGAGCGCGGGTTCGTGACGCACCTCGCGGTGAATGGCGCGGCGGCGATTCACGATTATGAACTGGCTCGTATTGGTGCGACGACGGAGAGCGTCGCGCGATACGTGCGCAGCGGCGAGTTCGGGTTGTGGCGCGAGACGGGCGAGTTAAATGACTGGATTGCCGAGGCGGCGCGCGAAGGATACGGGTTGGGGGAGAACGTCGGACGCAGGATCGCCGAAAGCGATTATCCGTATCGCGACTGGAGCGTGTTCGCAGCGGCGTATCGATTATCGGTGCCGGTGACGGTGCATGTCGGAATCGGCTACGACATTCTGCATGAGCATCCGAACTGCGACGGAGCGGCCGTGGGCGCTGCGAGTTATCGCGACTTTCTGATTTTTGCGCGCGCGGTGGAGAAGCTCGAAGGCGGCGTGCTCTTAAACTTTGGGTCGGCAATCATGGGGCCGGAGGTTTATCTGAAGGCTTTGGCGATGGCTCGAAATGTCGCGCATCAGGAGGGTCGCAGCATCACGAAATTCACTACGGCGGTGTTCGATGTAGCGCCGATTCATGGCGATTTTCGGAGTGAGCTGCCGAAGTCGGATCCGGGGTATTATTTTCGTCCGCACAAGACGATTCTGGTGCGCACGGTGAAGGATGGAGGCGAGAGTTATTATTTTTGCGGAGAGCATCGGGGAACGCTGCCCGCCTTATGGCGGGAGCTTTTGAAGGAGTCAGGAGTCAGAAGTCAGGAGTCAGAATGAACGCGGCCGCGATTTTGGAATCGTTTCACGGGTTGCGGGTTTTGGTTGCGGGGGATGTTTGCCTCGACCGGTGGTGCCGCTACGATCCGCGGGAGGGACTGCCCTCTCGGGAGACCGGGCTGCCGCGGGTAGGCGTTATCTCAACCGAAGTGACGGCGGGGGCGGCGGGGACCGTTGCGAATAATCTGGCGGCACTGGGCGCGGGACGCGTGGCCGTGCTGGGCGTGGTGGGCGAGGATGGGTTCGGATGGGAGCTCGATCGTGCGCTGGGAGCGAGAGGGGTAGCCACCGAGTTGCTGATCCGGTCCGCGGAGGTGCCGACGTTCACTTATACCAAACTGATCAATGACGCGACAGGTCACGAAGATTTGCCGCGTATCGATTTTATTCATACGCGCGAACTTTCCGACGCGTTGGAATCCCGCGTGATCGAGTTGTTCGAGCGGGTGGTAGAGGACTTCGACGTGGTGATTGTTTCCGATCAGGCGGAGACGGCGGCGGGCGGTGTGGTGACGGCTCGGATGCGCGAGGCGCTGACGCCGATCGGTCGGCATAAAGTCGTGTGGGTGGATTCGCGCGTTCGGTCGGAGCTTTTTAGCGGGGTGATTTTGAAACCGAATCGCGATGAGGCGGAGGCGGCGTCGATGAGGGCGCTGGGACGGGTGGACTTCGCCGCATTGCGGGCACGCACGAATGCCCGCTTGCTGATTATCACGCACGGCGGCGAAGGCGCGCTGGTTGTGGACGAGCACACGCAAATGATGATGCCCGGGCGAGCCATCGAGAAACCCACCGATATCTGCGGTGCCGGCGATAGTTTCTCGGCAGGCGCGGCGATGACGTTGGCTTTGACGGGGTCCGGCCATGATGCGGCGCGAATGGGGAATCTAGTGGCATCGATTACGATCATGAAGAAGGGGACGGGGACCGCTTCGCCGGACGAGGTGTTAGCGGCCAGTCGGCAATAAGAAATTTCACGCAAAGGCGCAAAGCTCGCAAAGAACACACAGAAAATCTTGGCGAGCTTTGCGCCTTTGCGTGAGTTGTTTTTGGAATTGATATGAACACGCTGGCGATCGATATTGGCGGCACCAAGTTCACGGTGGCTCTGTTCGAAGACGAGCGGATGGCGCGGCGCGAGTCGCGGACGACCGATCGCGACGGGGGGCCGGAATGGATGCTGGCGCAGATCGAATCGATCGCGGCTGGTTGGAAATTCGACCGCTGCGGAATTGGATTCGGAGGACCGGTGGACTTCTCGTCGCAGAAAGTAGCGCTCTCGACACACGTTGGGGGATGGGCGGACTTCCCCCTTGTCGACCGAATCAAAACTCAGTTTCGCGCACCGGTAGTAATGGACAACGACGCCAACGTGGGGGCGATCGGCGAGGCGATTTACGGCGCCGGGCGCGATCGACGGCCGATGTTCTACATGACGCTTTCGACCGGAATCGGCGGGGGCATCGTGCTGGAGGATTCGACAATCTATCGAGGTGCGGATTCTTATGCGGGCGAACTGGGGCACATGACGTTGAGACCTGGGGGGCCGGAGTGTCTATGCGGGTCGCACGGATGCTTTGAGCGGATCTGCTGCGGGATGTGGCTGGAACGCGATTACGGCAAGTCCGCGAAAGAGCTGTTAACGGATCGCGTGTTCGTGGAACGCTACGTGGTGGATCTGGCGCAGGGGTTGAAGGCGGTCGTAATGATGCTGAATCCGGCGCGCATCGTGATCGGAGGCGGGATTTCGAAAGCAGGGGACGCGCTGTTTGTACCGTTACGCACAGAACTGCGGAGGCAGGTGACGGGCTGGTCTAGAGCGCGGCTGGACGTGGTTCCGGCCGGACTGGGCGACGATAGCGTCCTCTACGGTTGCCTGGCGCTTATTCGTCGGCCTTCTTAAACAGGCTGTCGAACGCCGCGCGCGCGTCGCTAGCATTGCGCGGAGCGGCGACGTTCGGCAGCGGAGCGGAGTTCCCGTTCGAGTAGCCGTTCATCGCGGGCGGATGCGCCGCGTCGCGGGCCACGGTGAAGCGCGGCTTGAACAGCGTACATTCGTTGGCCTGATCCTTTACCGCGATCCGCACCGGTACCGGTTTCAGGCATTGAAAGCGGGTGGAGGGCTCAAAATACGAACACTGCTTGCAGCAGTGCAGAGCCGCGCCGCACTTGGGGCATTTGCCTGTAAACTCGATATCGGGAAGAAGCGTAGTGGAGCAGTTAAAACATCGTGCCGCCGTCACCGATTGCACCATGCGCGGAAGCCGCGGACCGGTGATATCGATGGGCGGGCGTGGACCCTGGGGCTTGGGGCGCTCGTCGCGCCGCTCGCCTTTATTGTTTGAGAAATCACGGCTGCTCGAGTCCTGATAGCCGTTTTGACGGTACTTGCGTTCGCCTTCCATAGATTACATTTGCCTTAAAAAAGGTGGATGGCTCACTCCTTTGATGAGAAGGTATACAACACTGCTGGGATAGAAATTCAGAATTGTTTCTTTTCGTTCGGGAAGACTGGGAACCAACCAGCTGCACACGTGGGAAGTTGGAACCCGCTCAAAAAGCCTAAACCACTATGTACCACGGATTTCAGTAAGAAGCCAGCTAAATCTTACTTCCAAGAAGAATATCGGCGCTCCCTTCACAATTCTTTAGGATTCGCCCGCCCACTTTAGCAGAACATTGCAGGGCCGGTTCAACGGATCGTCACAATGATTGGGGCTGACGCGCAGGGCATATCCCAAACGGCCGGTCGTGAACGGGGCGAAATCGCGTCCAAACATATATATCGATTCCTGTTGCGGCCCATTCGGCGTCACATTGGTAACGACGGGGGCAAGTATCAGCACCTGCGTATCCTCCAGTTCACCGTTCGCGGCTACCCGTCCCACCACGGCTTCGACCCTGACATCCTGCGGCGTCAGTCCGGCCAGATCCAGGCTGGCGCGCATCGGCACGGAAGATCCGGCGGAGACGGCCTCGTCGCCGATGCCGACGTCGACAAACTTAACGTTCGGCCATTTACCGGTGACTTCGCGCTGCCAGCGGACATGCTCGCGGGAATACGCGAAACGATCGCGGCAAATCCTCTCATATCCCAGATGCGCGGGCTCGTATAATTGTGTCGCATACTCCATCACCATGCGCTGGCAATTGAAGTGCGCGCTCACCGACTTCAAAGACTGTTTGACGCGCCGCATCCACTCGACCGGTACACCTTGTTCGCGCCCTTCATAAAACATGGGGACGATTTCGTTTTCGAGCGCCGAGTAGATGCCGGCCGCGTGGGCATCGTCGCGATCGACGGAGTACGGGTCGCGGTCGCCGATGACCCAGCCTCCCGATTCCTCCGCCGCTTCGTCGAACCAGCCGTCGAGAATGCTGAGGTTCAGCGTGCCGTTGATGCCGGCCTTCATGCCGCTGGTGCCGCAGGCTTCCTCGCCGCGGCGCGGATTGTTGAGCCACACATCGACGCCCTGCACCATTTCGCGAGCCACTTGAACCCCGTAGTCCTCGACAAACACGACACGTCTGGCGAGCTCGGGGTCCTGAGAGAACTGAACAATCTCGCGGATTAATGTTTTGCCGGGAATATCGAGTGGATGAGCCTTGCCGGCAATCAGAACCTGCACCGGCATGCGCGAATTGGTGAGGATCTTTTTCAGGCGCGCGAGGTCGCGGAACAGCAGGGTGGCGCGCTTATAAGTGGCGAAGCGGCGCGCGAATCCGATGGTCAGCGCGTCGGGGTCCAGCACTTCCTGTAAACGCCGGACCTCGGAAACGGGAGCATTCCGCTCCGTTGCGCGGGCCGCGCCGCGTTCGCGCACAAAAGCAATCAGGCGGCGCTTGCGGCGGCGATGCGCTTCCCAAAGCTCAGCCGCGGGAATCTCGGCGATCTGGTCCCAGACGGCGGGTTCGGAGTGGCCTTCGCGCCAATCCGGCTGGAGAGACTGGTCATAGATGCCGGCCAGGTCGCCGTTGATCCAGGTGGGCAGGTGGACGCCGTTGGTGACCGAAGTAATCGGGACCTCCCACACCGGAAGTTTCGGCCACAGATTCTGCCACATCTGCTGCGACACGTGGCGATGGATCCGGCTGACGGCGTTTCGATACGCCGAAGTCTTGAACGCGGCGATCGCCATGGAGAACGATTCCTCGGCGTCGCCCGGACTGCTGCGCCCCAGGGAGAGAAGCTGATCGAAGGAGATTCCGGACTCGCGGCAGTAGTCCTGAAAATACTCGTGCAAAATGCCGGAGTTGAACAGGTCGATTCCGGCGGGCACGGAGGTGTGCGTGGTGAAGACGTTATTGGTGCGGGAGGCGTCGAGCGCCTCCTCGAAGGTCATTTGCTGGCCGCTCATCAGGCAGCGAATCCGCTCGATGGCGAGAAACGCCGAGTGACCTTCATTCATGTGATAGACCGTGGGCCGAATGCCGAGCTCTTCGAGAGCGCGCAATCCGCCAATGCCGAGCACAATCTCCTGCCGCATGCGGTTATGCAGATCGCCGCCGTAAAGCTGGGCGGTGATCAGCCGGTGGATGGGGCTCACATTCTGCGGTATGTTGCTATCGAGCAGATAGAGCTTCACGCGGCCGACATCGATACGCCAGACCTTAAGAAATACCTGGGACCCGGAAAGCATCACGCTGACCAGCATTTCGCCGCCGTCGGCGCGCTGGACCGGACTGACCGGCAGGGAATAAAAATCGTTCACCGGCGTGCGTTCCTTCTGCCACCCGTCGGCGTCGATGGATTGGCTGAAATACCCGTTCTGATAGAGTAGGCCCACGCCTGTGAGCGGCAGATTGGCGTCGCTCGACGCCTTCAGATGGTCGCCCGATAGGACGCCCAGACCGCCGGAGTAAATCGGCATGCAATCGAGCAGTCCGTACTCCATCGAAAAATAGGCGACCATCATTCCGGATGGACGCGTGGGGACGGACGCCAGATAGGCATCGTGCGTCTCGCACGCCCGCCGATAGAGCGCCAGATAGCGGGGATCGGCCGCGGCCCGTTCGAGCGTCGCCTGCGAAACACGGCCCAGCATGACGATCGGGTTATGATTCGATGCCTTCCAAATGACAGGGTCCAGGCGCCGAAACAAGGAACGCAGCGAATGGTTCCAGCTCCAGTGAAGATTCAGAGCGATTTCCGACATGCGCCGAAGTGCGGCAGGCAGCGCGGGCCGGACCAGGAATTCTTTGAGTGGACGAATCTGAAAGGACATCTCGAAAGCGTTAGTTCTACAGCATAGCAGAGGATCGCGCTATGCTAAGTCGCGGATGAGTCGAAAAAGTTCTATGGGATGGAAGAGCCTGGCTGTAGTACTGGCAGGCTTCCTGGCGGCGTCGAGCTGCGGCGGGTCGAAGAAACCGATTGTGGTGGGATCGAAGAGCACAACGGCGCAAGTGGTCCTGGCCGAGATCGTGGCGCAGCATCTGGAGCACCGGCTGGGGCGCAGGATCGGGCGAAATGTAAGCCTCGGCAATACCCCGCTGGTGTACCAGTCTCTGATGAATGGCGAGATCGGTCTTTATCCGGAAGAGACAGGTTCGGTGCAGGTTGGAATTTTGAGGGAGTCTCCGTCCTCTGACGCGGCCAGTTCACTCGAGCGCGTCCGTAACGAGATGAAACGGATCGCGCAGCTTATCGTGCTGGACCCTCTCGGGATCGATAACTCGTGGGCCATTGTAGTCAAAAAGGACCACATCGAAACCTTGACCGATGCCGCTCAAGCCAAGCCCGGATGGAAGCTCGGCGTCACGCGCGATTTCAACGAACGCATCGACGGTCTGGCCGCCCTCAATCAATATCGTCTGCCGATGGACGCTGCCACCCGGGTTGCCGACCCCGGCCCGTTGTACGCCGCTCTCGAATCGGGCGAATTGACGATGGTGGTGGGAAATTCCACCGATGGCCCGCTGGCTCGCCACGACGAGTGGAAAGAACTCCGCGACGATAAGAAGGTTTTTCCGGTCTACCAGACCTGCCTGATGGTCCGCGCCGACCTGCTGCTCAACGATCCGAAGATCCAGCCCGCGCTAGCCGAGTTGTCCGGCAGGATTACGAATGACGCCTTGCGCAAGCTCGACGCGGAGGTCGATGCCGATCATAAAAAGCCCGCCCAAGTGGCCGCGGAATTTTTGGCGCAGGCGGGTTTGAAATAATTCTTAAGGAACAAAACGGATTGGAGCTGCGTCCGTCTGTATAACCAAAGCAGCAAGCCTCCGTGCGGACCCTTTCCCCAACAACAACCCCGCGCGGAGGCCTCTCTGATTACAGACTTTCCTAAGTCTACAGCCAATTCCGAAAACGGTCAATAAGGACAGTCCGGTCCCGCAAGTGGACAGTTAATCGCGAAACTCGACCGGGCGCGCCACCGTGATCGCTTTATTTTCGAGCAACTGCTGGAGCACCGCTTCACTCACCGGCTCATCCGTCTTGACCACCGCGATCGCTTCGAGCACTCCCCCTTCTTCCGATGGCGCCTGCTGCCTGCCGAGCGAGAAGTTCGCGATGTTGATCCCATTTCGACCCGTCACCGAACCGACATACCCGATGACCCCCGGCACATCCGCGTTGCGCAGAAACATCAGATGCCCCGTCAGCGGAGCCTCGCAGCGAATCCCTCCCACCGAGAGCAGACGCGGCCGGTCGAGCACCAGCGCCCCCTCCACCTGCGTGGTCCCCTCATCCGTTTCCAGCTCCAGCTTCAGCGAATCGGCGTGACCCACGCGCTTGTCATGCCGCTCCGCGTAACCCACTCCGCGCTCGGTGGCGATTTGCAGCGCATTCACCACGTTCGCCTTCCGGTGCAGGGAGCGGCTCAGCACTCCCGCCAGTCCCGCATTGCGAATCAGATGCGTGTTCTCCTCGGAAATGTTGCCGCAATAAATGAGCCGCACCATGCGCGGATTGCCCGTGGCGACGTAAGCCGCGAACGTCCCCAGCCGTTCAGCAAGCGCGGCATACGGACCCACGGTACGGTATTGCTCCGTGGTCATCGCCGGGACATTCAAGGCGTGCGTCGCGACGCCCTGGCGCAGAAACTGCACCAACTGCTCGGCGATGCGAACCCCCACCGTCTCCTCGGCCTCCCCGGTGGATCCGCCGATGTGCGGGGTAGCGATTACCTGATCGAACTGCAGCAGAGGTTCGCCGGAATCGGGCGGCTCCGTCTGAAATACGTCGAGCGCCGCGCCCGCCACCTTGCCCGATTCGATCGCCTGCCGCAGAGCCTCGCCATCCACTAGCTCGCCGCGCGCGCAGTTGACGATACGGACACCTTTTTTCATCCTCGCGAATGCCGCAGCGTTCAGCATCCCGAATGTTTCGAGCGTCAGCGCCACGTGCAGCGTGATGTAATCGCACTGCGCGAACAGCTCGCTTAAAGGCTTCAGCGTGGCGCCCAGATCGGCCGCGCTCTGCGAATTCACATACGGGTCGTTGGCGATGATCTTCATCTCGAACGCCCGCGCGCGCCGCACCACTTCCTGTCCGATACTGCCCAGTCCAACCACCCCCAGCGTTTTGCCGCGCAGTTCCGTACCCACGTATTTTACGTGCCCCCATTGGCCGCTCTTCGTCGAAGCGGCCGCTTGCGGGATGGAGCGAGCCATCGCAAGCATCAGCCCCAGCGTGTGTTCCGCCACCGAAACCGCGTTGCCGCCCGGCGTATTCATCACCAGCACGCCCGCCGCGGTCGCTGCCTCCACGTCGATATTCTCGGCGCCGACGCCCGCTTTTCCGATCACCTTCAAGTTCGGAGCGCCCGCCAGCAGCGCGGCATCCACCTTGATCGTGTGGCGAACAATCAGCGCATCGGCATCGGCCAGATGCTGCCGGAATTCTTCCGGATTCGAAACGATTACATTCCAGCCGGGTTGAGGCCTCAGCAATTCCAGGCCCGCCTCCGGCATCCATTCGGCTACCAGAATGTTCATGCGATATTTAGACGTTTGCGAGTTCCTTCCTGGTTATGGCAATCTCTGCATAAACCCGCTGAACCGCCGCGACGCCCGCGCCCAATGTCACCGGAATCCCGTTCGCATAAAGGATAAGCTCCAATTCCGCGATCACCGCGAATAGATCCGCTACGTCAAAATATCCGAGATGTGCTATCCGGAATATGCGGCCCTTCATCTCCCCCTGCCCATTGGCGATGATGGAGCCGAAGCGCTGCCGGAATTCCTTCACAATGACGCCCGAATCGAGCCCGTTCGGAGCCTTCACCGCGGTCACCGACGCGCTGGGATGATCCGCCGCGAACAGTTCCAGGCCCAATGCATGGCACGCCTCCCGAGTGGCGCGCGCAAGCTGCTCCGCATTGTCGATCAGCTTCGCCATGCCGATGCTCTTGATATATTGCAGCGCCTCGTTCAGCGCCAGCATCAACGCGGTGGATGCGGTCCAGGCCGATTCGCCGCTGGCCGCATATTTCTTCTCACGCTTAAGATCGAAGTAGTAGCGCGGCAGTTTCGCCGTTTCCATGTGCGCCCACGCCTTCGGGCTGATCGACAGAAACGCCAGCCCCGGCGGCACCATGAACGCTTTTTGCGACCCTCCGATGACGATGTCGAGTCCCCACGCGTCAATATCGAGAGGCATCGTCCCGAGGCCGGTAATAGCGTCGACCACGAAAATCGCGCCGGTTTTCTTCACCGCCTCCCCCATCGCGCGTACATCGTGCGCCGCCCCGGTGGAGGTTTCAGACGCCTGCACGAACACGCCTTTTACGCCGCGATCGAGCGCTTTCTCCAAGGTATCCGCCGGCACCGCCTTTCCATACGGTGCTTCGAGCACAATCACGTCGAGCCCGTAAGCCCGCGTCATCTCCACCCATCGCTCGCCGAATTTTCCGGCTGTGCAGACGATCACGCGATCGCCCGCGGAAAAGCAATTGGTCACGGACGCTTCCATCGCCCCGGTCCCCGAAGCGACCAGCACCAGCACGTCGTGCGCCGTGCCCATCACCAGTTTCAGGTCGGCCAGCACAGCCAGGAACACGTTGCGGAAATCCTGCGTCCGATGATGCATATCCGCGCCCAGCATCGCCTGGAGCGCCTTCGGATAAATCGGCGTGGGACCGGGAGTAAGCAGACGTGTCTTCTTAATATGCATGGTTCGTGGTGAAATTCCAGAATACCAAGAGTAGCCAGTACCCAGTAGCCAGAATAAAACCAGCTCGCGATTCTTGCTACTGGCTACTGGCTACTGGCTACTCTAATATGGAATGGTGCCCCTGCTCGACCAGATTCAAAAAGACATGATCGCCGCCATGAAGGGACGGGAAGAAGCCCGCCTCGGCGCCCTCCGCATGATCAAGACCGCCCTCAAGAAACACGAGATCGATTCCATGAAGCCGCTCGACGAGCCGACCGAGCTGCAAATCCTCAACACTCTGATCAAACAGCGCAAGGAATCCTCCGACATGTTTCGCAAGGGCAACCGCCCGGAGCTTGCCGACAAGGAAGACGCGGAGCAGAAGCTGATCGAAACCTATATGCCCGCCGCGCCCTCTGAAGCGGAAATGGATGCGGCGATCGCGTCGGCCATGGCCGAATCCGGCATCACCGCTCTTAAGCAAATGGGCGTCGTCATGAAAGCCGCGCAGGCGAAACTCACCGGCAAGCGCGTCGACGGAAAAGCCCTCAGCGATCGAGTGCGCGCGAAGCTCACCTAGTGGCTTGTGGCGTTTGTGGCGCACGCACTCTGCGTGCCGCGTCGACACTTGTGTCGACGCCGGGAGTGCCACAGCCAGCGGTTTCGGAGAGGCCTCCTTGACGCCCGCCTCCCCTCGCGATATAACAGTTCGGTTAACTTCATATGACTCCCGCACTCATAACGGAACCCACGCCCGAGTTTTCTCAGGAAAATATCCTGCGTGAAATCGCACACGAAATCCGCCAGCCGCTGAGCACCATCGAGTCCATCGCTTATTACCTGTCGCTCGTGCTCTCCGTCGACGAGAAGCAGCGCGAGCAGCTCTCACGCGTGCAGCAGTTGGTCGAACAAACGAACTGGATCCTTTCAAACGGCCTCGCACTGGCCGATCCGCGCCCAGCCGCGCCCGAACGGTTCGATCTCGAGGAGCTGATCACGCAGACTGTTGCCGCCCGCGTCGCGTCGTTGGACCCTCCGGTGAACTTCGAACTGGCCGCCAACCTCCCGCTGGTGCATCTCGATCCGGGCCTGGGACGCGCGCTCGTCGAGAATATTCTCGGGCTGTTCCGGCAACTGGCAACGGAGGAACATCCTGTGAACGTAAGAACCGCGGCCCTCGAATGGGGCGTGGAGCTCGAAGTGTCGACCTCCGCGCCGGGCTATCGTTCGATGCTGGCGCTGCCTCCCGGATCTGCATTGAGCCTCGATTGCGCCGAACGCACCGCGATGCTGCATGGCGGTTCGTGCACCCATTCGATCGACCCGGTAAGTGGGATTCGGGTGCGGGTGGTGCTACCATGAAATCTCCCCGACATGGCTGTTGTTGTTCCGGACATCCTCGCTCGCGTTGTCGATCATAAGCGCACTGAGCTGCGAAACACGTCGCGGCAACGCGCCAGCCTGGAGCGAAGCGCGGCCGATCGTCAAGGCGTTCGGAATTTCAGAGCCGCGCTAATAAAATCCGCCCCGGCAGTGATTGCGGAGATCAAGAAAGCATCCCCGAGCAAGGGCGTTTTGTCGAACGATTTCGATCCCGCCGCCATTGCCCGCCTCTATTCATCCGGTGGCGCGGCCGCGCTCAGCGTCCTCACCGATCGCGAATTTTTCCAAGGATCGCTGGACGATCTTGTCGCCGCCCGTGCCGCCGTCGAACTGCCTGTTCTGAGAAAAGACTTCACCATCGACGAAGTCCAGATAATCGAAGCCGCCGCTCATGGAGCCGACGCCATTCTGCTGATCGCCGCGCTACTCGACCAATCGGACTTGCGCCGGTTCCGCGAGCTCGCCGCACGGTATGACATGGAATCGCTGGTTGAAGTCCACGATCAAGCCGAGCTCGACCGGGCGCTCGGGTCGGGAGCCCAAATCGTCGGCGTGAACAACCGCAATCTTCATACCTTTGAAGTGACCCTCGAAACGTCTCTCCAGCTCGCCGGCAAAATCCCCGCAAGCGTCATCAAAGTGAGCGAGAGCGGCATCAACTCGGCCTCGGATGTGAAGCGGCTGCGCGACGCGGGCTTCCATGCATTCCTGGTCGGCGAGCATCTGATGAAGTCGCCGGACGCGGCAGCGGCGCTGCGCGAGTTGCGGTCATGATGATCAAAATCTGCGGAATCACGCGTCGCGAGGACGCGTTGGCGGCCGTCGAAGCAGGCGCCTCCGCGCTCGGATTTATTTTTTATCCCAAGAGCCCGCGCTACGTGACGCCATCGACCGCTGCCCAATTGGGCGAAGGCCTCACAACATGGAAAGTCGGCGTATTCGTCGACGAAGCGCCGGCGACAATTGAGTCCGTAATGCGCGCGGCGAAGCTGGATGTCGCGCAGATCTACGGCGCGGGTATCCCTGAAAACATGCGAGTCTGGAAGGCGTTTCGACCGTCCCACTCAGTGAGCGCGGACGGCGCCGAAGCGATCCTGCTGGACGGCCCCGCCAACGGCATTTCATTCGATTGGAATGTCGCCCGTGATCCGAGCCGTAAAATAATCATCGCCGGTGGACTCGACGCGTCCAACGTCGCCGAAGCCATTCGCATCGCACAACCATGGGGTGTCGACGCCAGTTCAAAACTAGAATCCGAGCCCGGAATCAAGGACCACGGAAAAATCCGCGCATTCGTCAAAGCTGCACAGGAAGCCCTATGATCACTTCGCAACCAGATGCAACCGGACACTTCGGACCCTACGGCGGACGCTTCGTGCCCGAGGTCCTGATGACTCCACTCGAAGAGCTGGAGCGCGCCTATCTCGAAGCCCGCACCGATCCGGCGTTTCAAGCCGAGCTGACCGATCTGCTGACCAACTTCGCGGGCCGCCCGACGCCGCTCTATCACGCCAAGCGCCTGTCTGAACAGCTAGGCGGCGCAAAGATCTACATCAAGCGCGAAGACTTGCTCCACACCGGCGCGCACAAAATTAATAACTGCCTCGGCCAAGCCTTGCTCGCGCGAAAAATGGGCAAGAAGCGCGTCATTGCCGAGACGGGCGCCGGTCAGCACGGAGTCGCCAGCGCCACAGTCTGCGCTCTGTTCGGACTCGAATGCATCGTCTACATGGGTGAGGAAGACATGCGCCGCCAGCGTTTGAACGTGTTCCGCATGAGGCTGCTCGGCGCGAAGGTAGTCTCCGTCACCAACGGCAGCCGGACATTAAAGGACGCCGTCAGCGAAGCTCTTCGCGATTGGGTCACCAATGTTCATTCGACGTATTATTTGCTCGGCTCGGCCCTGGGTCCGCATCCCTATCCGGTGATGGTGCGCGATTTTCATCGCGTGATCGGCGAAGAAACGCGCGCCGAAATTTTGAAGCGCGAAGGCCGCTTGCCCGATTCGATTTTCGCCTGCGTCGGCGGAGGCTCGAACGCCATCGGCATGTTCCACTCCTTCATCGGCGATGAAAACGTCAAGCTGATCGGCGTCGAAGCTGGGGGCCGAAGCGAGAAACTCGGGGAACACGCCGCCCGCTTCTCCGGCGGCTCGCCCGGCGCTCTGCAAGGAGCTTACAGCTATCTTTTGCAGGATGACGACGGCCAAGTCTCGCTGACCCATTCGATTTCCGCCGGCCTCGATTACGCGCTGGTCGGTCCCGAGCACGCCTGGCTGCACGACCGGCATCGCGCCGAATATACCTCGTGCAGCGACGCAAAAGCCTTGGCCGCCGCACAGAGGCTGGCGCGTACCGAGGGGATTATTCCAGCCCTCGAATCCGCCCACGCCGTCGCCGAAGCCATCGAGCGCGCGCCGAAGGAGCCGGGGAAGTTATTCATCGTGAATCTATCCGGCCGCGGCGATAAAGACACCGACATTTACCGAGAGAACCTACCCGAATTAGATGACGACTAGAATCCAGCAGCTATTTGAGCGCCGCAAGAGTGAAGGCAAGGCAGTCCTGGTCGCCTATCTGACAGCGGGCGATCCTTCCGCCGAGGCCACCCCCGGATTCGTCGCCGCCCTCGAACGCGGAGGCGCGGATTTAATCGAGCTGGGCGTTCCCTTCTCCGACCCCATTGCCGACGGTCCCGTGATCCAAAGAGGGTCGGATCGGGCGCTTAAAGCGGGCTTAAACGTCCATAAAGTGCTCGAAATCGCATCGCAAATACGCTTAAAGAGCCAAATTCCGCTCTTATTATTCACCTATGTGAATCCCGTCTTGCGCTACGGACTGGAAAACCTGGCGCGCGATGCGAAATCCGCAGGCATCGACGGCTGCCTGCTGACAGACGTAAGTGTCGAAGAAGCAGAAGTTTACGTAAAGGCCATGCGCGCGGCCGGTCTCGACACGGTCTTTCTAGCCGCCCCCACCTCAACTCCGGAGCGATTAAAGCTGGTAGCGAAATACTCCAGTGGTTTCATATACTTAGTCTCGCGCACCGGCGTAACTGGAGAGCGCGCGGAGCTTTCCGATTCTCTTCAGCCTTTGATCGATTCGACCCGCGCTATCAGCAATTTACCGCTCGCAGCCGGCTTCGGAATCTCCACACCCGAACAAGCCGGCGCAGTCGCAAAAATCGCCGACGGCGTAGTTGTCGGCAGCGCGATTGTTCGTCTAATCGAGCAAAATGCAGGCGAAATCGGCCTGGAAACATTCGCGAGATCGCTGCGCAATGGAATGGATAAATGACTCGGGAACAAGCACTTCGCGCGCTGGCGGAGTATCGGAAAACGATCGATGCGCTCGATTTGCAGTTGTTGGAGTTGCTCAATCAACGCACGCGCGTGGTGGAGGAAATCGGGCGGACCAAGGAATCGCTCGCGATGCCGATCTATGAGCCCAAACGCGAGGAGGATGTGTTCCGCAACGTGACGGATCATAACCACGGACCACTCACCGCCGACGCGGTAAAAGGTATTTTCGAACGCATCATCGATGAAATGCGCACGCTGCAACAAATGCGGCGGCAACGAGAACAGGGAGAGAAAGAATGTTAGTGGTAATGCAGCAGGGGGCGACCGACCTCACCATTCAGGCCGTGATCGACCGCCTGGTAAGCATGGGATTCACCGTCCACCGGTCGACCGGCGTGACGCACACGGTGCTGGGAGGCGTCGGGCCCGTCGAAGATTGCGATCCGGCCGACTTTGAGGCGATGGAGGGCGTGAAGGAATGCCATCGCATCGTCTCGCCGTATAAGTTGGTCAGCAAGAATTTCAGGCCACAGGGGACCATCATTAAGATAGGCAAAGTCGAAATTGGCGGTCCGCACGTAATCACGATGGCCGGACCGTGCAGTATCGAGAGCCGCGAACAGATTGAAACGGTCGCCGATATCGTGGCCAATGCCGGCGCTCGGTCATGCGGGGCGGCGCGTTCAAGCCTCGTTCCTCGCCGTACAGTTTTCAGGGCATGGGCGAGGAGGGCCTCAAAATCATGCGCGCAGCGGCGAACCGGCGCGGGCTGCTGGTTGTCAGCGAAGTGATGGACCAGACTCAAATTTCCCTATTGACTCAGTATTCCGACATTTTGCAGATCGGCGCGCGCAACATGCAAAACTTCAATCTGCTGCGCGAAATCGGCAAGACGCGAAAGCCCGTGCTGCTGAAACGAGGCATCGCGGCCACCATCGAAGAGCTGCTGCTGGCCGCCGAATACATCATGAGCGGAGGAAACTACGAAGTGATCCTGTGCGAGCGCGGCATCCGGACCTTCGAGACGTACACGCGCAACACCATGGACATCGCCGCGATCCCGGTGGTGAAAAAGTTGTCGCACCTGCCCATCGTGGGCGATCCTTCGCACGGCACGGGCCGTCGCGATATGGTGCTTCCGATGGCGCGCGCGGCCGTCGCTGCCGGCGCTGATGGGTTGATCGTCGAAGTGCATCCCGATCCCGATAAAGCCGCCAGCGACGGCGCGCAAACGCTGACGCCGGGTCAATTTGCCGACATGATGCTGCAGGTACGCGCGATCGCGACGGCGGTCGGCAGAACCGCGTGAAAACGGTCGCCATCGTAGGCGTGGGGCTGATCGGAGGGTCCTTCGCCCTCGCGCTACGCGCATCGGGATTCGCTGGAAAAATAATCGGAGTCAGTTCTCCCGATGCCGTGCGCGTCGCCATCGAACGGGGCGTAATTGACGAAGCTTTGCCGACAGCCGACGCCGCGGCGCTCGCCGACTTGATCTATCTCGCGCGCCCCATCGCAGGAATTCTTTCGGTACTCGATGAACTCGATGCGTACGTGCAGCCCGGCACGCTGATCACCGACGCAGGCAGCACCAAAGCCGCGATCTGCACACGCGCAGCGGAAAAAATCCATCGCGGCCGATTCGTCGGCGGCCATCCAATGGCAGGCAAAGAAGCTCGCGGCGCGGCCGAAGCCGAGGCTGATTTATTTCGCGGCCGTCCCTACATCCTGACGTCGGCATGCACCGAACTGGAACAGCTTATCGCGAGCTTCGGAGCCCGCGTCGTGATCATTCCGGCGGAGGAGCATGACAAACTCGTCGCGCTTACGTCGCATCTGCCACAATTGATCTCGACCGCGCTCGCGGCATCGATCGGAACACAGCCTGAATCCGCTCGCGTGGCAGGTCCAGCGGCGATGGAATTAACCAGGCTCGCACTGAGTCCCTACGAAATCTGGCGCGACATTTTTGCGACGAACGCCACGAATATCGACGCCGCATTAGGAGTGTTCATCGCCAAGCTCGAAGGATTAAGGGACGACTTGAGAAGTCCGCAAATTGAGCAAGAGTTCGAAAACGCAGCAACGGCAGCGCGGCGGCTGCGCCAAAGTTAACCGGCGTACATTCAAGCGGCCGATACTTCGAGATACTCGGCTGCGGTTGTAGGCTCGGGAATGGGGTCCCCGTCCTCGCGCATACCGGCAAGATGCATTTCGATGGCGCGCTCCATCAACGCTTTCGTTTCGGCAAGGTTATCGCCCGCCGCGACACATCCGGGAAGATCGGGGGCGTAACAGCTATATCCAGTTTTGGTCTTCTCATAGATCACGAGATATTTCATGGTTTTAGCCCTGCTTGTTTGAGAATGCCGTTCAACGTGCCGGGAGCCGCATCCTTCGAAGGGTGCCCAGCGATCGTCACGCGTCCGCGCTTCACGGGGTGCTTGAATTGCGGTGGTGTCCTAATTTGCTGGCTGGTTTTTAGCTTGTGTTGTTTCTGCCTCCACGGCTCCTGCTGTCGACGATACCTGGAAGATGCGAAACGGAGTCTCGCGGATAGTCTTTCCCAAGCTCAAACCCCGGTGTCCTCGTCAGTGAGCAGGCCTTCATTGGCGCGCTCCGCGAGGTGATCCATTCTTTTGCTGTTCCAGCGGCGGAACGGGCAATGCGACCAGACGCCGAACGGACTCAGCATCGAGACAGCGGGTCCAGAAGTTCATCGAGAACCGTAGTGGCGCTCATGTCTTGAAGTTATCACGTGACAGCGGCGGGAGTCGCAGGACGGAGTGCAATGGACAACCTGATACTCTGGGTGTATGAGCAAGGCCGTTACATCGTCCCGGGCGCAGCTCGGTAGGGTCGGGCAGCGCCGGGAAGTAGTTATCCCCAGGGAGATCTGCGAAACCATCCAACTGCGGAAGGGAGATTTAGTCGCTTTCAGCCGACAAGGAAACGGCGTTCTTATCAAGCCCAAAAAGCTGGTTGATCCCGACGATGTTCTCACAGCCGAAGAGGCCGCACTTTTCAAAAAGGCTGAGGAACAATTACGCCGAGGCGACTCGGTGACTTTAGCTGAGTTGGAACATGAGCTGGAACGTAAGCCTCGCGCGCGAAGCCGCAAAACAGCTTAAGTCCATCCCGCCCGATCGGCGGAAGCGCGTCCTTGACGATATTCGAGAGATTGCCGAAGACCCCTTTCGCGGCTTAGTAAAGTCTCTGAAAGGCAAGGAGTACCAGGGCTGCTATCGCAAGGTGTCCGGTCGTTACCGAATCATTTTCAAACCGGCCCATGCGACACATAGCGTGGAAGTGCAGATGGTCCTTCTGCGTAACGAGCGCACCTACAAGTGACCGCCTCCTGTGAAATCCCACCTGTGATCCGTGCGCACACTTCACACTGCCCCAACTTATTGTAAATACGAGTGAAACCCAATGGTACCTGGCGTGCGTCTAATGCTGTTCATGAATAAGCTGTTGCTTGCGGCCATCATTTGCTCGGTTCCGCTGGCGGGGTGCGATGTTAACGATCGCGATGACGAGAAGGCTCTTCAGGACCTCAACGTCAACGCGAAGTACCTGGTTGAGAGCGTGCAAGTTTCGGGGCAGAAGAATTGGCGCATCAGCGACGCGCTGCGCAAAGAGGTCGACAAGATGGTCGGCGCCAAGCTGGACTATCCCGCGCTCGACCGCCTTGCCGAGCGCATCAAGAAAGAGCTGCGGGTGCCCGCGGTTTCGGTCAATGTCGGCAAGGGAACCGTCCCCGACCACGTCGTCGTGAACTTTGAGGTGCCCAAGGCGCACGAGCAGCCGCTCGAAGTCAACGTCGCGAAATTCCTCTATGACTCCAAACTCGGCTGGAACGGAGAAGGCGCCGGCTCGACCACGATTAAAGGCAACCAGTTCACCTTCGGCATGATCAGCGACAACGATTCCATGATCGAGCGTTTCGCCGGCATTAAAGTGAAGTACGAACGCAAGCATCTGGGCACGGACCGCCTGCGCTTCCACTTCGAGTTCGACAGTTTTCACGAGCAGTGGAACCAGGCCAGTCTACTCGCGACGAATGACGAAGCCGGCATCTATCGGTCCCGGCAAGTCTTCACCCCGGAGGCGACGCTGGTGATTGCCGCGCCGCTCGAGCTCGACTTCGGTACCAGCTTTTCGCGCTTCCGGCCGGAGCAGCCAGGTGCGAATACCGAATCGTCCAACGCGGTGGTCAGCACCCTGCGGTACCACCAGCGTTGGGGTTCGGAGCATGACGCCCAGGACCAGGAACTCAACGCCAGTTATTCCATGCGCGCCGGAATTCGCGCCTTCGAGACCGATGCCGACTTCACGCGTCAGATGGGACAAGCGCGGTACCGGTTCCGTCACGATCATAATGCGGTCGAGGTGGGGTTCCTGGCCGGATCCATCCACGGAAACGCGCCGCTGTTTGAGAGATTCGTGGCCGGGAACGCGACGGTTTTGCGCGGCTGGAACAAGTTCGATTTGGACCCGCTGGGAGGATCGCACATCGTGAATGGATCGGTCGATTACACCTTTCACTGGTTGCAGGTCTTCTACGATACGGGCGCGATTTGGGACGTGGCGCGGGAGCGCGAACAGAAACAATCCGTCGGCACGGGATTTAAAGCGGACGGGTTCCAGGTGGCGGTGGCATTTCCGATTCGCTCCGGGCGGATGGAGCCGATCTTCTATGCGGGTTTAAACTTTTAAAGGATGCTGGTGCGGACCATCAAGACGTGGTGGTTGGTCGCGGCGTTTGTCTCGGGCTTCGGCCTCGCGATGTGGGCGGAGGATCTCGCCCTCCGCTGGCACAATAATCTTCTCGAATTCTCCGCGCCGCACCTGCACTTTCTCACCGGCAAACAACTGGAGCGGTTGCATAACGGCGTGCAGGTTCCGTTCGATTTCAAAGTTTCGCTCTATTCCGGCAGGAAAGATCACCTCGCCGCCCAGCTCGCCGAGCGATTCCTGGTGAGTTACAGTGTGTGGGAGGAGCAATTTCGGGTGATCAAAACCCAATCGCCCATAAAAATCGGCGACCATCTCGACTTGGCGGATGCCGAAGCGTGGTGCCTGAAGCAGATGCCCATGGAAGCGGTGGGGCTCGGCGACAAAGAAACACTGTGGGCGCGCGTGGAAGTCCGCGTGCCGCCTGAGGGCAAGATAGCGAATCCCTTCGGCCGCGACAGCATCGGCGAAGCGGGCATCAATCTCAACGGATTAATCGACTTGTTCAGCCGGCCCCCGGCCACGCAATATCACTGGACCACGGAGGCGGGTCCAATGACGCTCGAAGAAGTAAAACGTGGCAACCGCAGAGGCAGCTAGGTTTGAACCGGCTGCGCACGCGACTGATTCTGGTCTTCCTCCTCGCTACCATTCTGCCCCTCGGCCTTACACTGTGGACCTCGCTCGCGCTGCTGGAGCGCAGCTTTAAACTCGCGCCGCTGGCTGAACTGGATAAAGTATCGCAGTCGCTCAAAAAAACGGGGCATGAGCTTTTTCTGGAATCGTGTGAGCTGCTGAAGCACGATGCGGCGGAGGGGCGCGTCACACCGCGCCACGTCAAGCCGGAGGATGCGCCATCGTTTTGGGATAGCGGACAGACCGAATGGTTCGAACTGGCGGGCAAACAGGGCGATCGCCTGGATTATTACGTGCGGAACAAGACGGAGGTGCTGATTTATTCGCGGCCCATGGGAATCCCGATGGAGGAATTAGCGACCCAGTATGCCAGCGCGCGCGACACCTTCGAGCGTTCGGCGGCGTACAATCTGCGGCGCGGATTCTCAACGGCGCTGTTGGTGGTGGCGGCCGCGTTGTGGCTGGCTTCGCTCGCCGCCTTGATTTTTCTCGCGGCGCGCATCAGCCGCCCCGTGCGGCAGTTGACGCAAGGATTGGGACGCGTGGCCGCCGGCGATTTAGGCGCGCGCGTAGACGAGACAGGATCGGACGAGATCGGCGCCGCGGTGGCGGCCTTCAATCATATGGCGGACCAGCTTCAGCAGGCGCGGGAACATTTGATCCAGGTCACGCGTTTGGCAAGCTGGCAGGCGTTGGCGCGCAAGATGGCCCACGAAGTGAAAAATTCCCTGACACCGATCCGTCTGACGATGGAGGAAATTATCAGCCGCGGCCCGAACCAGGACGGCGCTTTTTTAGAACAGGCCTCGCAAATCGTCGCCGATGAAGTGCAGACGCTTGAGAAGCGCGTTCGCGCCTTCACGCAATTCGCGGCCGAGCCTCCCGTCGAACCGTGCGAGTTCGACGTCAACGCGATGCTGGAGGAGCGCGTCTCGTTCCTCAAATCCGCCCATCCGGAAGTGACGTACAATGTGACGCTCGCGCCTGGCAAGCCGACCGCGGTGGCCGATCCCGATCTAATCAAAGGCGTGCTGACCAATCTTTTGGAAAACGCGGCCGAGGCGGCCAGGCCCGGCGGAGTGGTGCTGGCGCGCACGGCGCTCGCGGGATCGAAGCTGAATATCGAAGTGCACGATTCCGGCCCCGGCCTCAGCGTGCAGGCGCGATCCAGTTTATTCGAACCAACGATTTCTTTCAAAAAAGGCGGCATGGGATTGGGACTTTCGATCGCGCGACGTAGCGCGTTGCTATGCGGAGGCGATTTGCAAACCCTCGACGGAGAGCTGGGAGGCGCGGCCTTTCGCGTGATTTTAGTGGCGCAGTCCCAATGATGAAACACTTGCCGCTTTCAGCAACGACGCACATCGCGAAAACAGGGACTGACCACTCTGTCCCAAGGCGCGCACGACTCCTCGATCAACCAGTCCACATTATGGCGCCGCGCGGACAGAGCGGTCTGTCCCTGTTTTCGCCCCGTCCCGAAACCCGACAGGCGCGTTTCGAGCTGCACCGCGCTGCGATTGCCGAGCCGAGATCACAGGGGGCGGTCAAGTAATATGGCGCAAAGACGAATCCTCATCGTCGACGATGAAGAAAATATCGGCCGCTCTCTAAAACTCATTTTGGAGCGCGAAGGCTACGCCGTCACCGTGTGCCTCTCGGTCGGCGAAGCCCGCGCCCATCCGCATCGCCCCGACGCCTATCTGGTCGATGTGCGCCTTCCAGATGGCAGCGGCATCGACTTCGTGCGCTGGCTGCGCGCTAACGACACGGACGCGCCGATCCTCATGATCTCCGGTCACGGCACCATCGCCGACGCGGTCGAAGCCGTGCGAGCCGGGGCCTTCGATTTTCTCGAAAAGCCGCTGAGCCGCGACAAAGTTCTGCTCTCTTTGAAGCACGCTCTCGATCAATCGAAGCTGCGCGAGGAGAATCGCCGCCTGCGGGAGATCGCCGGCTCGCCCCGCATGATCGGCTCCTGCGCGGCGTTCGAACGAGTGCTGGATCAGGCCACCATGGCCGCGCGCAGCGACGCCCGCGTGCTGCTCACCGGCGAATCGGGAACGGGGAAGGAGCTGCTCGCGGCTCACCTGCACGCCGAAAGTCCCTTCTCGAACGGCCCGTTCGTGAAGGTCAACTGCGCCGCGATTCCCACCGAGCTGATTGAGAGCGAACTGTTCGGCCACGAAAAAGGCGCGTTCACCGGAGCCACCGCCGCACGCCGCGGCAAGTTCGAGCTGGCCGATGGGGGCACCCTTTTCTTGGATGAAGTGGGTGACCTGCACGCGGCATCGCAGGCAAAGCTGCTCCGCGTTTTGCAGGAAGGCGAGTTTCATCGCGTCGGCGGAGAACAGGCGATCAAGGTATCGGTGCGCGTGATCTCCGCCACGAATCGCGACCTTCAGGAATTGGTTTCGCAACAAAAATTCAGGGAGGACTTGTACTATCGCCTGTGCGTGGTGCCCGTGCGCGTCCCCGCCCTGCGCGAACGCCGTGAAGACATCGCGTCGCTCGCGGATTACTTCCTGGCCGAGTTCTGCGCGCGCAATAATTTCAAGCCGAAGTCGCTCGATCCCGATGTGACGGAGACGCTCCAGAATCATCACTGGCCCGGAAACATCCGCGAATTGCGAAACACGGTCGAGCGGATGGCCATCTTAACGAAAGGCGACGTGTTGACCGCGGAGTCCATCCCCGTGGAAATCCGTCTGTCGCGCGGCTCGGCGGCGCCCAAAGGAAATTTGCGGGAAGCCAAGGAATCCGCGGAGCGCGAACACATTCTCCGCGCCCTCGATGAAGCGAAATGGAACGTCTCCAGCGCCGCGCGGGCCCTCGGTATGGAGCGAACCAATCTCCATAAACGAATCCGCGCCCTGGGGCTTGCCCGAGAAAGGTGATGCTCGAAGAAACGTCGAATTAAGGTCGATTAAGGCCTCACCAAGCGTACATTTATGATCATTTAAGGCGTTTTAACGAAGCATTCCGACACCGATTTGGCCATGTAAGCCCTGATCCGGGCGCGGAACATCGCCTCCGCCAAACCAGACTCGGACCCCGTCCGGGAGCAGTTCCATGGTAGGATCGCAGACCACTTCTTTGTCCCAATCCTCGGTGCCCTCAATGATCAAAGATTCTCGGACCCAATGCACGCCATCTGTTGATTTTGCAAGCCCAATCCGCCTTTTCTCGCCGCGGGCGCGGCCGGTATAGAGCATCCAATACCATCCGCCCGAGGACCATACAGCCGGCTCTCCTAAACCGACCTCATCGAATGCGCCGGAGGCGCCTAATTCCATGATTGGATTGGAGATAAGCTTCTCCCAGACGATCCCGTCGTGCGATCGCGCGACCCCCAACCGCTGCCGCCGGGCACGGTCCATGCCAAGGTAATACATATACAGTTCCCCATTGCGTTCAATCACATAAGGATCGGCAACCCCGCGCTCGTCCCAACTCCCGCATGGACCGGTCTTGAGGACGACCGAACCCTCCAGTGCGATCTGGACCGGAGAACCCGTCTGATACCAATAAAAGATCTTCCCGCCAACCACCAGGGCGGAGCCGTTTGCGGCATCCGGCCCCAAAATCCTGCCCCGTTTTGTCCAATGAATTCCATCACTTGACGCAGCCAGACCGGTGTTCCAAGTGCGGCCGTCGTAGCCCGAATAATAGTTCAGATATTCGCCCTGAAACCGGATCACCGAAGGATTCAAGACGTCGCCCGAATCCCAATCCCCTTGCGAAAGAATGGGTTCCGCCGCCGCTTCCCAATGGAATGGACCCTTCGGTCCAGCGGTGTCGGGCGGAGGCAGAGCGAAATTCGAGTATTTTCCGCACGAGGCAAGTATCAATAAAATGAGCGGGATGCGTTTCAAACCGGAATCCTGATCTGCAGGCTCGCTCCGTGTCCCGGCTTGGATTCAAGCTGCATCTCGCCGCCCAGCATTCGAACGCGGCGCTTGATGCTGACCGGGCCTAACCTCAATAGTTCCAGCTCATCCAAGTTGAACGACCCGCTGAACGGAAACCCGCCGCCGTTATCCTCGGCTGAAATTTCCAGCCTCTGCTCGCGCTTATTGATCGACAATGCAAGCCGGGATGCACCGGAGTGTTTATAGATATTATTGAGCGTTTCCCGAACGATTTGAAGCAGTTCCAGCGAAACTTCGGTTTCCTCCGGATCGTGAAAATCGCCGGCCGCGAACGTGGAGGAAATGCCGGTTTCCCGTTGAAACTGTTCCACCATGCGGCTGAGCGATGCGCTCAGGCTTACGCCTTCCTCCGAGGGTCGCATGCTGCGAACAAATCCCCGCAATTCACCGACTTGCGAGCGGCACAAGTCCTGCAACTGGCGCAGCTCGGCGGCGGCGGCATCGAGATCGCGGGCCATCAGTTTCTTAATAACCTCCAGGCGCATCTGGAAACTGATGAAACTTTGCAGCGGGCCATCGTGAAAATCGTGCGCCATGCGCTGCCGCTCCGCTTCACGAGCGCCTTGTGCCTGGCTGCGGATGATCACGTTGTGACGCAGAGTGCTCGACATACGAGTGTCGACGTAGCGTTTATAGATTGATAGAGCGACGGAAGCGGTGCCCATCGCGAGCGCGGTAGAAACCAACGACATGTCCTCGGGAGGGGTAAACAGGAGCGAGTCGAGGAGAACGATGAGAGCGACCGCCATCACGCGCGACACCTCCTGCAACAGGACGACAGATACGAACAAATAAGCCGCATCGAGCGCCGAGAACCAGCCAGCAGGGGTGCTGCCGGTCCAACCTCCGGGGGCGAGATAGGTCCAGAATCCGAAAAAGGCGGTATCGATAAACAGGCCGACGTTGGTGCGGGCGATGGAGTCGAAGCGAACCTCGAAGATTGCGCCGATGGCGTAGACCAGGTAGGCGGCGAGCAGAGCGACAACCCACGTGAAGCGCCAGCCGGAAGCTCGCACATAGGCAATCAAACACGCGGCGGACAGCACCACACGCGCAATGCGGAGGGCGAACCGCCCCCGGTAAGGAACCATAAATTAGCGCCGGTACAAAAACAAACGGTGGCTGCGTCCTGCGCCGTCGTCGTCGATATCCTGGATTTCCTTGGGCGTCCACGCCGAAAACTCAAAATCGTGGGCGACGATGCGGGCGCCCTTTTTCAGTTGTTTTTCAAGGATGGGCGCGACCTTGTCGTTGGACACGGGCAGCAGATACACGGTGAGCACATCCGCGTCCGAATAGTCCTGGAGTAAGAGATCGCCATGAATAATGCGCGCGGTAGCGGTGAGGCCGAGCTTGGCTATGCGGTCCGAGCTCTGCTTCCACAGGCTGTCGTCGAATTCCACGCCCACCGCGTTGGCCTTGAATTTTTTCGCCGCCATGATGACGATGCGTCCGTCGCCGGAGCCGAGGTCGTACACTTTTTCGCCGGGTTTGACGTCGCCGAAGCGAAGCATTTTTTCGACAACCATTTCAGGAGTCGGGTAGTAGGGAGCAAGTTTCTCGGGTTTATTTTGGGCTAAGAGAGGGAGCGCGAGAATGGGGAGTAGGACTAAGCGCATCAAGGTTCAATATACTCCAGACCGAGGAGTTGTTGAAAGCTAAGCGCCCGCTCGCTTCGGTGACGGCTTTGTTAGAGCCCACGGCCAGAACCCGCTACGGGCAGGATGGCATGTTCCTGCCTCTCATTATGCCATGAGATCATGGCAGTACTTGCACGTGCTTTATGATTGTAATTGTACGTATATGGCGAAGCTCACATTAAGCGTCGATAGCCGCGTGGTTCAGCGCGCGAAGCAATACGCGAAGCGGCGGGGCGTTTCCGTGTCGAAGATGGTGGAGACCTATCTCGCCGCGGTTGCGGAGCCGTCTCATTCGATCGGCGAGACTGCGCCGATTCTACGTTCTGTCCGGGGAGTTCTCAAGAATGCGGACATCGACGAATACCGGAAACATCTGGCGGCGAAGTATCGATGAAGAGGCTTCTTTTCGATACGAATGTAGTGCTGGACGTTCTACTCGACCGGCAACCTCATGTGGAAGCGAGCGCGGCAGCTTGGACGATTGTCGAGACCGGAGCGTCGGAAGGAATGCTGGCGGCGCATGCGGTGACGGCGATTCACTACCTAGTCCGAAAAGAGGGAGGCAACGCCAAAGCGAAGAGAATTCTCACGGCGATCTTACAGGTGTTTCAGGTGGCAGCCGTCGATGGCGCGGTGTTGCGAGAAGCACTGCAATTGCCTTTCGCCGATTTTGAAGATGCGGTTACCGCGGCCGCCGCGCGATTGGCGGGCTGCGACTACATCGTGACGCGAGATCCGAAGGGGTTTCGCGAGTCGCCCGTCCGGGCGCTTGCGCCGGAAGCAGCGATGCCGCTCTTATAGAGTTCGCGGTATTGTAGGCGAAGGCGCATGACGTTCGAGATTGGACAGACGGTCGGCGATTACCGGATCATCAGCATCCTTGGCCGCGGCGGGATGGGCGCGGTTTACAAGGTTCGCAACACGCTCACCGATCGCGAAGAGGCGATGAAGGTGGTGCTGCCGGGTTCTGAGGCCTCGGGCGAGGTGGCCGACCGGTTTCTCCGCGAAATTCGCATTCAGGCGAGCTTGCAGCATCCTCACATCGCGGGGATTCGCACGGCGTTCCGGTCGGGCGAGAGCGTCCTCATGATCATGGAACTGATTGAGGGCATGCCGCTCGACCAGAAACTTCGCGAGGGTCCGCTGCCGCTGGGCCAGACGTTCCGCATCGCCGACGATATCCTGAGCGCGCTGGCGCACGCCCACGCGAAGGGCATCGTGCATCGGGATATCAAGCCGTCGAACATTATCGTGACGCCGCGGGGCGCTCCCAAGCTGATGGATTTCGGCATCGCGACGGCCGCGGGCGACCTGAGGATGACGCGGAGCGGGATTGCGATCGGATCGGTGGCATACATGTCGCCGGAGCAAGTGATGTCGAAGCCTTTCGACGAGCGTGCCGACATTTATTCGCTCGGCATCACTGTATACGAGGCGCTGACCGGCAGGCGGCCGTTTCCGGACATCAGCGAATACGAAGTGATGCAGGCGCATCTGCATCGAGCGCCGGTTTCTCCTGGGACACTCATTCCCTCTTTGCCGCTGGGGGTTTCCGTTGTGGTGCTGAAATCGCTGGCGAAGGCGCCGGAGGATCGCTATCAGACGGCGGTGGAGTTTCAAGCGGCATGGCGCCAGGCATTTTTTGGCGGCGACGATACGACCACGATGATTATGCCGCAGCATGTTCCCGCGCCGAAAATCGATCCGAAGGATCTGGCGAGAGTGGAATCGTGGTTGGCGCTGGCGCTGGGTCCGATCGCAAAAAGCCTGGTGGCGAAGGCGGCCGCGCGGCATCTCACCTTGGAAACGTTATCGCGCAATCTGGCCGAGGAGATTCCGCGCGAGGGGGATCGGACGGCATTCCTGAAGGCCTGTGGAGTTAGTTCGGGTTTGCACAACACTCCATCTGGACCGCAAACGACGTCGCCGATGGACGCGAAGACGCTGGAGGTGGCGCGCAAGGCACTGGCTCCGTCGTTAGGTCCGATCGCGGCGATGGTGGTTTCGCGCACGGCGAAGCGGGTGCATTCGGCGGAGGAGCTGCGGGATGCGCTGGCGGCGGAAATTCAGGACGAAAAGGACCGCAAGGCGTTCCTCGCGGCGTTTCACATCTCCTGACATTATTGATCGCCGAGCATCTTTATGGCGGTCACCAGGCTGCGACGCATACGATTGAACGCGCCGGCGAGGTCCGCGATTTCGTCCCGTCCTCTGACGGGAAGCTCGGGGACTTCGAGATCGCCGAGGCTGATGCGATTCGCCATATCGGACAATCGCGCGACAGGCTCGGCGATAGTGAAATAAAGGCCGGCGTTCAGCACCGCGAGGCACCCCAGGAAGACGATTCCGAGATAGATCAGCAGCGTGCGAAATTCCTTGCGGGCGATTTCGAGCGGGACCGACAGCGGCACTGAAACCACCTGCGCGGCGACGATCTCCCCTTCCTTCCATCCGAATCCATTATTGGATCCGTAGCGCGCGAGCATCGCGGGAGGGGCAACATCGGGAGTGCTGTGGCATTCGAGGCAGGCTCCGGCGGCGCGAAGCGGTTGCGCGAAAAATAGCGCCGGACCGGTTGCCGACTCGCGCTCTCCGCTGTACTCTTTCAGATTCGGTTGATTGCGGAACGCATTGACAATATCCGCTTCCCAATCGACGGCGCGATCGCGGGGATTGGTCGGATTGAGGGTCGCTTCTTTATAGGAGTAGTCGGGAAACTGGGCGCGCAAATAGCCGAAATTCTCGGTGGCGGCATAGCCGGGCACGGTTTGCGGAAGGAATGTATGGGTGCGCTCCGCTTCCACTTTCAGCAGGGGCAGGAGCTGAACGGTGGTATATTTTCGCACCGAACTCATGGCCTGCATCATTAATTGGGCTTGTGCGAGAACCTGCGCGTGGGCGCCATCCTCCAGCATTCGATAGGTAAGTCCGCCGATGATGGCGACGCCGATTCCGAAGACAAGCGTGAAGATCGCGCTGAACTTGAGGAGCAGTCTCATTCCAGGATCTTAGCGCGTGGCGGGCGGGACGTGTGAGTAAGGAGCGCGTCCGCTGGTAAGGAGGTATAATGCAGGTAAGGAGCCGAGATGCCGAGAAGCACCGTTACCTCAAAGGGTCAGATTACGATCCCGAAGGAAGTTCGCGATCAAATGGGGTTGAAGGCCGGCGATCGGGTCGATTTCGTGAAGAATCGGACCGGGCGTTTTTCTCTGAGGCCGCTCACGACAGACTTCAGATCGTTAAGGGGAATCGTAAAGTCTCGTCTAAATCGACCCATCACACTCGAAGAAATGGATGAAGCCATTGCGCGAGGCGCGCTTGGCGAATGAGGGCGCTCGATACGAACGTCCTCGTCCGGTTTGTAACCAATGACGATGAGGGTCAGGCAGCGGTGGTCGAGCGTCTCTTTGCCGAATGTCAGCGCAACCGCGAACATCTGTTCATTTCCGCGCCCGTCATATGTGAGTTGGTTTGGGTTCTAAAAAACGGCGTTGGTCAGACAAGGGCCGAAATCGTGGACGTGATAGACGCCCTTACCGAAGACGATTTATTTCAAATCGAGCATAAATCGCTCGTTGCCAGAGCGCTGGATCGTTATCGCCGCGGCAAGGCCGACTTTGCGGATTACTTGATCGGCCAAATCGGAGATCACGCGAACTGCCGGGATACCGTGACGTTCGATAGAGCGCTCAAAGGCTCGCCCGGTTTCACCATCCTGTGATCTCCCCCGCGCGCGACCTTGCATTTCGAGTTCTCAAGAAAGTCCATGGCGGAGGCTATGCCTCGGACCTGCTGCGTCACGAGGGTTCGCAACTCGCTACGCGCGACGCGGGGTTGGCGGAAACCATCGTGATGGGAGTGCTGCGTTATCAGGGGCAGCTCGATTTTCTGATCGGACATTTTGCCGGACGCCCGCAGCCGAAGCTCGATCCGGAAGTTCGCATCGCGCTCGATATGGGGATCTATCAGCTCCGCTATCTGGATCGCATTCCGCCGCACGCCGCGGTGATGGAGAGCGTCGAGCTGGCGAAATCCGCCAAGCAATCCGCGGCCGGATTCGTGAATGCCGTGCTGCGCAAAGTGCATCGCCACCCCGTAAAATGGCCCGATCGCGCTACGGAGCTGAGCCTTCCTCCGTGGATGCTCGCGCGCTGGGACAAGCAGTTCGGCGCCGAAGCCGCGGAGAAAATCGCGCGCGCCGCATTGGTTGAACCGGAGGTGAATATCAATACCGAAACGGGCCGCCGGCAGGATATCGGCGCGCAAACCATCGTGCCGCTACTCGGAATCGAATCGGGGATGACGTTCTTGGACCTGTGCGCGGCGCCGGGAAATAAGACCGCGCAGGCCATCGAGGCGGGCGCGCGCGTGATCGCCTGCGATCGCTACTTGAAGCGGTTGCAGGAAGTGCCGGACACGGCCGCCCGCGTGGTGCTCGACGCGGCCAAGGCCCTTCCCTTCGCTAAAAAATTCGACCGTATTCTGATCGACGCGCCCTGCTCCGGCACCGGCACCCTGGGCCGCAATCCCGAGATCAAGTGGCGGCTCAAGCCCGGCGACGCCAATATTTTCGCCGCCCGCCAGCGTGAAATTCTCGATCAGGCGCGCCGCTTCATGAAGCCGGGCGGCAGGATTGTTTACTCCACCTGCTCGCTTGAAAACGAGGAAAATCAGAACGTGGTGCAGTCGCTTCGCCTGCGCGCCGAAACCCATCTGCGCCTCCCCGGACGCGACCCCGGAGATGGTTTTTTCGCCGCCGTGATAACATTAGTGTAATCGCACCTATGGTCGAGATCCTCCCATCCATCCTCGCGGCGGATTTTGCCCGCTTGGGCGAAGAGATCGCTCCCCTCGAGGCCGCCGGCTGCCGCATGCTGCACGTCGACGTGATGGACGGCCATTTCGTACCCAACTTCACCTTAGGTCCGCCGGTGGTCGCATCCCTTAGAAAAGTCACCCGCATGACGCTCGATATCCACCTGATGATCGCGGACCCGGACCGTTACGCGCCGATTTTTATCGAAGCCGGCGCCGACCAGATCCTGGTTCATCAGGAAGCCTGCGTACACCTCGACCGTACCCTCCGCATGATTCAAAGCGAGGGCGCGCGCGCCGGAGTCGTCATCAATCCGTCGACTCCTGTCGCCATGCTCGATGAGGTTCTGGACATCGCCGATTACGTTCTGATCATGAGCGTTAATCCCGGATTTGGGGGGCAGAAGTTCATCCCCAACTCGCTTCACAAGGTCCGGCAACTGGCGGCGCGTAAAAGGGAACGCGGATTGCACTTTCCCATCGAGATCGACGGCGGCGTGGACGCCAAAAACGTGACGGAAGTGGTGGATGCGGGCGTCGAATGGGTGGTGGCGGGGTCGTCCATTTTTCACAGTGTGAACCCCCGGGCCGCTTTTGAGGAGATGCGCTCGCTGGCGCGAAATGCGTCGGCCATTAAGGTATAGTCGTAAGGATTCTTTATTATGATTCGTTTTTCAACGTCGGGTTTTGCCGTAAAGAGCATCGCAATGTTGAGCCTCGTGTTGCTGGCCACGTCCGCCTGCGGTTTCAAGCGCAAGAAGTATGAGAACCCCATTACCAAGGACACGCAGCAGCCCGACAAGATTCTGTTCGACAAGTCCATCAAGGATATCGAGAAGGGCCGCTATGAACTGGCGCGCCTCACGCTCAATACGATGATCAACACCTACGACACCAGCGAGTATCTGGCCAAGGCCAAGCTCGCCATCGCCGACAGTTGGTATCGCGAAGGCGGCACGCACGGCATGGCGCAGGCCGAGGCCGAGTATAAGGACTTCATCCTGTTCTATCCGGCCATGGAAGAAGCCGCCGAATCCCAGAAGCGTATTTGCGATATCCATATCGGCCTGATGGAAAAGGCCGACCGCGATCCCAACAACGCCCTGCGCGCCGAGTATGAGTGCAAACAACTGGTCACGCAATTCCCCAACTCGAAGTTCGTTCCGGAGACGGAGCAGAAGCTGCGCAACGTTCAGGAAGCGCTGGGGCAGGGAGAACTGGTGGTGGGCAATTACTATCACAAGAAGGGCGCGAACTCGGCGGCCGATAACCGCCTGCGCGGGTTGGTCGATCAGTATCCTCTATTCAGCCGCGCCGATTTCGCGCTGTGGGAAGAGGCGGATTCCTTGCGGAAAATGGGCAAACCGGCCCGTGAGAAGGAAGGCGAGGCGCTGGCGAGAATCGTCCGCGATTATCCGCTGAGCCCCTACGTTGAGCCGGCGAAGAAGCTGCTGAAAGAACTTGAAATGCCCATCCCGGAAGCCGACCCGAGAGCAGTCGCCCACATGAAGTATGAGATGGAGAATCGCACCCGGCCGGGTATATTCACGCGCGATACGCAGTTCCTGACGCGCGGACCCGACGTCAGCATGGCGGCCAAGAGCGGCATGCCGACCATGACTAATCCGAAGCAAAATGTCCCGCTGAGCGTTCCCATTCCTGCCAGCACCGCGGCGACCAACATGCCCACCACCACCGGAGTCAACGACGTGACCATCGCGCCGGTCGCGAATGGCACTTCGGCGCTCGATACTAAGCCGGATGCTCGCACCACGCTTCCGGCAGCGGATCCCAACGCGCCCAAGACCGATGAAGCCGCGGCGCCTGCGACTCCCGCGAAAACCGACCAGACTACGACCATCGATCCGAAGTCGAAAAAGAAAAAGAAGAAGACCACCAAAACCACAGCACCACCCGCCGCCAGCCAGGAATGAGCATTATCCTACTGGCCGACGATAGCCCCCACGCCCAGCGCATGGGCGAGCGTATTTTACGCGAAGAAGGCTTCGAAGTTGTCAGTCTTACCAACGGCGAAACAGCCCTCCTGCGCCTCGGCGACGTCGATCCCGACCTGGTGATCGCCGATGTTTTCCTTCCGGGCCGCAACGGTTTCGAATTGTGCCGCCATGTCAAATCTCTCCACCGCCACGTACGCGTGATCCTCACCGCGGGCCTGCTCGAGCAGTTCGACGAAGACGAAGCGCGCCGCGCCGGTTGCGACGCGATCCTAAAAAAACCATTTGAAGCGTCGGTAGTGATGCAGACCATCCGCCCTCTCATCGCCGAAGCGCAGATGGCTCGCGGCCTGTTCGCGGAGGCAATCGCCGAAGCGTCCCCGGCTCCGAGCGCCGCATCGGCAGTAGCTCCGCAACCCGTTCCGCTGGACCCCGAACGCATCGAGGCCGCCATCACCCTGGCTCTCGACGCCGCGCTGCCCGCGCTCATCCGTGAAATCACGGAAAAAGTTCTGGTAGCATTAGGTCACTAAATGCCTGATAACAGTTTTGACGTCGTTTCGAAAATAGAATTGCCCGAAGTGTCCAACGCCATCCAGCAAGCGCTGAAAGAAATCCAGCAGCGCTACGATCTGAAGGGCTCCAACACGACAATCGAGCTAGTGGAGAAGGACAATAAAGTCCTGCTCGCCAGCGCCGATGACTTCAAGTTGAAAGCCGCCATCGAAATCCTGGAGAGCAAGCTCATCAAGCGCAAAGTCTCACTAAAAGGCCTGGAATACGGAGTAGTGACGCCAGCCGCCGGATCCAGCGTCCGCCAGGAGATCAAGCTGCAACAAGGCATCGACGCGGATAAAGCCCGCAAAATCGTGCAAGCGGTCAAAGACAGCAAGAAGAAAGTGCAGATCTCCATCCAAGGCGACCTGTTGCGAGTCTCAAGCAAAGATCGCGACACGCTGCAGGAAGTAATGCACCTTCTAAGGTCCGGCGATTTCGGATTGGATTTGCAGTTTATTAATTACCGGTCGAATTAGGAAAGACGATTTGGGCCGCTGATAAACGCCGATGAACGCGGATGAGAATTGTGCGAAAAATGGGGACTGACCTCTCTGTCGCAACGCGCCCACCATCCCTCGCGAAAACACACAATCTTAGCTGCGCCGCGTAGGTCATCATCCAAAATCCAACTTCCGAAAACCAACTTCCGGGACAGTCCGCAATGTGTCCTCAAACGTGCCCCACAGGTCGAAACCTTGCAGAGGGGCAAGAAACAAGTTAGTTTGAGATATGACGCTGGACGCCATCAAGGAAGCGATTGAACAGCTACCGCCTGAGCAGCAGACGGTCCTGGCAAACTGGCTCAGCGAACGCGATTGGAAATCCTGGGACGAACAAATCGAGCGTGACTTCTCGCCTGGCGGCCCTGGCACGCCGTTGTTGGCCGAGCTGGAACGGGAAATTGCCGAAGGCAAGACTCACCCCATGGAAGAAGGTTTTGCCCAACGGCACAAATCCCGCCCGTGAATTTTCACTCTCGGACGTTCGCCCGGTTCTGGCAGCGATATGATGAGGTGCCGGCGCAGATCCAGCGCCAAGCTGATAAGCAATATGCGCTCTTCCAAGATAATCCGCTACATCCGTCACTCCACTTGAAAGCCGTTGGGCCGTTCTGGTCAGTGCGGGTCTCAGGCTCCCATCGAGCCTTGGCCGTGCGTCAGGACGACATCTTCCACTGGTTTTGGATCGGGCCCCACGACGAGTATGAGAAAATCATAAGTGCGTAAAATTGAATCCCTCTTTCTCCCCGGCGCCGCTGGCCGACTGGAAGCTCTCCTGGAAGAACCCGAGAACTCAGCACCTCAAGAAGCCGCGCTCGTATGCCATCCCCATCCGAGTCATGGCGGGACCATGCATAACAAAGTCGTGTATCGCATCGCCCGCGGATTGCGCTCCACCGGAGCAGTCGTGCTCCGATTCAATTATCGTGGCGTGCATTTGAGCGAAGGCGCGTATGACGAGGGCGAAGGCGAGCTCGATGACGCGCGCGCCGCGCTCGATTATCTGCGGGAGCGCTATCCCGCGTTGCCCTTCACGGTCGCCGGGTTTTCCTTTGGATCGAGAATCGCTCTGCGGCTCGGCTGCGGCATCGCGCGCCGCGTGATTGCCGTCGGCTTTCCCGCTTCTTATAAAGATAAGGCGGGCCTCGATACCTGCACCACGCAGCGCGTTTTTATTCAGAGCACTCGCGACCAGTTCGGATCGGTCGAACAGATCGAAGCGATCTTTGAAACGCTTCCCGAACCGAAACAGCTACACTTGATCGACGCGCGGGATCACTTCTTCGCAGGCGCATTGGACGCCCTGGAAGCCGTTTTTAAGGTCATCTAAGGCTCCTTGGAGGCGCGTTTAAGGTGTTCTATGGTGTTTTAAGACGCCGCTAAGCGCAGTTCCCGCTCCATGCGGCGCGTGGCCCGGTCGCTGATCAGGTAAGCTACCTTGCTTAGCAGCTCCGGGATGTCCTCCGGCTTAATCAGTAGGAAGTTCTGGTGCTTGGCCGGAGCCGGGCGGGCATTCTGGTAAGTGGTGAGCAAGGCAGTCGCCGGCTTGTAGTCTTTCATCCTCGCGTGGGAGATTACCTTCAGCCCGGAATCCGGCGATTCCATCGCTAAGTCGCTCAAAACAAGCTCGTATTCGCCTGCATCGAGTTTCCCTACGGCTTCCGCGGCGCTGGCCGCCGAATCGACATTATAGCCCCCGGCTTTGAGCACCGTCTGCAAAGTCAACCGCGACGTGGGGTCGTCATCGACCAGCAAGACCCGCGCCAAATCATAATCGAGGATCCGTGATTTATATGTCAAGCCAGCTACTTCCGAACTCCAGTTTAACCCAGAAGACCTGAATTTCGACCCGGAGATTTTCTTAGATCCCGTTTTTGGAAGGTCAAACTATTGATTCTAAATATCGTTTTGACCGAACACCCGGGCGAAGATCTGGTCCACATGAGCCAGGTGCCGGTCCAGGGAAAAGGCCGTCTGAATCTGTGCAATCGATAGATAAGAGAGGACTTTATCATCCGACTCGATGGCGGCGCGAAAATCGCCCTCGGTTTCCCACGCATGCATGGCGTGTTTTTGCACCTGCGCATAGGCCTCTTCCCGGAGCATTCCGGCGGCGGCGAGGTCGAGCAGAAGCTGGCCGGAAAAGATGAGGCCCTTGGTGCTATCGAGGTTCTTTTTCATGCGTTCGGGATAGACGCGCATGCCGTCGATGAGCCAGATTGTTTTGGCCAGCAGGTAATCCGTAAGGATCGCCGAATCAGCGAGGATGATACGCTCCACGGAGGAGTGGGAGATGTCGCGTTCATGCCATAGTGCGATATTCTCCATGCCCGCCTGCGCGTTCGCGCGCACGATGCGGGCCAAGCCGCAGATCTGTTCCGAGGTGACGGGATTCCGTTTATGAGGCATCGCGGAGGAGCCTTTTTGTCCTTCGCTGAAGGGCTCCTCGGCTTCGCGAACTTCGGTTCGTTGCAGGTGGCGGATTTCGAGAGCGATTTTTTCCAGCGTTGCGCACAAGATAGCGAGCGCATTCACCCACGCGGCGTGACGATCGCGCGCGATCACTTGAGAGGCGATGGCGGCGGGTTTCAAGGACAGGCGGAGGCAGATTTTTTCTTCGGCTTCCGGGCCGATGTGACCGAAGGTGCCCACGGCTCCGGAGATTTTTCCCACGCGCAGGTCTTCGGCGGCGGAAGAAAGGCGGGTGATATTGCGGCGCATCTCGTCATACCACAGAGCGAGTTTGATGCCGAAAGTGATGGGCTCGGCATGAATGCCGTGGGTGCGGCCGATTTGGACGGTATGTTTGAATTCGTGCGCGCGCCGGTCGAGCGAAACGGCTAGCGTCTTCGACGCCTTAATAAGGAGGACCGACGCTTGCTGCAGCACGAGTGCCTGCGCGGTATCGACTACGTCGTTGGAGGTGAGGCCATAATGCAGCCATCTGGATTCATCGGCGTGTCCCGCGGCGGCCATGGTTTCCGCGACGGCGGTGGTGAAGGCAATGACGTCGTGCTTGACCTTGGATTCGATTTCCAAAATACGGGCAACGTTGAAACCCGCGTGCGCTCTCAACGCTCTGGCGGCGTCTTTCGGAACTTCGCCGGTTTCGGCGAGCGCCTCGCTCGATGCAAGCTCCACTTCAAGCCATTGGGCGAAGCGGTTGTCATCCGAGAATATGCGGCCCATTTCGGGCCTGGTATAGCGAGCGATCATGGGTCTCCTGTGCCACAGCCGCACAACGAAGGCGGGCGGCAATTCTTATCCTATCGTGACGGGGCCGCCCGCCTCTGTGCGGCTAGTAAGTGAACGTTTCGGATGGCTGCCTGGGATCCGCGATGACGAGTTTGGTGAACAGCACGCGGCCATCGAGAGCTTGCGACGCGCACAGGCGAACGATTTCCGGATGGTTGTTGCTTTCGCTGATATGGCCGAGGATCAGCGTCGAGGTAGAGTGATCGAGATCGTCGCGAATAAACGAGCAGGCAACGTCGTTCGAGAGATGTCCGTTGCGTCCCATGACGCGCTGCTTCACGGACCACGGATAGGGGCCGACCTTCAACATCTCGACATCGTGATTCGATTCGAGCAGCAGCAGGTCCGAGCCCCGCAGGTGATGACGGATGGAATCGGGCAGATAGCCGAGATCGGTGGCGATTGAAATCTTGATGCCCTCGGCGCGGAAGGAAAAACCGACCGGATCGGCCGCGTCGTGAGGGATGGTGAAGCTGGTGACGTCGATGTCGCCGATGGTAAAACTCGTGCCGGCTTGGAACAGCTCGAGGCGCGGGGAAGTGTCGCCCCAATTTTCATCCCACGCAATGGCGGGGGCGGTCATGCGTGAAATATAGATCGGGATGCCAAGTTTCCGGGCGATCGCTTGTAGACCGCTAATATGATCGGAATGCTCATGGGTGATGAGAATGGCAGTGAGGGATTCGGGATCGCAGCCGGCGGCGTGGAGCCGCTCGAAGGTCTCTTTGCGGGAAAGGCCGGCATCGATTAAGAGACGGGTCCGCTCGGTTCGAACCAGCGTGGAATTGCCGGCGCTCGAAGACGCGAGAACCGAGACTTTTACGATGGGGCCGCCTCCCGGGAACTAACTATTACTATAACCCGGCGCGAACGCGAAAAACGAAACTGGCCGCCGATGGACACGGGTGAACGCCAATAGACCCTTGTCTCGGATCGGCGTTCCTCGGCGTTTATCGGCGGCCAACATAGGGTTGGGGCTAAAGCTAGCGGGGTGGTTTACGATAGAGCTATGAAGGCTCGCGTGTTTGTGTCGCCGAAGACGACGGTGCTCGATCCGCAGGGGCAGACCATTCGAGGAGCTCTGAATGGGCTGGGGCACGCTTCGATTGCCGATGTGCGGCAGGGGAAATTCTTTGATATCGAAGTGACGGGCGCCGAGAATCGGGAGGCGACCATAGAGGAGATGGACCAGATCGCGCGCGACGTGCTGTCGAATCCGGTGATCGAAGACTATCGGGTGGAATTTTTCGATTAAACATTTATGTGTGGAATTGTCGGTTACATCGGTCCCAAGAAAGCTGTCCCCATCATTCTCGATGGGCTGCGGCGCCTGGAATATCGCGGCTACGATTCGGCGGGCATCGCGGTGCTCGAAGAGAACGGTTGCCTGACCGTGCGCCGCGCCTCGGGAAAACTACGCAATCTGGAAGACCTGTTGAAGCTGAATCCGATTGAGGGCGATTACGGGATCGGGCACACACGCTGGGCTACGCATGGAAGACCGACCGAGGAAAACGCGCATCCGCATCGCGATTGCCATGGCGACATCGTGGTGGTGCATAACGGCATCGTCGAAAATTATCTGAAGTTGAAGCAGGAGCTGACCGAAGAAGGGCATCGGTTCGTTACCGAGACGGACACCGAGGTCATTGCGCACCTGGTTGAAAAATATTACGACGGCAATCTGGAAAACGCCGTCCGAGACGCCGTGCGCAAGCTGACCGGAGTGTTCGCGCTGGTGGTGATTTCAAGAAAAGATCCGAATAAGATTGTCGCGGCGCGGTCCGGTCCGCCGGTGGTCGTGGGGTTGGGCGACGGGGAATATTTCGTGGCGTCGGACGTGCCGGCGCTGCTGAGCTACACGCGCGATATGTTCTTTCTGGCCGACGGGGACATCGCGGTGCTGACGCGCGACGGAGTCCACCTGACCGACTTCAACGGCCGCGCGGTGAAGCGGCAGGTATCGCACATTTTGTGGGACCCGATCATGGCCGAAAAGGGCGGCTACAAGCACTTCATGCTCAAGGAGATTTTTGAGCAGCCGCGAGCCGTGCGCGACACCACGCTGGGGCGCGTGGGGCAGGAATCGGGACGGATCTTTCTCGACGAAATGGATATTTCGGCCAAAGATTTCCGGGCGTTTTCGAGTGTGCGGATCATCGCGTGCGGCACCAGTTGGCATGCGGCGCTGGCCGGGAAATTCATGATCGAGCGGCTGGCTCGCATCCCGGTCGAAGTCGATTATGGAAGCGAGTTTCGGTATCGCGATCCTATTGTGAGGCCGGATTCGCTGACCATCGTGATTTCGCAATCGGGCGAGACGGCGGACACTTTAGCGGCGCAGCGCGAAGCGAAATTAAAGGGTTCGAAGACGCTGGCAATTTGCAATGTAGTCGGGTCGATGATCACGCGGGAGGCGGCAGGCACGCTGATTACGCACGCGGGTCCCGAGATCGGCGTGGCCTCGACCAAGGCGTTTACCGGGCAGCTGACGGCGCTGTTTCTGATCGCGATGCATATGGGGCAGGTGCGGGAGACGCTGGACGAGAAGACCTCGCACAAGCTGGTGGAACAGTTGCTGCACATTCCATCGCAGCTCGAAGAATTGCTGCGGCGCGATGCGATTTACGAAGATTTGTCGAAGGCGCTGTTCCGCGCGTCGGATTTTCTGTATCTCGGCCGGGGGATACATTTCCCGATTGCGCTCGAAGGCGCGCTCAAGCTGAAGGAGATTTCGTATATCCACGCAGAGGGCTATCCGGCGGGCGAGATGAAGCACGGACCGAATGCGCTGATCGACGGGAATTTGCCGACGGTGGTGCTGGCGACGCACGATCCGCACGATGAGCTGAGCCGTATTCTGTACGAGAAAACGCTGTCGAATATTCAAGAAGTGAAGGCGCGCGAAGGGATCGTCGTGGCGGTGTGTTGCGAAGGCGACGAGCAGGTGAAGAAGGTCGCGGATTACGTGATTCCGATCGGGAACACGCATGATCTGCTGTTGCCGATACTCGAAGTGGTGCCGCTGCAGATGCTGGCGTATCACATCGCGGTCAGGCGGGGGTGCGATGTGGATCAGCCGAGGAATCTGGCGAAGAGCGTTACAGTGGAGTGAGAGCCTATCAAGGCGCGTGCCGAGCGTCGTAACCGGCGCGCAGAACCTTGTGGGGATCCACGCGCACCACCAGATACACGATCTGGTCCGAATCGATGCCGCTAAACCAGTGCGGAGTGTTCGGCGGGATGACGACAAGGTCGCCAGGCCCTATCTGTCGGCTCACGCCGCCCAGGATCGCGCTTCCCCTGGTGCTCGGGCCGTTAAGGAGCTTCACCACTGCCTGATCGGCGGGCACCGGCGTGCGGTTTTCGAGTATGCCGCCCGTTACAAGCGTAGCGTTGCCTGAGATCACGTGATAGATCTCGGTGATCTGGCTATGCTCGACGCCGTTGGGCACCTGTGGGCCGTTCGTTCTTGCCCGATGAACGACGCCGACGCCAACGTTGTATTCGTTGTCGACGCTGATGACACGTAGCTGCTGGTCGCTGACGGGCAACGGCGCGGTTTTCCGCAGGGTCGCTTGAACTTCGGCGTTGCCAATATCGGCGGCGGTGCCTCCAGGAGCTCTCTGCTGTGCTGACGCAGAAAACAGCGTGGCGAGGAACAACGTCATTTCCAGTACGCGTCTCATAGCGGACTCCTTGTTAGGCGTCTACAAATTCTATCCCAGGAGCTTGATCCACAGCCAGCCACGATTACTGCGCTCTTAGAGGCCATCGTGGGCTCCCGGTATCGCCTGCCAGATAATTTTTCCGCCGCCATTGCGTGAGCATGCGGACAGGCTCTCCACCATCCGAAGCATAAATTAAGCAAGACTCCACCGGCTGCGCGTCTTGGTCTTGAACCTCACATCAATCCGCGCCGATCAGCCTTCCGTCGGAACCTGCCAGCGTCCGCTCTGCCACTCGAGATTGAAATTCTCGCCCAAATAGACACGCCTCACTTCGGGATCGTTTCCCAGCGCTTCGGGCGACCCCGATCGGAAAATGCGGCCGTTGTTGATGATGTACGCGCGATCCGTCACTGCCAGCGTCTCCCGGACATTGTGATCCGTTACCAGGACCCCGATCCCGGAATTTTTCAGGTCGAAGATGATCTTCTGAAGCTCCAGCACCTGAATCGGATCGATCCCGGAGAACGGCTCGTCCAGCAGCAGGAAACTCGGCTCGATCACCAGCGACCGCGCAATCTCAACACGTCTTCGTTCGCCACCGGAGAGCACGTACCCTTTGCTGTGCCGGACCGTCTCAAGCCCCAACTGGGAAATGAGCTTGTCCATGCGATCGAGCCGCTCCCGCCGGTTCAGCGGCAGCGTCTGCAGAATCGCCATTAGATTATCTTCCACCGACAGCTTCCGGAAAACCGACGCTTCCTGCGGAAGATAGCTGATTCCCTTGCGTGCGCGCTGATACATCGCGAGCGACGTCAGGTCCTGGTCGTCCAGCGTCACGCGCCCCGAGTCCGGCGTGATCAGCCCGACAATCATGTAGAACGACGTGGTCTTCCCCGCGCCGTTCGGTCCCAGCAATCCCACCACCTCGCCCTGCTTCACCCACACGGAGACGTTGTCGACCACCTTGCGGCCGCGATACGACTTCGTCAGATCCGTTGTTTGGAGGGTATGCACGGAGAGGCTATTTCCTGCGGACGATGCTTTTCACCGGACTGTTCGGCACGCCGTTAACCAGCAGCCTATCATCGTTCGTCCACCACGTCAATTGATCGCCCTGGGTCCTGCCTTCCTTGCTGTCGACCAGCAGAGGACGGCCGCCGCTCAGAATCACTTTCCCATCGTCGGCGTAATATTCCGCGTGTTCCGACGTTCCCGTGCGCGTCTTCCCTCGCTTCTTATCCTCACTGAGGATCTTCACCGCTCCATCGGAAACCGTTTTGTTGAGCGACGAATCGGCATCGGCGTCGTTCAGGTATGCCTTGACTTCCTTGCCCGTCACCGTCAGATTAGGCCGTTGCAGCAGCACGCCGCCGGTGTAAACCGCCACGCGAGTCTCATCGGTGTAGAGCAAGTGCGGAGCGTGCACCACGGTAAAGATCGGAGGAGCGCTGGACGGTTTAGGCTTCGCCTTCGTCGTAGCGTTTCCCTTTCCGTCGGGCTTCTGGTCGTCCTTGTCTTTATCCTTATCCACGAACTCGCTCACCACATTGCGGTCGGCCTCCATGATCCCCGCCTCGCGATCGATGTCCAGCCGGTCCGCTTCCACGCGATTCGACCCCTGCCAGGCAACGGCGTTTCCTTCGTAGTGGATCTTCGAATTGCTGTCCGTTGAAACCATGTGCTGCGCGCGAGCCTGCATAATCTCATCCGTCTTCAGCATCGCGCTCGAAGTGCCCTTCGGATCGGGCATGCGCGTCGACGCAACGTGTCCATCCGCCTTAAAATCGCCGGATTTCTGATTCATTACAATATGATCGGCCGCGGCCGAGCCCGTCGGATCCCATACCCGCGCGCCCTTGTCGAGCGTCATCATGTCCGAACTCTGATCGAGTGTCGCATGATCCGCCCGCGCATGACGATCGCCCGCGTCGTACTTGAAATCGGATTTCTGGTCCAGATGGCTTATGTCGCTCGTGTTCGGGTCGAACGTCGCCAGCATCTCTTTGCTGGACGTGAATCCGGGCGGAGGCACAGGCTTGCCTTTCTCAGGCGGCTTGTCGGTTCGCGTCGTCACATTGATCGCCTTGAAGCTCTGAATTCGATTGTCTTCCCCGTACTTGATCCAGATCTTGTCGCCCGTCATCAGGCGCTTCGGTCCCCCTGGCCGATTCGGCAGAAAATCCATCGTGGCCGCACCGTCCGTCTCCACGCTGTCGATCTCCTGGCCGCCGCTGCGCATTTTCAGGTGGATAACTTCACTGTGCAGAATTCGAGTATCTCCGGGCTGCGTTCCCGGCTTCGCCAGCGGCACATTCTCAGCGACGCTCTTCCCGCTTGCGACCGCGGTCGACAGGGTACTCTCTTTCCCGGAGGCCTCGAACCCGAGATCCATTTTCTCGCCCGTCACCGTGGTCCGCGCGGCATCGGTGGTCGAAATAAGGTGCGCATTGCGCTCGCCGGCGATTTTCGTCACCAGCATCCCGTCGGCGAAATCCATCGTCATTTGATCCGAGCCGAATTCCACTTTGCGGCCCGGGTCTTCCTTCGTCCCGTGACCCTCCTGGATCTCAGCGAGCCGCACTTCGCCTTGGTCGAGCGTCACCACGGACATCTTTCCTTCCAGACGCAGCGTGTCGCGCGTAAGTTTCGACCAGGGAATCAGAATTATTTTCGAATCTTTCTCGCGATAAAACGCCTCGCCCGATTCGATATGCATGGGAACCGAGCCCACCTTCTTGCCCCGCCAATCGAGCGAGATCTGCGACTTCATGTGCAATTCACGCGTCTGTGGGTCATATTCGGCGCCCACTGAAGTCCCTCCGCCCTGGTCGAACTCAAACCGTACCGGCCGGTCTGTGTTCGCTTTGCCGCTTTGCGTATCGAATTTCACACCCGAAGTCTGAATCCTGACGATGCGCCCGTGTTGCGGGCCGTCGACAGGCACGCTCATCGTGATATTCACCTCTCCGTCGGCGTAAAGCGTCTTCGCGGCCGGATCGCACAGCGCTTTGTCGGTTTTGACCAGATCGTACTGCGTTCCGTCTTTGTTGTAGAGCTTTAAATCGACGCCGGTGAGTTCCGTGGCGCTCGATCCGGCCGTCACCCCAGCCTGGTCGGCGAAAATTTCGACGTGCGGCGTGGTGCCCTTCTGATCGGAGTAGGTCCACCGGTTGAAGCTCCCATCAAGCTTTCGAGCCAGCGGCTTAGGACGCGCGGGAGCGTCTTTTTCAAGGTTCCCTTTGCGCTTCAGGTAGGTGGCGCCAACCGCGACAACAATAAAAATGATGGCGAAGAGAAAAAGCCACCGGGTACGGCGCATGACGTTATGAACCCAAGGATACCAGCTATGTCATCATGTGAACGTGCCCGGGTGGCGAAATCGGCAGACGCAACGGACTTAAAATCCGTTTTCCGGCAACGGGAGTGCGGGTTCAATTCCCGCCCCGGGCACCAGTTTGGCAGCGCTAATCGCTTGGCCTACATGCCTTTGCGTATGCTCGGCGATGTGGGTTAGCAGGCCGATCACGGTCGTTGGCAGTTTCTTGCGGCCGACTTCGCGTCTCTCGCCGGGGTCGGTTGCGCGGACTACCGATTCGGCGCGGTTGAAAGCGCTATCCAATTCAGCCAGAAGCTCTTCTCGGGATGCGCCGGGCTCTCCGTCACCTAGCTGCGTTCAAGATAGGCGAATATGGAAAGCCACTTGGCTGGTCCATAACTGCTTCGTTGTGAGGCCTTTAGTGAAATGCGCAAGATCCTCACGCGCTTGCGTGAAGGCGTACAAGACCGGGGACGTTAACGGATCCACACCGGGAATCGGGCCTCTTAGCCAGGGTTCCTCGACCATAATCGACCATAATACCGCCTTCTAAGAGGCCTTAAATGACCATAATGTTAGACTAAAATTTCCATGCTCAGAGTGCGTTTTGCCCCCTCGCCTACCGGATATCTTCATATCGGCAGCGCACGGACCTTCATCTTCAACTGGCTGTACGCGCGGCACAACGGCGGCACGATGATTTTGCGCATCGACGACACCGACGTGGAGCGGAATACGCAGCAATCGCTCGATTCGATTTTCGAGGGTCTAAAATGGCTCGATTTGAGCTGGGATGAGTTTTACCGGCAGAGTGAGCGGCTGGAGTTGCACGCCAGAGCGGCGGAGGAGATTTTGGCGAAGGGATTGGCGTATCGAGATTCGGAGGGGGTGGTGCGGTTTCGAGTGCCGCGCGAAACTCGCAGTGAAGTCACGTTTACCGATCTGGTTTATGGACCGCAAACCAAGGCGACGGAAGACATCGAGGATTTTGCGCTGCTGCGGTCGAATGGCGTGCCGACGTACCATCTGGCTTCCTGCGCCGACGATGCGGATCTACGCATCAGCCATATTATCCGCGGTCAGGATCATTTAACCAATACGTTTAAGCACGTTTTGATTTTTGAAGCGCTGGGCGTCGAGTCTCCGAAGTTTGCGCATCTGCCGCTGCTGATTGCTCCCGACGGATCGAAATTATCGAAGCGGAAGCACGGGCCGGTGGTGAGCGTGACAACGTATCGCGATGCTGGTTTTCTGGCGCAGAGCTTCGTCAATTTTCTGTGTTTGCTGGGGTGGTCTCCGAAGAACGATCGGGAGAAGATGTCGCGGCAAGAGTTGATCGACGTGTTTACTCTCGAAGGTGTGAACAAGTCGAATGCTACGGTCAATTTCACCGAGGAAGATCCGTTCGATCCGAAGGCGGTGTGGTTAAATGCGGAGCATCTGAAAAGTTTGCCGCTTGAAGAGTTGGCCAAGGATATGATGCCGTTTGCTGAGGCGGCGGGGCTTCACGCAAGCGCCGCGAAGATGTTGGAAGTGGCGCCCTTGATTCAGGAGCGCATCAAGACCTTGCGTGATGTTGCGACGGTCGCGGATTTCTTTTTCTTAGACAAGCTGCCGCCCTACGATACGGCGGAGCTGATTCCGCAAAAGGGCGATTTGGCGATGGCTCGGCTGGCGCTCGAGAAGTCGCGGGAGGTTCTGGCGGCTGTGGAGTTTAATCATGATGCGCTGGATGCGGCTCTGCGCGCGGTTGCGGGTGAGTTGAAGATTAAGCCGGGGCAGATGTTTCAGCCGATACGGGTGGCGGTGTGCGGGCGTAAGAATTCGCCTCCGCTGTTTGAGACGCTGGTGGTGCTGGGAAGAGAAGTGTCTTTAAGGCGAATTGATGAAGCCATCGAGAGCATCGGATAGAGTTTGTGGACGGGGCGAAAACATGGGGGCAGACCGCTCTGTCCACCCGGCGCCGGAATCATACGTGCTCTCGCGAGTCTCGTGGCCGCCTTGGGACAGAGTAGTCCGTCCCCATGTTTTCGCAGACTATGAAGAATAAATTATGACGCCTTCCTCTCCATCGAATTTCATTCACGAGATCATTGTTAAGGATCTGGAAACCAATAAATACCGGGGGCGCGTGCATACGCGGTTTCCTCCGGAGCCGAACGGGTATCTCCACGTCGGGCATGCCAAATCGATCGCGATTAACTTCGGATTCGCAAAGGAATTCGGCGGCAAATGCAATCTGCGGTTTGACGACACGAATCCGACGAAGGAAGAGACGGAGTATGTCGATTCGATCATGGAAGACGTCCGCTGGCTGGGCGGCGAATGGGCGGGGGTGTATTACGCGTCCGATTATTTCGACCAGCTTTATGCGTGGGCGGTGCAGTTGATCAAAGCAGGCAAGGCGTTTGTATGCGATCTGTCGCCCGATGAGGTTCGAAAACAACGCGGCACGTTGACTGAACCGGGGCAAGAGAGCCCTTATCGCAATCGAACGGTGGAAGAGAATCTAGATCTGTTTGAACGAATGAGGGCCGGGGAATTTCCGGATGCGGCGCGGTCCTTGCGGGCGAAGATCGATATGGCGTCCGCTAATTTAAACCTGCGCGATCCGATTATGTACCGGATTCTGCACGCCGAGCATCATCGCACGGGCGACAAATGGTGTATCTATCCGATGTACGATTTCGCGCATGGGGAATCGGATTCGATTGAAGGGATCACGCATTCCATTTGCACGCTGGAATTTGAAGATCACAGGCCGCTTTACGACTGGTATGTGGAACAGCTGGGGATCTATCATCCGCAGCAGATTGAGTTCGACCGGCTGAACCTGACGTACACGCTGCTGAGCAAGCGCAAGCTGCTGCAGCTGGTGCAGCAAGGGTTGGTGAATGGCTGGGACGATCCGCGGATGCCGACGATTGGCGGGATGCGGCGCCGGGGATATACGCCGGAGGCGCTACAGAGTTTCGCGCGCGGCTTGGGTGTTTCAAAGACCAACGGGACAACGGAACTATCGCTGCTGGAGTATCACGTCCGCGAGGATTTGAACAAGCGAGCGATGCGAGTGATGGCGGTGCTGAGGCCACTGCGGGTGGTGATCGACAACTATCCGGAGGGCCTGGTGGAGCAGATGGAGGCAGTGAATAATCCCGAGGATGCGTCGGCGGGGACGCGCACGGTTCCGTTTTCCAAGGTGCTTTATATTGAAGACGACGATTTCCGGGAAGTTCCGCCGCCGAAGTATTTCCGGCTATCGCCGGGGAAGGAAGTGCGGCTGCGGTATGGATACTTCATCACTTGCACGAGCGTGGTGAAGAATGAACGAGGCGATGTCGTCGAGGTGCATTGCACGTACGACCCGGCTACGCGCGGAGGGGATTCGCCGGATGGGCGCAAGGTGAAGTCGACGATTCATTGGGTTTCGGCCGAGCATGCGATCGATGCCGAGGTGCGTATCTACGAGACCCTGTTCACGCGGGAGAATCCGAACGAGGTGGAAGAGGGGCAGGAGTTCACGGCGAATCTGAATCCGAAATCGCTTGAGGTGATTACGGGCAAGCTGGAGCCGAGCCTTGCGAACCCAACGCCCGGGAGTCGCTATCAGTTTGAACGGCTGGGATATTTTTGTGTCGATAAAGACTCGACCGCGGAAAAGCTGGTTTTCAATCGCACGGTGGCGCTGCGCGATACGTGGGGCAAGATCGAGAAAAAATCAAAATGATCGTGATTGGACTGGGAGGATTGCTGGACGACGCGGCGTGCGCGCTGTTGAAGAACGGAGAAATCCTCGCGGCGGTGGAAGAAGCGAAGCTGACGCGCGGACAAAGGCCGGGCGGGTTGCCGCAGGCCGCGATTGAGGAGTGCTTACGATTATCCGGAGCGACGCGGGATCAGGTGGACTGCGTGGCTATCGTAAGACCTATCGCGCGGGGGCCGGAGGCGGAGCTGCACCTCACACTACGCGACCAGTTTCCGCATGCCGAGGTGGTGGTGGTCGAGCATCATATGGCGCATGCGGCGTCGGCATTCTTCGCGTCGCCGTTTGAAGAGGCGACGGTGCTGACGCTGGACCATGCGGGCGATTTTCGCTGCGGGGCGCGCTGGCGGGCTGCCGGAGATCAAATCGAGTTGGAGAAGGAATGGTATTATCCCGATTCGCTGGGCCGTTTATACGGGGCGGTGACAGAGTTGTTGGGATTTCGGGCGCGCGCGGACGAACATAAGGTCCAGTGGTTGTCCGCTTCCGGGGACGACCGGTTCGCGGCGCTGTTTCGCGAGATTGTGTCGGATTCGGCGCGCCTCGACCGGGCGTACTTCGATGGCAACCGTTTGGCCGCGGGCGGGTTCAGCGGGAAATTTTTCGATGCGCTGGGGCTGGCGGATGGCGCACAGATTCCGCCAGTGCTGGCGCCGTCAATTGCGCGCGGGTTGCAGAAGACGGTGGAAGAGACGGTGCTGACGCTTGCCGGCGAGGACGGGAATTTGTGTCTGGCTGGCGGGTTGTTTTTTAATGCGCTGCTGGTGGAATTCGTGGAGCGCAGCGGGCGGTGGAAAAATATCTTCGTGCAAGCGGCGGCGGGGAATGCGGGAACGGCGCTGGGCGCGGCGTACCACGTGTGGCATCAGTTGAAGAGGCGCCCGCGGCAGGCTAGCGCGGGGACGCTGTTGCTGGGGCCTAGCTACGGGGTGGACGAGATCAAGCAGGTGCTGGAGAACTGCAAACTGCGGTTTGCGTATTTGCGGTCGACCGACGATGTTCTGGCAGCGGCGGTGAAGATGCTGGGCGAGCACAAGATTGTCGCGTGGATGCAGGGACGGATGGAGTTTGGGCCGCGGGCGCTGGGGAACAGGAGCATTTTGGCGTCGCCGCTCGATCCATATTCTACGGAGAATTTAAATGTGTTTATTAAGCATCGGGAGCCTTTCCGCAAATTCGCGGCGTCGGTGCCGGCTGAACTGGCCGCGGAGTATTTCGATGCGGGAACGAATGCACGGACGATAGCCACGGTGGGTCGGGTGAGAGCGGCGTATAAGAAGACGTTCGCGCCTGCGATTTTAGGGGAAGACGTGGTGCGGGTTCACACGGTGGATGAGGCGGAGAATCCTCTGTTTCATCGGCTTTTGCATGAAGCGGGGAAGACGTCGGGGCTGCCGGTGCTGTATAACACCAGTTTCAATTTGTTCGGGGAACCGCTGGTATCGACGCCGCGGGATGCGGTACGGAGTTTTTATTCGTCGGGGATTGATGTGTTGTTTGTGGGGAATTTTCTGTTGGAGAAGTGAGGGAAGAAAGGAGTCAGGAGACAGGAGTCAGAATGACTGAGGGCGCACTCCGGCGGTCGGTGCGATAACCTGAGATTTCCTGCCTGACGGAAAAGCCGACTGAAAGTCGGCTGCCGGCTAAATAGCCCGCCCCACAAGAAGGCGTCGACGCGGCACGCACGAGTGCGTGCCGCCACATCTAGCCCTTGGCGCGGGCCGCGACTGCTGGAGGGGGGGCCGGAATTGGAGCTACGGGTGCGACCGCGGCTGGCTCTTTCGTCAAGCCTAGGTGTTTGCGAAGCTCGGTGTCGATTTTCTTTTTCACGTCGGGATTGTCTTTTAAGAACTGCCGGGCGTTTTCGCGGCCTTGGCCGATGCGCTCGCCTTTATAGCCGTACCAGGAGCCGCTTTTTTCGATGATATTTTGCGCGGTTCCCAGGTCGATGAGGTCGCCTTCCTTCGAAATTCCCTCGCCGTAGATGATGTCGAATTCGGCTTCGCGGAAGGGGGGAGCCATTTTGTTTTTTACGACTTTGATTTTGGTGCGGTTGCCGGTGACGACTTCCCCGTCTTTAATGGCGGCGATGCGGCGGATGTCGGCGCGGACGCTCGAATAGAATTTCAGGGCGCGGCCGCCGGTGGTGGTTTCAGGACTGCCGAACATGACTCCGATTTTTTCCCGGATCTGGTTGATGAAAATCAGGCAGGTATTCGATTTCGAGACGATGGCGGTGAGCTTGCGCATGGCCTGTGACATCAGACGGGCGTGTACGCCCATGAAGCTATCGCCCATTTCGCCGTCGAGCTCAGCTTTGGGGACCAGGGCCGCGACGGAATCGACCACCAGAACGTCGATGGAGCCGGAGGCGATCAAGGCGTTGGTGATCTCAAGGGCCTGTTCACCATAATCCGGCTGGGAGACAAGGAGGTTATCGACGTCGACGCCGAGTTTGCGGGCATAGGCGGGGTCGAGCGCATGTTCGACGTCGATGAACGCGGCCATGCCGCCGATTTTCTGGGCCTCCGCGACGACCTGAAGGGCAACGGTGGTTTTGCCCGAGGATTCCGGGCCGAAGATTTCCGTGATACGGCCGCGGGGGAATCCACCGATACCGAGGGCGAAATCGATGGAGATGGAACCGCTGGAGATGGAGGGGACAGCCTGCACGGCCTGGGCGCCGAGGCGGATTACCGATCCTTTGCCGAATTGCTTTTCGATCTGGCTCAGCGTGGCGCCGAGGGCGCGGGAGCGTTCTTTTTCATCCATTTTGAGATTCCTTAAGGGGCGAATATAAAGCGAACATCTATTATAGCTTACGCGAGCCATTCGACGGTAGCACCGACGATGAGGGGTCCTAACAGCGAGGAGGCTTCGCGCTCCACGGCTTGGAGGACCTGTTCGGCATGGCGCTGGTCGGGGGAGACGGTGACGCAGGCGATGAGCCCGCGCTGCCAGAGATCCTGATAGTCGATCTCGGCCACGGCGACGTTGAATTTTACGCGCAGGCGATCTTTGAGGCTTTTTACAAAGTGCCGTTTATCCTTGAGCGAGTGAGAGTCGTCGAGGCGGAGCTCGAAGGTGATGACGCCGACCGACGGCATGGCGGCTTAGACTAAAGCTTCTTGCGCGACGCGCTCCGTCGCGAAGCATTCGAGAACGTCTCCCGCTTTGACATCGTTGAAGTTTGCGAGCGAGACGCCGCATTCGAAGCCGGCTTTCACTTCGCTCGCGTCGTTCTTGAAGCGCTTCAGGCCCTCGATCTTGCCGGTATGAACCAGCACGTTGTCGCGGAGCACGCGGACTTCGCCGTTGCGGACCAGCACGCCGTCCTGCACCACGCAGCCGGCGACGGCGCCGACCTTCGAGATACGGAAAACATCCTGAACCACGGCGCGGCCCTTGAACACTTCCTTGAAGACCGGGTCAAGCATGCCGCTCATGGCTTTCTTGATCTGATCGGCCAGTTCGTAGATGATCGAGTGCAGGCGGATATCGACCTTTTCCTGCTCGGCGACGGCCTGCGCGGTGCGGTCCGGGCGGACATTGAAGCCCACGATGATGGCGTTCGACGCGGAGGCGAGGAGCACATCGGTCTCGGTGATCGCGCCGACGCCGGCGCGCAGGACGCGGATGCGGACTTTGTCGGTAGAAAGCTTGGTCAGCGTATCGGTCAAGACCTCGGCGGTGCCGCCCACATCGGTTTTGAGGATGATGTTGAGGTCCTTGACCTCGCCTTCTTTGAGCTGATCGTGGAACTGATCGAGGGTCAGGCGCTTGTTCTTGGCCATGGCCACTTCTCGCGATTTCGATTCGCGATAGATGACAATCTGCTTGGCTTTCGCGGTGTCGGTGACGACCTGCATGGTATCGCCGACTTCGGGCAGCGATTCGAGTCCCTGGACTTCGGCGGGCATGGAGGGGCCCACTTCGCGGGTATTTTCGTTGCGATCGTCGGCCATGGCGCGGACTCGGCCGAATACGGAACCGCAGATGAAATAGTCGCCTACGCGTAAGGTGCCGTTGCGGACCAGCACGGTTGCTACGGGACCGCGGCCGCGATCGAGCCTGGCTTCGAGCACGGTGCCCATGGCCGGGCGCGCCGGATTCGCCTTGAGGTCCAGCATGTCGGCGACGAGGAGAATCATTTCGAGCAGCAGATCGAGATTGGTCTTGGCTTTTGCCGAGACTTCGACCATGACGGTATCGCCGCCCCAGTCCTCGGCGAGAAGTCCGCGATCGGAGAGCTGTTGCTTGATTCGCTCCGGCTGCGCGCCGGGCTTGTCCATTTTGTTGATGGCGACGATGATCGGAACCTTCGCCGCTTTCGCATGATCGATGGCTTCGAGGGTTTGAGGCATGACGCCATCGTCGGCGGCGACGACTAAGATGACGATATCGGTTACTTTGGCGCCGCGGGCGCGCATGCGGGTGAACGCTTCATGGCCGGGTGTGTCGATGAACACGATTTTGCGGCCGTTCTTCTCGACGTGATAGGCGCCGATATGCTGCGTGATTCCGCCCGCTTCATGACCAGCGACATTCGAGAGGCGGATGGCATCGAGCAGGCTGGTTTTGCCGTGGTCGACGTGGCCCATGATGGTGACGACGGGAGGACGGCGTTCGCGATCGAGATCGACCTCGGTAGTCTCAATCTCCTGCGTGGTTTCCTGTTCGTAGCTGACCTTATTCGTGGACGCGCCGAAATCGCGGGCCAGTTCTTCGGCTACTTTGACGTCGAGCGTCTGGTTGATGGTCGCCGAGATTTTCTTGTCGAACAAACGCTTGACGACAAGATTGCCTTTCACTCCGAGTTTTTCAGAAAGTTCTTTGACGGTGATGCCTTCGGCGATGGTCACTTCGCGATCGACGGGAGGCGGTTCAAAAGACTGCTCGCGGCGCGAGACCGGACCGCGCATGCGTCCTTCGTCCTGATCGCGACGGCGGTCGGCCGGAGTGCGGACTCCGGGCTTGGTCGCGTGGCGGCGGCCAGGATCGGTTGGGAGCGTTGCCGGTTCCGCCCGCAAAGGCGAGGTCGGGTGCATCGGACGACCGCGCTGGGCGGGACCACCGGGGCCTCCGGGACCGCGATTATATCCACCCGGCGCGCTGGGACCCGAGGGTCCGCGATTATAGCCGCCCTGATTGTAGCCGCCGGGACTGGGAGGCCCGCCAGGACCTCTCATTAACGGCTGTCCCGGGCGAACGGGACCGGTATAAATGGGACGACCGGGAATCGGGCTCGCTGGACGCGTCGGCATGCCGGGACGCGGCGGAGGGGGGGCGCCAGGCGCCGACGGACGGGTACTTAGCCTCGCCACCATATCGGGGCGCGGCGGCACGACGGGTCTTGCCTGAGGCTGGCCGGCAAGATTCGGCTTCGCCGGCGGACGTAACGGCTGCGACGGAGACGATTGCCCTGAAGGCGCGCCTGGCCGGATCGTCTGCGGGCGCGAAGGCGCAGGTATGCTCGGCAAGCTGGGGGCGGACGGCCGGGGAGCGCCCGGAGCCGCGATGCCGGGAACAGCAATTCCAGGAGGAGCTTTCGGAGCATCGCCCACGCCAGGCGGAAGAGGCTGTCGCGGTCCCGATAAAATCTGACCGGGGCGTGGCGCAGGGACGGGCTTTGCGGGAATCGCCGAGCCCCTGGAAATCGGATTGGAAGGAACCGGGATCGAGGGTGGGGCAGGCGCCGCAGGCTGCATCGGCATATGAGCTTGCGGGGGGGCCGGTGCCGTCACACGCGGCGGAACTGGATGATGCGGAGCTAGATGTGCCGGCGCCGCATGGGGAATCGGCATCGACGGTGGCGCGAAACTCTGCCCGGTCGACAAAGGAGGCCGCAAGGGCGGAGCGAGGCGTACGGGCGGTGCGGGAGCATCTTCCGCAGTCTTTGTTTCCTGGAATTCTTTGACGCTTTCGGCGGCAGACGCTTCGGCCTTCATCGCGGGCTTCGAAGAGAGCCGGGAGCGTACCGGCTCCGGCGCGGAAACGCTTTCCGGCGCACCGCCTTCGGCGTGCGAAACTTCGCGCGCGGCAGGCGAGGCACCCCCGTTGGCTTCGCCGGTCACGCGCCGGCGGACCTCTAAGGCTACGTCGTCGTCAAGCGAGCTGGAATGCGTTTTTTTGTCGGCGATGCCGAGCTCCGCCAACTTCTCGAGAATCACGTTGGGCTTTACTTCGAGCTCGCGGGCCAGCTCATTAATGCGAATTTTACTCATACGATAACGTTCCGCCGCCGCAAAGATGCGACGCACGGATTTTCACGAAAGTTCGGCTTCTCCTTTTACGGAATCCGGTGCGGCGGCCGGAACTTCCGTGCTCTCTATCGTAGCAGATTCGTTTTCCGGCACTTCATTATCCGATGCCGCGACAGCTGTTTCGGATGCGGCCTCAGACGCCGCGGAATCTGCCGTTTCCGGGGAGGTTTCCGAGGGGGCCGTTTCGAGCGGCGCCTGTTCCTCGAACTGGCCGTAATAGCCGACCACGGCCGACTGAATATTCTCGACCATTTCCTGATCGACGCCTGGAATTTCTTCCAGTTGCTCCGGGGTCATCGCGCCCAGTTTTTCCACCGTGGCGACACCGGCCTGCATCAGCTTTTCCGCGACCGCGTCGGCCAGGCCATGATCGATCAGCACGGTGACCGGCGCGCCCGGGACCACGAGAGCGGCCATCTGCGACTCCACTTCCTGGCGCTTCTCTTCCTCGCTCTTAATATCGATGCGCCAGCCCAGCAGCTTTGCCGCGAGGCGCACGTTCTGGCCCTTCTTGCCGATGGCGAGCGACAGTTGGGTGTCGTCGACGATCACTTCCATGTGCCGTTCGACCGAATCGATAATCGACACGCGCGAAATTTTCGCCGGGCTGAGCGCGTGAGTCGCGAAGCTCACCGGATCGTCGTTGAATTCAATGATGTCGATTTTTTCACCGCGCAGCTCGCGGATGATCGACTGCACCCGCATACCCTTCATGCCGACGCAGGCGCCGACGCTATCGACGTCGCGATCGCGGCTCGAAACGGCGATCTTGGTCCTCTCTCCGGCTTCGCGCGCGCAGCCTTTAATAATGACCGTGTTGTCGTAAATCTCCGGCACTTCCTGCTCGAACAAGCGCATCACCAATTCCGGGGCGGCGCGGGAGACGATCACGCCCGCGTTCTTGCCGGCCTTTTCGACGCTCTTGATCACGCAGCGAATACGGTCGCCCACGCTGAAACTCTCCAGCTTCGACTGCTCTTTTTTTGGAATTCGCGCCTCGGTCTTGCCCAAATCCGCCACCAAGTCCTGGCCTTCGACGCGCTTCACGACGCAGGTTACCAGTTCGCCCACTCGGCCTGAGTATTCGGAGAAAATATTCTCGCGCTCCGCCTCGCGCACCTTTTGTAGAATGACCTGCTTGGCGGTTTGCGCGGAGATACGGCCCAGCGCCTCGGTCGGCTTGGCGAAGCGAACTTCGGAATCCATCTGCGCGTCGGGATTAACGGCGCGCGCGGCGTCGAGCGAAATTTCCCTGTCCGCGTCCAATACTTCGGGCACGACTTTCCGCACGCCGTAAATTTGGATGGCGCCGGTCTTTTCGTCAAACTCCGCCACCATGTCCTCAGTAGTATGGAAGTGCTTGCGCGCCGCCACCAGCATCGCGTCTTTCACCGCGTCCAGGATGACTTTCGGCTCGATGCCCTTCTCTTTACTGAGAATTTCGATGGACTGATATATCGTTCCCATACTCATATGAAATCTGTTCTCGTTTTATCCGGGATCTGCTACCACTCGAACTTGAGATTCGCCTTTTCCACCTGATCCAGCGGAAACTGCACGCTTCGGCCAGGCGACGGTTCGAGGGTAAGAATGCCTTCGGCGAAGCTCTGAAGCGTTCCTATCCAGTGCCGTTGATTTTCCACCGGCTCGCGCAGGGCGACTTTCACTTTCTTTCCGACGAAGCGCTCAAAATCGCGCGGTTTGGTGAGCTTGCGCTCTACCCCCGGGGAACTCACTTCGAGCGTGTAGTGCGCGCCGGGGATGACGTCCTCGACGTCGAGAATAGTGCCCACGTTGTGCGAAATCATCTCGCAATCGGCATGGGTTACGCCCTCGGGTTTGTCGATAAAAATGCGCAAAACACGAGCCGCGCCTCCGCCAAGCAACTGAACCTCGACAATTTCGAGGCCTTCGCTGGCGCCGACTCGTTCTGCAATTTCCTGCACTTTGGCCGTGACTTCCTCGCGACTCATCTCTTACACGTTCCGGGCTGCTCTAAATCCAATAAAAAAGTGGGCTTTCGCCCACTCCTTTTGCTCGACAGCTATCACTAGTATACATGACGGCCCTAAGAATGGGTGCGTTTCAATGAAATCAGGGCTCTCCGGATTGGTGAAAACCTGGAAGACCATGCAGACGCAGGCGGGACCGCCTGCGCCACCACGGCAGATAATTTACAAGCTGAGCTAAGGCTGCACGACCAGATTGACGGGGGCGCTGGAGGCCGCACCTACGGTTACAACCAGAGGTTGGTTTCCGGTCGGGACTGAGGCAGGCACCAGAATGTTGATCTGCGTGACGCCGATGAGGCCTGGGGTGATGCCGATGAATTCCAGAAACGCAGGGATGCCTCCGACGGTGACGGAGACCGGTTGGAGCGGCCTTGGCAGGTTCGCGAGCGAGGTCCCCGACCGCGGCGAAAAAGCGGTGCCGACGGCGGGAGAATTGTCGCCCGTGCCGGTGACGTAGAAGGCGATCGCGCCGCCTTGGTTCACGGTGGGGGTGGGAACCACGTTGCCACTTCCGTCGGCAAAAATTCCCGGCGATGTGGGCGAGATCTGGAAGGCGAGGGCGGCGATCTGGCCGTTATTATTGATTCCTAAGACTGCGGGTCCGGCCCCGGCTGCGTAGGGAATCTGGATATTGAGCTGGGTGTTGGAGGCGTAGAGCACGGGCGCCGCGAGTCCATTCACGGTGACCGATACGCCGCCCGAGGAGTACGGCAGAGGGTTGCCGGCCGCGATTACCGTGGAGCCTGCAAGGCCCGTGCCTGAAACCATGGCCAGCATTCCGGGACTGATCGGCGCTTTATAAGACGCGGCGTTGAGGATGGAGGTAATCGACGGTGCGGTGGCGCTGCCGCCGATTACGAACATTACCGGCACATTGATGTACTGCGGCACGGCATTTTGCGACTGTAGGAGGATGGTGGCGCGATAGGCTCCGGGCTCAAATCCAGTGCCGTTGGCGGTGAATGTAATCGTTCCGGAGCCTGTGCCCGAAAGTTGCGAGGCGCTGAGCCAGGAAGTCGTTCGATTGGCGGGATAAATGGACGCGGTCCACTGCTGGGTCTTGTCGGAGAGATTGACCGCCAGCGTCGCCGCAGGTTTGGCTGCGGTTCCGACTCCAATGGGAAGTTGGGGCGCCGCGAGAGTGAGCGTAGCGGGCGTGGCCGAAAGCGTTCCCGGATTGGGGGGAGGCCCCGCGAAGGAGACGGCGAGATTGAAGGAGTTGCCGCCGGATAGTGCGACGTAGATCGATTCTGTCGCGGGAGGAGTGATCCCGGAGAAACAGATGGTGCCTTGCAGTCCGTCGTAAGCGTCCAGTTGGGTGGTGCCGAAGATCGAGGCGATGTTGGCGGACATATCGACCTGGCCGACGACCAGGCCGGTGATCAGGTTCACTCCGAAGCCGCCGAGGTCGTCTATGTTGAGTTGCACGGACCAGGGACAGGATGAAGAAGCGGGGTTCTGAACGGCGGTGAGCGGGGTGGCGCTGAGATTGAAATAGTCGTAAGTGGGGAGGGCCATGAAGGTGATGGCGACCTGGCGCGACCAGGAGAGGCCAGTGGGATCGGTTCCGGTGAAGACAAAAGTCTTTGTGACGGGCGCGGCGAGACCACGGAATACAAAATTGGCGTTGACGGAGCCGCCCGGTGGGATCTGGGGTGCGGGGAAATATTGGGAAAGAGTCTGGGAAGCGCCGTCGATGGTAAGTCCGGTAATGAGGGCGGGGACGCCCGCGGTTTCATAAAGAAAGATGGTAGTCTGCCAGTTCAGGCCCTGCGCATCGGCGGGAGACGGCCACACGGTAGAGGCGGCCGAGGGCACGATGGATGCGACGCCGGAGGGGATGGTGATCACAATAGTCTTTGTGGCGCTGGCGGAGCTGAAGGATGCGTCCCCGGAATATTCGGCGGCAAACGGAATCGTGCCGTAGGCGTCGGTAAGATACATCGGGATGGATACGGTTGCGGTTCCGCCGGCGAGAGTCGCGGTGGCGAGCGGGTTTCCATAGTAGACGAAATTCACGGTGCCGGTGGGCGTACCGCTGCCGGTAGCTGGAGTCACCGTGACGGTGAATTGCACGGTGTCGTTCAACGTGACGCGGGTCGCGCTCGCCGTAAGCGTGACGATCGATCCGCTGGCGGCAGTGTTCCACTGCGTAATCAGATTGTTCGCGTCGATCGAGCCGAGTCCGGTGGCCTGATCGTATGCGATGCCCGCAGCGTAGCCGAACGAGCCTGTGCCGCAGTCGGGACTGCCCTGGGAGCACAGCACGATATTACTTCCCGCAGTGATGTCGTGAAATGCGTTGGGCGTGCTCTGCGCGAGACGATACAACTGCGGGTTGATGTTGCCAAGTCCGGCCTTGTTTTGAAATTTATTGGTGACTTGATACTGGTTCAACAACGCCACGATTCCGGCCATGGAAGGTGCGCCGCACGAGGTTCCGGCGACGCCTCCGTTCGAACCGGCGTAGTAGATTTCATAAGCATCGTGAAGGGCGGCGCTCAAGGAGACGTCGGGGACATCGCGGGAATTGTCGTTGGGCACGCCGGGACCGGTCTGCCAGAGCGGTTTGGGGTAGAGCGTACTCGCGCCGCCGCCGCCCGACAGCAAGCCGATTGCGGCCGACTCGTTCCAGGCCGCTTCCGGAATGTAAGAGAGTACCGACCCCAGTGCGGAGGAGTTGGTGGCGCCCCAATAATTTCCAGTTCCTTCGACAAACTGCGTTCCGCCGACACCCGTAACCTCAGGCAGGGCCGCGGGAAACTGGACGCTCATGCCGCGGGTCGCAAATGGTTCTTCGCCTTGCGTATCGCAGGCAGCGGCTCCAGCATCGCCCGAGGCGGCGAGGATCGTGATGCCCTGGGCATTGCTCTGCTGTGCGATGGAGCGATAAAATCCCGGACTGAAGTCGACCTCGCAGTATCCGTAGCTGATGCTGACGACTGGCGCGTAATTCCGCTCTACCGCGACGAGGACCGCGGTAAATGCGTCCTGACCGTACACGTAGTAGATGGTCGCCATCGGTGCAATGGCGCCGGACCATTCCAGATCCAGATTGCCTTCGATTTGCGCGCCGTTAAAACCGGGGTCCGGCGAGCCGTAGAGGATCATTCTGGGATTGTTCAGGGGCAGGCCGTAGCGGAGCCGAAACGCGCTGATGTCGCTGGGCAGAACATCGGATTCGCCCACCACCGCGATGCTCTGGCCGGTTCCGTCGATTCCCGCCGCATAGAGAGGGGCAACATTATAAATAGTCGCGAAATCCGCGGGAGCCAAATAATGGGAGTTGCCTAAATTGTAATTGGGCACCAGTTTGGCGTTCGATTGGGGATGAAAATCATGGAGACCGAGGAATCCGGCGACAACGTCCGAAAAAGCCTCCGGCACCGAAGGCGCCGCAGTATTCGCAAAATGCATTTCGCCGTTCACGAGAAATTGATGGATGGGCGTATCGAGCGCTTTGGTCACTTGAGCGGCGGTCCCGCTGAAGGCAATCCAGTTTGCGCTGCGCGCCAGATGATCCACGGCGAATCCTTGCGAGGTGAGCCATGCGACCACCTTCGACTGATCGCTGGAATTGAGTCCGAAGCGGCCGGCGAACTGGTCCGGTGTGAGCCAGCTTCGAAAGCGCGGGGAAGAGGGATTTTGTTGGTCGAAGAGCAGGGTGTCAAGATCCGCCTGCTGGGCGGCCGAGGGCTTCACCAGCAGCACCATATAGCTCAATTGTTTGGCCGGATCAGCTGCGCCGCGATCGAACTGCGGCTGCGCCAATCGATGAACGCGACCTGGTACAACGGCGGTACGGGAAGTATCCACAGGCCGCGTGATACGGACGGGCGGCGCGGCTATTAAAAACGCACCGCTGAAAAACAGTACGGAAAGCAACCTTAATGAAATAAAAACGTTGGAAATTCGTACCGGATTTAATCCCTTGTTTTCGAGCATTGGAGCAGTATACCGGAATTGCCTCGGCCCCCGCGCAATCGTCGCCGACTGTGCTAGGTTGTGAGCAGGAATGCGATTTTTCTTCACCTCTGGAACCACGATCCTGACTGCCGCGCTCTGCTTGTTGGCGCAACAGCCGAATACTCCAAGCCAGGAGCAGCAGGCCAGCGAAACGAGAGGAATGCCGGCGCGCGCGACGCCAGGCGACTATCAGGCTCACGCGGACGCGGGCAAGGTGACCATTGGAGCTGAGTTCTTTCAACACACCGTCCCGTCGCCCGAAGGTGTTCTGAACACCGATGATTATGTGGTGGTGGAGGCGGGAGTGTTCGGGCCGCCCGGCGCGCGGACCACGGTATCGTTTCAAGATTTCTCTTTGCGTATCAATGGGAAGAAGAATCCGCAGCCCAGTGAGCCTTATGCGGTGATATTCAAGTCTCTCAAAGATCCTGAATGGGAGCCGCCGGTTCCCGCTGGTGGCGACTCGAAGGCCGGGAAGACTGGCATCAGTTCGAGCGGAGGCGGTGGGGGCGGCAAGACTGGCCTTGGTGGAGCGGGGAACGATCCCCCGCCCGTGGTTCACCCTCCCTTTAAGCTCCAGCGCGAGTGGGAATCGCGCGCCAAGAAGCAAGCGTTCCCGGAAGGAGATCGTTCCCTCCCTCAAGCGGGACTGCTGTTCTTCGTTTACCGCAGCAAGGCCTCAGGCATTCATTCGCTGGAGCTGATTTATTCCGGTTCCGGCGGAAAAGCGTCCTTGGCCCTTCAGCCGTAAATTCGCGCCGCTTGGACGGAATCAAAAAGTGATATGCTCTCAAAAAACCATGTCACGTTTTCTACTTGCCCTGATCGCCAGCGCGGCTTTCATGCCCGCGCAGGTTTTCCAGCTCTCCCGCGAGCAGCTTATTGAATACACCCCGAAGAACCCTTATGAGCGCTCCGCCGATGGGCGTCCGAAAGTTCCCGACGCGCTGCTCAAGAAATTCGACGCCATGAGCGCCGAGGAAGTCTGGACCATCCTCGACAGGGTCCCCGGTTACAAGAATCAGTACGAAGGCCACTGGCACATTCTTCATCCCGAGAAGAAGCTGATCGGACGCGCGTTTACGGCGCAATTCATGCCGCTGCGCGCCGACGTGAACGACGTGATTGAAGCGAAAGCCAACAAAGAAGGGCATCGTAACGGGAACCAGCGGGTGCTCGACATGCTCGAAACGGGCGATGTGATGGTGGCCGATCTTTTTGGCAAGGAAGAAAACGGAACCTTCGTCGGCGACAATCTCGCTACCTATATTTATCAAGCCACCAAAACCGGCATGGTGATCGACGGAGCGATCCGCGACCTCGAAGGCATCTTTCCCATTCCGATGGGCGCATATTTTCGGAGTGTCCATCCCACGCCGATAAGGGAGGTGATGCTCACCGGCGTCAATATCCCGATCCGCATCGGCAACGCGACCGTGATGCCCGGCGACGTCGTCTTCGGCGATCGAGAAGGAGTCTATTTCGTCCCTCCCCACCTCGTCGAGCAGATCGTGAAAAACGCCGACGAACTGCACATTCACGACGAGTGGACGCAGATGATGATCAAGACCGGCAAGTATAAGTCGAGCGAAATTTATCCGTCGCCCAAAGACCCCGAGCTAAAGAAGCAATACGAGGAGTATAAGAAAAAGAAGATGGCGGAGATGAAGTAGACGCCTTCTTATTGCTTGATAATGGTCCCGTCCTTGCGCCGGATTTCTCCCCATCCGCCGTTCAGCGTCTTGCGATCGCCATTTTCGCCGTATCCGAATGGATACTTCGCCGCGGCTTTTTCATCCACTTCGATGCCCCAGCCCGGAGCCTCGTTCACATACCAGTAGCCTTCCTTCATCACAGGACAGCCTTGAAAAACCTCCTGCGTCCGCTCGTTGAAGGGCGAGTATTCCTGCACCCCAAAATTGGGCGCCGTCACATCGAGCGTAATCTGCGCCGCATGTCCGATTGGCGACACATCGCCCGGGCCATGCCATGCGCTGCGCACTCCGAACTGTTCCGCGAAGGCGATGATCTTGCGCGCCGGCGACAAGCCACCGCACTGCGACACGTGGATGCGGATGAAGTCGATCAGCCGCTCCGTGATCAGAGGCCGCCATTCATGCGGGCTGTTGAACAGCTCGCCCATCGCAAGCTGCGTGGCGCACTGCTGGCGGATCATGCGGAAATACGCGATATCCTCGGGCGACAGCGCGTCCTCCATAAAAAATAATTTGAACTTTTCGGCGTCCTTGGCGAACTGTACCGCCTGAATCGGCGCGACCCGTTCGTGGACGTCGTGCAGCAATTCGATCTCGTCGCCCAGCGCCTTACGCGATTCTTCAAACAACTTCAGCGCCCGCCTGATATAGAACGCCGGCTCGAAAACCGGTCCCGCATGTAGCGACTTCACCGTGGCATCACCGCGTCGCGATCCATAACCCGCCATGCCGGGCACGCCCACCTGCACGCGGACAAAACGAAATCCCTGATCGATCCACTTCCTGGCGCTGTCGATGGTCTGCGCGTAATCCGCGCCATCGGAGTGGCCGTAGCAATCGGCTGCCTCCCGGACTTTTCCACCTAGAAGCTGATAAACAGGCATATTCGCCTGCCGTCCTTTGATATCCCACAACGCCTGATCGACGCCGCTGATGGCGTTGTTCAGCACTGGACCGTTGCGCCAATAGGAACTGTTGTAGTTCGCGTTCCAGATGTCCTCGATGCGATCCGCCGGCTTGCCGATCAAAAACGGCTTCAGATATTTCTCTACCGCCGGAACCACCAGGTCCGCGCGCTGCGTAAACGTTCCGCAGCCGTAACCGTAGAGGCCGTCCTGATCGGTGGTAATCTTCACCACTACCAGGCGCAGCCCGGCGGGCGCCGTCGCAATGACGCTTACATCTCTAATGATCGGTGTTGGCAGGCCCCGCACCGCTTTCGCGATTTTTTCCTGCGCCGCTAATTCCCGCTGGGCGAATCCCAAAGCTCCTACGGAGAGCTTGAAAACATCGCGCCGATTCATCATGGTTCGTACGCTCCTAAAAAGGTTATGTTTGCACAACTGTAATGTTTATGTATAATACCTCGCAAGGACCATGTTGAATCCACGAGCTTCGCGCAGGAATTTTTTGAGGGGCGCGGCCGCTGTGACCGGCGCGACCATCTGGGGCGGCAACACCCTGGACGCGATGATGCAGTACACCAACACTGCATCGAAACCGTCTGAGCTGAAGATTACCGACCTGCGCGTCGCCACTCTCGCTCGCGCGCCTATGACCTGTCCGGTGATCCGCATCGACACCAACCAGGGCATTTACGGTTTGGGCGAAGTCCGAGACGGAGCGTCGAAAACCTACGCTCTTCTGCTCAAGAGCCGCATTCTCGGCGAAAATCCCTGTAACGTCGATAAAATTTTCCGCAAGATAAAGCAGTTTGGATTTCACGCGCGCCAGGGTGGCGGCGTCTGCGCGATCGAAATGGCGTTATGGGACCTGGCCGGGAAAGCCTACAACGTTCCGGTCTATCAGATGCTTGGCGGCAAGTTTCGCGATCGAATCCGATGCTACGCCGATACCACGGAATCCGACGATCCCAACGTTTATGGCCTGCGCCTCAAGAACCGCAAGGAGCAGGGCTTCACCTGGCTCAAGATGGACCTGGGAGTCGATCTTGTCAAGGATGTTCCCGGCGCGCTGACCTATCCCGCCGGTGAGGAGCTGACCATGGGCTCGCGCAAAGAGCACATGTTCACCGGAATCGAGATCACCCACAAAGGCGCGGATCTGATGGCGAATTTCATGGCCGTCGTCCGGGAGCACGTTGGCTGGGAGGTTCCTCTTTCGGTCGATCACCTGGGCCATATCGGCGTACATTCGTGCATCCGGCTGGCGAATGCGCTCGAGAAATACAATCCAGCGTGGCTGGAGGACATGATTCCCTGGCAGCGTACCGAGCAGCTCCGGGAAATTAAGGACCACATCGAGGTTCCACTCTGCACTGGCGAAGATATCTATCTTAAGGAAGCCTTCATCGAGCTCGCAAAAAATCATTCCATCGATATCGCCCATCCGGATCTCGCCACTTCGGGCGGCATTCTCGAAACGAAGAAAATCGGCGACGCGCTTCAGGAATTCGGAGTGCCCATGGCGATGCACTTCGCCGGATCGCCCGTCTCCTGCATGGCAAATGTACACTGTGCCGCGGCTACGGAAAATTTCCTCGTCCTCGAAAATCATTCCGTCGATGTGCCTTGGTGGAGCGATCTGGTCGACGGCGTCGAAAAGCCGATTGTCAATAAAGGTTTCGTAACGGTGCCCGATAAACCGGGCCTCGGCATCACGCTCAACGATGACGTGATGAAGCAACATTTGCTCGAGCCTGGGTACTTCGAGCCGACACCGCAGTGGGATAAGGAAAATCAGCGGATCAACGATCGCTTGTTCTCCTAACGGGTCTTGCAGTTAACATAACGGGTTGTATTGAGGAGGGTAACCATGGAGTTCTCTCGCAGTTTTCTAAAGGCCGCTCAGTGGGTGTGCCTGACTGTTTTCCTCGCAGCGTTTGCATTGGCCCAATCGGAGCGCGGCACCATCACCGGCGCGGTGCGCGATCAATCCGGAGCCGTCGTTCCTTCGGCCAGCGTTACCGTTACCAATCAGGCCACCAATGTTGCCTCTCACGTGGTCACAAACGATGCGGGTGAATTCACGGTGCCGAACCTGCCCCCCGGCCAATACCTTGTTCGGGTCGACAAACAGGGCTTCCGTTCGTCTGAGGAACGGGGACTTCCACTTGATGCGGCGCAAACTGTGCGAGCGGATGCGACCCTCCAGGTAGGCTCGTCGACGCAAGCGATTGAGGTCCAGGCCGCCGCGATTTCCTTGCAGACCGATGATGCGAAATCGAGCGTGACGCTCGAAAACCAACTGGTCAACGACCTTCCTCTCGTGGTCAGCGGAACAGTTCGCACGCCTTTCGATCTCGCCGCGCTCACACCCGATGCGAAAAACGTCGGTGGCGATAACGGATTCATGATCGGAGGCGGTCAGGCGGCCGCCTACGGCACTACGCTTGACGGGGTTTCCGCGAACACATCGCGCGCTCTTTCAAAGAGCTGGGTCGCTTCCAATTCCCCTTCCGTCGAGGCGATCGATCAGTTCACCGTCGATTCCGGCGGGTACAAGGCGGAATACGGACACGGCGCCGGCGTCATGACGTTCGTTTCGAAATCCGGCGGCAACCAGTTCCACGGCTCGGCGTACGAATTCATCCGCAACAACGATTTCGATGCCAATAACTTCTTCAGCAATTCCTCCGGAATTCCCATTTCCATCTATAAGCAAAACGATTTCGGCTTGACGGCAGGCGGTCCCGTCTGGATTCCCAAGGTCTATCGCGGCAGGGATAAGACGTTTTTCTTCTTCTCCTATGAAGGTTTCCGCAATCGCACCGGAGCCAATGGCACGGCGTTTACCATTCCTACGCCGGAGATGTATAACGGCGATTTCAGCAAATGGGTTACCTCTACTGGAGCCCAGATTCCGATCTACAATCCCCTTACTCAGGTGCAGAATTCGGATGGCTCCTACACACGCACGGTGTTTCCCGGCAACGTCGTCCCCAAGACCGACTTCAGCTCCGCCGCGGTGAAGGCGCTGGGCGTCTTCCAGTCGAGTGGCGCCCTCGCGCCCAACAATGGCGCGGCCCCGGGCACGGCTGGCTACATTTCGAACAACTACCTTGAGACTGGCGGAACACAAATTTACCCGGTCAACAAGTGGAGCGTCAAAGGCGATCACCTCTTCAACCAGAAGCATCGCATCTCCGGTTATTACGGCAACGATCGCGAACATCAGACCTACGGACCGGATGGTCCGCCCACGCTCCCCGGCCTCTACTCCAACTACAACGATCTGATCCAGTACAGCGACGTGATCCGATTCAGTTGGACCTGGACGCTAAGCCCAACCAAGGTCAACTACTTTTTCGCAGGAGGAAACAACTGGCGGCAGGATCACAAACCGCCGCAGGAATACATCGGCAACTGGCAAAGCAAGTTCTGCCTGACCAATGTCCCGAACTGCAATGAAAACCTGGTGAATCTATTCTCGGGCGGCACCGGCGATAACTACAGCACCTGGGGCGGACAGGCTGACAACGGCTCCGAGAACACCGTCTATTCCTACAACGACGACTTTACCTGGATCCATGGCAAGCACACGTTCAAGATGGGCGGCATGTATCAGCTCAATCATTACAACGGGCTTGGACGCCAATGCGAAGCGGGATGCGTCGGATTCAGCTATCAGGAAACGGGCGTTCCCGGCGGTTCGAATACCAATGCCGGCGGCAATGCGTTCGCCTCGTTCCTGCTCGGCTATGCCGATAGCGGCCAGATCGACACCGTCCGCTTCATCGGCCAACAGTTCTACTATTTCGCCGGCTACTTCCAGGATGATTGGAAAGTCACTCCCAAGCTCAACGTCAGCTTCGGCCTGCGCTGGGACGCGAACCTTCCGCCCACCGGTCTCGGCAACCGATGGACCGACTTTGGACCCACGACGCCGAACCCGGCCGCTGGCGGCATTCCCGGCGCGGTCCTGTTCTCCGGAAATTGCACCGGCTGCGTCGGTACCCGTACCCTGGCTAACTTCGACTGGAACAGCGGATTCGGCGCCCACGTTGGCCTGGCCTATTCGTCGGATTCGAAGACCGTCGTTCGCGCCTCCTACGCGCGTTCCTACGGCTCTCTCGTTTCCGTCAGCGGCTCGACCCATAACAGCGGCTACACTCTGACCCAGACGTTCTCGTCGGGCGACGCCGGCATCCTCCCGACCTATACTCTCGATCAGGGAATGCCTCCGTGGACCGCGCCACCGTTCATTAATCCCTCCGTCTCCAACGGCACCAGCGTTGCGTGGTTCCAGGGCGGCGAAACCACCAAACTTCCGGCCTACGACAACTTCTACTTCTCGCTCGAGCGTCAGCTCGGAAGCTCGATGGTTCTCGAAGCCGCGTATAACGGCGTCATGGGAGAGCATTTGCAGGCCCAGCTGCTCGACTACAACCAGATCAACCCGAGTTATCTGACCAAATTCGGGACGGTCGCGCAAAGCACCACGGTCCTGAACAGTCTGGTCGGCTCCGCCGCAGCCAACGCGGCCGGCGTCACCGCCCCCTTCCCGACCTTCAACAGCCTATGGGGATCGCGCGCTACCGTGGCGCAAGCGCTTCGGCCCTATCCGCAGTACACCGTGATCGATACCTACGCCGGACAGGGCGACCATAGCGGTCATTCCACCTACAACGCGTTTCTAATCAAATTTCAGAAGCGCCTCTCCGCGGGATTGACGCTGCAAAGCTCGTACGTGTTTTCGAAGATCCTCACCGACGCCGATTCGGCCTGGGGCGATCAGCAGACAGGGCAGGGCTACGCCGCCGACCTGTTTAATCGCCATCTCGAAAAATCGATCGGCGCCTACGACGTCCCGCGCGATTTCAAGTTCGCCGCCGTCTACGACCTCCCGTTCGGCAAAGGCCAGCGATGGTTGCCTAGCGGACCCGCTGCCTGGATCTTCGGCAATTGGCGCGTCTCAAGTATTAATATTTACGATAGCGGCACGCCCGTGGCAATCAGCACTTCCTATACGCTTCCCATTTATGCCTCCGGCGATTTATCCTCCACCCGCATCCCCGCCTACGTCACTTCCTACACCGGTTGGCAGCCCAGCTACAGCGGCAAATTCGATCCCGCCGTTGACAAGTTCTTCGTCCCTTACGGTACGGGACCCTTTCCCCTCCAAGGCTCCGGCACGGCTTACAACAATATCGGCAACGTGACTCGCTACAATCCGCAGCTCCGCCTGTTCCCGAACCTGAATGAGAATATGTCCGTCACTCGCAGCTTCCCGATTCGCGAAAAGATGCGTCTCGAATTTCGTGCCGAGGCGTTCAACATCTTCAACCGCGTCCGCTTCGGCACCGGCAGCACGCAGTTACAGAACGCCCAGTTCGGCGTCCTCACGGGTTCCGGCAGCCAGCTCAACACGCCGCGTAACATCCAGTTAGCCCTGAAATTTTACTTCTAACGCGAGTATTCACAGTTGTGACCGCGAGTCACATAATTTTCATGAAAACTGAGCGAACAAAAAGCAATGTTGTGGCGTCTAAAATGCTAAGGTTCGCTCAACATGAAAAAATTGCCGCTCTTGCTCCTTTCCTGCGTGGCCTTCGCGCAAACACCCGCGTTTGACGTCGCCGATGTCCATGTGTCGAAGCCGGGCACCATGCGGCAGGGAGGAATGCTTCCCGGCAGCGGACGCCTCGAGTTCCGCGGATTCAGCCTCTCGGAGCTGATTCAGTTCGCCTACAACATCGACGACAGCATGATCGTCGATGCGCCCAAGTGGCTGGGGTTCGACACCTTCGATGTATTCGCCAAAGGCGCACGCGGATCCTCCGACGAGACGGTCAAGTTGATGCTTCGCACGCTGCTGGCGGATCGCTTCAAACTGGTATTTCATACCGTGGACAAACCTCTGCCCGCTTTTGTGATGATCGCCGGGAAACGGGTGCTGATGAAGCAAGCCGCGGAGGGATCGGATACGGATTGCCAGCCGAAGAGCGGCGTCCGCGAAGACGGCCCGGCATGGGAGTGCAAGAACGTGACCATGGCCTCCTTTGCCGAAAGAATTCATCAATACGCGAACGGTTATATAAATCATCCGGTGGTCGATCAGACTGGCCTGAAAGGCGGCTACGATTTCACGCTGCAATGGACCGGCCGGGGCAACTGGGACAAAGCCCATGAAGGCACCACCGTTTTCGAGGCATTGGACAAGCAGCTTGGACTGAAGCTCGAAGAAAAGAAGGTACCCGTGCCCGTGATGGCGATCGACAGCGTGAACGAGACACCCACCCCCAACGCGCCCGGCGTAACGGAAAAACTTCCCGTCACCGCGACCGAGTTCGAGGTCGCAGAGATTAAAAGGAGCGCCCCCGGCACCAAGGAAGGCGGCGGATTCAAGCCCGGCGGCAGGATCGACATTCAAGCCCTGTCCATCAAGGACATTCTCCCGTTTGTCTTCGACGTCGACGCCAATATGATCGTGGGAATTCCCAAATGGATGGAAACGGATCGCTACAACATCGTTGCCAAGCCGCCGGCCCAAGTCTCCATGGACGCGCTCCGTGTGATGCTGCGGTCGCTGTTCATTGAACAGTTCAAAATGGAGACCCACAAAGAAGAGCAGCCGGTTTCGGTTTGGGTAATGACCGTGGCGAAGCGCGGCTCGAAACTGGAGAAAGCGGACGGCGCGGAGCGTCAGGGATGCAAGCCGGGTCCCCTCGTGAACGATATGGTCTCTACCGCGTGCAAGGCGACCACGATGGCGCAGTTCGCCGAAACGTTCCACCGGTTCGCGGGCGGATACCTGGATCATACGGTGGTCGATGAGACCGGCCTCAAGGATTCCTACGATTTCACCATTAGCTGGACCCCGGTGCAACGCCTTCAAGGTATGAGAAGCGCGGCTCAGCAGCCCGCCGCCGGAGGAGCGGGTGTTTCCGCCGATCCGGGCGGACTCACATTTTTTGAAGCCGCTGAAAGGCAGCTCGGCCTGAAATTCGATTCGCAGAAAAGGCCCATGCAGGTGATCGTGATCGATAAGGCGAGCCCCCCGGTGGCCGATCAGTAACCGGTTGCTCAATCACGGTACAATCCTGCCATGCGAGCGCTGTGTCTCCTTGTTTGCCTGGCAGGTAACTGGCCGCAGTTTCGCGGACCTAATGCCAGCGGCATTGCGGCCGCCGACGCAGCGCCTCCCGTGAAATTTGGACCGCCAAAGTGGAAGACTCCGTTGCCGGTGGGACATTCTTCGCCCGTGGTATGGGCCGATCGCGTGTTCCTCACCTCGTTTGAGCCGGACTCGAAAAAGCTGGAGCTGATTTGCGTCTCCGCCAAAACCGGCTCGATTCTCTGGAGGCGCCTCGCGCCCGCTCCGCAAATCGAAGAGACTCATCTGATCAGCAATCCCGCCACCGCTTCGCCCGCGGTAGATCAAGCGCGCGTCTACGCCTACTTTTCATCTTATGGCGTAATGGCATTCAATCACGAAGGTCAGCCGCAATGGACCGTTCCTTTGCCGATGCCCCAGACGCATCACGGCAGCGGAGCCTCGCCCGTGCTGGCGGGCGAGTTGTTGATCCTGAATCATGACGCGATGAAGGGTGGATATCTGCTGGCGCTCGACCGGGCGACCGGGAAAGAAGTCTGGAGGCAGGCCTATCCCCCCTCGGGCCGCGTTGAAAGCTACTCGACACCGATTGTCTGGAACGATCGGCTCATCCTGCATCGTGCCGGCGTTATCGAGTGCTACCAGGCATCCGACGGCTCGCGCCTCTGGTCGATGCCCGAAAATACTTCGGGAGCAAGCACTCCAGTGGCTTCGGATGACTCCATCTACGTCAGCACTTGGAACAATCTGGGAGAGGACGATCTGAGGCCCCCTTTACCGGACTTCGCGGCGCTGCTGAAGCTCTACGACAAGAACGGCGACGGCACGATCGGCGAAGCCGAGTTTCCCGACAAGTTGCTGTTCACCGCCCGCCCCGGCCTGGAGAGCATTCCCAATTCGCAGAATTACGTGTCGTTTAAAAGTGTGGATCGTAACAAGAACGGCCTGATCGAGGAATCGGAATGGGACGCGTTTCGGAATCGCGTGAGCACCATGGCCACCGACCATGGCTTGCTGGCGATTCGAGCGGACCAAGGCAAGCCGTCGCTGATCTGGCGCGAAAATACCTCCATCCCCGAAGTGCCTTCGCCACTGCTCTATAAAGGGCGTTTGTTCCTGGTGCGAAATGGAGGCGTGGCCACCTGCCTCGATGCCGCGACAGGCCAGGTGATTTATCGCGCAAGAATAGGCGCGCCCGGCGCTTACTTCGCCTCGCCCATCGCTGCGGATGGACGCGTTTATATGGCCTCGTCGGAAGGCGTAGTCACCGTCATCGCGGCCGACGGCGGCCAGCTCCAGGTTCTCGCGCGGAATGAAGTCGGCGAGGATATGGTCGCCACCCCGGCGATCGCGGGCAACGCGATTTACGTACGGACTCTCCGCAACCTCTATGCATTCGACTGAACCGCCATGCGTAAGCATGCGGACAGACGCTGAGTTCTCCGGCCGTATTTTCGTAGCGCGCGCCCCCCGGGCGTGCCGCGGCGCCACTTGTGTCTTGGATGCGCGTTTGCCGCACCGATAGCAATGAAAACCTGTGTCGTGGGGCCGGGCTTGAGCCCGCAGCCGTCTTTAGGCGGCTCCGAGCCGCGACCGTAGGGAGCAAGTTTCAGCCGCAATGTTTTCGAGAGTGGCGCCCTTCATCGTGGGTCTGGCGGCAGCGCGGAAGCGGATTTGACGACCGCCCAGAGGCCGAGGCGCCTCCTGACGAACAAATAATTCCCGTAACCTTTGCCTGCGGACAGTATCTAACTTGCTGTGAGTATAGAAAGAGCCGATTTTATGAACGCATCACTTCGTCGCGTCGCGTTCCTCCCCGCGCTGTTTGGCTTGGCTGTCTTTCCAGTGATTGCGCAGGACCCGCCAGCTCAAACCGCTTCCGCGGACGACCAGCCCGTCGCGCAGCAAACGTTGACTCCCGAACAGTTGGAGAGCATGGTGGCTCCCATCGCTTTGTATTCGGATTCCCTGCTGAGTCAGGTCCTGGTGGCCAGCACGTATCCGCTTGAACTCATAGAAGCGCAGCAATGGTTGGAGCAACACCCTACCCTCAAAGGCACCGCTCTGGTCGATGCCGCAAAGGCGCAGAATTGGGACCCCAGTATCCAGGCATTGGTGCCTTTTCAGGAAGCGATTAAGCGCCTCACCTCCGATATCCGCTGGACCACCGATCTTGGCAACGCGTTCCTGGCGCAGCAGGCCGATGTGATGAGCGCGGTCCAGCGCATGAGGGTCCGCGCCAAGGATTCCGGCAAGCTTACCGATACGCCTCAGCAAAAGGTGGTTGTCGAAAATCAGGACGGGCAGTCCGCCATTGAAATTCAGCCGGTGGATCCGCAGGTTGTCTATGTGCCGGTCTATAATCCTGGATATTTTTGGGGCGCGCCGGGTATGTACCCTTGGCCGGGCTTGTATTATCCGGGAATCGGCATTGGCTGGGGCTGGGGTCTCGGAATTAATCTCGGCTTCTATTTCGGCGGATGCTGTGGATGGGGAGGATGGGGCTGGGGACCGGGCTGGTTCAACCATTCCATCATCGTCAACAATAATTTCTTCCACCGCTACAATTACGCCGAATTCCATGGCGGCGGCGCATTCCGCGGGAACGGAGTCTGGGCGCACGATCCAGCCCATCGGGGCGGGGCGCCCTACCCTCGCGGCGTAGCGTCGCGATACCAGGGAGCGGCGAACGCGCGCGGTGGCGCGATGGCGCGGCCAAGTGCGGAGGCCGCGCGAGCCAACTTATCGCGAGCCAACTCGCAATCCCCCGGGACCAATAACCACAGCGCATTCGGCGGAAGCGAAAATGGAAGCAGAGCCCGCGTGCAGAGCGACCACGGACATGCGAGCTTAGGCTCGCAGCGATCCGCTCCGGCGTTTCGCGGTGGAGGCGGAGGCGGTGGCTTTCGCGGCGGTGGTGGCGGCGGCGGAGGCCGGAGGAGATAACGTCATGAAAATATTCTTGCCTTTTCTCGTGATTTTGACGCTTTCCGCTCAGGTGAAAACGTTCGACTCCGCCGAGGCCGCCGCGCAGGCAGTCATGGCCGCCGCCGAGAGTAACAACGTCGACGAGCTGAAAGTGATTTTTGGGGCAAATAGTAAAGCGATTCTCACTTCCGGCGACCCCAAGCAGGATTCCGAGGAACGTGCCCAGTTCGCTCGCATGGCTCGCTCCAAGCACAGCATCGAGAAGGATCCGATGAATCTTCATCGCGTAATCCTCGATATCGGAACCGATAATTGGCCGTTCCCGGTGCCCATCGTGGAACGGGATGGCAAGTGGAGTTTCGAACCCGCGCAGGGCGAGGTCGAAGTGCGCGCCCGCCGCATCGGCGCCAATGAGATCGACACCATCGACCTTTGCGCCGGTTTCGTCGCGGCCCAGCAGCAGTACGCCGAAGCGGATCGCGATAAAGACGGCATCCTTGAATATGCGGAGTTCCTGAAGAGCGCGCCCGGCAAAGACGATGGATTGTATTCGGACACCTCCCCCCGCATTCCGAAGCGCTTCGCCGAAGCCGAGGTCCGCGTCGGCGGACCGAAAGCTATCCCCTATCATGGCTATTACTTCCGCGTCCTGACTCAGGGAGCCTCGCACAACTACCTTGTGAAGGGGAAACACATGATGGGTGGCTTCGCGCTGGTCGCCTGGCCCTCCGAATACGGAGCCAGCGGCATTCACACCTTCCTCGTGAATCAGGATGGCATCGTTTATGAGAAAGATCTCGGCAAGCCGGTATCGAACTTCACGCCGCCCGTAAGGATCTTCGCCACCGACAAATCCTGGGTGCGTGTAGACCAATGAAAACAATCCTCCTCCTGAGCATCAGCCTATTGCACGCGGATTCGCTGCTCGTCCTTTCCAAGGGCGATCTGACGCTTTCCATCGTCGATCCAACGACGCTCAAAGTGATCGCCCACATGCCCTCCGGGCCCGACCCGCACGAAGTCGTCGCGGACGGCAAGTTCGCCTACATATCGAACTATGGAGGGGGTGCATATAACACCATTACCGTGGTCGATCTTCTGGCTCAGAAAACTTTGAATGCTATAGACTTAGGAGCTTTACGCGGACCTCATGGCCTCATGTTTGCCGGAGGAAAATTATGGTTCACGGCGGAAGCCGCGAAAGTCATTGGCAGCCTCGATCCGGCGACGAATAAAGTCGATCTGGTGCTCGGGACCGGGCAAAATCGCACGCACATGCTCTATGTTTTCAATGACCTGAAGCGGATTATCACTTCAAATGTCAGCTCGGCGACAATGACGATCATCGACAAGAATCGAGATTGGGATGAAACCGTCATTCCGGTCGGCCGCGGGGCGGAAGGATTTGATGTAAGTGATAGAGAACTATGGGCCGCCAACGCTCAGGACGGAACCATTTCGATCATCGACCTCGATGCCAAGAAAGTCGTTCAAACGCTGGATGCAAATGTGAAAGGCGCGAATCGTCTGAAGTTCACGCCAGATGGAAAACTGGCACTGGTTTCAACGCTAAGCGGCCCAGATTTAACGATTTACGACGTCCTAACGCGGACCGTGAAGAAACGAATCCCGATCGGTCACGGCGCGGCCGGAATCGAAATGCAGCCTGACGGCTCAAGGGCTTACGTTGCATGCACGCCCGATAGTTATGTGGTTGTAGTCAACTTGAAGTCGCTCAAAGTGACGGGACACATCGACGCAGGCAAGAATCCGGACGGAATGGCTTGGTTTAAGCTTCCTTAATTGACCATAGAACGGGCATAATACACCCTCTAAGAAGCCTTAAACGACCATAAATTACCAGTTTTTCTCCCATACCCGCACAATCGGATAGCGGCCGGAGTCTTCGGGCTGATACTTCGACTGCTCGAACCACCACTCGAGCCGCGCTCGCGGATCCGCTGCGAATTTTTGATCCGACGCGAGCTTCTCCTCGAACTGTTTGCGCCATTCCGGGTGATCCGTCATCATGCGCCGAGCGATGGGTTCAGAGAGATATTCGCCGACACCACCGCCTCTCCCCCCTCGCCCGCCGCCTTCAAAAACGGAATCCAATAATCCCCAGGCGGTGAGGGAGTCGGGGGCATTTGGTTCCAGCATGGAGAGGATCAGGCGCGCGCGGCGCTGCTTCATGGGAATCCAATAGGAGCCTGCGGGAATGAAGATTTTTTCCTTCACAATGCGCGGCTCGACGGTTAGCATTACATGGCCTTCGCTGGCGTTGGCGGCGAATTTTGTGTTGGTGAAGCGGTAGGTTTCAAAGACCTGATCGAGCGGCTTCGTGGTCCGCTCGATTTGGACTCCGTGCTCTTGCAGTAGAGCGGCGGCGGAATTGAAGGCGGCTGGAATCAGATAGCCGAGCGGCATCTGCGCGGAGAGCGTGGTATCGATCTGGTCGTGAATCACGGTTTGAATGTCGTCGACCTCGCCGGTGTAATGAGTGACGTTGGCGCCGGTCACTTCACTTTTGAAGGGCGCATTTTTCAGGGCGCGATACACGATGGGCCTGCTCTTGTCGCTCACTTTCCCGGCGAGATAAACAGGTTCGGCGGAGCGGTCGCCGGCGCGCGCGGCCATGTTGCGATCCGCTTCCCGCACGGCTTTCCGCAGAGATTCCGGGTCGGCGGCGATGATATCGAAGGTGTGGCGCATGATGTCGTAGTGGGCCCAGGCGCGCGTCCGGGCGGTTTTCAGACTGTGGGATTCCACCAGCAGGGACGGTCGATTCTGCACGGCTGAATATAAGTGCGAATAGCGGGGCGAAAAGACTTCCATGAAAAATTCACGCTTGCCGCCGACGTTTCGAAGCGCACCGTACGGGGCGACCAGGTGTCCATCCGCGGCCATGCGCTTGTCTAGCTCCGGCACATATTTTTCGCGAACCCAGGCACCGGCGGGCTCGGCGATATCCTGATTGCGCGCCATATCCCAGGTGACGTCGTATTGCATGTCGGAGCCATCGGTGACGTGATTATCGATGAGAAAATCCGGCATCCAGGAATTGAAGATGCGCAGCCACGCTTTCATTTCCGGAGTATCCGCTTTCATGTAATCGCGATTCAGATTGAGGCGCTGGGCGTTGGCGCGAAGACCGGTGGACTTCGGTCCGTTCTGACTGGGCCGGTGATAGTCGCTGAAATATTCGTGGCCGTCGACATTGAAAACCGGAATGACCACAAAGATGGCGTGATCCAGCCAGCCGGCGAACTTCTTGCTCACCGTCATATCGCGGATCAACATCAGCACGGTGTCTTTGCCTTCGATCTCACCGGCGTGAATGCCGCTTTGGATCATGACGATGGCCTTATTTGTTTTGGCCGCGGCTTCGGGAGTAAAGGCGCGATCTTTTGAAACGACGAGAGCGATCATGGTGCGGCCTTCGGGCGTGTTGCCGATGGTGATCACTTTGACGAAGCTCGAAGCGCGCTCCAGACGATGCGAAATTTCCACTGCTTCCGCGTAAGGAGCGGTTTCATTGAAGCCGGTTTTCTCGCCGGTGGTGAGCAGATTCGGGGGAGACGCCTTGGTGCTGGCCGCGAGCGAGGCGGCTTCTTTCGCGGCGGCGGGTTCCGACGCGGAGTGCGGCGCGATGGGGTCCTGCGCGAGGAGGACGATCAGGAGGCACGTAGGAAGCATGAAGTGTATGTTAGCGTACGAAACATGCGAACAACGGGCAACACGATTCTAATTACAGGCGGCGGTTCCGGGATCGGAAGGGGACTGGCGGAGGCTTTTCATAAGCTGGGCAATCGAGTGATTGTCGCGGGGCGGCGGCGCGAGGTTCTGGAAAAGACGGGCTTAGATTTTGTGGTGCTCGATACGAGAGACCGGCGTAGCATCGGAGCCGCTGCCGCGGAAGTGACTGGAAAGTTTTCGGAATTGAATGTTGTGATCAACAACGCGGGGGTGCAACGGTCGAACGATTTTTCAGGGCCGGTGGATGAAGGGGAAATCGCGGACGAGATTGAGACGAATATCATGGGCGTGGTCGGCATGACTTCGGCATTTTTGCCGCACTTGAAGAGCAAGGCTTCGGCGGCGATTATCAATGTCTCGTCAGGATTGGCGTTCGTTCCGATGGCGCGTTTTCCGGTTTACTGCGCTACCAAGGCGTTTGTCCATTCCTTCACTGTTTCACTACGGCATCAGTTGCGGGATACCAGCGTACGGGTGATCGAGCTGGCTCCGCCTTGGGTTGCGACGGAATTGGGCTCGGGGCATTCGACGTTCGTGGCTGAGCCGGGGAGGGGTCCGATGCCACTAGGGGCTTTCATCGACGCTGCGATGCAGGATTTAGGGTCGGATAGAGAAGAGTTGGCGGTTGCGGGGGCTAAGTTTCTTTATAGCGCGGGGGTGGGGGAGAAGGCGGGAGAGGTATTCGCGCAGATGAATGGATAGACGCTCTCGAACGAACGCCGGCTGAAGCCGGCGGCAGGGCACGGCCCTGCCCCACAAGCCGGGCGCGCCCGGGAGAATGTCGCTCCCTGTGGTCGCGGCTCGTAGTCGGTCCAAACTGGGGACATGGGTGACACTTTGATCCGGGGACATGGGTGACACTTTATTGAAGATGACGGGTTGGGTTCCTGAACGGGCATGCTGAGAGGCAATGCCTTGGAAGGAGAACTTAACCATGGACCT